>Ga0307512_10007270_pt1 | contig 11012 bp, 14 predicted proteins | sample 14_EM_MG_FD_200267 | JGI IMG/M metagenome (GOLD analysis project Ga0307512, IMG submission 200267) | Populus trichocarpa ectomycorrhiza microbial communities from riparian zone in the Pacific Northwest, United States - 14_EM | ecosystem: Host-associated > Plants > Roots > Unclassified | place... | reverse complement strand
GGAGCAGGAGGTGGAGTTTGGTTCTTGATAAACACGACGCAATTGATCAGCACGTCCAAATCTACACAACACAAAACGCGCAATGCGACAAAAATCACATACAGAAATAACAGAAGCGGCATCCGCATCCGAATGCTTCCTCGCCCTCTTTGCGGGGTGGGGTTGGTCCTCGGGAGCCAAGTGGGCGTTGGGCTCGTCGGCATCGGCGTTTGTCCCCTGAGAACCTTCCTCCACTCCAGGTGTGGGGGAAGTGGGCGGCAACGGAACAGGACCGGCTTCATCCTTCACATTCTCAACATCTTCCATCTTCAAATCCTCTTCCTTCACGACGTGACCGTTTACACCGTTCGGCCCTCCGTGCGCCTCAACGGCTCCTTCCTCACTCGGCTGATCGTGGTCTCCTTCAGCAGATGGAAACGGGGAAAGTACCGGTGGTGTCGTTCCGTCCTCTTGCCCCTGCTCTTGCATTTCTACGTCTCTGGATGGTGTTTCATGGCGTGGGTCAATGGGAACGATCACATCTGCGCGAAATACGGAAAAAATCAGAAAATTGCAGGGTGAAAGACGCGTTTCTATACGGACCTTGATCGATTTTCGTGGGCTGCTCGAGCTTGAGGGGAATTGGCTCATGTCTCGCGTCCGACTCTTCGCTAAAGTCCGTGTCGATCTTAACATTAGGTGCGGACGTGACGTTGATTGGGGTCGCAGGAGAGTCGACGGAAGGGGAGTCAGGGTTTGTCATTTAGCAGGGTAGAGTAGGGTACAAGCGTAGGGAGGATATGAGGAGGGGAGGGGGGGTGTGACAGAAAGAGTGTGACGGTGACGGGGTGGCAGAGAGGGGGGACCAGGGAATCTCGAGAGATGATTGGAAAAGCGGGAAATTTTGACCTAATCCCTTATAAACAATGGCAGACACGGACCCCGGAAACCGCCGACCGCAGTCCCCCAATCCGCGACAACCGAACAATCCCATACCCCCTTTTCACTTTTCCCCCTCTTCCTCCTCCTGCTCGACCTCTGCAAACACCGGTTTCGGCTGGTTCTTCGTCCAAGCTGCAGATCGCAGGTCGAACAGAGCAGTAGGGGAGGGGTAGTGATGGGCGGCGGGCGGCGGATGAGGGAAGGAACGAACGAGTCAGCATTGCCACGAGCAAACAAACAACCACAAACAAATGCCATCTCGGACCCCGGATACCACTTACCTGCTGTCCACCGCGGGTTCTCCTCTGCGCTCTTTGCGTGTCGCAGCAACGCCTCTCGTGGCTACCGTGGATAACAAAGACAACAAAAGACACGACAAGAAAAGGGCACGGTCAGAGCGAGAGAGTGAGACCCGATCGAAGGTGTCACAGCACGGACCAGGAGCGCGGGGGGAAGAAGATAATCAGCTGATCGCTCAACAACAGAGAGAGTAAAAGAAAGGAACGGCCACGTACGTCCTCCTCTCTCGTTGTGTCCTTCACCAGGTTTTGCACGATGTGCTGCGTAGCACTCGCTCCAACCCTCCCTCCCTTGCCTGGACCGGTGACGGGTAGCTCTGGTTGCCGGCTCTTCCTTGGGTCCAACCTCTCCTTCTCTCGTTTCCTCTTGCCCGTGCCCCGTGCGATCTCCCCCTCCCTGAACATCGGAAGCGCATGCGGCGTGATGATGGCCGGCTGGGCCAGAGCATCTGACATGTCCTCAATCGTCACCTTTCTCGGTGGGCCCTTGCTCAACGGCAGTTTGGCCCCATTCAACGATGATGTCGGAGAGTAAAGCACGCAGATCTGGCCGTTAGATAATCCTGTCACGATCTTGATTATCGCACAGCGAATATAAAGGCAAAAAAATCCAGATCAGTACGCCGGAACCAGAACGGATGGACAGACCACCAGGTGTGCTTCTCGTTCCGATCGATCGAAACGAGAAGAGCCCCCACAAACGAGATAAGATGATTTTCCGACTGACCTGGTTGATTTTCGAATGCCATACCACCTTCACCGGAGTCGAACCCACCGCAAGTTCCTTCACAATCTCCAGCGAATCCTTGCTCATGAACAAGAGCTTGCCGTGTGCACCCTTCGAACTGTCCCCGACACCCGTGACAACATACTTGTCATCAGGGCTAAATATCGCGTTCGTCTGTGGATACAACGTCGTCATCCCCGTCCTCGCTGTTACCGGCTTCTTGAATGACCGCAAATCCCACACTGTAACAACACGAGGACCGTGTAGTGACCAGAGTGCGGAAATGAAAAGACGTCATGAAAAACTGTCGAGGCTTTCAGTATGTTTACGTACGTTTTACAGTGTCGTCCCCGCCTCTTGTCAAGACAGTTCTTCCATCGACAGAGAAGACCATCGAACCAGTCTCGACACCCTTAGCGTGCGCGCCTTCAATCGTCATACTCGGCCGCACAAAGTTCGAGTTGGCTTGCCACATATGTATAGCGCCATCGAAACACGCTGAAGAAACGAAAGGAGAACGAGACCACGGGAATGATCCCTCGTCAACGAAAAAAGGTTCCGCCGGAAAAAGGATCACTAAAACTCACCACCGCCAATCAGATTCCCATCATACGAATAAGCACAGGTAGTTACCTTTGTCCTGGTCCCACGTTCCTTCGACTTGACGACGATGACCGTCCGCTGTTTCCGTTTGTTCTCCGCGTCCCATATCCTAAAATCGGCAAGATGAAGGTCAGCGACGGCGACCAGTTGTCACCCCAGCAGGGGGAAAGAATCAAGGTTCAATATACGCAGCCGGGGATCCGAAATTTCGGCAGGATCGTCGCCGTCGTCAGGGCATAGATGAATGGGAACGAGCGGACCAATGAATTGGTAATGCGGAAATGGCAAAGTGGGAAAAAACGAGGTGTTCAAAGCGACAAGCAGCAATACTTACCGGATAGTAGAGTCGGCAGAACTGGTGATGAAAACCTCAGAGTTCCTGGGGTGCCATGAACACGACGTCAATTCACTGACGTGGCCGCTGTATAGGGTAAAATCGACAACAGTCAGCAAATGGGGTCAAGGACGACGTAAGGCGATGCATGTGAATGATGGACCTCGTATGTTTCATGTCACGAATGTAAGGGTCACCCTTGATGTAAGTGGCCCTACGCGTCCAAGTCAGTTGAAAGGGAATCCGTATACAAAGACACGTTGCTTACTGTTCTTCGCCGTCTCGGTCGTACAACCTTGCCTGGATCGTGCCAGTGATACAGAGAAACCTCTGACCATCATTTGAAAACTTGAGGTCATGAACCTACGCGACGCATCTTAGCATCCTTTGTAGCGAAAGAATATAAAACCCCCTCGATAATCTCACATGAGTATGAAAAGATACTCACATAATAGGAACCTGCTGGCTCCCAGCTCTTGAATGGTTTGCATCTGTGGTCCATCCCACCGAAATCCCATAGCTTGCAATCGTAATCATACGAACCAGACACGACCCTCGCGCCGGATGGGTCGAGAGCGAGAGCTGAGATGGCCTTTGTATGATCCTTCATGACTAGCTCGTGAGTCGTTGGGAATTCCGGAGTATCCTCGTCCAAGTCGTCTTCGAATTCTGGTTCGCCATCATGGAGGATGGGGCCACGCTTCTTCTGTGATTCGGTCGAGTTTTGCGCATTGGTGTTCTCCTCTCGTTCGTTGTCGGCTTCGAATGGGGTTATCGACGACCCCGACGCTGTATCTAGTGTGGCAGGGGTGACCTAAAGAAAAATACGTGATGAGCACGACGCGCAGCAGGCTGACCGCCCGAGTGAAACCCACCTCCTCGCGACGATTCTTCTCGAACCGCCTGGGATCCAATTCCCTCTTTTTCGTCTGCTTTCCGAACCCAGCTATGCCCATCATGGCCATCATATCCGCGTCGTCGGCCATGGTTCGTCCAAGTTTTTTGGAAAACGAGGAGAGGTTTGGGCAAGAGTTGAACGCGGGAAATCCGGATGATCGGTGACTGACACCGGCTGCTTACCCAGTCAGTGTCAGTGGCCTCGTTAGCGAACCGCCAGCCCACCCTCTCTCTCTCTCTCTCTCCCATTGACGATGCTCAAACGCCAGCGCCACTCTTCACCACCCCCGATTCTAGCTGCATACGGCGACGATCTCCCTTCACCTACCCTGGGTCCAAACGCATTCCATGCCGCCGCGAACATGAGCACACCGTCCATCCAGGTCGACCCATCATTTGGAATCTCGAGGAAACGGCCCAGGATATCCCCAGACATCACTCCGGGAGTCACAGGCGTGGGCGGGGGTGGAAGCGTAGGACGACACACGTTCTTCTCCCCCCCAGTCCTCTCCAAACGCAGGAGATCGCCCGACCCAATGGACGACGACAACTACTCAGAGGATGTTTCTCAGTCCAAGTCGGACCCCCAGATCTCGGGAACATATTCAAATCGCCAACGAGAAGGTGAACCCTCGGATCTCATCGCTTCTCGTCCTACCATAAACCTCAAACGCCGCCGGACAACCGCACCCCTACTTGAAGGCTTCTCTCGCGGTTGGGGGACTGACCAGCCCTCCAATTTCGAAACTGGGCCAGATATCTTTGATCCAACCTCTTATCCTCGTTCATTCGACTCTGTCCACCCTCCGCCGGGATGGGTTCTCGAAACCCAGATTGGAGAATACGCGCAGGAGAATGCGAAGTTACATGGTCTGCATGCTCTTCGGCCTCGGTTGCCTCATTCAGCAGAGGTGACACAAGATTACAATGGGATTTCGAATGTAGATGTAGATATGGAAGAGAAAGTTGTAAAGGAACGGTATGAAGAACGCAACAGGCATGTCACCCTTCCGTTTGATGCTATACATCGCCGGACGTCTAACAACCCACCCTAGACTACTCGGGTCTCTGTTCTTGGAGCGACAACGAAGACTCGCAGGAGCTTGAAGGTCGACACGCCGGGACCTAACTCTATCGATTCAATCATCTCCCATCGCATCCACCCACTTATCCATTCACACATCCACACACTCATCTATTCACGCATCCATCTGACTCATCCACAGTTTCTGTTCGTTGGCTTGTGCTGACTGCTGCTCTTTGTACCCTTAATTCAACCCTCATTTTAGACCGACTTGCGTTTGCGTGTTCACCTTGCCCTCCTCGGGACATCGATCGTTCCAACGCGCGACTCCAATTCACTTTGCTTGTTCACCTCACGTCCGCCACCACCCCCATGGGACCGAACCTACTATCCTCCCCTCGCTCTCAATTCAACGTTAGTCTCGATTCCGGCACACCCAACTAAACCACGTTGCACAACACAACCCGCTCACGTACATCCGCAGCCTTCTCAGAATCAATTCTTACGTTGCCTCACCGCATCGCTCAATAGATGCCATTCTGGCCAGGCCTGGTGATCGCGGTAGCAAAGGCGTATGTATTCCGCAGAGCGTAAATTCCAGCTACGATAGGCGAGGTAGAGATAGAGAAGGGAATACAGAAAGCAACAGTCATGTCGGGACGGCGACGGATCGTAGTAAAGAGAAAAAATGAGATGAAAAGATCATCATAAATCGGAGGAAATAAGGAACCCTAATAGGATGATAACCAGCTTCGACGACCCTCAAAAGAGTCCTACTACGAGCATCTCGCATGCTCATGTCCTGCGACCTTACTAGAGCAGACGCAAAAAAGGGGTAGGCGACCGGCAGTAGACCTCACCGGATGACATTCGTCCTCGCGGCATTGGTCAACTTGATCAATCCCCTTCCACGTGCCCTGTACCCATCCGCATAGAAGAATGCGACCATACCGGATACGAACTCCCTATAGATATATACCGTGATTAGTCATGCGCAAGCCGGACGACGATAAAGGGTTGTAGCCTCACCAGCTCTGTACGAGCGAGGGGATAGGGTAATCCACAACTCGGGGAATCGAGGTTTGGATTAACCACGGGAGCCTATCGGAAATGATCGCCTTGGGGTTCGTCAAAGCGCGTAACCCTTCTGGCCCGGCTAGGATGGGATACGACGGTCAGGAGCCATAAACGATTGATATACCAGTTATCCTTACAGAATCGCCCATAGCCGCTCGCCTTGGTTCCACCAAACGGTAAATCCTGGTTCAACTAAGTCGCAAGGTCAGCAGATATACGGGATACGCGAAAAAAAAGGAAAACCCGAGGAAGCTTACGTAGAAAACACCAAAGTCGTTCACAGACACCATTCCACATTTGAGCTGTTTCGCGACTTGGATAGCATAAGTCTGGTCAGGTCCAAAGACGCTAGCACCAAGACCGTATTTCGTTCCGTTGGCGAGTTCGATGGCCTCCTCGACGTCATCGTAAGCTTGGATCAAAGCGATAGGAGCGAACACTATCACACAACAACGCATATATCAGCACCAAAACCCACTTCACACGCAAGTCAAGATTTAAAAAACGCACTTTCCAGCTGAGCGATGAGCGAATCAGGCGGCGGGTTACCGATGACTGTGGGATGGAAGTACGATCCTGATCCAAAGTACGGGTGAACGTAGGGCTTTCCTCCGCCATCGACCTTGGCTCCATTATGCTCGGCTTCGTCAATCACCCGCTTAAGATCACGGAACCGGTCCCTGGAGATCATCGCGCCAACATCCGCATAGGTCTCAAAACCTTCAACAGGAGGAGCGAGAACGGGTCCGGATCGGAGTTCCTTGGTCCGTCGCACAACCATATCATGGAGTTCGTCGTATTGGGTCTGGTGGACGATAAGCTTCTCGATGCCGACGCAGTTCTGACCAGCGTTTTGGCTGAATTAAACTCAGAAAAATGCGCTACAGTGAGAGGGAGGTGGGGAACATACAAAATACCGCGCATCCAGATACTGATGTATCGGTCCAGGTCAGTACCAGGCATGATGATAGCAGGGTCCTTTCCTCCCAGTTCCAAAGTTAACGGGGTCATGTTCTCCGCGGCAGCGAGCGCAACCTTGCGACCGACTTCTTCAGATCCGATAAACGTGATGTGCTTGATGACAGGTGATCTTGTCAGAATCTCAGCCTCAGCGGGCAGACAACACACGACCTAGAGAGATTTCAGCGTGTACCCCCTCCGAGAAGACGTGTAACACACCTGGATAAGCTCAGGGTTGAATCTGCAGGCCCGCAAGCACTCCTTAATAGCGCCGACAAACCACAGGGTGGACCAGATAACATGTTCAGAGCATTTCAAGACGATGGCGTTTCCAGAAAACAAAGCAGCGATAATAGGTGACCATGAGTTGTGCAATGCTAACGCTCAGTTAGATCAAACTCAGCAGGAACCGATGTGCATACAACGTACGATAATTCCATGAAACCAAAGCAGCGACAACACCAAGGGGCTCAAAGTGGACTTCGGCGTGTTTGTAAATGGTCAAAAGACTGGAATACCGTGTTTCGGGTTTCAGTACGCGAGTTCCGTGGTCGAGTAACCAATCCAACTTCGCGGCCGTTGTCAGAATCTCACCAAGGCCGGCGTCCAGGACTGACAGGGTGATCAGCACGTACGTCGAAATGAAAGATATGAATTGGCTAACTTACAGGTCTTTCCAGAGTCTCTAGCAGCGACGCGCGCGCAAGCATCCTGGTTCTCGACTAACCACCTCTTCAAAGACTTTATAACGCGTTTCCTATCGGCAAACGACGAAAAGGCCCATTCTTCCTGGGCAGCAGCAGCGTTACCGATTTTCGTTTCAATATCTCGTGCGCTGTCGGCCATGGTCGTCTTCAAGTGGAGTCCGGTAGCGGGATCATAAGAGGTTATGTATCTTCTGTCTCTCGCGGCGCCGTGCGGCAAGAGTGAATGATCAGTGAGGTGGGCATCGAGGGCAGGGTTTTCGATGTATTTGGATTCGAAATCTGGGCTAGCTTCCTACGAGTGGGAACTGTGTGTCAACCAACGGTTTGCTTTTGAGCTGGAAGTGACACATACCGGTGGTGGTGGCCAGTAGAAGAGGACAGCTCTATCACGGATGGTTTTGTAGCGCTGGATGACAAGCCAGATACCGAGAGAGAAGAATAGGGCAACGGTGACGACCGCGTCGACGGACGTCTCTGGGTATAATAGTCTGGAAATGCGACCCATGTCGCGTTCGTAAATCGTACAACAAGTTCAACCGAAGAGTCGCGTAGCCTCCAGCTTCCGGTGGCAATCGCAAGTTCAACAAATTTCCCCTTTCGGCTAAAGATTATTTGTGTCTATTTGTCTGCGGTGGCTGCAGGGAAAACATTGCTCAAGGAGGACATGAAAATGGGGAAGGTGTAATTTCCAAGGTCGAGAGCCCGTTTCTGACTGGATTGGACGTATTATTCCCGTTCAACGGGTTGGTAACAAGAATGCTGTCGGCGTCCTCATTGTTATCCTCGAATAGCGGGCCGATAACTCACTTAGAGGGATCCGCAAATATATGTGCCCTACTGATTTGGTGACGTGGATCACGGACCTCTTATTGTATGACGAGGATTGGTCCGCGAAGGGATCCCAAGCAGAACCAACTCAGATGGCACCGAATCAATAGTGGGTGGTAAACGGAAGAGTCAAGGAACACCGTGGTACTGGGCGGAGAGCCGATGTATTTCTGCCGGACCTTCCGTGAGTTCCACAGCCTGAAATAGTTACCAAGTTCACCGGTTCCGGGCGCATAATGTCCAAAGGTAGCAAGCGGTAAGGTGATACCTATCAGTAGAGCTTTCTAACTCCGGACATATGCCTCCAGAAATCCCACCCCAGAAACTCCTGGTGAATGGGGGGAATTCAAAGTCGGGACCGAGAGGTCACGGCGCCCCGTCTCGAGCAGTATCCATAGAGGAGTTCTCGTTTGTCAGCCAAGGTCGCTGGAGTGCTTGGTCCATGCGAGGCGTTCGACTCTATACCGGAGCATCGGAGAACCAGACATGTCAAAGCCGCTGAGGAACTGGACAGACTTAACAGAGGTTGAGAGCCTTACCAACATCTGTCCCAATATCCAAGGTGTACAAAGATGGTTTTTTCGGGGATTTGCACATGGGAGAGAGAGAGATCCCAATCTGGACACGATCGATTCCGTTGACGGAGACACCTTAGTTCCCCAATGACTCTGACCCGCACCACTGGATGTTGACGTTGAATGTTCTGAACATTGATCATTAAGCTGGTAATGCGGCCCATCTCGGTATTTCAATCTTCCTCTGGGAATATTGAAACACATCCTATCGTCCTCTCTCCATCAGACATCTTGAAGGCGAAACTCGGAGGTACCGTCTATGTAACTAGTAATGTGGCTCGCTCTTAATTGACCCTCAATCTTCTGCAGGTCAGCCGCCTTTTCCTAAACCTCATTTCCAGCTCCCAGCTCCTGTGCGGGCTTAGCCGATAATGCTCACTCCGCGTGCAGTCTTGCCGAGCGGTGAGCAGTGCTCCGTAAATACATGAACGGGTGGAAAGATGCAGAACCGTCAGTCCGATACGATTGCCCCCTGAGTATTGAAATGGGCGCATTCAGCTCGTTTCCCATCGGTCAGAATCTCTCAGGGCACTTGGAAGATCGGACGGACATCCCCTTCCTCCGCGTCTCATTCTCCCCAAGCCAAGGAACAGTAAAGGGGTGGGCGTTGGAGCTTTCCTTTCGCTCCAGGGTTCATGTTGCGCGCTTCCAGGGTAATCTCCTCGCTGTCGTCGAGCAGGGAATAGGGTGGGTTTTCCTGTCGCGTGGGATGATGGTGCCAAAAAATCGACATAAAATCGACCCCTTCACTCGATGGTGTTCCCAAATCCAAATCCCAACTTACTCTTCATTATTATGTCCTCGCACACGCTCCTATTTTCTGTCTCCGGCACTTAGTTCTCTTTCTGAACAAGCCTTCTTACGGCGGAAAATGTTATCGCCCCCGTTCGTAACCAGTTACCGCAGAGATGTATGCTCGGCAATGTCGTCGTCTCCGGTGAGACCTTCTGGATGCCCACCCGGATCCTTTCCTTAGGGAGGCGAATTTCGGAGAACGCAAAGGTCAGCTAGTTTAGTCAGGTGCTCGAGGAAGATTTCGATAACCTGCGGGCAATCAGGAAGCTCGTTCATCAGCGAATTGTTGCCAACGAGAACCCTACGATCGTGCGTGTCCACTGCTCCTACCGAAGATCCTGTGATGTAAAACTTTTCACCGGTATGGAAATCCGTAAGCAGTGACATTTTATCCATCCATCCTTGGGTCCCAATCTGACCGTGATCCGATTTACATACCACAAGTCGCCCTCCCTTACAGTCGTGAGAGTTGTCCATGGGCAGCGCGCGTTTGGTAGCCTCAGGCTGGGGGCGTGGCACCTAGCCAATAGGCTGCGACATGAGAATCATCCACTTTCGAGGCCTATCGGTATTGTCAATAGTTGGCGGGTCGAGAGTTAACGTTCAGCTTGAAGCAAAGCGGTGGGTCCGCCTGGGAGATAAATTGATTCCTCTAATCCTCGTGGGTGGCATAATGTTAGTAACTGAGACGTCTGTGAAAGGGAGCGTTACAATTCAGACAAACCCTTCCCCCTAGTGTTGCCGCCACTGACCGTAATTTATATTTATCGCTTGGAGCTACTACGGTCCAGTGTTGTGGGTCCATTACTTTGATCCTTTTCCTTTTCCCCAGCACCACAATGAGTCGCTTCTCCAGCGATAAGCGCAAGAAATCACCTGAACCTTTCCCACAAGGCATCCTCCCGAAAACCTCTGTTGACATCGCCGCTGGGTCGGTTCGCTACCAAGCACAGTCAAATATCAACCCTGAAGGTGGGCAGACTCGTTCCTATCAAGGTTCAGAGGTAGATCGACCTGATCTAACTGTGATATTAGATAACAGAAGCGGCGAGGGTTCATGGATTGTTTTTCAGGACAGGATAGATGAAGATCAGGAGCTTCCTGCACCGGTATCTCGCAGAAACAATCCCAGTGAGGATGAGAAAAAGCAATTATGTCAAGCCACCGGTCTCAGTATGAGTCAAGTGTCCAACGGGATGATCAACGTATGTTATTTTTTGCTCTGTTCATGGTGGTCGTCTCGCCTTTATTCCCTAGGCCCACCC
>Ga0307512_10007267_pt1 | contig 11018 bp, 13 predicted proteins | sample 14_EM_MG_FD_200267 | JGI IMG/M metagenome (GOLD analysis project Ga0307512, IMG submission 200267) | Populus trichocarpa ectomycorrhiza microbial communities from riparian zone in the Pacific Northwest, United States - 14_EM | ecosystem: Host-associated > Plants > Roots > Unclassified | place... | reverse complement strand
TGGCTCGAAGAACATGAAAGACGCAATGAAGTAGAGTAGGTAAGTCGAACTCAGCGACACGATCAGATCTCGGAAGAGCTCATTACTGAAGACCCCTCCGATCGTGAGTGAGCCACTCTCCGCCAACTCTCGCTGGATCGATCGGACGGAGATGAAGATGGCGGCGAAGAGAAGGTATCTGACCCATCAGTTGGAAATCCTCTGGGGCGGGCAACGGCAACTTACAACATGATTATAGCCCAGAATATCACGATCGACATGTACAGCTTTCGAGATCCACCAGGCGTGTTGCCCAGCGACATGATGAAACATGTGACCAAAACAGCGAGGTAGATCCATTCAAACACCACGCTGAGAACCCGTCCAGGTGAAAATCCGATTTGAGCGTCTCCCAAACTGGCTGTCAAGATCCTAAAAACAAGGAAGAAATTGCCCTGCTCCGAAGTCAGCAACCGCCGTCGAGCTACCCCTCAGGAGTGCTTACAATAGCGAACCAAGAAAACAACATGGAGATCGTCTGGTACAAGAACTCGATATGGAACATGAGTTTTCGCATGAGCGAATGATCGCTCCTCCAAAGATCAAAGGCGTGAACCAGGGCGTAGACGGCAGCAAAGAAGGATCCATTCAGCCATCTTCGTCGTTGCAGGATTAGCTCGGAAATTTCGTCGGGAACGTCCGTCTCGGCGTAGGACGATTTGACGTATTGTAGAACCCAATGGCTCTTCCGTTTGGTGACGAGCTCGAAACACAGGATGCGATCCTCTGCCAGGTACATGTTTGCAGTGAAGATTCCGGCATCTGCTCCATGCATCTTTTCACCCTTGAAGTACTTCTCGAGAGGACCCTCGCCGTTCGCGTCGTTCTGCAACGCAACATACCGGTACGCCGAGAAAGCTCCAGGAAGCACACTGATGAATCCGAACACACTCTCGAGGGGTTTATCCAGGATATTCGACATCTAGGAGAATTGAATCAGTAATTGTTCAAAGGAGCACTTGCGCGAGTGCCGACCTTGTATTCAAAGTTTTGCGTGGCGATCAACGGGTTCAGCAACAGTTTTCCTCCAGTCCCCAACATCGCTTTGATCTCTCCGCAAGCACCCGCACACTGTGGGTTCACCTCGAAGGCCTTCCACAAGTGGTAAATGCTCGTTCCTCCAGGCTTGGTTCCCGCGTCGATCAAGACACAGACATTTGGCTCCAATATAGGTCCAAACGCCTGGAAGAACCACCTGTGAGAATTGATCTTCTTCTGGTTGTTTTCCTTAAGGCAGAACAGTATCTGCACAGGCGTCACCTTCTTTCCCCCCGGGCTTAGCTGGACAATGTCGTTTTTGTCGAGCTCAATTCCCACTTGAGTGGTATACTGTAATACTCGTCAGCTCAACGTACCACCTTAAATGCGGTGTCGTTTCTCCTAGCGAACCTCGTAGATATGCGCAGTCACGTCCTTGTCGTTGACTTTCGTCTTCGCGATTCCCTCCTGGTAGCATCCCATACCCGCGAGAACACTCCTGGTTCGGGGATTGATTTTTCCGCGACCATCGCTTACCACGCAGACCACCACCTTCTTCCACGCCTCTGCGCCCCAGGTCTTCGATTTAGCTCTGGAGCACAGATACGCGATATTCTTGAACACACCCGCCATAGTGCGCGTAAACAGGACTTCATCCTCGTTATACATTGTCACGACGATGAAGAGCTCAGTAGTGCGTGCCTGTTGGAACAGCTTTTGACGCAGAGTAAACCGTTCCTGGACGAATTTCGAGGGATCGCAAGTCGCCGCCGAGTATCTCATGTGCGTGAACTCGCGCTCCGTCTTCATCGGAAGCATCTGCAGCAGCTTCTTGGGAACGGGACAGTCCAGAACCAAATTGCCCTTGAACAGTGCTACCTTTTTCACTGTCTTCCACCTTCGAACGCCCGGCCCTGGTGTGGTGGTCTGGGGCACCGGAGACACCAACGGGGTAGGAAAGTACGAATCATCTACCGCCGTAAGAGACGACGGCACTGTATCCGGGGTCCGTAGGATCGGACGCTGGGAATCATCGTCATAGGGGCCGTCGTACGTATGCGAGTTGTCGAAGGGGTTCCCGTAAGCGTCAACACCAGCGACACGGGGCTGGTACGGCTCGTTCGTGTAGGCGTCCCTGTGATCTTCCGGATACATCGTATGCTGGAACGGATTGGGAGCGCCGGGAGTACGCAGGTCGGTCCGGGACGGAGGTGCTGGCGGAGCTTCATTGTAGCTGTGGGGGAGATTCGCCACGGAGTACTGCGCGCTTCAACTCAGCTCACGAAATCTGATAACCATCATCGCGACAGACAAGCCGAGACCAGCTCGTCGCCTTCGACACTCGGCATTCGACTTACAGTGGGTTGCGCGACTAGCACGTTGCTCGGGTGACCTGGCCACTCGGGCATGTGCGCGTGCTGCGCTGGGTAACCGGGAGTATTCTGTCGCTGCGGGTGATAGGAATTGTGGGTTTCATCCAGCTCGTAGCCGTCCATAGGCGGCGATGGAGTGTGCGAGTGGTGACCCGCATCGAGGGGAGGATCGTAAGCATGGGGATGGCGATGTGGATTCATTCCGGCGATGTGGTGACCTGGAGAGTGTGGAGGAGAGTCGTCGAAGCCGTCGTTAGGATGGGATGGAGGGTCGAAATCCAAACGACTGTAAGGGTCCCTTCCGGCCATAATAGAATATATCTGAGACGTCGCCTTTTTCTATTGTTCCTTCCGGATTTGAGGGGGGCGGTTGCACCAGTGGATCCTCGACGCCTGCTCTGCTGTGCACGTTGCTACAATTTATTGAGTACTGGTCCAGCGGAAGGACGCCGGGAGTGAGTGCTAGTTGTGGGAAACGAGGGGGTGCCTTTCGCCTGTGATCTGAAGCACGGTGGGGCTATGTAAATCGTCCGCCGGGGCGCTAAAGAAGCCCAGGGGAACCAGGTGAAACTCTTTGATGCGGCCAACCAGACTTGCAGGTTTGGGAGAGGAAGGCGGGGAAGAAGGCAAGACAAACCAGTCGTGCTGACGCGCGTAGGGCCAAGAAACGACACAACGCAGCGGAAGACGACGACGACGAAGAGGCGGAGGCGGAAGTGGCGGAGACAGAGGCGGACGATGGGGCGCACTTTGCTGGTAAGTAAGCGCTCTGCACGAACTCGGTGAGCTAACTCGGTGAGGAGAGATACCGTTGGCGGCCTTGAAGTTCTCGAGAACGAGGGCAGCTGGATAGTTGGCCGGGAATACATACGCCCTCTTATAAAGGAATTCACCACCTCTTCAGCCCCAGAAGCCATTCGTCACTCCTCACAGGTGCACTGCAATAATCGTGTTGCGGGAACTCCGCCACACGGCTAGGGGCTCTCCCGACAATCGCCGGCTTACTCTGCGGGTTAGGTATCTAAGCACCAACAGCAGGTGCCCCTTCGGTCACGCACTCTCGAGACTTGTCTACGATTATTCAAAACTACTATTTAGAGTGACTGCGGTTCGCTGGGAGAGTGACGATCCTGACACGAAACGCCGTCGGCAAACAGAAAGGTTCCCAAGTCTGCAGCCGAAAGAGAAACGTATCTAACCATATCTAGCTAGTGCCTCTGCTGACCGAAGTTGCAACTGGTCGGGTTGATGGTACATGACAGGAGAATCAGCCTTTATCTCTCTAACCGTGGGAGATAGATACGAGGATTTGCCATACACGTTGCTGCTCCACCATCGAATTTAGTACGATGGACTGGGGTGGGAATTCGCGGGTCGCCTGGGAAATCGTCCAAATATCCGGGACTACATAGCACGTACCAGCCTTTTGGGGAACTCATCAGCACAGCCACTATTTTCCAGATTGTAATGACTATCTAATGAAGTAGGCCAACATCTTCGACGCGAAACGAACGATGCTCAGCGGGACGAATAGCGTCTCGGCAAAACGAATCGCGAATCATCCTCGGCGAGACAAAGAAACTGTTGGAGCGCGGCATTGCCCTAGATAGCACTAGTGGTTTGGCCCTAGCGTCGGATGTGTTCGTTCCTTGGCTTGGCACCTGTATTAAGTAGCCACCTCTCAATGTTCCTTTGTAGACTAGATTGTATGTAGACACAGCTACCACTTGACCATCGACGACCCATTTTCCCCCAACACCACAACGTGTACGCGGTATCATGGTAGAAGACGATGAGGACATTTGCGCGCGTTATTGATTGTTCGAGTGGTGGTGAAGGCAGCGAAGCCCCTGAACGGTGGTGACTGCCCCTGTAATGTACTTACCTACCTGGTGTACAACTTTTTGTTTTATTAGAGGGATTTTGCAGTCGTAGTGGGGGGATGAAATGGGGGTGAATTTAGCACGGCGGCGCCCAGAAAGAAAAAATATTTCGCAACTTTGGGATGGGGGATGGGGGAAAGTAGACTAAGTACTCTCGATTTTAGTGGTGAAACGCTTGTACCTATCCCATCCGGGTCAGTGACACTCAATGTCCGTCGTGAGCCCTCAACGTCGGAACCAGTGGCTCGCCTCATGTGGTGGATTAACTGATATCCTCGCTGCGAGTGGGTATCTACATTCTCTACCACCGGTCACAGAAACAGGACTCTCTCTCCTCCCTCCATGGGGTGATGTCGCTCTGGCATGTTTTTAACCTCAACTTCTCGCTGGTATCTACATGTTGTGTCGCCAAGTGTTGGTCCAGAAGCTAGTCGTCCCGCGTAGATATTTGGGGTTGCAACCCCATATTCTGGGGCTGGAGATCGTGAGTTTAACCAGTTGCCACAGTAATCCCCAGAGTCATCCCCAGAACGATCCCTAGCACCTTGTGAAATCTCTGCTAGATACTTAGGGCCTGTTCTTTCAGCGTATATTTTTTTTCTACCACACAAATCTGACATACGTAATATCAGACATACGGTGACTCGGTAAGCGTTCGACTCAACGCGTATTATGAAAATACGCAAACCTCGGCTGAGCCACATACAAGTATTCACTGAGCCACAAAAAAAAGGGGGGGAGTCTCTCTATCAGTTGGGACCCGAATTTTTTCTACACTGTCTGGCAGTCAATCATTACAATGCCCGACTATTCTGTTCCGTTGCTCACCCCACAAACACTACTCAACATTGCTGTACTTGTTGCCCCAACACGAAGTTTCTCTTTGGCATGATAGGATTCCATCCCATTCATCAGTTTTGATCGGCAGCCAGTTGTCGAGGAACATCCATCTTCTAGAGAAAATGGAAAAATAGACATCCCCCTACTCCGAATCAACACTCTCCTCACCCAATAGGAAGTCCGCCTTGGGGGCTGCCTTCTCAGCAATACTAGTGTAAATATATGTGACCAAAGACCACTCTGGGTTTGAGGGAGATACGTGTCACATGTGAACGTCCGTCCCGCCGTCGAGAAATCCCAGTAGTGATAGGGGGGCCTTGAAGCGTCGATCCACCGAGGTTAAACTACTAAGTATGAGGTTCTCGCAGTGGTTCACTCCAAATCGTTTGTAGTTGGAACGGTGGTATGATAGAGTTGTGTGCTTCTTTCTCGCCGTCTTCACGGTAGACACGTAGAATACTGTAGAGTGCAATTCTCGAGCCCAAACCCATGCAAGCCGCCAATTAACATGTATCTGTGGCTATCTAGACCTTCCCTGGAAGGAGCATCTCCACCTTGAGGGCTATGCCCTCGACTCTGCTCATACACCAAGTCTTGCATGTCCGTGAAATCCCTTTCCGACTAGTATCGAGGTTTTGTGGTTCCTGGCTTGCTTAAGTCTGGATTTTTCTTGGGGAAAAACAAGTGAGGTTTTGCCGCTGGGCTGGTGTTCTTGGAAAACTACTGGGTGGTACAGCTTCCCCACACTGAGCACCGGCGCCCCGCACCCAGATCAGAACTCCTACCTACCGCACAAGCAGAACACGATGGTTTCTGGTGACAGCTAGCGGGCGTATTACCATGGACGCGATGGGCTTTCCCCGATATGCTTTCCATAGGATAATGTTGCTCTGTCATGGTCACTTCTGTGTTCGGGACGGAAACAAAGCTATGCATAGAAACAAGCAGAAAAGAGTTTGTTTATATCTTGGCATTCGAGTGGTGCCAGCCTCACTAAACTAAAACGACTAGCGTGATTTATTAATACTCTAGCGGCGGCCCTGATTTTTTTTAGGGCCTGTTCTTTTCAGCGTATTTTTTTTTCTACCACACAAAGCTGACATACAGTATATCAGACATACGGTGTATCAGACACTCGGTAAGCGTTCGGCTTAACGCGTATTATGAAAATACGCAGACCTAGGCTGAGCCACATACAAGTATTCAATGAGCCACAAAAAAAAGGGTGGAGTTTCTCTATCAGCTGTGACCCGAATTTTTTTCTATACTGTCCGGCAGTCAATCATTACAATGCCCGACAATTCTGTTCCGTTGCTCACCACAAACACTATTCAAACATTGTGTACTTGTTACCCCAACACGAAGTTTCTCTTTGGCATGATAGATTCCATCAGTTTTGATCGGCAGCCAGTATGTCGAGGAACATCTTTCTTCTAGAGAAGATGGAAAAATAGACATCCCCCTACTCCGAATCAACAACCCTCACCCAATTGAAAGTCCGCCTGGGGGGCTGCCTGCTGAGGATTGTGGATATGTGGATAGGGTAACCTCCCACTACATACATGATGGACCTGTCTTTGTCAGTAATGGGCCACCTGCGCTCGCTCCCTTCAACTACTCTTACCGGCTGGAACTGATAGTAGCAGTGGGTGTGGCGTAGTTCAGAGGTCTGGGCGCGGAAATATACGCGCTAGGGAGCGTATTGTGAAATACGCTTGGCACATACGCTACAGAACATACGCTCGAAAAGAACAGGCCCTTAAAGTAGTTATACAGAAACCCATCGAACTCGGCCAGTACACGCGGTCCGCTTCGGCTCCATCTGAGGTCCACTTCTAGCCCTGGCTCGACTTAGTTAGTTGGATCAAAATTGGCTGAATTTGATTGGTTTATTCGATTTAAGTAAAAAATCAGGGCTCCGTTAGAGATTAATAAGCCACGCTAGCCGTGTTAGTTTAGCGGGGCTCACTTACCTAGCACCACCCTATGTTATGTACGCGAGCGAGGATTTCGCTCTCGGCTTATTATGCTTTGTGCTTACCTTTGGCTAATTATGCTTTGTGCTTACCCTTGGCTTATTATGCTTTGTGCTTACCCTTTGGCTTATTATGCTTGGTGCTTACCCTTGGCTTATTTATGTGTCGACAGTTTCGGGATAGAGTGGCATTCTAGTCGCCGTTGCTGTGACGACCATAGCAAGCCAGGACCTCGCTACGCGGGGCACTGCCTGTCCGGGCAGTACCTCAACTGGACGAAGAACCGGCGGTGGAAGATCCGGGACCTCCTGGCGGATGAGAGGTGTGGGAAGGCGGGTGCCGGCCGAGGAGGACGCAGTGAGCGAGGTGTCGGAGGCGGAGCTGCGGGAGTTCGTGGGGGAGCAGGGAGCGGGGCCAAGGAGCCGGGTGCTGGGGGGACTCCACTGTTCCTGCCCACGCCCGACTTCATGGCGTCTGCAGGAACGGTTCAGGGGCTGAGCGGTGGTTTCCCTTTGTTCTTTCCTTTGTCCGTCACGCTCGCTTTCCTTTCTTTTGTAATTCCCTTGGTGCACTTCACATCTTCGTGGGACAGGCCTGGGCGGAGGGCAAAGGGGAGCTTGCAACATGCCGCCGCTGCGCAAACAGGAAACGGACTGTGCCATGATCTGATAGGTCGCATGCGAGTAATGAATAAACAAAAAAAAAAGCTACATATGTATGTACTTACATAAGTACTAAGTAGATACCACATGGTACGCTAAGACTGCTGTGCGACGCACGGACCACCGTAGCTCCATGCAAACACGCTAGACTCTCAGTGTCACGGGAACTGAACGACCTTCTCCATCACGCAACCCTCTCCCCTTGCCCCTTCACTCACTTCATCTCACACGCGCAGCCCACCGCCCAAAATTTGCTTGACCATCTCTCCCCTCCCCTCCCCCAGAAAGCCAATCTACCTTCCTTGACAACCTGAGATCCACACACGCGATGGACGACTCAGATTATGATGGTGGTAACTCGGAAGTCGACGAGACCGACTCAATAGATATTGACGTTCCGGGGAACGAAAAGCTGCCAGATAGCACTGTGTCAGACTCGTCTTACAGTGGATCAAGCTCCCATGTCTCTGGAGTCGCCAAACAATCGAAGCCTGCAAGTGTCACGGTTCCCACTCTGGAGGACCTCGGAGCTCATGCAGACGAATACGAGATGTTTCCGGAAGAATGGGAGAGCAAGGGATCCAGCGACGATGAGAATACCGAAGACCAGAGGGTTGTTCAGGTCGTCAGTGAGGTCAAAGCAACAGGTCGCTCGTTGAGATATCGTGTACGTCTTGCCGACGGGAAAGTCAGCGAGGTAGGTTTATTGCTTTGGATTAGGTCCCAGTTGTGTGAGCCATCGCTGAATATAGCTCGCAGATGCCCCATAACCGCATAGTCTCTCTTGTCAACGGACGCAAAACCCTCGACGACTTCCTCAGTGGCGGCAAACGTGGGTCGAAAGAAGCGTCGTCAGATGACGACTACTCTATAACCGGTGGCTCAGAGGTGGATGAAACATTGTCGCGCGCTGCTCATACGGAACGCTCACTCCGGCAGCACAACTTCCTCAAACTTCGGGAGAGAAGACTGGCTAGCATGAAGGAGGCTGCGACACAGAAACCCGCGGAGCAGGAAGGACGTGCAACACGGTCTAAAGGCCTGAAGGGGGAAGCTACGATGCTCAACTTCAAGAGAAGTCCCCAATCAGATGACGATGACTATATATTTGACCACCCACCCCGGAAGTCAGAGCAGAGAGCAACGGGACGCCGCCGAAGAAGAACGGAAAGTGAGGAATACCAGAGTGAGGACGAATACACGAGACGCTCGGGCAGAAGCAAACGTCATCGGCCAAACTATGCGGAGCCGGCGCTACACGACGACTTTGAGCAGGACTCCGACGAAGCAGCCAAACCAAAAGCACCGGCCAAACCAAAATTGGCCCACTCGAAGGAAATATTCCCGACATTTTCTAAGGATGACGAATTCGTCAAAGTTCACAACCAACTCTGCGAAACTTGTCAGGCGCGGGGTCCCTCGGATTCGCGCGGTAACCTGGTTTTCTGTCAGGGCTGCTCGGCTTCCTATCACAAAGACTGCATAGGCCAGCGCACTGCACGAGAGCATCTTGTCACCAAGGTGTCCAGCACCAACTTTGTGTTACAATGCAGGCGCTGCATAGGAAAGCCAAAGATCAAGGATCCACTCCAAGCGTCTTGGGATCGTTGCACAGACTGCGGAGTTCAAGGGGCTTCATGTGCGCCTTTCAAACCGTTGAACGCCCGGAAGACAACCTCTCGAGACTACAGAGAACTGACGCCCAATACCGAAGTGCCCCTGGATCTTCTCTATGTTGCTGGGAACGTACTGTTTCGTTGTCACGGATGTTCCCGTGTCTGGCATTACGGCCATCTTCCAAAGCAACATTCAGACTTCAGATGTTCGGACTGCATCAGTGCACCCGGAAAAATTGACAAGATCGTCGCTTGGCGTCCAATGGATCCTGAGGCGTGGGATGCACGTATACTCAGTCTCGCCGACTTCACCGAAGACGAGCGGGAGTACCTGGTGAAGTTCGAAAGTCAATCATATTTTCATGTGAAATGGGTTCCCAGTCCTTGGGTGGCTGGTGCGTTCGCTTCTCGACGACTTGGGTTTCTGAAAAACAACCCGCATGCCATCGTGAAACAAGAGAACGCGATCGACGAGGCGTGGTTGCGGGTGGAAATCATCCTTGATGTAGCGTACACGAGCTATGTCCCTGTGGGTTCCGACGTTAAGGTGGATCTTGCTCGCGTCAGGGAGGTTTCCAGGGCATTGATCAAATACAAAGGCTTGGGATACGAAGAGGTCTATTGGGATCAGCCCCCGAAGGAATCTAATGCCGACAGGTGGACTGATTGGAAGACCGCCTACTACGACTACGTGCATGGGCTGTACGTACGTCCTGCAAACAATGTAGCCAAGAAGATCGATAAGGCCCGACGCACCCCATTCAATAAGCTTGAGTTGGGTTCGCAGCCAAAATACATCAGAGGAGGGACTCTGATGGACTACCAGAAGGAGGGCATGAAGTGAGCGCCCCATGAACTAATATCGAACTTTAACTGACGTAGTGTAGTTGGCTCTATTACAAATGGTGGGACGACCAGAGTGTGGTTTTAGCAGACGAGATGGGGCTAGGAAAAACCATTCAGATCATTTCTTTCTTGGCTGTCCTGTTTGAAGAGCATAAAATCTGGCCTTTCTTGGTGGTCGCTCCGCAGTCGACAGTACCGAATTGGTTCGTCTTTGCCGTCCACCCACCTCTGGCTTTAGTGTATTAATCTCCGTATAGGAAGCGAGAGATTCATGCTTGGGCTCCTTCCCTTCGGGTGGTGGCTTACTACGGCACCGACATAGGTCGCAAGCTCGCGGTAGGAAATAAGCCCACTCGTCATTCAAGATCATCGCTAATTCCTCCCAAAGCGCCAACACGAGATGTTTGGTAAGGATGGTAGGCTGAAGTGTCACATTGTCGTGACGTCTTACACAACCCCTGTAGCCGATTCCTCGATCCTACGGAGAATCCCGTGGCAGGTCCTCATCGTAGATGAGGGACAGTGTCTAAAGAACGACAAAGCTCAGCTATACACCGAGCTCAAGAAGTACGGTAGTAACACCCACAAGGTGCTTCTTTCTGGTACTCCGCTCCAGAACAATCCCAGGGAGCTCTTCAACATGCTACAGTTCATCAATCCGAAAGAGATGAAGGCACAGGAACTGGAGGACGAGTTCGGGATTCCTACGGTTGAAAATGTCCCAAAGCTACACTCCCTCATTCGGTCGGTCTAATATTTTTCCGTATGGATGAAGCGTATACTGACGAGAGCAGGCCATACTTTT
>Ga0307512_10007266_pt1 | contig 11018 bp, 10 predicted proteins | sample 14_EM_MG_FD_200267 | JGI IMG/M metagenome (GOLD analysis project Ga0307512, IMG submission 200267) | Populus trichocarpa ectomycorrhiza microbial communities from riparian zone in the Pacific Northwest, United States - 14_EM | ecosystem: Host-associated > Plants > Roots > Unclassified | place... | reverse complement strand
CAGTTACCTCAGGCTTCTTTTTCTATGAACGTCTTCAGATCCCAAAATCCATTGCTAGCCAGGCTAACTAACCGCGACTCGTTTATCGCCAACGCTTGGGGCGGATTCTGTGACTTGACCAGGAACTTCCACTCCGGCCTTTATTGCGTCGTACTCCTTCTTCTCCTTTTTGTACAGCGCCTTTGCTTCTTCCTGACGCCGGCTGTATGTCTGGTACGAGGATGACCAGTCAAAAAAGTGCGACTGCACGGTTCGATGCGTCAAGGACGTACCTCTTTCTCCTCAGGACTCATTCCCGCCCAACGTTGTGAAATATTGGTCAAGATCTCATGATTTGCCATGCCCGGGTTTGCCTTCTTCATCGCCTGGCGGACCTCGTTTTGGAACAAGAGATATGAGGAAGGAGGTCTTTTAGGCGCGTCTGGGTCGCGAGGCTTCTTGACCCTCTTCCTTTTTACGACCTCCCCCTCTTGGGTATGGTCAGCCTTGCGTTTACCGACCCCGTTGGGTTGGGCAGGAACGACTGGGAGTTGTGGGGGAGGAGGCATCATCTGCTTCATATTCAACTGAGGGTTCACCCCCATCGGTGGACCGGCCGCGAAGGGCGAACCCATTGGAGGCATAGGCTGGATAACCTGGAGTGTAGCGGGTCCAAGGCCATGAAGCACATGAGCATATTGGTCGCTGATTTCTGCACACTTTCGCATAGCATCTGAGAGGGAGTTGAGATGATTGAGGAGCTGTAACGATGAGGTTTTTTCTCATGAGCAAACGCAACGCCGAATGAATAACGGCGAGTTAAAGGACCTGCAGCTTTGCGAACTCGAATTGAGCGAGACCATCAGGGAGATTTGACATATCTTGAGGATTGTTATCGAGACTACAAACGTCTCGAGTGCGAATCGTAAGGGGGTAAGAAAAGAATACAAACGACGTCTTAGACCTCTCCTTCTATATGACTTCAGTTTTTCAAACTCAGCTTCGGAATTTTGTACTCCGATTAGAATTTCGAGCTCCGAGCCTCATCCCCCTCTCCGCCGCCGATTTTCCTTCGAGCCTCCTTACCCGTACGACTGACAGCAGCGATTTGAAACCTTAGTGTTAAACAAACGGGCGGCGGATTCTCGTCTGTCGGCATTCTGAACGACGACAGAACGATATCGCGTTTGCTAAAAGTCTTATAACCCCCCATCCCTTTGTTGAAAAGCCCGTTGCGAAAGCCACACGCGGCTAAATGGACTCTATATACGGGGCGTGGATTCAACCCGCTGGACCGCAAGATAGCCTGCACCATCCATCTGGTCCCACGGAGCATAGCTGGAAAGATCCAACGTCGACGACGGCGACAACTTCCAACGGTGCCAGTCCCTCTTCAGGCGCGCAGCCCACACTGGATCTGAACGATTTTGGGCTGGGTGTGGACATCAACGGGGGTACGTGTTTCCCTGCCGTAAATCATTTGGATGAGGCCCAACTGACGCGATTATCCCGTAGGGATTAACCCCCATGGCCCATCCAGCGGAACTTCGACCTCATCGCCTGCCTCAGGATCTCAGTCATACGGACATTTCACTCAGTACCCGTTCTACCTTCCCGGACCTTTCAACGTGACCCCATACGGCTCGTCTCCGCAGTGGCCTCCCTCGGTTCCTTTATCGTCGTATTCTTCATTGAATGGTGCTACTACAAATACAGATGGACAGACGACCTCTCCTCCCCAGATGGTCATCGAGTTGAGTATCTCCACGGTTTTTCCAAACCCCGTCTGACACACCAATCTAGTCCTGCGCTAACCATGGGGACGCCACCGACAACTTCCACCACTCAACCTTATGCATTATTGTCTCGCTCTCCCTACCAATCATATCACAACCCTACGATGGCGATTAATCCAGCGTTTGTACACAGCTTCTCTCCGCCCCAGCAAAACACACAATCACCACCGCGGACACTTTCTCCGTACGCCCTCCATGCCCCTTCACCACCCGTGGAGACTATATCTCCCACTGCCTTTTATCAACAATCGACACCTTCGACCTCTACGACACCCCCCTCGAATGCCCCAACTCCCACTTCCAACAAACTTACCTCTCAAGCCCGCCAGGAAAAATTCAATTCCGCGATCAGGCCATTACTTCAGCCTAACCAGTTCACTGGCGCTGGCGCCGTGAGTGACCTCGCTGACAAGATTATAGCCCTGGACATTGCAGAGATTGAAGGTCCTTTGCGGCTGGAAATTCTGACGAAAATCAGGGACAATGCTGGCAATCATTATTTCCGCGCTTGGGTTGAGAATGAAGATGCGATGGACATAACACGAGAGTGGCTTAAAGCTGCTGCCAAAGGGGACGACCAGCTGGCTGAGACGATAATGCCGTTATTACATGTGAGAAGATCATTCATGATTTCAATGATGGACGTCCCTGAATGCCGTAATCGTCAGATAATCGACCGGTTGCCCTGGTCCCTTGAGTCTCTCCGGAAAGCGAAATTGGGGAAGATCATATTGAAACTGACCAAGGAAGCCTCAATACCTGGTAAGTATCTGAATGCATTCCTCTGTTTGTGCAACTGCGACCCCGCCGCTGTGTGGTTGCCCCTCCTAAGCCCGGCTCGTTGTACCTGTACTTTCCCTCATATCGTTCGCAAAGAGACAAATGAGCTTGAATCTAACAATTCCCTTCTCCCTGTTCGCATCGCCTCGCAGCGGTCAAGGACATGGCATCGAATCTGGAACGTAAATGGCGACAGATGGCGTCCACCAACTCGAAAGATGATGCTCCAAAAAAGGGTGGAGACACAGAAACCTCAGAGGGTGGGTCATGTCAGTTCGTTATACCGTTTCGCCCACGTGACTGACGCGGTGTCTGGTAATCATTGCGCTAGATTCAAAAACGAAGAAGAGGAAACCATCAGAACCTCCTCCAAAGCCCGGTCCCCCGATGAAGAAGACAGCGGTTACACCCCCGACGGTCAAAACCACGACTGTTACCGCGAAGACTGGTGCGGTCAAGGACGCTAAGTCCGATTCATCGTTCTTCTCTACACCAAAGCCAAAGCCAAAGCTTCCAAGTTTCAAGAAGGCCCCCGTCCCTGTGAAGAAAGAATCTGAGACGAATATCGCTCAGCCGTCATCGTTGGATCCCTTCCAAGAGGCTCTGAAGTCGATGGCGAAAGGTCGCAAGGAGTCTCCGTCTGTTACCCCCACTCCTCCTCAACCGACCCCACCAGCCCCGGCTGCGGTGGTTACCGTTTCGACGGGTTTAACGAAGACGGGGAAGAAGAAGTCTGTTAGTTGGGCTCCGGATGGTCGCCTGGAGCAGATTAAACTCATCGAACGAGCGGTGTACGATGACGACCCAGTAGACGTCAGCATCTTTCTCTTTGCTTCATCCTTAGATAGTTGGTGTGAATTATCCGTTTATTTACTTGGCGCTTTTGTTGTGTTACAGGGAACGAGGGTTCACAACATTCGTGATCTCGATCGAGACGAGGGTGCGGCCATGCATGCCCAATTGTTCGAGGAGCTCATTGATTGGTCGGAGCCTCAAGGTGAGCGGACCTCAGATCACGTGCCGCTTCCCGCATTGATACCGCAACCCTCCAGTTCTTGACATCCCACAGGATATAGAGTTGAAGTCCCGGGGCGAGGCCAGTCAAGAACGGTTAGCTCAAGAAGAACGCGAGAAGACAGCGCTAGGCGCTTTGTACATGTCTGTGGCGCAGATACCGGAGAGTCCAGCCGAACCTCCGGTCGTTATCCCGGATGATCAAGTCGATTCGACCGTCCGGCACATGGTCACCGGACCAGACGTAGATTCAATATTTTGGTCGGGCCCTCCTCCGTCGGAAGCATCCGCAGCTGCATTCCACAACGACCAGTACGGCGGACCGAGTGGAATGGCTGTCGGGGAAGATCCGAATAAGCCCCTCCCTCAGGTGGATCCCAACATGTTATCCGCCATGTCCGCTGGACTGGGGAACATGACACCCGAGCATCTCACTCAGCTCTTAGCTACGCTCGCCTCGCAGAATGGGATATACGGTCAACAACAGCAACAACCGGGAGGACATGGCCAGCAGATGCCTCCCTACGGTGACGTGGGGAACGGTGCTGGCCAGCAAGACTGGAACATGGGTCACCAGCAATGGGGAAACTACGGTGGTTATCAACAAGAAGACGCCGGCGATATGCACCAACAGCAACCCCAACAACCCCAACCACCCCAACGCGGTAGTTGGGACCGTGGCGGATTCCGTGGCAGGGGTCGCGGTCGCGGTCGAGGAGGGGGACTGATTGGTGACGGGCACAAGGATAATAGAAAGCGAAAACCGTGCACGTTTTTCGCGCAAGGAAGGCGAGTACATTTAACCGTATCATTTCTTTCTGGTGGCGAGATTTTTAACCAGACATCTCTCCCTTACAGGTGTAGATACGGAGATCAATGCGACTTCAGTCACGAAGCTTATTGAGGTTCCCCGCATTCTTTATTGCCTTCTCATCCCTTCCCCGACTCATCGTGCACCTTCGCAGTGTGCTGTCCTCGCTCTTTGCCCGTTATGCATTGTAAATTATACTTGTCACCTACATACCTAGCATGTTACTGAACCACCCATCTAATCGTCATGTGCCCAACCTCACGCATGGATACACGTTCACGTTTGTTGACCGTTCGAAAACTCTAAAAAAAACATGTTGTCTCGATCCTAAAACGCCCCTACCCCGCACCCACGAGCCTGACTGTTGATTCCCACTGTGATTTTTCAAGAAGAAAAGGGAAAAGAAGAACTGAAAGAAACTGGTTAGATGTATATGGTCGGATGTAATCCGGTGATTATACAGTACAATTGGGATAAATAAAAGGAAAACAGCAACGCGGACGTAACCCGAGGATGACCAACGAGACAGCGGAGAATACGTAATATCGACAGGGCGGAATAGAAGAGAGGAAGTGAGAGAAGGCAAAAACGGGAGAACGAGAACGGGGTCGCTACTAGAGTACAGTCTACGATAGAAGGGGGATGGGAACAAGGAGAACTCAAGGGGCATTGACTTTGCGAGATCGATAACAAGAAAACAAGGAGATTTCGGAGGTGGAATGTGAACCGCACGCGCACGACAGGTACGATTAAGAATAACAGAAAAACACGATGGGAGAGAAAAAAGGGAGAAAAGATAATCAGCCAAGAGTTATCCACCACCCGTTCCTCTCCGCTTACCACGAGTCTGCCGTTTTGATGGTGGTGCATGATCCGTGGTTGGGGAAGAAGTGTCGTTGTGGGCCTTCCTCTTGAGGGTCGCAGCAACCAGGGACGGGGTGGTCGCCGCCGATGTCGTTGCGGCAGGAGTTGACGCAGGCGTGACCGATGTCCCTGGCGTCGGCTGTTGAGGCGGTTGCTGAGGCGGCATCGTTGGCGCAGGCTTGTTCTGCTTTGAAGGTGAAGAATCACCAGAGGGCGGCGCGTTTAGTGGCGTGGATTGGGGTCCATGGTGATTGTTCGGCTGAATGAGGGTGACAGCTTGGTTAGTGGTCATACTCTTTGTCGGCATCAGGCCATCTTTCTGGAATCCTGGACCGACAGGGTTGTTGTTAGCCGCCATGCGTCCGTGGGCCGTTGTCACCATTGGTGTATCCTTAATTTTGTCGGAAAACTGCTTCAGTGATTCTGTATGCATGGACCGTTAGCGGATAGAAGTGACAAAGTTGGCTCAACACTCACGAAGCGGGCCAAAACCGGTTTCACTCGAAAACTGGATCAGATCGGTCATCTGCGCGACACTCTCTGCAAGCTAGAATGTGGGGGCAGAAAACGTGAACAATCCTCAACTACAGGCAGCCGGGAACTAGCACAGACCTCTAAACACCTCATAGTCGCCTGAGGTATCCCAAATGCGTTCACGGGCTCACCAGGGATGGAAGATCTTTCGTAATGGACTCGATCCTGCGTCCTGTCTGGTTGAGAACCCATGCCGTTCATGCCGGGTGTGTACGTTGCTATCAGCGGAGATCGCCCGATTTTCGGACCGACGATTGAGTCCACCTGGATCAACTTGTTGTGCAGGTTAGCATCGAACTGTAAGTGCTCGAACTTCATCGAGAAGCTCGGCGGCGACCCCTGTGCGATGCTCATGGACGGGGAGAGGACAAGGTGTGCAGTAAGGGGGCCACAGAGCTGAATTGTGTACCCATTTGTGTACCTATAGGTCCATACAGCTGTGACACACTCGACAACGAGGTGGCTCGATCCGAGAATCTTCTCTCGCGCCCCGTCAAGCGAAATGCTCATCGAGTGCACACCGGATTGACTTGTTACCAGGAAAAATCGGGGCAGTATCGGGGTACCGATCTCTGCTAGGTCATGAGAACGGGAAAATTGAACAGAAGTTCGGAATCACGGACCGAAGGGTTTTGCTTCGTTCCGTTGGTTATCCTTCCATAAGGTGTACTTCAGAATTGCCTTAGGCGTAAAGTAGTCTTTCACAAGGTTTTCCCAAAACACGAGGCCAAGTTTCTGGTCATTATTCGTGAGGCGCTTTCCCAGACCGCAACGCGTAAAGCTACTCACGTTCCTATTGTCACCAGATAGTGCCCCACTGAACTGGAGTAATCGAATAATGCCCTGCCCCTGCAGATTTACCATCCTACACGCAGAAAATCAGTCAAACATTAGATCGTGGAAGTGCGGCATCATAGCACGTACATTTTCTGTTGGTAGTTGGCGCCCGCCGGTTGTGGGCCGGAACTCTCGGGTAAACTGCCTGCGGGAACGGGAGTCGACGAAGGGACGGCAGTATTGTTCGGTCTTTGGGTACCGATGAAAGGGGGGCTAGGCTGGTTGGCTAAATTCTGGCCACCAGGCTGCGGCTGAGGAGGCATCATGCCCATGGACGGGGGCTGAGAAGGACCCGGCTGGCCGCCAACGCTAGGATTCTGGGGGTTCGGAACGCCTACTGAAGGCATCCGGTTTGGCGGCATCGTTGGAAGTTGCGGTTGACCAAGGTGTGGAGTTCTAGATGGCCCTGCTTGTTGTGAGGGAGGTCGAGGAGTGGGACCAGCGTGTGCCTGAGGTTGCGACTGAGGGCGTTGAAGGTTAGGCATCGAACCTCCACCGATGTGTTCACCACCTTGATGCTGCGGCTGTGGCGTCTGGTGGGGCATGTTCGGCGGTTGGGATGGGGGATGAGAAGGTTGGTGGGACATGGAGGAGGGCATAAAGTGGCTGCTGAGATCTCCATTGCGCTGGATGTCGAACTGTTGAGCGGGAGTTAAACCCGCCACGCTAAAGCTGTTTCGGTTTGGAGGGACGTTTGGATTCGAGACCCCTGCGCCTATGTCCTGATTAGAGGAGTCCGACGTTTGGGGAAATCCAAACTGGTTGCCGGTACCAGACAAACGTGGGTTGTGCATGCCCTGGGAGAATTGTGGGTTCGAATAGTGGCCATACATGGAATTCTCTGGAGTGCGATTTTGCGGGCCCGTATTCATAGGTTGCTGAAGGGGGCCGCCATGTGTTTGTGACTGAGGGGTAGAATGAGGTGATATTTGAGGAGTTTGCTGGGGCATCGACATAGGAGGCTGGAAATTCATCGATTGAGGTACGTTTCCTGCCAGCGATTGTTGAGATGCTTGCGGTCGAGGAATGTTTCCTGGCATACCCTGATTACCATGCATGTGCTGCGGTCGAGGATTCATCCCTAAGCCCATATCCTGGCCCTGGATCTGGGGGTTCTGCTGCTGGGGCATCCGGTTCATCTGCTGAGGCGGCATCCTCATACCCTGATGGGGGATACCCTGCGGATTCATACTCATACCACCCATCCCAGGTTGGCCGGGATGCATACCGACCATCTGGTTGAGGGTTGTTTGGTTCAAACCCGACTGCGACACGGTCCTGCGAACGCCTTGGGCACCACCAGGCATCATGGAATTAGGATATCCCATGCCCTGGAGCTGGTTGGGGCCAATTCCATTCATATGAGGACCCTGGACGGAGGACGCGGGGAGACCTTGGCCATTCTGACCGGCAGGAAGAGCAGTATTCCGCCGTTGCTGTGTGAGGTGCTGGTGGTACATCTGGGCAGGGGTGGGGTTCGGAGGTTGCGCGCTTCCCATCGCGAGAGCGGGATTTGGATTGGGGGAATTTTGTAACATGGACATATGGTGGGGCTGGGATGAAGGGCCAGGGGGCTGCTGGCCCTGTTGGAGGAAATGCTGGGGGTTGAGCATATTGTTCGATAGATGTTGGATATTCGGCTGTCTGAGCATGTCTGTCTGGTGGTTCATAAGCCAAGAGAATGAGCGGGATTGGACGATAAAATTCTGCTCTGGAGGGGGAACGGGGGACCTAGAATGGCATATGACCTTGGGCTAGAAGATGACGATATGAATCGCGGGTCGAGCCAGACGGGTGACTGTTACGGGGAGAGGGGGAGTCCGAACGCGCGTGTTGACAGCTTGAGGGTTTGCGACAAACGCAGTGAAACTGGCCGACGCGAAGAGGCGAAAGGGGGAGGGAGAGAAGGCGCGAAGGGCGGTGGACGAAGAGGAGGAAGGCAAGGCTAGACCAGCTGAGATTGGCTGGAAGACGCTTCCCAACTCACACGCTCGACCTCGGATACGGCAACGCCACAAGTCACGCCCTTTGCGGACAATGGTCAGGCAGTTCAAACACCACGAGCAAAAATTGCTCAAAAAAGTCGATTTTTTAAACGTATGTCCTCTTCTCTCAAGTTGGTCTTGTCGCTCAGATAATTTTCAGTGGAAACGAGATGCTGACTTGCGCGAGATAAAAGTCATGCGTCGATACCACATCCAGGACAGGGAAGACTATAACAAGTGAGGAACATCCAGACAATAGAACACCCCTAATTCTTTGTTCTTCAGGTATAACAAATTGTGTGGTTCACTCCGCTCCTATGCCCATCGTGTTTCTCTTCTCCCCGCTCAGGACTCCTTCCGTGCGAAAATGGAGGGACAACTATTGTCGAAACTGTACGACATGGGAGTCCTCAACTCGCAGGCAAAACTCAGCGACGTCGACAATAAGCTCACAGTTGCTGCTTTTTGTCGACGACGGCTCCCAGTAATCATGGTAATGTCCAAGATGGCAGAGACGGTCAGTGCGGTGGGTGGTCTTTGCTCCACGCGTTGGCCTCCAGTCCCGTCTGATGTATGTTCCATCAGGCCGTAAAATTTGTCGAGCAAGGGCATATCAGGGTGGGACCAGATACGATCACAGATCCCGCCTTTCTCGTGACACGGTAAATCTCATTTCTCATTCAGATGTTAGCTCTCAGCCTGATATACGCCGGCGTCATAAAAGGCACATGGAAGATTTCGTCACTTGGGTTGATACCTCCAAACTCAAGCGCACAGTCGCCAGATACAATGACGAAGTGCGTGCGCTGTTTTCAGGGTGCGGGTGAAACGCTGATCCGTATCTATTTCTTCCCTCAAGCTTGATGATTTCGATCTGCTTTGATGTTGCTTGGACGTCTACGACGATCCCGAGACGCTAACCATTCCATCTACCCCGGCAGTGACGACATGGACCCGGCCTAGGCGGCAACGCTGTTTTCACATTGGTAGATTGGCCAGAATTTGCGGTACCGCTTTCCGGTAGCGAGTTGGACAGGAGTTAGTTACGCACATCCCCTGGTTCACCGAGTTCGTTACGTAGCTTGTCGAGTAGATGGGCGTTTCCGGAGGGACGAGCAATACAAGAGGAATTCACGTGATGCAGACGGTTACAGCGACGACACGGCTACAAACTCAATCGAATTAGCGTTGTCTCTCTTCATTTCCTACCTCCACGCTCCTTGCCAACATACACATATACATAGACAATCAAGACTGAACGCCGAACGCGACCGAACGACCGAGCTGTTTGATATACTTCAATCATGGCCGAGTCTGGTGGGGAAGGCAACATCAAGGTCGTAGTACGATGTCGGCCGCTCAATTCTCGAGGTCCGTACCCCTCATTTTTGCTCGGAAATCCCGGCTCAATTCATCTGTCTTTCTCTCGTGTGGCAACTCATACGACACTTTTGGATCCGACGTCATGTAGAGCTAGCTCGTGGCGCGAGGCCTCTCATCAGGATGCAGGGGAATCAAACAATCCTTGACCCTCCGGAAGCAGGTTCAGCGCAAGCTCAGGCCGCCTCCGGCCGTGCAAGCGAGCGTAAAACCCATACCTTCACGTTCGATAAGAGTTACTGGTCGGCTGGGCCGAGGGACGAACCCGGATATTGTTCACAAGAAACGCTGTATAACGATTTGGGCATTGAATTATTGGAGCATGGGTTCTCGGGGTTTAATGCGTGTATTTTGGCCTGTGAGTGAATCGCTTTTTTCCTTCCCGAGCTCTAGCTTGACTGACGGGTACGACTGAACTATGCAGACGGACAGACGGGTATGGTCCATCGCGTTTCCGCTATCAGCTTGGGCTGTTTGTTGATTCTAGACCACCACAAGGTTCCGGAAAATCATATAGGTTAGTCCTATCGGAGTTGAACTTCCATGCAGTTTCCTGACGCGCTCCATCCCAGTATGATGGGATGTGAGTCAACTTCTTGTCCCTGATCTACGCGGGATATCAAATTTGATCCACTACAAGACGGTGCGGACAAGGGTATTATCCCCCTCACCTGTGCAGAGTTGTTTCGGCAATGTGACGAACGCCATGCAAGCGATTCAAACGTCAGCTTCGCCATTGAAGTTTCGTACATCGAGGTGTTTGGGTATTTTAACTCGCATCCAACCTGATGCTGACCATGGAAGGGCAGATTTACAACGAGAAGGTCCGAGATCTCCTGAATCCCAAGAATACAGGCAACCTGAGGGTTCGTGAGCATCCGAGCTTGGGTCCGTACGTGGAGGATCTGTCGAAATTGATGGTCAGGAGCTACGATGAGATGATGACGCTTATGGACGAGGGAAACAAGGCTAGGACTGTTGCAGCGACCAACATGAACGAAACGTACGTCTGGCAAGTCGTTTTTAACACCGGTTATT
>Ga0307512_10007265_pt1 | contig 11018 bp, 21 predicted proteins | sample 14_EM_MG_FD_200267 | JGI IMG/M metagenome (GOLD analysis project Ga0307512, IMG submission 200267) | Populus trichocarpa ectomycorrhiza microbial communities from riparian zone in the Pacific Northwest, United States - 14_EM | ecosystem: Host-associated > Plants > Roots > Unclassified | place... | reverse complement strand
CCCACGTGCCATATTTCAACGTGTGTAATCATTGACGGTTCCTCATAGAGTGAATCCATTACTTCCCACCCCGCATTGGTCTCCGAGTGAAAAAAAAGCCTTTGCCTTCGACTTCAGCACGCGCATCCACAACTCACCTACCACACGGCTCACAAATTTAACTTCAACGGACGATCGCTCATTCATGGCTGTCTATAAGCCTCACGTTGATCGTCATCCGCTCGAGGATAGCCCCTCAAGGCCTCAACCCTTCAACCCAATCAATCAGTCGATCAGTCTATCATCTTCGCGACATGGTGCTTTCAGAGGATCGAGTCGGTCAAGCCGAGTAGAGACGGGCTGAGAGACACGCGCGCGTAACCATCAGAGCTGCCGACCATCTAACACACGGTGATAAAGTGAAAGGGTGGTCTATATATCAAGGATGTGTACGTTTAATGTGATTTGGTGTCCTGGCTCCTACAGCAGGTGCGTTAATATTTCCGCCGCAAGGCGGAGTCATGTACGTGTTGCTTGATGTGCTTATTGTGCGTGGCTGAACTCCCAACAGCGTATCAAATTTACAACAGAGAAACTTGACGCAATTTATTTAGGGCTCCAAGCAGTCGACGAACGGACCGTGTTATGGTGAGTTTCTCGCAACGCCTTGGCAGTGGGCTGAAACACCCACCTGCTTTTTTAACTAATCGATCGACAGAGTGGTGTCGGTGGGGGAACGCTAGGGCCCCGAAAGAACGTTTGAGCTGGTTCATGTGCACCGCGAACGACGTTGCCGGTAGTCCGTCAAAGGTGCCAACTGCCATGGTATCCCAAAGCCAATAAGGGAAATACGTGATAGATACTGACTGACCATCGCCATAAGGTTTCCGTCGCCCCAAGTCCAAGTGTTGCCGCCGCTACCGTTGCTGCTTTGAATCATCTTCTTGATGCCCACGCCGCATTTCTTCACGAGCCCCGCTTTCGACAGCGAGTGAAGATCCGGACGCCCCCTTTTCCTGTGGCCTGTTCGTTCCCAGGCCAGGAACGGGTAAATCGACCACGTTGAGTTGTCTGTGGGTTGGGTTCGTCATGGTCCTAGGATGCGTGCACCGTACACTGTCAGGGATTGATCTATCGTACTGAAACAACCACACCGTGACTGCGCACGTTGAATTCATATGCTTGGAGGACGAGGCAAAGCCCTGGCCGGCGATCCCAACATCTTGAAGCAGGGCGACATTATACGTGTCGACAAAGGCACAACGGCCGCATGGAACTAACTCTCCGACTCGAGGCAAAGGAAATTTTTTTTTTTTCCTTCAGTACCAGCGTTTTGAATTTGAACCTTGAAACAGGATTTTACGTCGGGCTAGATTGCAACCGAGGAGAATTTGGAGAACTACCTCGTCTGATTTCAAACTTTCCTTTCCAAATCGATACTCTTCAATGTCGGGTTGTATTTCTACTGTTTATATGTTGTTGTTCTCGAGGATATCAAAACCCCTTTCATGATTTTATCTCTCTCTGCCCTCCGCAAACTTACAACACTGCACGCGATCCTCGTAATTGGATCGACCACCTTGTTCCCCATCTCGGATGTGATTCCTTTAACAAGATGCACACACACATTACATCATTATATATTATCGTCCTCCGTGGTGGAGCCGACGCCGTGCCAGGAATCCACTGATCGAAAGTTGACTTGCCATAGAATTGCCTGGCGCCTATCTTGATTGGTTGGGGTCGCAACATGTGTACCCGAAGAAACGTCTGAGCCGATGTCTTTTGCAGCAAACAAATTTACGCGTAAATCATATATTGACAAGACTACGCATAGCGAACAAGTTGAAACTAACAACAAGACGCAAAGGACCTGGGGTAATTGATTTGACCAAAAGCTCTCGCGGGGCGGCGGCCCTCGCTCAGCTGACTATCTTGAGCAAAAAAGCTCAGCCACGCCACACATCCGGAGGAATCTCCTCCGCGCGGCTAAATCTGTGAAGGTTTGAGGTTTGAGGGTTATCTTCTCCTGTGCCGCTCTCGGCACTTCAGGAATAGTAATGTGATTGCACATATAGTGGACAGGTGCTTGGTTTGTCAAAAGCGATATGTCGAACGTGCAAATGGCCTGGGGTAATTGATTTGAAAGTACGCCCTCGACGAGCCGCAGCACTTGATCGCATTCAGGTCGCAACATATTGGTCGCGTCCATTTTCGCAATCACTGGCGGGGCAATGAAGGCAAACAAACGGGGCCGCTGCCCCCTCATGCTGGTACGTCACCGAGCGACCAATCGCTCTCCCAAGTGACGGCACCAACGCAAATACACCTCGACATGCATCAATCAAACGGTTGCTGGAGTGAGAGGTTGGAGTGTTAAGACTTGCGGAGTGGATACACGGATCGCACGTCCGCGGCGTCATCGGCAGAGTATTGACAGGTAACATGAGGACCTTGTGCCGACGTCGGGATGACCTGGGTTAATTGATTTGCATAAAAGCCAAATTCAACCTCCCCGTGCTGCGGAGCGCAGTAATGATGAGAACGAGCGCTACGCATCAAGGTAAAAGCAAGACACATACACTCATAGTGGGTACGAGTCACCGACAGGTTGAAGGCAGTCACGTCCTAGGCATATCCGGTTTCCACGGATCCCGGACGACGCCCAGTGCAACCTAGCTGAAATCAGCCGGGTTGGGGGTTGGGCGCGAATGTAGGAGGTGTGGTACAAGGCAGACACCGTGGGTCCTGATGGGAAAGTCCGCAAATTAGGACAGGTGACCTGGCTTGACCGGCCGCCCTGGGGACCGCCCAGGCGGAGGTGGGGGGCTCGTAATACGTGCCACCGAAGAAACCAGGGTGCAACCATCGAGTATATATACCTCTCGCGCATTTCTCCGAAGTTCCGACCCAAAGACTTCAAGCTCCGTTATCACAGATTGGTCATGGGTCATGATGTTATGCAATTCGGGAATTCGGGGGAGGTACTACAGATTACATTAAGTTACATTACGGGTAAGACAGAGTCCAGTTTCTGAAACGTCGTCGACCTGAGGGCATAAAGAACAGACGGACTACCGACATACAGAACCACACGTCGAAAAGGCTCGGGTCCACGTACGCTGTGTTATCGTCTGCCAAGACTAACAGCGCTTCGATTTCCTTCGCCAAGCGCGCCCAATACCTTAAGGCCAGCACCCTTTCCACCGGCCCCTGCCCTCTTGGTATCGGAGGAGAAAGCATTGCTCACTACTGGCATGCTGAGCCGCCGCATCCAACTGCCTTTCGATTTCTCCCGTTCTTGTGGACGAAGACGCGTGGTGAGCGGCCTCTCCGCATAGCTCGCAATAGTACATGCGGGACACTGGCAGCCGGGGGGATGCAAGTCATTGACCGCCCGCTGCACAGCGGAGGTTGCGGGGGCTGACGGGCCAGGTGGCAGAAGACTTGTGGTGCTATACGAACGGCCCGACAGGAGTGAATGAGCAGGAACATGGCTCTGCTGAAACACCTGAGACCGCGGCCTGAGCGGGGGCAGAGTATGATTAGGGCGTGAGGAATCGCCCGCGTCGCCATCCACTCTGCCGCGCAATGTCTCGGCACGCTCACGCTGGAGTGCCTCCAACTCTCGCTCACGGGCTCTCAGTTCCAAAGCCCGTTCGCGCCGCTCGAGTTCTTCGAGCTCTTCAATGCGCTGCCGTCTCCGCGCCAGCTCATCCATCGGCGATTCGATCCGACCAGGGGTCATTGATGGGAACTGCTGCGCCTGCTGCGGATGAGGTGAATTCGGGCCGGCGTCACGAGAACGAGGTGGCAGGTCATTAGTGGGCGATCGAGTTTGCAATCTGGAGGAGGCAGCCAATTCATTGTTACTTTCAGACTGATACTTTGTCGCGATAGTGGCCACACTGAGTGGCAGACGAGGAATGTCCCGGGGTGCTGGTGAAGCTGGTCCAGTCTAATCAAAATCTCAGTGACGGCTTGGGTAGCAAAGAAAAAAAACTATTCACAGAACGGCTGTATTTGTCACGAATGGCCGCGACGATGCCCCCATTGCCTTTCGAGGCCTCGCTTCCCTCAGTACGTCGATGCGCGGGGCCCAGGGTCTTCGCCCTCAACTGCGCAGTTTCCGCAGAACTATCCACGCCGAACTCCCGGTCATCGAGGTAATCCCCTCTCTTGAACGAGCTACTTGCTCCAGTCGAAGAGCTGCTGCGGGAATTGATGGTAGGGGATTGGTCAACCTGCTGACGCTGCTGGGATAAGAAGGCAGGAAGGAGAGGTGAATGTGACACAGAAGCGGGGGATGGGTGTTCGGGATTGGACACTGGAAGAGAGGGCGCAACCTTGGCTCCATCAGGCACATCAGAATTCGATACTGCACGCTCTGCGGCCGCAGAGGTCTCGCCCCTGATGTCTGAAGCTGGGGTAATGAGAGGCGTCGTGGGTTGACCTTGGGAATGCTCTGGTGATAACGATCCATTTGTCAGGGCTGGGGTCATGCTTTCTTCGAGCGGGGACTCTGTTACGCGGGATAAGGCAATGGGAGGGCCCGGACTAAACCCAGACACGTCCGGAGACGTTCGAAGCTGCATTAGCCCATCGCCTTGTGGGGTAATTGGGCTCTGCTGAAAATTTAGGGAGTTCGTCACCGAGTTGGTGGAGAAGCTTGTCGTGAGGGGTGGTATCGGGAAGTGGCTTGGAGGCTCAGGGAAAGACCCAAGCGACACAGTCGAACGGACGCTGCCATCGTCATATACAGCCGGGGGTGGCTTCAGCGACATGGTCGTTGAAGGCCCTGGAACAGGCAGGGGTCGCGGTGAGGCAGGAGACACGCCTTAATGGCAACAAAATTCAGTAAAAGCGATCTTTCGAGGGAGTGTCTATGAACCAACCAAACTCTTTGGCGCTGGGTCCTGCATCCTGCATTTCCCGAGGAGGATCTGGCATCTGGTCCACGTCTGGCAAATCTCCGGGAACAGGACCAATCCATCCACCTTCACAGAATGCCTTCCACTCGCCGAGTTGTCCAATGAGCGGACAGAACCGCCGGAGGCCTTCGGCGGTGCGCAGCCATTCCGCTTCGGCGACTCGGGATAGCGTTGCTGCGACCTGAAACGTCACAGCAGAGTTCTTCTGGCTGACGGCGAGAGCGTGATCACTGGACGACTTGTGGATTTACTAGGAATAGATGGTAGAACGATTAGACATACTACTTCGTTTGGGATATCTCAGGACCAAGGGTATTCAGTAGATTTATATAACGGTTGTGTTCTTCCGCAGCGTCAATCGCGTTTCTCTTCGCTTTCTTCTCGTACGACTGGCCTGGGACTGGCGTTAGGACGTATGGCGATAATTCTACGCGACGTAGACGTACCTGCCTGCTTGATTTTCGCGTTGGCATTTGCGATCCTCTCGTCGTGAGCCTTCTCTTCTTTCTGCACGGATACAATAGCGCCCCAGAGGTTAAAAGAATAGCGCGCTGCAACATACCGACAGTTTCTTGAACCACTTTTTCACTTCTCCGTTGATAACATCACACTCTTTATCCACAAGCTTGGAAAACTTGGTGTCCACCTCGCTAAGCATTTCAAAGACGCTTGCACTCGTGCTGAATGCGTTGCCTGCCTTACGGTTCGCTTGTGGCAAGCACCAAAGTACATGAAGACGTACTGGGAATCTCCGCCGTGGGTTTTACTGCAGCTGCATCCTTCAACGCCTTGGCAAGCTTCTTGTGCAAAGTCACAATGGCGCGGGCGGCTTCGCTGTAATCGTCCAAGAGATTGACGATGGCCTCGAGAGCTCGACAGGATTTGTGAATGTCCACACGTTCGGCGACGGCCTGGGCAGATTGCATACTTGCCATCCCGGCGTGTCCCACCACCCCTGTGAAAATGCGGGTATCGCTTCGTGACAAGTGAGGTGGGAGGATTGGATTGGAAGAACTGAGCTCAGGCCATTTGGGCGAAGTGTGCTGCGATGCTCATCGGAGTTTGCCGATGAAAACGAGAAGGTACAACGACTGCCATGATTAATTTATACATTTTATTCCTCCTCCTCGTCTCGAACAGCGCAGTCGAGCACACGTTCCTGTTTATACGCGTCCACCTTCCTGCCTCTCGTACCCCCGCTGACATTTCGTTCATCCTCGCGGACGTCACTCAATAGTGACTCGACTTCAACTGCCTCATCAATCAGTCAAGTCCTATCTGAAGAGGGTTGGAAGTATCCCTACATTTTGAAGGACGCTCATGCGAATCAGTCTTCGCAGCGTCACGGTCCTCTCGAGCTGCCGTCTCTAGGGAAGTGTCTGCACCGATGACATCTGCGTCGTAGTCCACAGAGTCCTCCCCGCCTTTGTAAGGAGCGTTATCGAGGGATGGGTCTGCATTGGGGTTGTAGTTTGCATCGTAGTTGCCATGATTGATGAAGTGTGTAGGATTGTGGGTAGGATGAAGAACGAGGCGTCGTCAGTCCGCGCTTTATACTTCTGCAAGCTTGGAAAACGCCACACATATACCGTCACCGACATCATCGCCGTTGGAAACTCGCGATTTGTGTCATGTTTGCTTCCGGACTTCGTCAGAAGGAAGGAATGAAACTCAATCAAGTAGCCAGGAATCGGCAGCAAGCCGAAATCAAGTCGGATTTCGAATCATGTGCAGTAGACGGGGTGTATATCTAAGTGGTGGAACCGGGTTACATGCTCTATCCTCTCGGTATATGGTCCTGGGGGTCGAAGTCGGCTACTTGACTGGCCTCATAGAGGTAGATGAGGCCAAAGAGAATGAATAATGTTGCCCCACCCAGCGTGACTGTTGGAGTGAAGAAAGGGGTTAAGCTATGGGAAACCACCGAAAGGATCGCATCGCATACCATGTTTTGCCGAAATTTTTGTAGAAATGTAGCGGCCCGCGATGACGGCAAGCGCGGTACAGAATGTGTGTCCAACGATCGTTCCGAATCCGACAATGTATACATTCTGCACATCAGAGAGGGGTCATTTTAGCGGGCGGGGGAAATGCACGGATGGACGCGCGGCTCCAACTCACGTGGGCAGCAGCTAACATGATCGTGGCGATTTGACTTCTGTCGCCCCACTCTCCTAAGAATGTGAGCACGAATACCTGCACGAACACCGGTCCGAGCAGGAAACTGCATAGATTCCGTACGCCCTCGAACTGACCCTTCAGGGAAGATGGATATTTTGGCGCCCTTGGCGTTGATGGTGCATCGCCATCTCCAACAACGGGGCCACCCGCTTCGATTTCCTCGAGTGGGATCACTTCTCCGTCGGCCGTCGCTCGCCCAGTGCCGTCGTGCACGGCGACGTCCTCGTTGATTTCCTCTTCCGCTTCGCGCATCTCCTCGAGGACCTTCTCGTTCCCGCTGGCCATGCCCATGCCTTCGTGGAACAACTTGGCGCCGAAGATGAGGAAGAGCACGCCGGCCGCGAGCTGCGTCCAGCGTTTTGGGATCAGCGTCGGGAGTATGTGGCCCATTGCGGCGGAGAGGATGGACATGATCACGAGCGAAGCAAACGCGCCAGCGAAAACGACGATGCGCGGGTGTCGCATCGCCATAATGGCGGCAATGAGAAAGGTCTTGTCACCAATCTCGGAAACGATGATCATGGAGAACGCCTGAAGAAAGCCATGTACGCTCCCCTCTACCTCCGACGAAGGGGAACCATCTGCCGCTGACATGGAGAGGGCGTGTAAATTTTGTGAGAATTATGGGGAACGGTTGTAAAATGTGTGTCGCGAGGTGACGGTCTTGGTTGGGGATGCCGTGAGGGTTATTTGGAGGGATTAAACGCGCGCCCGCGGTGTTCGGAAAGAAAGTAGAAGACGAGGAAGGAAAAATAAGATAGGTGCAAGAGTGAAAGAACTATAGGCTCATACGACAAGTGGGACTTTGAAAGACAATCATTGAGGGGGCGCAGCGAGTGCTGTGCGGCAGGCAGGCAAACTCCGAGCGCCTTGACACCGCCTTGACACCGGGATCGTTGCCACACCACCGTTCCCGGCTCGCACGGTTTGAAATTACAGAAAGGCGGAACAGGATATACAGTACAGTCTACATCTACAATATACACGAGAATTGTGACACGCATTCAGCCCCATGGATGCGCCCTCGAGTACCCCTCTCAAGGGAGCTGTCCACTTAAGTCTTGGCACTGTCTTGGCCAAAAATGCGACTCCGGAGGGTAACGTCACCGTAGGACGTCTTCACATACGCACTCTAAATTACAGTATCACTAGCCTCATGAAACCATTAAAGCAAGGGATCACTGGATAGGAAGGGTAGCTCTACGGTCCTGAAGCTACATTGTTGGTGTTCATAGGCCTGCCCGATCGCTTGGCTGAGTTGAGGCTCAGGAAGGGACTGTATTTGTTGCGGCAGCACGCTCATGATCGCTTGGTGCACTGCGGGGTCCAGCTGCGGCAGCCGTGGCTTCGGAATTTCAGGTATCCCTGTGGTTGGAAATACCGCACCAAGCAGGGGACCGTCCACGTATCGCGCGATGAGAAGGTTCATCGTGGACCGTCCCATTCCTGGGATCTCCCACCCCGAAACGGCATACTGTCAAGAAGGTAAGACGAAGTTTTGACCGGGGGGCATCGCCGACAACTTACATAGTTTTTCTTCTTGAGTAACTGGACCAGCTGCTCATAGTTGTGGTCATTCGTCCCAAGTGCGGGCCGGATCTGCACTACCATCGGGCTGGTCGTCTTGATCCAGTCCCGAAGGTCGTCTAGCGATACTGCCGGCCCTGCAGGTGCAAGTGACAAAACCTCTGGCCACGTTGATGCCAGTCTGGGTGGGTAAGTGGATGTAAGTCTACAACAGACAGAATTTCCGGGGAGCCAGTGCTTACGGATTGCCGACAAATGCTGTCGCAGTAATCTGCGCACGGAGTTCCTTCTTCTCGGTCCCCTGCCACACGACGGTCCCTGTCCACCGGTAATCCATTCCCTCGCCATAGCCCCCCGCGCTTGAGAGACCTACGCCATTCGGACCAACGATGGGGCCCCGGTTGTCCAGTGCGAGGCCAAACTGTTCATCCAGCCTTTTCATCTGCATCACAACACCCTGGGGTATCAGTGGTCGTTGCTGGGGTATGGCAGCAGCGTGTGGTAAAGGAACGTCCCCTCCATTCAGCACCTGCAAAGGTTTTTGTTGGCGCATTAGTTGGAGATTGTTGATCTGAGTGCTCCCTTGGATGAGCTGGGGTGTAGAAAGGGGCCGTAATGCGGGCGGTAGCGTGTTCGAGATCACTTGAGGCGCCGCCAGGTTCAGTTGCGGAAATCGTGGCTTCGGAATTTCTGGGATGCCAGAAGTCGGAAATGCGGCACCAAGCATGAGACCCTGCATGAGGGCCGCGATGAGAAGGTTCGTCGTGTGCCGGCCCATGCCTTCAATCTCCCACCCCGAAACGGCATACTGTCAACAAAATAAGAGGTCAAAGTCGGTGAGAGCGTTCAAGCTTGTGACCTACACAGCCTTTCGTCCTGAGCAACTGGACCAGCTGCCCAAAGCCGTGGTCATCCGTCACAGACGCTGGCCGGATCTGCACCACTACAGGGTTGGTCCTCCTGATCCAATCTTGAAGCTCGACCACTGACACTGTTGGCTTGGCAGGCGCAAGCGACAAGACCTTTGGCCACGTCCACGCCAACCTGAGCCAGTGAGCGGATGTTAGTTTTCAATTAAGAGAAAGCCCGATGGGAAAAATGCGCACGGGTTGCCCTTCGTTGCGATCGCTGTAACCTGCGTACGTGCCACCTTCATCTCATTCCGCCATTGGAGCATCCCTGTCCACTGGGAATGTGTCCTTTCGCCAATGCCATCCGCAGTTGTGGGACCTGCGACCGCGCTCGTTCCTGTCCCACTCCCACTTGCAACGAGCCCAGGCTGTTCAAACAACGTCGCTTGCTCCACGGCGTCCAGAGGCCTCTGGATTAGCTGCTGCCCGATATCGTTATTGTAGTGGTTGGAGTATCCGTGCTGTGGTGTTTCACCGAGGACATGAGCATCGGGCGCAGATGCACCACCGCCCAAACCAACGTGTGGGTGGAACTGGATCCGAGCGGCAGCAGGGTTAAGCGCGTGTAATAATGCCGTATTTGCACCCGCGGCTGGCGGGCCATTGCCCGCCGCCGGGTATGGGTTCGGGTTCGCCCAGTTAGGTGATGATTGATTCGCTGCCGACATCGGGATCTAGTTCGCTGGTCCGGTTTCCGTTATGTTGCGAGTGCGAGGAGTGAAGATGAAAGGGGGCCTGCGGTGCGCGAAGGCAGGTAAACCCGACCACCGCGAGGCCGAGGCCATTGTCCACACGTTCATTCCATGTGGAGTCCGGGCGGGAGCAGGAGTATATTCTAGTAGATCTGTACTGTACACGGGAATTGTCTATTAGCCCACAGAGCGCGTCTCATTCTCCCTCAGTTCTCTCTCCTCTCACTCGGTGGAGCTGTACACTGTGATCAGTCTGTCCCGGCACACTTGAAACTTTAAGACCTCGGCCACAGGTGGGAGATGGGGGTCACGTCACTGCAGTACATCTGGGACAATTCCGGAACGCGCTCTAAATTTCTAAATTAAATTAATCATCAAAGAAAAGCAAGTGATTTCTGGTTAGGTTAGGTAGGGGTACAGTGTCTGAAGGCCACGTTGCCGGTTGGTCAGTTATAGTTCTGTTGGTGTTGGTAACCTCGTTGAATACGTCGATCACCTTCACTATTTCAGTATCCACACTTAGAGGGTTTGACAGGCTATCTCTGCCTCCAAAACTCGAGTCCCAGGCGAAGAGCGATTCCAGAGCTTGCTAGAATCCGGGTGGGGTAAGTTTGAAGTAATGGGGTTCGGGGAACGTGGAATCATGTGAGAAGGGCCTGCCTCCCCGAACGGCCCCATGGGTCCTCCAACCATTCCTGCTTCCCAGTCTTCAACGCCCTCTCCTTGACAAGGTCAACCGCAAAGCTCTGAGCGGTCGTAATAACGCCTCTGCTGCCGAGCCTTTGATCAACTCAGTA
>Ga0307512_10007263_pt1 | contig 11024 bp, 8 predicted proteins | sample 14_EM_MG_FD_200267 | JGI IMG/M metagenome (GOLD analysis project Ga0307512, IMG submission 200267) | Populus trichocarpa ectomycorrhiza microbial communities from riparian zone in the Pacific Northwest, United States - 14_EM | ecosystem: Host-associated > Plants > Roots > Unclassified | place... | reverse complement strand
CAGGCGTGGGCGGGCGGGGGGAGATCTTGGGAAAGCGAGGCGGGGGGCAGGGGGAGTTGCCGCAGGCTGCAGCTGCCGGCAGACTGTTCGAGGTTGCGGCGGACGGTGAACGGGGGGGACTGCATATAATATCGCCATGATCCGATAGGGTCGCATGCGATCAATGAATCATCGCCATCACCACCTATAAACACCAGTAGATTCTACGGGCAGAGCGCGGTGCTGGCGAAGAATCGGTCCTGGTGCACAAGCACGATTGATAAGGCGCTAGTCTTTAAGCGCGCTACTGTGCGCTTGTTGCGCTATGACCTATAACAGTGGCGTTTATAGGTCTGCCGCTGAGCAGTGGCTGGGGAATATGAGTTAAGGCGATTAAAGCGCAACGAGGTATTTGGGGCTGGAGGGAAGGAGGAGCTTGGTGCACCAGCTTCCGCTTCTGTTTTGTTTGGCCACCTGTCGACAATCTGGAGCCGTAGCCCGCGAAATAGACCGAGACTCAGGTCGATGGCCGTGTGGGAAACGGTAGAGTGGAAGAGTGAAGAAGCACATACATACGCTCTTGGGAATTCATGGATACAACACAGCTGATCTGTGGTCCGAGGCGCGTGCTCGCAATCTTCCGGTCTCCAGAGTGAAGTGCTGGGAGTGGTGCCTGCATACCTATTTTGCTGCATCCAGCAGTCTGTTAAACTTCCCCAGATCCGGATCCAGGACGAACTGCCGGATAGGGTGTGCTCCGTGATCTGCCGAGATCACGAGTACTTGGTCAGTCGGGGTCGAGGAGAGGGGTGGCGCACATGATTGCACGGCCTGGGAAGGAATGCTTTATCAGGCAATTAAGAGCCAGCAAGCGCCCTGCCTGCCGAGATAGAACGACTCCGAGTGCGGGAATCCCTCGTCGCCACAGATTGCGCTTTCTATCAAGACTTGTCACTCGGTGCAACCGTGCACTTTTGGGTCATTCCTCTCGTAACACATTCCCCATCCACACACTTCTTCCATGTTCCGAGTGCTGAACGCTGCAAGGCCCCGGCAGTAACAGCAACCCCGGTATTTCGAGTGGGTGCATTACCTGAGAGGAGAGCGTTTGGATACCCATCATCGTTGGATCCCGGAATGCAGATGCAAATGCCAATGCTGCCCATCACGCCACCGCGTATCGCCACATGGGCGAGGTCCAAGCGGGTGGTGAGCTCGGCCAAGCAACGAACGTACAGCGCAGGATGAACCCCAACATGTCAGACCGGTGACAAGGAGCGTTATATGTATCTGCCCCCAACTCCGGTGTCATTGTCTCGTCGCCCCGCTTCGACCGGTCCCTGCCGCCGCTAGGTACATACCTATAGGTCCCGCATTGCCATGTCAACTGCACACACCCACCGCCAGTGCAGATATATCTTCAGGATCAGGCAGCTCAGGCCCACAGCTAAGCAGCGGAACTCCTCCGGCAACTTGACCGTAAGCCGAATTCCTACTTACTCAGCACCCCACATCAAATTCCACACAGAATACTGGAGTGCGTGCAGGCAACGGCATCACCTGCCGCTGGCGACGCCAGGGCTGCCGTGCCACGGGCGCGTTCCGGCGATGATTGGCCACAAAACTATCGACGGCCCGTCGTGCTTCCGCCGTGTCTAGTCCAATGTAGCTAGAGCCGCGAATACAGCGGTGCGAAGACGGCGAGCATGAATGGGCTTTCACACCCCGGGCCTCGACCGATCAGAACGGGAGCTGAGACTGGTGGACAAGTCACCAACCGAGGATGGATGGCGGTATGCATAGATACGCAGGACACGTGCGCTGGCGAGGCATGCATGCAGTACCTATCTTGATAGTACATAAAAAGTCTTCGTGATTGGTCGGATCGTGTCCCGGATGGGCCACATCGACCAGGGAGACCCTTCCTTCTCTTCGCCGCCATGAATATATTAGATATTTTTACCCGCACAGTTACTGGTAGCGGGTGCATCATCCCTTCGCATCAATGGCTGTCGCACCCGAGATGGCATAGACCTCCACAGCACCACAAACTGCTCAACGAGGCGCAACCTCGTCTCCACCTTCTCGGGACATCCGGGGAAGCTGATAGGATCAGGAAAGTCCGCACAGAGCTGGCCCTTCTCGCCATTTCTCAACTCTCTTCGTTCTTTTTGGTAATTCGGAACCTTCATCTTCACATTTCCGTGGTGTGTTGATCTTTCTTTCTTTCTTTCTTTTTTTTCCTCCATCCATACTCGCGTGGGTACATATGTAGTGTGTGGATCACGGCTGAGGGCGCCCCCGGCCAGCTAAGACAAGATTAGCTGTTGTTCCTTGCGGCAGCGACCCTGTATCCAACCACAGTGTTAGAGAGGTTCTGCTTCAGCTCGGGGTAGATGCACCATCTTTGCTACTACCTAATACGGGTAGTTATTTGTCTATGCGACGGCGCGGACGTGGCAAGTGTATCACTGCTGTTGGCAGACAACAGAGTTCACCGTAGATGGATTGTATCGCTGAACATTTCTCTGGCCACAGTGTGCGACTTCCACAGAGGGTGCTGGACGAGAACGGAGGAGACATCTATCTCCACATGATGTCCGCTTACAGCCGGTAGTTAGTTACCAAACCTTTGCAATTCAACCACTATGATAGCTGCAATGCTGCACAGCTGAATTCAAGGTTAAAATACTCGGGCTGTCGCTCCGGCTCGCTCGTTGGCGCGCGAGTTCGTCCCCCGAACCGAATTCCTTGTCGACCGCATTCCGCCCGGCATGCATGTCGTGGAATAGACAGAAATACACCTTTTTGGGGGTGTGAGTCGTGTGGTTCAGGATAACGGTTGCTAGGAACAGATTCCGGTGGCATTCTCCCAAGATGTATCGGAAGTCCGACCGATGGACTGCCTGATTCCGGTCTCAGAGAAAGAATAGATAGCCCCAAGCCTGCGATACCGGATTGAATATGTACATACCTAGATATCTGGGGGGGCACGGAATGTCCCGTGCACAGATGTGCTATGCACTAGTACATATGATATGTATGTATGCGGCTCTTGCCACCTGGCTTATCCGCGACTATTTTTGGCGATGGGATTGAGCCGACTTCCAGGTACATAGGGTTATGGCAGACAACCTTGTGCGGTGAACCTGGAAAGTATATATCTACATATTACGCGTAAAAAGCAAGTACGTGAGTAGAGACGGAATATGGATACTTATGGAGGTACAGAGAGAGAGAGAGAGAGACTTCATTTATTGCATCCGACCTATCTAGATCACGGCAAATTACACCATCCTCGCCGCCCTGACTAGTGGAGGGGAGAGGCCCCATTAGTCAGTACGTTGCGGCACCCTGGATATGGAGGTACATAATATGCACATACAGACAGCACAGCACATCCTTGCATGAGGCGCAGGCTGGCTGCAGCACCTCTCGAAACTCCGAATCCCGAATTGAGAACTCACCGGAGGTCGGACAGCAGTCCACAGGGCTGGCGAAGTAGATTCATGCCGACGAAGCCTATGCTTACTCGAACTGCCGGCGTAGAATAAGAAACGTGAAGCAATATAATAGTTATGCTCCCGGCCATATGTACCGTAGAGCAGACATGCCGGCAGTAATGGGGCATTGTTTTCCCGGTGAAAGGAGTCGTACCTTACCGGTCCCGGTCCAAAACGAAGGGTTTGGGTCGCGAAGCTGGAGTGGTTCGGGCGGCGCTCATGGAGGGGCGATGGAGATCACTTTAGGAGATCTTGTGTTGTCATAGAGCTATGCATGTAGCTTTCCGTCTTCGGCCGCAGGCATGAAGGGTGGAATGCCTGGAATGAAGGGCCGAATGCAGTTGGGTGTTGGGATCGGGCAACGGAGGGAAAGATCCAATTGGTGGCGACGTGGAGATAGATAGACGGACTCCAGTGTTGCAGCAGTTCAGCGGGCGCCTGGAACACCGCAGGCGGAAGTAGGCCGAATTCTGGTTAGTGGTCGTCGAAAGAAGCCGACTATGTAAGTATGTAGCCGAAGCGAGCCCTACCTGAGCGATATCCATCACCCCGCATACATACTCGGTCGGTGGTACTTGAGTCTAACTGCATTCGGGTGCGATGCATCTCGATGAGTTCTCGTATTCCTGCATGCTTGTCTGCAACTCTGTATAAAGAGGGTGTCCTCTGCTGCCCCCTAATTGGTGGCTGTGAACGCCCCGCCCAGCTGAAAGTGTTATTGGTCCCAACATCCCAGCAACAAAAAAGAACGCGTGATGGCGCCAATAGCAACAATGATGGGGAATCCTCCAACTGTCTCCATGATCCTTTGTATGTCATCTACATCACTCACAATGGTTATGCCCAAGCAGTGGCACATACTGCTCGCGGCTGCGGCGATATCTTTGCTAACCCTCACAGTCCTCCTCACATGTCTTCTCCTCTCTTCGGCGCCGTTGCTGGCCGCTCCGACCGGAGTGTACGATCTTATCATTGTCGGCGCCACACCTGGCGGGATCATGGCGGCTGTAGCTGCTACCCGCGCCTCGAAGTCAACAGCCAAAATTCTGATTCTCGAGCGAACTTCCTACATCGGCGGGCTACCCGCGAATGGACTCGGGGCGACTGATATCTCCACGAAGTTGGCTACCGGTGGACTGTTTCTCGAGTTTGTCGGTCGTGTGGAACAGCTGTACATCGATATATACGGAGCTAATTCTCGGCAAGTTGCCGATTGCCGAGGCGGTTACCACTTTGAGCCCAAGATCGGCGAGGCTGTGATGAAGGATTTCTTGGCCGAGATCTCCGGGAGTGTGCACGTCAAGCTTCGCCGCCAGTTCGACGCGGATGTTAAGAATGTCAAAGTGGACTTGAGTGGATACGTGAAGGGGGTCAGCGTGCTCAATCGCGACTCCGGAGAGAAGGAGTGGTATCAGGGAAAGGTGGGTGTCGCTTGATTCAATCGATAAAGGATTGGCACTGATGAGTGTCTAGTATTTCATCGATGCCACCTACGAGGGTGATCTCATCGCCGCCTCCCGGATACCCTTCTTCAGTGGGCGTGAGAGCGCCTCCAAATACGGCGAGATCGGAGCTGGTGTGGTCTACAAGTACTGGCACGGCAGGGAAGCCGAAGGTACCACGCACCAGGGCGATAATCGAATTCAAGCTTACAACTATCGCCTCTCCTTGACCAATGACCCAAAAATCGTCTACAAGATCCCAAAGCCGAAGAATTACAACCGCACTGAATATGTCTCTCTGATCGATGACATCATCACAGGCTGCCACACTGGCTATCAAGCTGAAGGCCGCTGCCCCAAAAGCGTAGGGGACCCTGACGTGCAACCCAGCTTCCCCGGCATGCCAGTTGGAATCAACCGCCTCTCCAGCATCGTCCAAGTCCCCAACAAGAAATGGGACGGCAATAACCAGCACCTAGCCTTCATCTCCACCGACCTCCCTGAGGAGAACCAGGCGTACCCCACCGCTTCCTGGGCGTGGCGTGACCGCTTCGCCGAGCGGCTGAGGTCTTACACCCTCGGCTTTTTCTACTTCGCGCAGAACGACCCCGAAGTTCCCCAGTGGTTTCGCAAACAGGTTGCCACCTGGGGCCTGGCGAAGGACGAGTACGTCGACAACCGGCACTTCCCTCGGCAGGTGTATGTCCGCGAGGGACGCCGGATGCATGGAGAATACATCTTTACATCCCATGACGCCACGTCCGAGGCCTCGGGCAAGCGGCCACCGGTGCACAGCGATTCCATCACCAGCAGCCACTACCCTCTCGACTCCCACGGTGTCAAGAAGCGCGAATATGGTCGCGCCCACCTCGACGGATTCGTGAGCTATCCCACCCAGCCCTACACTGTTCCCTACGGCGTCATCATCCCCACCAAGAAGGCAGGAATCAGGAACATTCTCGCCCCCGTCCCGGTCAGCGGAAGTCACATCGGATTCTCGACGCTGCGCATGGAGCCATGTTGGATGGCGCTCGGCCAAGCAGCGGGCACAGCCGTCGCCCTCCTCCTCCAGGAAGGTGGAAAAACGGCTGTCCACGATCTCCACGTGCCCACGCTGCAAAACTCGCTCCTCAAGGTAGGCGCTGTGCTCGTGTACATCCCCGGCTGGCAGAAATTGAGCCAGAAAGAACGGGTCAAGAAGCAGAAAGAGATCTTGGGTACGACCAGTTAGTTAGGAGATAGGCGGGTGGGGACCGACCTGGTCCGGTTAGAACAATTCATAGGCATGGCGTACGGTGTTTTGTAAATGCGAAGCGATTTAGTTTGGTGCTGGCTTTGGTTCTGGGTTTTCCATTCTTTCTTTATTTTGAGCATTTTCGGTGGGAGAGCGCCATTCTTTGTACGGTTATAGTAGATACAACTAATACCGCTTTGCTCTACCAATGTGGTTGAGAATCCGAGCGACCGATTCGTTCCACTGTCTGGCTTGGAGGTCTTCGAAAGCCTCCAACCTGCGACGCGGTAGGCATGTGCAATTTTAGTGGCAACGGCAAACATTCATCCCATCCCCACAAGGAACTCCATTCCATGTCCCCTCCCTTTGTTTGATCAGTAATTGCACGCGACCTGCCTAGGTCATGGCAATGTATCACCAGTTCCGGTTCCTGTCTGCTGCCCCTACGGCTGGTTGTGGCTGCCCTGCCCTCCGCCCTGGCCTGTCCCAAGATGTAGAGCTTGCCCACCAAGGATATAACAAATGAAGGGACAAAACCCCACATCACGATGCATTTTATTTTATTTGATAATTGATCGCATGCGACCTATCTAGATCATGGCGATGTATGTACACCGCTGTCCAACCCCGAAAGCAATGAATTGTACACTCTTTCTCACTCCCAGCCTCGCTCTTACCCCCGTCCGCTCCTGGAGAAAGCTCATCACTCAGCTCCTCCGCCTCCTGCATTCTCTCCGCTCCTCTTCCCGTTCCCTAAGTTCCCCCTCGGACATCTCGCTCTGAATATCCTCCTCAGGTGTGTGTGGTATCCATCGCCCACATCTGTGGCCGAAAGAAAGTCCAAGATCGCCGGATTTCTGCACTCATCCGCAAAGAGATCACGGATCTTAAGACGATATTCACTTCTCCCGGTCTGCTTCCTCACCTCAGCCCACAGGACCTTCTGCTGGCGGTTCCAGTGCGGACAGCACTTGAAGAGATGCTCCCGGGTCTGGGCCTGGTACGGGAATCATAAATATTTGGTTGTGGGCCTGCTCTTCGTCCACTTGAGGTACTGGCCAGTGAGACAATGACTGGTCTTCAACTGGTGGAATCTCGCCGCCAGCCGCTTGCTGGTCTTCGCCGGAGCCAAGTCACATCACGATGCATAAGCATGTAGGTTCGTACTTAACTATTAGCATCGAGAGTGAGAGTTGATGACTAGTACTCCACAAGCATCATGAGAATTCGTCGTCGCAACCGCCAAGTGGAACACGACCCTAACTTGGTCTAGCATAACCTGTGACTTGCGAGAATGCCCACACATCTTTGTTGAGATCGTAGCCTTATCGCTTATTTAAGCCCACTCCAACTGCAACTCATACTCCTCACCTTGGTTCCTCCCGCAATTTTACCTAAATACAATCCCGAAATCCCCAGCCCAGCCCAGCTTACCAGAGCCCCATTTCAAACCCCAAGCACTCCGGAAATAAGCATAAAAAAAAGCATCACTAGAGAGAGAGAGAGAGAGAGAGAGATGAAGTACGCCACATGTACACCTCCGCAAAAGCAAAACAAAAGGGCAACAGAAACGAACCTAACGTACTTAGGTATGCATGCACCAAGAGAGCTCATCTCCATCGAAAAAAAAGTAAATAAACGGAACCGAAGGGCTGAAACGGAAAAAGAAAATACCAGAAGAACCCGGTTTCGTTCGCCAGAAAAAACAACAAAAACAACCCGATAAACACAAAAACCTTCCTAGTGAAATCGAAGCCGAACTGCGAGAGGACACGAAGAGAAATATGCTGCAACACGAGACATGTGAGCGGCAAAAGAAAAGAGGCAATCGCGAATCCCGCAGAGAAAAAGAAACCATGATCGCACGAAAAAGGAATCCCATCCGCCGGGTAGAACGCATCCTCAAGTATTATCCCCTCTTTTGGCGTTTCGAACTTTCGGCCCCGGCACTGCTACGCTTCTCGGCACCTTTCCGGAGGAATGCAAGATCTGCCTCGGCATCGTCGTTACGCAGTCCGGGTGGGGGCGGAGCGATACCAGTCTTATTCACATAGCTCATGCCCACTCCAGGCACACCACCCAAGACGAGGCTCTCCATCTCGCGAGAGCTAGCGAAATTCCTCGGTGGATTGCTTCTGGTGTTAACACCACCGAAGCCGGGCAGCGCCGGCAGTCCACGTGTGAGCTCGGACAGCGGAGTCAGTGCACGGCCTCGATCCTCCTGGTCGTCATCATCGTCTCCTACAGCCACAGAAGGGCCGGGAACAGGCGTATTGGCGCCGGTGGGAGTGTCGTCGCTGTCGTCACACCCGCCATTTTCGCCGTTCTCATCCTTACCAGCTCTCTCGGAAAAGTACCTCAAGGTAGCCAAAGTCGCTTGGTTAGAGTGGAGTTGTAACTCCTTGTCGGTGAAGAGCTTCTCCAAGGTATACGTGGGCTTATATACTTGCTTCATCATTTCCTCCCGTTTCCTCTTCGTTTCCTCTCCCGAATCGGTAGAGTCAAGCGCAGTATTGGCCGCAGAGGGCGAAGCCGGCCCGAACGGATCGGAGAATGGTGGTGGCGTAGGCATGTCCTCGGATATCGCCTCAGCAGGCGCACCTCGACGCTTTCGCTTGCCGTTCGTGTTTGGTGAGTCGAAATTCATTCCAGCCCCGAACGCCATCAGCTCTTCGACCTCACCAACGCGACGACGTGGCTTGCGCCTAGTCAATGTTTCCTTTTCTGTCTCGTCGTCATAGGGGATAACCCCATGACGTCTCGGCGAACCAGTTCCAGTAGCCAAACCATAGTGTGAAGGATGGAGGTGGAGTGCGTTCGACTCGGAGATGTCTGTGAGACTGGCACCGATCGCCAGGGAAGAGAGCGCGTTGGCCGACGACGATGAAAGTTCTTTTTCCGTCGCAAGTTTCTTGAGCTGGGCCTTCAGTCGTTGCGTGAGGCGCTGCGAGATGGTGGAGGCGAGAGATCGGTGTTCCTCGCGCGCGTGGATAAGCGAACGAGTGTGCTGCGCAGCGATCGATGCGGCTTTCGTACGATGCGAATTCTGATTTATTGGATGGTTGTATCAGCAAGGCGAAGCAGAGCAAAAGTAAAAATACAATAGGATGGCGGCTGCGGCGGAGGGGCGGGGGGTTACACACAAATAGCAAAGTCAACTGGGTATCCCTCTCCTCCATGCTGTCGTTCACATCTCGCAGGAAGTCGGAATACCAACGGCCCTGGATCCCTTCAGAGTTTACATCTGAGACCCGCACGCCCATGTTTGCAAGGACGGCATCAACCTCCCTCTGTATGGTCTCGCAGGAGTCGTCCATTAGTCGCATGTCGCGTCCCGAAACGTCAGCACGCTGGATTAGCTGCATGTCGACCTGGAGCGAGGCGATCTGGGCGCGGTAATGCTGCTCGCGGATCCTCGGATTCGTGGGATTATGGAAACTCCTGGTGAGCAGGTTTAGCTTTTCGGAGAGGGCATTGCGGCGCTTGTCCCGCTTGCTCTGGGGCTGTGGGGGAGGGAGTAGAAGGGTCGGGTGCGGAGTCGGCGACAGCGAGGGGGGCGTGGGCGAAGGTGACGCCATTGCTGTGTGGATAAGGGTTGGAGACTGTTAGGAGAAAGGTCACTCGATGGAGGACCACGCGGGTGGCCGTCGTGAGGAGTCGTGAGGAGGTCGGACACGGCGGAGCACTATGGCGCCGCAAAAAAAAGTCGTGAACGACTTGAAGGGGACTGCTTCGTTCGGGCGGTGACTCGGGGAGGTGTGGATTACCTGTGAAGTGGAATCAAGTCGGAAGGGGGACGGGGTAGATGGGGCCTGGAAAGGGTGTGGAAGGGTGCGGAAGTACGAGGCGAAGTGTGCCGAGGAGGAAGGATAGCCAAGCGGAGAAGGGTGGGGATTGGGAGTATCGGGGGAGAGCATAAAGTGCGATCCCAGCGGCCACCCTACGAAAGCCCATGAGACACCCTCGCCAAGCCTACACCCACCTCGCGTGCATACGATCATATGATCATGTATATAAAATATTGTGAAGCCAACTTTAAATGGGATGCGGACAGTTCTGAAGGGGAGTGAAAACAGTATATGCTTGCTGGCGGAGTAAGTCGTGCATCTTTTGTTGTTCGGAGCAGCACGTGACAGCACGTGACAGCGCGAGCGCGTAGGGGGAATGCGGGGTAACTACTCTACCAATATGTATTTAGGTGGAGTACAATGGCTGAGGTAGATATCCCGACTATCTAGGTAGGTACATGAATTATACAACGTACTGTTCTCGGGAGAGGGGGGAAGATGTGGGACTTTTCAGTAGTCCGCAAGGTGAGTTCATTCTGGCTTTCCCCGCAGGGGTGGGACCTGGGTGAGTGCGCCTCTCGGATCCGCGACTTACCACGTGCAGGACAGGCGGATGAGGAAGTTGGCGTACTTCTAGTGACCTTTGGTTTGCTCCGTTCACCAGTGCCCTGGTGCAAGGAAGGTGGAGGGTAAGCCGTTACGTGATGGATCACCCCTTTGGCCGGTGAACTCGGTTTTCGTCAACTGATTCCTGCCAAAGGCTATGACTTATGATTTCAGCACGGTCAAGGTGCCAAATCACCCGCGCACCTCCCCCTAACTACCACTCGGATATGATCTCACGATCAACCGGTATATATCAAGCTCTTGATATCACCGCGCGAGAAAGCTTCCGATTTTTCGTCACAGTAAATGGGAATTACAACCCGACTGTTTATACATCCACAAGACCCCTTGTCAAACCAAATTCGCAAATTGGTACATTCCGCATCCACAAATTGACGTCCCACGTTGAGCTCAGCTCGAGGTGGGGACAAATCAGTGCATGCAACAGGTACCACCGTGGCAGGAGACACCG
>Ga0307512_10007261_pt1 | contig 11025 bp, 15 predicted proteins | sample 14_EM_MG_FD_200267 | JGI IMG/M metagenome (GOLD analysis project Ga0307512, IMG submission 200267) | Populus trichocarpa ectomycorrhiza microbial communities from riparian zone in the Pacific Northwest, United States - 14_EM | ecosystem: Host-associated > Plants > Roots > Unclassified | place... | reverse complement strand
CCCCTCCTTCCTCGTTTCCGGCCTTCCACCTCTCCCAAACCCATCGGAAAATGCCTTTCCTTCCTTCAATCACTCTTCCAATTCGACGAACATTCATCGCGACCTAAAATTTGCACCGCCCGCCGGCCGCGCTCGATTTCCGTGCCGGTACCCAATGCCACGTTACCCGTCTACCCAGCCCACAAATTTCACCGAGGTAGATGTCCCTTTGGAGCCCACAGCCAGCCCCCCTGGGATAATATTATTCAGTGGTCTGGTTTTGTCGCCACTCGCCCATGGATTTCATTTTTGTGATCGAACGCGTCACCCCCCTTTTCTGCCTACCACTACCCTCAAACCCGTCGTGAAGGCCCCCATAGTATCGAACTCGCGTCTCCCCACCAAACAGCACGTTTTCTCCCCACTAATTCACTTCGCGTGTCTCTTAACTGGTCCCAATTCACACCCAGTCATGCCAGGTGGCGGATCTAGTGAACCTGCCCCACAGAAGTTCGCTGGGAAACTGGGCATGCAGGTTGATTTAGTGGCCCCCATTACGGACGTTGCACTGTGGTGTGTGTGGCACTAAAGCGTTCGAATATGTTGAACTGCTGAATTTGTATTCTTTCGGGTGTTCTTGCTGGATCTTGGATATTTTCCCCCTTTTACCTTTCCCCCTTGATGACGAACCACTTATTAGCTATCAGTTTTCTTGTCACCCGCGCATGTACATCGATAGCAATATTTAGGATGCGTTCCTGCCCTCAAATTCATCTTGTTTTTATGATCGGACTCGTTGTCCCCCCCCCCCGGATATGCAGTTCAACTTAGCAGCCCCCATGCTAGACATTGCATCATCGTGTGTGTAGTACGAAAGTGTTCGAATATGTTGAACCGGATCACCACCGGTCACCGGTCGTACCCGGCTACTCGAAAGCCACCTAGGAGGTCTGGTTTTCCACTCAATCCGAACACCCCCTCACGGACCAGGCCTTTATTTATCTCGCAACGTTCTCAATTCATGTTCCAGATACACCCAACCAGCCACTTTTGTCAGACATTCCCCACTTTCGAACAATCATTTTCTTAGGCCGCACAAGTGTGCGACCCGGCATCCCATTGTATTCCATTCTAAAAGTACAAAGGGATGAATAAATAAAAACGATGTGAAACTATGTACTAAGAACAACAAATACTCGACAACGAAAACAAGAAAAAAAAATTTGTAGGTTGGCATCGATAATATTGGGGTGGGGAACTAGACTTTCGTGTGACGCAACCGCTTTCTGGACGAGGGCTCCTCAGAGACTAGTCGCTTGGTACCGCGGGCCTGAGGTAGTGGAACGGCAGGCATTCCTGGGGAAGGTTTGTCGAGAGGAGATTTGGTAGGCTGATTTTCGATGTTATGGACTGCCATCAAGATGGCGCAATCAATTTCTTCAAGGATTCGAAGGCAATCAGTAAGCTCGGTGTCTGGGTGGCCTTTGAGCAACGTGCACCACCAGCACATCAGAACAACGATGGTATAGATGCCGGTGGGGCCGCCAGAGTAAACGTTCGCCGTGTTGCCAGTGGACCTGATTTCGTCCCACCACTGTACAATGTCAGCACCGAGGGTAGTTGCTTTGAGTCCGTAGTCCTTCTTATAGTTGTGTCCATTCTTGAAAAATGCACGCATCACTTGTGGCCGTTTATCGCATGGAAATCCTTTTGGAGTCTATGACGTATTAGAAAATTCTCGCAACTCAGGTAATCAGCAAACTTACCACCTCCGGAAAACTCAACGCTTCTTCAAGTTGATGCCAGTGCACAATCAGATCCGATAGTTTCCCCAGCCTGTGGGCCTCCCGGAAGAACTTGAGTGTTCGCTTCGACTTCATCCACGCTGACTCCTCCGCACCCAGGGGTAGTTCACCGAGGGCAATGAGGGGATCAAGATTAGGAGACACGTGGAGGCTTGGCACCTCAAGTGTCCCGACATCTGAGACGGTTTGACCCCTGTCGCACGGGGAAGTGTGCGCGGGCGTATCCGGGAGAGTCAAACTATCAATGGTGAGTTCAGTTTCGGGGGATGTGACTGGCTGAGTGGCGGCAGGCTGAGTGATGGCGGATTCGATTTCGGGGGATACGGCCTGCTGAGCGGTGACAGACTGGGTGACGGCGGATTCAATTTTGGGGGATGTGACCGGCTGAGTGGCAGCAGGCTGAGTGGCGGCAGGCTGAGTGGTGGTAGGCTGAGGGGGGGTGGCACTGGTCACTAGGGACGTAGCGGTCGTTGTGGAGGAAGGTGCTCCCTTTAAACCAGTGCTGGTAGTAGTATCCTCGGGATCTTCATCGTCCTCTGGAAGTTGCTCGAGACTAAAAAGAGACCATTCGGACTGCGCTGTTTGGAGAGTTATAAATAATTAAGGGAAATGCAGCACAGGGAGGACACACGGTATATCTTATGGATCCACATCGAGAACCACGTCTTGATCTCCTTTGCCTTTTCAGCGCCAATGAATGATTCAAAATCTTCACCGCGAGCAGTTTCCCCGACGCATTGGCTGGAAAGAGCAAAAGGTGTGAATCAGCAGGCGGAGAAGAGAAAAACACTCACAAGTAGGCAACAGGTTTTCCTCCGTTCGAAGGGGTTGGACAGGCCAGCCAAGTGATGCCCTGAGCACCGCACTTTTTCTCGGCATTCTTTAAGACATTCACGATGTTTCGACCGAGCAGTGGAATATTCCTGGAGAAGAATGTCAGGTTGAGGGTAACATTAAACCAAACTGCAGGCGTACTTCTGGTAAGAATGGATCAACTCCATGCGTTCGTCACCACTGGTGTTGTAGACAGTCTTGACACTCTCTTCACGCTTCGATCGAACCTCTGCCTTGATCGCTTCGGTTTCGTTCTCGTACAGCTCCTGGGCGACCGCGGTCTTGAAACCGATAGAAATCTTCCCGTCTTTGTAGATGCAACTCTCATGGGGCTCGATTTCACCCTCCGGAATGGTCAACTCAGCACTGTACTCCATGCCGGCGCGCCCTTCGGCCCAACGTTTCAAGACCGTCTGCCTGATGCGAGAATCGTAGTATAAGGTCATATACATTTGAATCTCGGACTTCTTCCGGGTGGGGTTGTCCTCGAGGTGGAGGCTTCGACGGCTGCTGGTGAAGTTGTCGCTTCCCCTCGACCTAAAGGATCGCTTGATTTGCTGTAAGGTCGGTAAGCTCAAGCTCAGACGGAACACCTTTGGGGAACACTTACCTCGACTTTCCTAGCCTTCCAAACCTTCTGAGCCTTTTCAAACGTCTCCTCCTTCGTGACAAGTTCAGCTGGCGGGTCCGAGAGCGGCCACGCCTCGAACCATTCCCCCATAATCTTCTTCCAAAAGTCACGGAGATTTTCCCCCTCGCTGCGAACGTACAAGGGGATGTTGTTGTCGACGAAGACCTTTTGGTCTGGAGTTTGCCACTTATCCTTCCCCATGTTATGTGAGACAAGGAGATGAAGAAGAGAGGAGGGGATAGTAGGTGAGTGACCAGGTTGTCGGGGACTTTGCGACGTGTCCTATTTATCAACTTTTTTTACGTCGGACCACTTCCACCCAAACTCTGGAAAAAGTCCTCCCCACTGTTTCGCCTGTCAAATGACGTGCCAACCGTGTCACGGAGGGGCTGTACCCCTTCCCACCTCTGTAGGTTTTCCCCCCAATATTTTTTACCCCGTAAGTTTAAGTTCTAATCCTTCATTACTATAGCCTTCGTTTAGAAAAAGGAGGTCAACACCACGAGTGGCACATCCAGTATGCTTTGAAGGTACAGAGGTGCACGTTCTCAGGATGACAACTCCGCCGAAGCACAGAACGGGCGAAGGATACGCTTCTAGCTCCAAGCGGCCGGGAGTGGACATTGGCCGGCAGCGGATATTTCGGCCATGCTGCGGTTGGTACTGTACTTCTTGCTATCTCCCCAGCGCGAGTGAGATAGCACAGCCCGCACTCCAACATGGGTCTGCCCAGGTTTTAGTTCTCTGCCCTAACCGTGTCTCCCAGGTTAGGGAGCGATAACCAGCAAACGGATGCGGTCACCCCGGCCGCGCGGGTGCTAGGCAGATGGTCTTTTTTTCACCGTAGCTGTCAGCCCCTTTACTTCCAACATTGCATGGAGTGTCTGTCATTTGTTGACTTCCGGTGTTGCGCAGGGTGTCTGTTGCCGGGTCTTTTCTGACACTCCCACAGCTCCTTCGTAGGTTCCCACGTTCTCCGTGCCCTCGCTCCTCCCTCCATTCTCCAGCATGAACTCGACACCAGCAAATTCTGCAATTCTTCGACAATTGGATGCTGCTTTGCAGCTCCTAGAGACGTTTTCGTCGTCTCTCACTGCCACTGACATCATGGCCATTCGTGGTGCTCTTTTAGGGGCCTACACCTCGATGGGCGAGGTGTTGGCAGCGAGAAACCTCGAAACCGAGGGGATTTCCTTTGTCGGTGAGTCTTGTGACTGCCCTCCCAGCCCTCTGCTCACTTTGGTGCAATGCAGATAGCGTCGACGCATTTATTCTCGAGAACAACAATGAAAGACAAGCGAGTAGCTCCACCCCCACAAGGGGAACGGCCACACGTGGAGGCCGTCATCATATTGGCCGCCGCAGGATTATTAATCGCAACGCTGTCGTCAATAGGCTCCTTGCAAATGACTCCGTTGCAAGGAACCAAAGGCAGATCGCAGTGATCAACCAAAGTGACGACGAGGATTTCTCCGGTGAGTCTGCCCCTTCCGTGAGCTCCTGTTTCTAACCACCCTCCCAGACGTGTAAGCAAGTGTCGACTCCACGACAGGTACGCTGTAGATACGTGTTTTATTCCATACCTCATCCCGACGATGTACGGAGTTCTTCCCTCGAGTGTTCCACCGCGCGAAGTCCGCAGCCACCCCGATCCTTCATAGTTGCATCCGCTATTCTTCCTAATTACAGTGGTGATAGACTAGAATCTTCTGCATGAGACTCGTCCTGCCTGTCCCCAATGTGTCATCTCAGTTGCCGCTCGGAACGTTGCGCCTCTCCTGTAAACCACTCGTGCCAGCAGTGGTATTTACCCGCCATGATTAAGAGTCCACGTTAACCAGCTAACGCGATAGCCAACGACGGTGGAATTGGTTCCGTGTTCAGGTCCCCACACATGAGTTCAGCCGATAGGGACGGCATGCGCCCGGGTGCGCCATTGTTATCTACATATCTGGTTTCTGGTGGACCACGGTTGGTGTGGTAGTCCAGCATTACATCGTTACGAACATCTGTTCAAGTAGAGTTGACTACGTCGAACCCTCCTCCCACTTCAAATCCCTCAAAGAGTTATTCCACACGCGGCTTCAACGACTTATTGACCCGCCGATCATGCCCGGAGGACTAGATCCCCACCAGATCATTGCCGGAGGGGGCCGTTGCGTCGGTGCAAGAATCCAGCAGACGATAGCAGAACTTGAAGCGATGCCAGCTACCATGGGAGACGGAGGGCTCGACAAAATCGCCGGCAACGTTGAGGGTCCCGAGTCGAACCATCTTGTCAAGCTTGTGCCTCAAGGAAAGTTCAATACGATGATCGAGTTGATCGTCTCTTAGGGTGTTTGAAAAGCAACACCACGCATTGAGGGCTGCTGTCGCTGAGAAATTGACTCGCAGAATAAATACCGCGTCAGGTTAGGAAGCCAACGGTTAGGGACGCTTGCCAGGCGGTTAGGTTAGAGAAAAAGTAGAGAGTCGATAGAGAAAGGCCGGCCGAACAGAGGCACGGTTGCCCAACTCAAGTCATCTGCGCTCATGAGAGAAATTCTCCAGATCAACCGCCAGGCCCAAGGCAGGATTGCCCGCCTCAATAAATCTGTTTTGAAATCCCACACTCAGGCCAAGGAGGAGCAAAAGAAGATCGAAAGGATAACAGAAGAGTGCTCGAGGGCTCTCGAGGTTAACGACGAAAAGGCGTACATGAGGTCGGTCGACGCCACGAAGGATACCCGCATCACCCAGCTACTGCGACAGACAGACAACTATCTCGAGTCGCTCGCGCTGTCCGGGCTCAGCAAGATAACGGACGAGATAGCTACGACTTTGATCAGGGGGAAGGTCCTCCCGGTGAGGCTACCTTTGGTGCGTCAATCTCACTTGACGATGGAGAGAAGGGCGAGGTTGATTACTGTACCGTTGCTCACAGGGTTCGAGACATCGCCAAACAGCTTTCTATGCTTGTTCTCGGACATGGGACCTCTCGTCTGCCTTAATCGGATATGCTGGATATTGTTTTGAGGGAGGAATGGTCTCGGGTTATATGGACAGTCTGTATTGAGAGCGAGGTACAAAGTTTTGAAACCAACATGAAGCGAACACGCATAGTGGGTAGAGTACTCGTCCGTGTCCTAGTCAAAGTCAAAGTAGTCGGAGTCGTCGTCTTCATAGCCGTTGTCATCAGAACCTGAGGAATCGCTGGTGTCCCAATCCACCGAGTCGTCGTCCTCATCATCATCCCCCTCAGCAAAATGCGCTTCCTCCAGAGGAATAGGGGTGTCACCTGTGATAAAGCCGGACCGATCTTGGGATGGGGTTATCGGGGTGGCCGTTGCAAGTTGTCCTCCGTTTATTTCGTTGGCGACGCTTGTCTTGGATATGCCCCGCCTTCGCGCCGTCGGAGCGTCCATATCGGTGAGTGGGATCTCGTGTTCCTCCATGAACTTGGTGAGCCAGGAGTGCTCGAGATCCTGGGAGACCAGAGTTTGGTGCCACAACTTTGAAAACGACACCGCGAGGTCGTGGTGGATGGCTGCCTGCTTGCGAGCGTATGCCTGGAGTCCAGATTGGATGCTGGGAGCCGCTGTAGTCGACCGTGTGTCCTGTTTTTCTAGCCAGTGTCCTGACTTCCATTCCAGAAATGCCACCACCCGCCGCATCTCCTCTTGCAGAAGCTCGACTTCCTCAGCCCATCTCTCCATTCTCGCATGCGACGTCGCCCACTGGACTCGCATCGTGTCATTGACATCCTCGTCCGATGCACCTACTTCGCCGCTACCCACTTCACTCTCGCTGCCATCACGAGCTCGTGGATTCAGGAGCCATATCCATGAGAAGGTGTATGTTCCGTCGCCAAGGCCTTGCTCGTAGTCTTCCTTCCCTGGACCTCGATTGTCTTCTTCCTTCAACTCGAGGTATGTTTCCTGCCATTCGCCGGCTGGATCCAACTGAAGAAGAGCATGATAAGCGGCGCGGTAACGTTGGGCGAACTTCGTGATCCGGTCCTCAATGCCGGTGATTACAGTGCGGGATCTGGTGTTGACACGCTGACCTTGGCCAGCGATCTGAGTTTGGTGATTCATGAGGAGGCTGTGACGGATTCGACGGACACGGCGCAGCTCGACCAACGAGTCTTGGAGTTGTGCTAGGCGCAACTGTTGTTCATATTCAGTGACTCGATGTAGACAGGTTGCATTGCGCATTGTAGACTGTACCGCTGATGGGAGGACGAGGGGAATTCTTTCGGGGAGTTCTAGGTCGCCAGGATCGTTGTCGTTATCGTCGGCCTCGGTCGTGTGGGTTGGGAAGGGCTGCGCCACCGCGCCAGGCATGTAAACGAGCTGTACTTGTCGCCATCTTCCGATTTGACGAATGAGAACGTTCCGTTTTTCTTGGATGGTCGCCTTTTGTGTATCCGACTTCACCGACTTCTTCTTGATGAACAACGCAAGTTGCCGTCTGCAGCGGTTGGGGGTTAGTGGCTAATAGATACCATTAGGATAGAATCCTACTGTTGGTCTTCGATTTCCAAGCCGTTGCGGACAAAAACCGATGCGGGTAACTCATGGGGAGCAGAACATTGCTGGGCAGCTTGTTGGTCGGCTTCAGCCAACTTCCGGCGAACTTCCGCCGTGTTACTGGCTGAGTGAATGTTAGCACGACGGAGCACGCGGAGTGCGATAACAACAACTACCTTTTTCTGTGTGAGTGTATGGGTTAGGGTTTGATCTGTCCTGTTCCCATAGAGAGATCATCTCCTGCCACTCCTGACGGAGGTCCGCAGGGAGAATAGCGTTGAACTTCTCATTGACAGTGGTGTGCTTTTTCTTCATAGCGAGAGCCTTTAACAAACTTCGGAGAAGCAGATCGCCTGGTATTTCAATGTTAGTGGAGAGAAAGACTTAATTAAATTAATCATACCCATTCCTAAGATCTTTTTCCAGTTCCACCAGCTCCAGCTATCGTCTAGGGTAAGATGACGGGAGCCAGGGCCCATCTCCCGAGTGGACAGAGCAGTGAGGTTGATATGGGCCCACTCCTGTTCAATCGTCTCCCCGTGCGTTCTCCCGACACCTTTTGTAAAGTTGAAGGAGTACTCCGTTTGGCAGGAAGCGCCGTGACCGGGGAGGTGAAACTTCGGGATAAGGTAAGAAAACCGGAAGTCATCGACATTGAGGTCCGGGTGGTTTTTGGAAAACCTCTCGAGGTGATGAATCGACCATTTGCAAGCAATGTCGTAAGAAATAACGACGTCGGGAACAGTTACATCTTTCAACACAGATGCGACGATGTAATCGGTGTTAATGTAGCTAGAAACCGAGTCATTCAGGATATTCGCACGAGGACAACCGCGCACGTACCGTTCTCCCCGCTGCAGGTCGCCAACACCGTTCTTTCTCATGAGAGAGTGTCGTGCACAAACACAAGCGACAACACCTGAAGCGACGTAGCCCTTCGTTGACTTTTTGTTGGCTTGGTTGACCGCGTGGAAGTCGGAACCGCAACTAGTTACCTTGGTTGGGCGTGAGCATTATGAAGGATAATATACAAGCCCACTTGCCTCCAAGTCATTCGTGTTTTGGGACACATGGTCGACATATTGTTGATTTTCCACGAAATAAGCCCATCCAGATCCAATTTCTGGGTCTTTGATCCCACGGTCCTTCAATTTGAGACGGAAGTTGGCGTCGACAGCGAGGAAAAGCGAGTACAGCCATCTACAAGCGGACGTCAGCCTGGACTCGCTGTAGGGGTGACAAAGGATTCTACTTTGTCTTATCCGGCGCTCGTTCCCAATCGATGGGAAGGTTTCGACCGGGGTGGGGGCATGCTGGACAGTCCAAGGCGAATGCCCCATCTGGAATGGAATCGAGACTGGCGGGGCTGTGTGCACCACCACCGCGTTTGATCTGCTTCAAATGGCGCCACTGACGAATGCAACGTGAGATTTCGTGATAGCGGTTCTATCGAGCGAGTCAGTTTAAAAAAGCGCCAATAGTCGTCAGAGTAAAACTTACGATCGTCTTCTCGCGGCCGCAATTGTCTGTCTTCTGCATGATGGACGAGTGAAAATCGTATAGATTGAGTTTCCCTTGGAGTGTTAACTTATGGTACGTGTCGAGGAGGTCAAAAGTGAATGCAGTTTGTGGCCGTTTGAATGATGCGGGGTACCAACATATCCGTAAGAGCTGGCGATAGTTTTCGATCCAACCCGGAGACACGCTACACGCACAGAACTGTACGTCCACGTAGTGGGCGCCATTGAGGTGGATGACAAGGATTGTCTTGGGGGCGGCGGCAGATGGGCAAGGCGTGTATTTGTGACCGATGTAAAAACAAAAGCCCAATTCTCGGAGGCTCGTTCGCTGATAAAAACCATCTTTCCAAACCTTTGAAGGGGTTAGGGAAGGAGAACGTCCACGAGATGAACGTGCGTACCTCAACGCGATGCAGCGGGAGTTGTTCATGGCGTTGGACGGTGCACTGTGAACAGTATAAGATGGATTGGATACAATCCAGGCACCTGTAGGAGCCAATATTGTCGAAGCAGTGTACACATGTCGGAAGGGAGTCAGAGTCTTGAAGGCCGTCGTGGCGGACAAGTTCATCCAATATTGTGGACCGAAGGGTAACCCAAGTCACCATTCTGGTCTATAGGAAAGAGGTTACGGGGTTTAGGACCAGGTAGAACGTCGGAAGAAAATGGGACGACTTACACCGTTGTTCCTGTTCTTTCGTTTTGGTCTTGGGGGCGTAGTAATGGACGCTAAGTAGATGACACCTGGATCCTCCTCAAATCCTACGGAGAGCTTTGTTGGCGGCAGGCTCTGGGTGTTTGGAATCGGCGCGCTAGATTTGCGGATTTCTGTGGGGTGTTCTGCGTTAGTATGCCAGACACGCATAACATCCGTCGGGTCGTCTAGGACTTCTCGACTCGTCGAGACTCCATTCCGCCTCCTTTTCCGTTGCTTGGAAAAAGGCTTTGTGCTGGCAACGCGTTTTGACATAGAGAGAGGAGGAAAGGTGAACGTTCAGAAAATTACGTCAACGACGCGTGACTCAAAAAGTCGGCTTGAACGCTCGTTCTCAGATCCAATGGTTGCCGTTCATCTTGAGCTTGAGTATCCGGATAGAGAGCATCATCTTGTATACTGAATTGGATTGGATATGTAGGAGGTACAAGAAAAAACAGAAGCCGGGCTGGGGTCGTGCCGGAGATACTAACAGAGGTTCCACGTGAAGCCCGTGGAAACAAGGGAAGTCCTGAACCACAAAAAGCGGTATATCTATGGGGACGCGAAACGGTAAACCGAGAGAACGAGGGAACAGGGGGACTTTGCCGGGCAACAATCAACGCATTAGTGAATGGCAGGCAAAGCGCGGTTAGAAACGGTTGAGGTGTGGTGGGCTGTCGAGAATCGAAAACTTGTATTCTGGGATGGTTTGGCAGTTGGGTTGCAGCCTTAGCCGTCGTATAAATCGAAAGATAATTATCCTGCCAAATCTCGAAGGGTCTGACAGCACAACCTGTACGAAAACACGATTTCATCAGAATTCTCCAACGGTATCAAGCAGGACAAGTGGATACTTGCAGATGGGGCTCACAGCTTGGGACGTTTTTGCGCTGGGTGGCGTCAGGCGGGGTATGTATGTGAGGAGGTGGATCGTTCAAAAGGAAGGTGATGCGCTCAATCACGAAAACAGGAATGGTGAGCAAACATTGGGATATCCGGCTACAAAACATTGGGGGCCTGAAGGGGAATTTCGAGAATAACACAGGAA
>Ga0307512_10007260_pt1 | contig 11026 bp, 5 predicted proteins | sample 14_EM_MG_FD_200267 | JGI IMG/M metagenome (GOLD analysis project Ga0307512, IMG submission 200267) | Populus trichocarpa ectomycorrhiza microbial communities from riparian zone in the Pacific Northwest, United States - 14_EM | ecosystem: Host-associated > Plants > Roots > Unclassified | place... | reverse complement strand
TACATCTACCATGCCGCTAAAATAAGATGCTTTCTAGCTCGAACGAACTAGCCAGGAACTTATAAATTGGAAGATCCCTGATCGACAAAAAGGACAAGCCATCTTTTGGACGTCATGTAATCAATTAACTGGAAAAACAAAAATGGAACAAACTTCGAACTTTCTTCGGGTATGGCATGCCCTCCCATGTCCTCATCTCCTTCAAACCACGTGTCTGTGGCTGTGGGCTCTTCAGCGTTCACTACTGACGTCTAGTTCCAAGCTGTCCTGCTCACATCCATTCTTGGTTAATTATCATTTACCTCGTATGGACTGTAGTAAGAAGTCCTCCCCGGAACAAAAAATCCAAATTTGTATGCATTCATGTTCGTTGACCAATATGCGTTGTCCTGAATAGACAACATGAAGGGAAAATGAATTATAAGAGAAGTTGCACCTACCATTTCATTACCAAACCAAATAACAGGAAAAAAACGCCGAAAATACTAGCAAAGAACATTCGAAAATTAAGGTTATGTTATGTGAACAATAACTGTACCTTTTTTTTTAATTTGGGTTTCTTTTTAATAAAAATTTAATTAACTGTTTCTCTACTCTCCATAACATGTCCGAAGCTCTGAAATTTATTGATTGAACAAAAATAAATCAAATTGTTTAGGGTTATTTAGGATTTGCGTTTGAAATTTTAAGCACCATATTTGTTAATTTTTTGTTAAATAAAGGAAACAAAAAGTATATTTTAATGATTTAACAATAACAAAACATACTACAAATAGATTTTGAATTCTTGATTCAAGAAAAGATTTGAAATATACCTTTTATTGTTGAGTTTTAAATGAGAAATCGATCACAACACCAAAACAGGAAAAGAAAAGGTATTTAAAAAGAATTTATGTTGATTTTATCTAAAATAATGGATTTATATATATATATATATATATATATATTAATTTATATTTAACATAAAAAATGACTGAAATAACGTAAAAGAGAAAAAAAAAATGAGGTTGAAGAGAGAGAGAATTAGTGGCACAATAATGGTGAGATTCCTGATTTAATATATACGAGGGTATTATAGTTATTTCATTAAATTTTAGAATTTATTTTGATCTATGATGCAAAATATAATTTTTTAAAAATTAGTTTTGATCTGAAATAAATATCAAACTACATTATGGTCAGGTAATTTTCCCTATTAAAAAACATATATATTTAACAAAAATGACAATGTTTTGTTGAATGAGAAGCCCAGCAAATCTCTCTCGGGCCTAGCTATTGTAAGCACCTTCTCATACACACCCCCTTTCGTCACCGAGAATTCATAGTTAGAAATTAAAAAAACCACGAGAGAGAGCAAGTAATTATAGCATTTGGAAGAGAGTCCAATAAAATCAAGGATGGCCATCGCACCAAATTCACCAATTGAAGCTCCGCACTCACAGAGTCACGGGTACGCAGCAACGCAGTCATCGGTCTTTATTTTAGCTAAAAAATCTCGCCGCCTAAGGCCTCAATAGTCAACAGGGCCACCTCTGCCTTGCCCATGAAAAAAGATCTCCTCTTAGCATTACGAAGCCCGTTATTCTGGGCCTTCTCAAGCCGAAACTCCTTATGACATCATCTCGGGTTAGTTGTGTCCGGCAGCTCTTTACCATTAAATTTTAATTAACAGGATTTTTTATTACTAATTCAATTATTTGTAATTTATTTTTAAGCATCCAACATCCTTAACTGGTAAGATCGATAAAGAATATATGATACCAGAAAAAAAATATATGATATCAACTTTATCTGTCTATATTCAAAGAAAGCAACAGCCAAAAATAACCCGTACGAAGGGGAAGTTTAAAATTGTTCTCTTTCCTTGATTATGGTTTTTTTTCCTTTCACATTTGATTTTTTTTTGTTGAGAAGAAAATCTGCATCGATTTTTCTCATAAAAAAATCTAAGGAATTCACATGGCTGCGACAAAATTTGACTTTACCATGCTGCAAAATTTACACATCTGAAATTTGACTTTATCATACTGCAAAATTTACATAATAGGAGAAACAACTCTCGAATCACACATCTGAAACCAACGTCTACAGTCAGCCACCACCCTCCACCATAGATGCCATGAAAATCAACAGTCGTACTCCTTCACGGTACCATCTCCAATTCGTGTACACAAAACTAGATCTGTTACTCGGTTGGACAATTATTTTCTTGATATAAGAAAAGAATGTTAGAGTAAAAAAATAAAGAATTCGAGTTATTGGTTGAATTAATAATTTAAATAATATAACAAAAAATAAAATGACGATAAACAAATGACAACGAAAAAAAAGATAAAAATAACCAAACTTAACTTATCTTGATTATTAAACGATTTAATATTAAATGATAAAACTGTAAAAAAATAATGTTAAAAACTGTAAAAAAATAATGTTATAAAAACAAAAAAAAACCTTGTTAAACCGATTGAAATTACAAACTTATTGATAATGAATATAAGATTAAGATAATCTTATAAAAAAACAAAAAAAAAATTTGGAAGGTGAAATCAAAATGAATTAATTTAGAAAAAGATAAAAAAAAACAAAAGTCAAACTATGTTAATCTTTGAAACCAGTTAACCTGGTCATAAATCTAGGGTTGACCCTATAAAAGACAAACTATAAAAAATGACAAAGCAAAACTAAAAAAGAAGATAAAAAATAAGAAAAGAATCAACCTAAAGAGGAAAAAAAACAAAGCAAAAAGAAATCTTGGACCCAGACGAACCTTCTAGGTCTGATTTAAATCTCTAAAACTCGCAACCTAAGAAATCTTGGACCCAAGTTTAATCAAAATACTTATTTCTCGACTAATTTAATTTAAAATGATAAAATTATAAAAAAAATATTAATTAAAAAAACTTGTAAAGGAAAAAATATATATATATAAAAAAGAGAATAAGAATAGAATCTGATAGAAAAAAAACCAAAGAGGATGAAATTATATATATAAAAATCAATTTTAAAAGTTATCATAGACAAAACAAATAACAATTAAAAGAATGAGTATCAAATTTAAAATATCAAAATATAGTGGGGGTGAAATTAAAAAATATTTGTAATTTCATGAATTATTCAAGATGAAAAAAATAATAATCAAAATGATAGAGATCAAATGTGAATGAAAAATAAATTGCAGGAATTTATTTAATTTTTTAAGGGGCTAACATGGAATTCGAGATGGAAAGAAAGAAAACACGATGAAAGAAAAAAACAGTTGTAGGAAGCTAAACTCGATGCGTGCTAGGGGCACGCACCACCACATTACATTGAGGGGTCAACACGCTGACGCCAACATATTTTTTAATTATATTTAATAAATACAATTTACAACAATGTACTTTAGTTCTCTTAAAATTTATAATAAAACCAATGCAAAATGACAAAAAAGCTATGAGTGAGAGTTATATTAGTGTTATTTTCAAGGGTATCAAAGTAATTACACTACTCTATTTTTTTTTTAAAAAAGAAAAGGTGTCCCTTTATAGTATGCTTTATATTGTTTTATTACATAATTAAATTAATAATTTTATTGTATAAAAATGATAAAATAATTAATCTAACCTTATATGATTTGTAAAAATAATTATATCAAGGTAACCACCTTACTTCGAGGGTTTACTTAAAAGGTTTAATTACTATAGGTAATTTGCTCGTTATACCACTCTAATGAATAGTAATGCAAGTTTTGTACGTTAACTTTACCAGGAGAATTAATTTTTTTTAAACTAGGGAATACCTTCTGGCGTGTACACAATCAATTGCAACCAAAACCACAAACCCAGTCAATATTTTGTCTCCAGTCACATCCATTGAAACCCAACTTCACAAATCAAAAGCACCGTCACACCATATAGCCACCGCTCTATACCTCAGTGCCCCCACACCACATTTGAATTCCTCCACCGCACCAATTCCAACATCTATAACCTCAGTCCAAAATGAACCGTCCATGATAGCACATCACACAGCCCCAGCAAGTCATGTTTAAGCCCAGTCTTACAATTACATCCCTATAAAAGATTAGACGCCACGCCCTCAAATTCTGTTTTTTATTCTTTTAAAAAAGAATCGAGGTCTTCCTTAGAGAAAGGGACCCCGCCAAAGTTAAAGCCTTGGGACCCAATGTCGACACGAATACGAAGTGTGTGGTTCTCTGGATTTATCTGCAAGATCGAAGTCGTTTCTCTTTCCTGTCGAGATAATCTTGTGATCTGCTAATTAATTCAATAGGGTGGTACAGAGGTTTTTCTTATATATATAATTAATATAAATATTTATTTGAATTTATGTGCATCTTAATTAATTTTATAAATTATAAATTCCTAGTAATCATGAGAGAACTCAAACTCATAATTATTAAAAAACAAATTCAAGATCTGACTAATTAAATTTTTTAAATATGGAGTTAGGATTGGAAAATGGGTTAGATTTAGGGTTCTTGTTCAAGATTTTTTTTCTAACTTTTTTTAATCAATGGAAAAACCCATTTTTTAAATGGAGATATTGATCGATTTTTGATGACTCTGGAAGATAGATCCACATACAGAGAAAGAGAGGTCTGTTGAAATAAAGGAGGAGAGAATCGGGAGATTAATTGATTCTGGGAGAGATGAATAGAACGAGGGCAATTTTGGTTTTTCAAATTTCAAATATTTATTATTTTTCTTACGTACAGATAATTTGATAATAGGATACAAACTACAAAGTGTAATCGAACGTAAAATACAAGCTAGGAAGTGACTTGCTGCACGTGTGCGTGCTCTCACGAGTCATGACAAACATTAAGAACCAACCGGTTATCGTGTTTTCGGCCTTCATGTCACCGAATTGAAATTTCCGCTCAGGTGAATTAGCTGGTTTCTTACCTGGTTCTAGCGAGTCTTATGTAGCTTCAAAATATCACGCGGCCAATAATTATAGTAAAATACTGGTGTGACGAAATGTAATTTTTTATTCTTAAGTTTAAAATTTTAACGCCTACTGATTAAATTTCCTCGGGAAGACAGTATAATGGATATGTTTGCCACGCAACCTGAACCCTGCGGTAACACGAAAGGGTTTTCCACGTAATTAAAACAAAAACTCAGTAATCCTCTAGTGATTGGGATTTGGGAAGACAATTCACTGTGATCACATCAGTGTTTTATTTTTTTTGTCTCGTTTTTTTTTTAATTTTTTAATTTGATATGTGTTAATCAGGGTGTTGAATTAATTAATTATTTTAATTTATTTGTTATATGACTATTGTAGATTTTTAAAACTATCTTGACGTCAAGTTGATATTTAATTTCTTGATAAAGAAATCAATTTGGTTGTTTACAAGGAATTATTGGTGAGAAGACCAAAATTAATTAAAGCAATAAAAATATCATGTTTTTTTTTTTTTTTTAAGGTGGTCTCTTTGTTTTGTCTCATGTCGTCAAATTTTCTTTCCTTTTAATTGAATTATTTAATATTGTATTGATTGAAATTTAAAATAGATGATTCATTTTAGTTTATTTTTTATATGGTTAACTTGATCTTAAAAAAAATCCCGCAGCAATTATCCTGGTGCTAGAGTTAATGAGAAATAATTTGATTAATATTGTTTATGAATAATTGGAATTGAGAAGATTAAAGTTGTTTCAAAGTACAATTAGGAGGCCCTTTTCTTGTATATAAAAAAGCGTTTCGGCCTTTTTCCCCCACAAATCTGATCTTTGGGTTTTGACAATAATCATTTTTTGTCCCTTGAGTTCGGAGATTGAATGTCTTGACCCAACACTTCATTTATCTTGCATTTTAGTTCTTATATTTGAGAGAGAAAAGAGAGACTGTAGAATTACAACGGGTATAGATAGAAAGTTGACGAACATCCATTTTTTCACGACGAAACTCTTAGTTTTAATGTTAACAAGTTACATTTAATGAGGGAAGATCAATTTAGTTTTTCCTCTTTTTATCTTGTTAGAAAAAATAAATCGAGTCTTTTCTGATTGTATCACAACAGAATCGCTTCCAAGGAGTTTAATTTCAAACTTAGATTAAGCAAAAAGTTAGTATGGAATTTCATGATTTATCCGCTGGCCACAAATTGAACATTCGTTATTCTATGAAAAATAAAATAAAATAAAATTGGTGTGGCACACGGTGGAGCGTGGGACACGTATACGGTACATATCAAAGGACAAAGTGATCTTACAATGACACATCAACCGGTTAGCACTGAGATAATCGATGTTTTTTTTTTTTTTTTTTCTCCCAGGAAGAGAGAGATTACCAAGGTTAATTAAAAAAATAATGAACATTTAATTACAAACAATATATTTCATGATAGAAAACCATGCATCTCGAAAACGAATCTTTCATTAGCACGAAGTTACAGCATTTAATGCTTGCATTGGAGGTCTCGTTTTTTTTCCTTACAACATGGTGAAGATGTCTGTTTTTCCTCGTAATTTATTTGTCTCAAACTTTTAAAAATCAGAGAATCCGAACAAGGTTCTTACGCTCATCTTTCCCCTAGCTAGTGCTTAGTGTTCACATATGTATATATAAAGAACATGTAAACAGTGGCTCTTGAAGTGGGCACTCAGTCTCACTGGCTCGGGGCAATTCCCAATTACAGGCTTGAGAATTTGACAGATTAAAATATTAATATATATGGTGGAAAATTAAGAGGATAGAGCACCGGATTAAGATTACGTTTTTATATTTAGCTAATTACTTCAACAAATTTTTATTCTGTGTAATATGATTGCATAATACAATTCTACCTTATTTAATCCTATAGCTTCTTAAAAAAAAAAAAAAACTTGTGTTCATAGAAAGGAATATTTATGTGGAACAAACAAAGATTCAAGAGCAGTAAAAAAAAATAATAATAAGAAAAGCGGAGTTGAGGAACATAAAAAAAGGACCTACACAAGATAGGAGAAAGAGAGGTTGAAAAATCAAAATTCTCTAGCTTCTTATCAAATCATTATAATCTGAATATAATATCAAAAAACTATGTTTAAACAGTAAAATCCTAAAACAACTAGTATGAGCTTTTAGTCCGCTCTATAAAATGGTCCAACTAAATAATATTAAACCTACTAATAAATTCAAATAAAATTTCAAAAAATTAAATCTAATAACATTAAGCTAAAACCCAATTTTCCAACCAAAGAACAACGATTTAGACTAATCTTCATTCTAATAATTATATGCGCGCATAAACTATGTCTTGGATTTAGTTTCCCCAAATATATATATAAGACGATATTAAAAAATTATCAGGTTAAATAATTAGGTTACATTTGCCCTAACAGAGTGTTTCCATCTTCATCCTGTAAATTTTTTTGCAAAGCTAGTTCCATTTTGCGAATTCAGTCTGAGACTCAAAGGTGAAGTTGACATTGTTTTGCCTTGTCAGTAGGGGAGAAACTCGTCTTTGCGACATGGGATTTCATTTTAATTTATGCACAAGGTGCGCCCAAAGGACTTATAACTATATACCTCTCAATTGGAGTGAGATTCTAGCTGTATTTTAATGCAAATGCTTTTAGATATGAAGAAGTACTTTATTAAATTATGTCGAAGAGACCAACATCCAATGAAAGGAGAACTGTTTTATTTCGGAAGACAAGAAAAGAAGCCTGGAATCATGTGAGGGACATTAAATGCAAGAGTTGGGTAATCGTAGGGCTTAGGGTTCTACGACTCTCATACAACTTTCAATATTAATCTCCCTCGAACTGGGTTTCATTTCAATATTAAGAAAACAAGTGTGGAATCATGTCAGGTCTCATTAAATTCTCGGTGGGGTACGTTTTCTTTGATTTCAATTACCATCCTTATTAAAACATGCATGAATTCTGCCTAGATATCAGTGAGTTTAATCATATCCAGCTAACCTTCGATGCTTCCTGTGTGAGCATGAGTCCAAAGCATAATGTTTCAAAAACTGTTAGATATATAACGATCAGCATAATAACAGACTAATTATCATCACCTGAATTCTGCGATCGTACAGTTTTTCCATGTGAGGACGACTCTTCTTGCAAGAAAACACACCATAACATTGACAGCTAGATTAATTATAACTAGATATTGTAATTTAATCTGAGCGGGGTGGATATAATCCGACTCAATTTGAATAAATAAGTATTATTTAAATTAAATAGATAATAAATAATAAATAAATATTATTAAATTTAATTTGAAACCTGTCCAAACCTAAACTCAAAATATATATTTATATTATATAAATATATTTGTAGAATATTTAGTTTTTTTAATACAATATAATATATACATACATTAATATTAATATAAAACGCATATATATTCATAATATATATTATTTTATAATTTAATATATATATATATATATATTAACTATTTTATTTTTTATTAATTAATAAATAGTAGTAGATAATAAATATTTATTGAATACCCAAAACACAATAAATAATTTATGAATATTCAAAAAAAATTATCCAATAAATAATAAATATCGATTTCAAGAAATCTAACCCCGATAATACTCATTTTCATCCTACTAATTGTAACCATTTTCATCCCTACTAATTGTAACCCTAGGCGGCACATGCAAAGGCAAAGCTTGCTTCACGATACCTATAGCTTATAGGAATGCAAACGTGCCATTAAGAGGCTTAACGCCAGGATTTAATTAAATTATCTTATTCGTTTTTTTCCCTGAGAAAACTTGTATACATCACCCCTGGTTTTATATGAATAGAGTAAGGTGAAATGAGGATAGCATATACATTTTTTGTTTTGTTTTCTGAATGCTTTAAATTAGAGAAATTACAAGTAGAGTTTCTTTTAAGTTCACGCTACCGTTTATATAGATAAAAAAAATAAAAATAAAAATAAATTACTAACCCCTGTAATTAAGACGTATCATCATCATTCATACACTAGCTGCATTTAGTACTCTGTATAATTAATTATGATATTTGCCAGAATTCTCATGAACTAGTGTATTTATACACTAGCCTAGACGTGACCAAATGAACTCCCTACATCTACTGACTTGGCAAATTGCAATTGTTTTTTACGAACATAAGCAATTCCAAGTTGACGTTTGCAGATGAATAGAACCAGTCTAGCTCACGAGACCAGTCTACCAACAATTTCGAAAAAGAAATGAAAGTAGGAGAACTAACGGCCAGGGTCAAGATTGCTTGATATGGAAGATCTATATATATATATATATATATATATATATATATATATATATATATATATAATCGTGCTAATCACTGGCAATTTACATATCAAAACATACTATTATTAATATTAATATTTTTAATGTAACTTAGAGAAATAAGAATATCATCTCTGACAGTATTAGATACGAGTGTCAAGGGGTTGATATGATGGTGATCGAGATTTGTTTCCTAGATTTCCAGCCTTAAGATGAATATATCCAAAAGAATTTATTAAATTATTTTGAATTTATCAGGACAATAATGTGGAGGGGTATGCCCTTGGAATCATCAAGGAAAAGAATTCATCTCCATTGACGTATAAGTTGCTTTGAAAAACAAGAAACAATTTTTGTCTCGTTTGTCGTGCAAACTTGTTTAAAAAATAACTTTATTATTGAAAAATAAGTATTAGAAAGGGTTACATTAATGGATATCAAATGGGTCGAGCTAGATAATCGAGATATATATATATATTGGAAAATAGTTTTTTTTAAAATGAATTTCTAGAAAATAGATTATTTTTCATGTTTGGTAATGTCATAAAAAATGAGTTAGAAAAGACTTTCCAGTATTTGACCATGTCATAAAAAATAAGTTGAAAAATAATTTATTACTGTTTTATTTTTTATCCAAGTTTATTACAATAATGAGAATGAAATCTTATAGACAAAAAAGTTGGAGGATGAAATTGAAAAAAAAATCTAATTTCATAAATTATTTCAAATAAAATAAATAATAATTAAAATAATGAAGACCGAATTTAACAAATAAAAAAAATTAAAAGATGATAAAGTTTTTTTAAAAAATACAATTTCATAAATTATTTCAAATAAAAATAAATAGCAATCAAAAGAATATGGAAAAAATATAATAGATAAAAATCTTCAATAAATAAAATAATAAGAGAAAAGCAAATAACAATAAAAAATATGAGAACCAAAATTGATATAAAAATCAAATTAAATCAAGTTCGAAATGATGAAATTGAAAAGAAAAAGATTCAAAATAAAATATATATCAATCAAAAGACTGATGATGAAATTTGATATAATCAACAAATAACAAGATATTTCTGAATTTTTCACAATTTGTGAAAAGTATTTTCTGTCCAAAATAAAAAGAACAACACTTTCCTGAAAACCAAGCCAAATTTCCTTTTACTAAAAAATATTTTTCGTTGATCAGTTTTTCTAAAGGTAAATAAACACATGAAAATTTGAAAAATAATTTTAAAAAAATCACTTTTCATAAAACAAATGGGGCCAAAAAAAATTGAAATTTCAACTCAACACCTTCATTGTTTATATGAATAGTGAATGATATGACTTCTTCTTTTTTTCGCATGACCTTTTTATTTTATTTTATTTTTGTTATTTTTTTTAATTTTATCATTCAATATTTGCTTGATTTTGAATTTATCTTCATAAATTGTTTCAATTTGTATTCTATAATATTATCGTAGTGTCAAACAAATGTTCTAATATTTTTTTGTGCTTGATTTTATAAGTATTTGTTTTTGTTATCATATAATTAAGTAAAAATAATTTTTAAAAAACAAGTTTGTTAAACCCACTAAGTCAATCACCCAAATCACAAATTTACAGGTTAAGTTATGAAGTTCGGGTCGATCCAGTATATCAACATCTCAAAATAAAAAAAAATATCATTTTGATTTTTTTTTAAAAGTCAAATCATGTATTTTACAGGTCTTCCAGATTGTCTTTAGACCCACCAAGTTGACTTGATATAGCTCCTATACAATTTAATTTTAAATCTGAGCTAAG
>Ga0307512_10007259_pt1 | contig 11027 bp, 8 predicted proteins | sample 14_EM_MG_FD_200267 | JGI IMG/M metagenome (GOLD analysis project Ga0307512, IMG submission 200267) | Populus trichocarpa ectomycorrhiza microbial communities from riparian zone in the Pacific Northwest, United States - 14_EM | ecosystem: Host-associated > Plants > Roots > Unclassified | place... | reverse complement strand
TACTGATTGATTGACAGTCAAGAGAGAGATTTTGCTTTGTTCAAGATGAGTAAACGTACTAACCTTGACATAAAAGACGCAGCTTGCCTCCACATGGTCCATAACTTGCAACATCCAACATCTCGCCCAACAACAGAGCCCACACAAACTACAATGGTCAATGCTCTGAAAAAGTACTTTTCGCCACTGCCAGCGGGCAGATATGGTAAATCGACAATGGGGTCAACCCAATGACGTCATCAAGCGAATGAAGGCAAGAGCAGCTTGGAAGCAGAGAGAGTCCGAGCCCTCGGGGCATTGTGCAGCTTGACATCCAAAATGATGCTTGTGGTGGAGACACGACGAGAAACGCACTTCTTAAGCAAAGAAGAGAAAGAGAAACGGATTGAGAATTATGTTGAGAGAGAAACCGCTGGGGCAAGACAGCCAGTTGAAGATGCCGAGGCAGCAGTTCAACAAGAGCAGGACGATATGACATATGCTGAAATCGCGGGATTGACGTCCAGAGAGCCAGAAAAGACGTTTGAGGAGATGGTGGTTGCTATCGGAGACAGTCTGAGTGATCTTGCAAGTTCCGACGATGGGGAGGATGGGGAAGATGAGGATGAGGAAGAGACTGAGCAGGGCAAGCTGAGCGATGATGATGAACCCGGCTGGGTGATGGGCACAATCACCAAAACGGTCCAGCAGCGCATGGAGAGGTTTCAGCAGAAGCTGATAAAGCTCAACGAATTGACTCAACCAGGATGGGAGGATGCAGCCGACTACTTCTGTGAATGAGATAAAAAGTACGGCACATCCGAATTGAGCGCTCCGGCAGTCGTTCAACCGCAAATGAATGATGACACTCCGGCACCTCCACTAACAACATTTGGAGGGCTTATGGAGAGTCTTGACATTCTCCCCGGAATATCGCACTGGCTGCAAGGGACTTCTCCGCCAGGAAGTAGTCATATTAGGCTAGGTTCGGTCAAGCCGCAGTCAAAATTTAGCATACCTAGTGGTGAGCCAGCTGCGGAGCCCGATTCGTCAATGTTGCTGAAAGCGAAGCCAGTCGAACTAGTAAGCTTTTACCCCTTCATATAGCCTCCACCTAATGACCAGACAGATATTGGATTCCGACGAAGCGATGGTGACGGCTCCTGCTTCTGCGGAAAAATAGAAGTGCACACTGTCTTTTTTGACGTCTGATCACGGTGAAAAGCAAGTTGTTTACCAATTTTGCTACTTGTCAGCTTTTTCTTGATTTCAGTGACCAAATTGTGAGACATGATAATTTCTCTGTACATGTGCAAGGGTTGAACGCACTATGTGAAAGTTCTGGAATCCAAATCAGGCTGAAAGAAGGCGATCACATTCGGTTTCTTTCTGCAAGTGACAGTTATGTGACAAAGCAAAAGCAATATTAGTGATGAAATGTGCTAACATAATTCAAGTGAGTGATGTCATACGTGTCATGGAAAGAGCGGTCGGTGCGCATGTTGAATTGATCTCAATGACGACCGTAATGCTAAATTCATCCATGTATCCAACTGCATAACTCTCCACACAGACCTGGTGCACATGGTTGAGATATTTGAAATTGCTTGTGGTACGTCATGGAAATTGAGGAGAAGGAGCAGGATAAGGAACGGTGAGGAAGTCGAGCTATATTTGCCAAAACTAGTGATATGATCTACATGCCGTCAATTGCCGGCCGAAAGTGCAGGAATGTCATAGGGCCACGTCATTTCTCACTCAGATAGCATAGATAGCAGTCGATCAGAAATTGAGAGGTAACAAAACTCCTGGATGCAAACGATAATACATACAAATGCAATAATGGGTGTCAAAACTGTGTATATGATTCGTTGCATACAGTTATTGAGTGTACGAAGGCTTTTTCAATGTGATTAATGTGAGCATCAACAGAGTGTCAACGATTTTGAGTCTTACACATTCGGCAATCAATGGGCTGTATTGTCACATCATTCCGAAGCAAATGTATAAGTTGGCGCTATTGCGAACAAAGCAAATGACTCGCTCGTTGCCACATTCTAAATATGAGCGTCAATGGAGCATCAAAGATTTTTGGAATTGCGTCTTGAAACATCCAGTAGGCTGTGCGGTTACAGTAAGTCACAATCAAACTATTGGCCGCCTTTCTATGGAACAATGGTGGTGGCAACATTTCTACTATGTCCTAAAAATGAGCTTCAACAGAGCGTCAACAACTTTTGGCCTTGCATCTTGGAAGATGCATCGGCTGGGCGGCGACGTTACCTGATAATTGCGCTATCGGCCGCCTTTCTAGGCAAAACCTCATCCAACAACATCGCTACTATGTACTAAAAATGAGCGTCAACAACTTTTGGCCGTGTATCATGGAAAATCCTAGGGCTGTGCGGTGACATTAAGCCATAATCAGATTATCGGCTACCTTTCTAGGCAAAAACTGTTGCGAAGACATCGCTACTATGTCCTAAAGATGAGCATCAACGGAGTGTCAACGACCTTTGGCCATGCATCTTGGACAATCCGAGGGCAGTGCAGTGACATCATTACATAATCGAACTATTGGCCATACTTCTAGGCAAAAATGCTTTTGACGATATCGTCACTATGCCCTAAAAATGAGCATCAACGCAGCGTCAACAATTTGAGGCCTTCCATCTTGGAAAATCCAGGGGCTATGCAACTACAATGATGTATAATCGTAATACCGGCCGCCTGTCTAGGCGAATATGCTTATGACCAGATCGTAACCATGTCGCAAACTGATCGTCAACGGAGCGTTAACAATATTTGCGCTGGCATCTTGGATAACGTAACCGGAATGGAACGCAGATAAATCACAATGAACCAATTGGCCCCGTGTATTGGCAAAAATGCAAGTGTCCATAACACATCCACCTCTACAATTGAGCGCCCACGGTGCGTCAAGGCTCCGAATGCTACACAGCAATAAACAGCAGTATGCTGTCCCTAAATGGAGGTTTACGTGGTCAGTCGTTGCAATCTGTCCTTGTATTCAACATCACAAATATGCATGCAATGTCTGACTGATTTGATTATTTTCCTTGTAGCTGTAGAGTCAACATTCAAGAACCTGCAGTCTGCTTTACTGTATCATTATTTTCGGCAGTCTCTCGACTTGGATTACCTAGCTTCCTAATTTTTACTGCCATGTCGGATACACAATCCTTGAACACGTCATTGCTCGAGGTTATGATCTCTTCCAATAATGAACATGTCTTTATTCGTGATTTGAGCGAGCTTAGTTTGCAAATCATTTTCAATGCTTGGTGGGCTTGAATGAATATAGGCTCGAAGCGGCCTATTGCTTGGTAAAATTCAAGACATGCGCCTTCGTGGCGATTCTATTTGCACTGTGGAAGTCTGGAGACTGGCAGCCCTGGCATCATATGTATCATTTGTCATCAAGTTCTTCGCCATCCATCAGAACATGGGACCACTTCAATGGGGAAACACTTTCTGGCAAAAGCTCACATCGCAAAGTTAAACAAATTAACAGAGTCAGAGGTCACTGAATTGACTAGTTCGACGGTGGATGAAACAGCTTTGGCCATCCTGAAGAGGCAAGGAAGTCGAGGAATCACAGTAGTAAGTTTGCAGAAGAAAATCATATTTGATATCCAGTTTAATCCATATTGACCCAAATGACAGACAAAACCTTCCAAACTCGCAGCTAAGGACTTTGAAACTTCTAAATTTCACCAAGACACGTGGAATCACTAGCTCATGTTGGGATTTGTTTTGGCACATATTCCCTGGAACACTCTATCAAATCATGAGCTAGGACGGTCATATAAGGCATTACGCGATGACCTGGTCCTACCGTCCGCTGCGACCCTTAGTACCATTTGCCGAAGGGAATATGCACTGACTGTGGATGCAATTAAGAAGCAATTGCCAATATGAAATAAAGTGAGTTTAGCTTTGGACGAATGTATATCAACGAACAAACTAGCCATAACGTCGGTCATTGGTTACTATATGGATCAAAATTGGGCATTGTGTGAAGTTCAACTCGCTTTCAATGATGTTGATCGCCTGTTCTGTTCCGGTTCCGAAAGCTAATTAAGGATGATAGGCCAGGGGCCAACATACTGGAGCAAGGCTCGCCGTACATTTGATGGGCTTGCTTGATCGTTTTGAGCTTACTGACGGCCGTTTGCTTTGTATTACAACTGATAATGCTTCCTCCAACTACTCGATGACACGCGAGCTGCACTCAACAATTGAGGCCTCTGGAATGGAGTGGCCTGCATTGAGGAACTACATACCGTGCATGGCACACGTCATACAGCTGGCTTTAGGTGCAGTCATGAGCAGTCTGGGTGAAAAAGGCTGCACCAAGTCTTGGGAAGCCCATGAGTGTGATCAGCAATTTGGGGAGAATGGAAGCATAGACATTTGGAAGGGTTAAAGACTTCGAAAAGAGGGCAATGCTAGAATCAACGAGGTGTCGGCCATGAGACCAGGTTTAGCAAAGATATTTGAGAAAATAGGTATTTCATGATATTTTGAAAGTCCTGAAGTTGACCTTCATATAGCGGAGAATGCTTGTTGTATTGATTACAGTAACACCTGGTCGCCGGAACGAGTTCATTGACTGTCAAAAACCCAAAGTCCGCATTGCAGTTCTGCCAATTTTGGATATGAATATACGTTGGAACTCTACAATGGAGTTGCTCAAGCGTGCCTACCGTTTACGGGAATTCACATGCGAGTGGCTTTAAAACTTAAAATACAGTTAATTCTGGCCACTATACACAAATCAGGATGAATGGACGATTGTCAAGTATGTCAAGGAAGTATTGAGGCCATTTCAATATTGGACCCTGTGGATGTCGAAGAGGCATACAGTCACATTGCATCAGGTTATCACAGTGTACAATGACATGTTTGATCACATGGATGGCGTGATGTGAGCTTTGGCCAAGAAGAAGACTCAACGGAAGGAAGACTTGTTCTTCGCTGTGAAGTTAGCTCGACAGAAGCTTTCCAAATACTACACTGTTGTGACTACAATGACTGGCATGCTTCTCATTTCCGCAAACATCCTCGATCCTTTCCAGAAGTTGCGATCGTTCAGAAAGTGGGACAAGGGAATGGATATTACTCCTGAGGACAAGACATCCCACACTACACAATACCAAGAGGCCTTTCTGAAGTATGTGGAGAATGAAGACTGTGCTAAACATCGACGTGTAACAGTCAATAAATTCGAAACCGTACCGAGAAGCAATCTCGTCCCCTCTGCAACGGCTTCAGGGTTCTATCAATCATCCTTTCATCCATATGATTTGTCCAGCGATAATGAGGAATACTTAACGCCTGACAATGTGGCTGAGACGACACCCGGATGAAGCGATCACGCAGCCCGCTCATTGACCGCCACCAGGCTCTATTTGAATTCGCCGCCTGAAGCACCAAAGAACAGGGGGCAAAATAATCCAAATCTCAATGATTACCACTCCGACCCAATGGAGATTAGCAGTACATTTTGGATACCAGAAATAACCGATTGGTGGCGACAACAGGAGGAAACGCAGTCAAAGTATGCCGATCTCTCCAATGTGGCGCGCAACAAATTCTCTATCATGCCACATGGTATCGGAGTGGAGGCCAGTTTTTCCTTTGGCCGAGATGTCATTGGCTGGAGGCAGTCAAAAACTACAGGCAAGACCCTTCGCGAAAAAGTCGGGTTAAGGTAGTTTGCTCGAGCCAATTACGGGATCTTGGCGGGCACCAACCCAGAATAGGATACCATGAACACAAAAAACAACTCAGAAATGAAGAATGAGGCGGAGGAAAGGAAATTCCACAGAATGGCCAAGGTTCACAACTTTTTGGAGATGTGGCAGGGCAGCCAAAACCTATGTGCTACCCAGAAGGAATCTCGCGCTCAAAAAAAGCAGATGACCGCTGTAGAGTACATTTTGGACACAGACGAGATTGTCAAAGCATCCTGGTTACTCTTTCGACATGATGGTGCGGCTGCATTTAATTTGTCAGAAAGATCACCTTTTCCGCCAGCTTTGTCTGCAGTGGACCTCCCTGGAGGACAAACTCAAATCTTAAATGTCCGCCGAATCAGGAGAATCAAACGTCATCCAGTGGAAACTGAGGAGGATGGCGCACCCGAAAGCATTTCGCACACTGATGATTGGCCAAACTGGAATGGTGACTTGGAGAATCCGAATGACAGCGAAGAGGATTGCGCTGCGGACAATGAATCAGATACAGAGCACAACAATTGCATCAAGGATCCGGAATGCCCAGAGCAGCAGGATGTGAGCGCCGTGCCAGATGCGCACAGATTGGTTCGGCCGACAGGGAAGTCAAATGGTCAGGCTGAAAAGGTGTTAGTGATGATCAATGTAGTTGAAACGCGGAGAAATTCAGGAGGGAAGAAAAAGTAGGACAGAATGCGTCAATGGTTCACCAGCTTTATGTAGCTTGACTGAGAGTTTCAGTTAGAGATATCAGACGGGTTGGGAGTTTACCATCGAACCATACCCGAGTTGACGGTTCGCGTTGATTGACAACCCAGACCGCCAATTGAGCAACGGTTTGGTTTGGACCCGAATCCGGACCCGAAGTGACGGTCCGGAACCATTGCTAACACTAAGCATGTGAGGAGATTCACACGGAGGCTATGATGAAGTGTATTGGGTGATGTGCATTAAGGCCTTGGTCTTGAAAACTTCAAGGCAATAATGATATGAACTGAGTGGTGCAAGTGGAGGTTGTAATCAACTGACATTGGTGATGAACTTGGAGATCTTGATCAAGTGTACTCAGTCATCAACTTAGAGTCCTTCATCTAACGAGTTTGGTAATTCACAATAGAGGCCATGTTGGTGTAAAGTTGGAGGCTGTATTCGTGTGAGTTTAGAGATGCACTTGAAGCTCTATGGTAAGCGAGGTTGGAGATGCACGTTCGAGGCAAGATGTAACACGGGGAGATTCACCCTGAGTTTCAATCAATGAAAGCCCCATATGAGTTCCGGACTTATAATGAAGAAGATGAATAAGACTTTACTCAGGAAGTGTATAAGGATTGACACTCAAGAAAGCAAGGTAACTGTTCAGTTCTCTGTTCCCGATAGATAGTATTGACTGAAGAGTATCTTCTTAAGCTCTCAGTATGCTGATGTTCACAACTCTAGGACAGCCTGAATGAAGTATCCTCTGAACCACCACCACCACACTATCGTGATGACTCTCGGACTTCCAACGGATGCTAGAGGATCGTCTCAATGACCGGCACTTATACTCGAGGACCGACTGTCCCAGAGTGCGATGACTCCAAGTATCGACTTGTTTCAACAGAAACAGCAAAGTAGTTTCGCCTCAGCAGAAGGAGTAGTGCTGACTCATAAGTATTCTAACAGAAGTATCCTCTGGATCACCACGCCATCAGGCTGATCCTCGGACATCCTCCGGACTCAAAAGTCTCATCTTGTGCCGTTCCCCATCAACGACTTTCTTCAACGAAGGTACTAAGAATCACCAAGTATAAAGAGTGATAGATATATGCGTGATATGGAACTGAAGATGAACGTACAACTCTGGACTTCAGTCGAGAAGTATCCTCGTTCACTTCGATACCGAACTAATGGATAATACACCAGAATGAAGTTAAGGCATAACCTGCAGGTCGAGATGGTCAATAGGTGTCCGTAGATGAATCTTAAAGTAGATTGTATGTTCAGTAGTAGTTTGGTTTTGATGTCCTTCCTCCATGTCGGTATCGTTGATATATCTCACCCGATCCACACCCTTAACAATCGTAAAACTGCCAAACCCTGTTTCGGAGTTCACATACGTAACAGCCTCTTCATCCTTTGCCTCTACCATTGATAGTCGAGTTCTAACTCCTAAAAGTACTAACTAAGTCATCAAGGTAATGGGCTCGTATTGCGACACAATTGCTATTGGCGATACCTCAAATGAACACGAGCTTATCTGAAGTCAATTATCAATGAATAGGTTTGTGTCACCAAGAGCCAGTGAGAGTGCCTTCCCATATATGCACTGGGTACATAACGGTTCAAGGATCGCGGCAAACGACAGATCCCTCAATTTGACTACGCTTTATTGCAGCCAAATATACAGTCATCTGCAACTGAGTTGGTTTGCCATATATCAAACATAGAGTATCCCGCGCCACTCTGAACATATCAATCCAATGTCCCATTTGCCCAGACCAAGACACTGTGGTCAAACCAAGGGTTCATTTGTATAAGTCCATTCGGTCATCTGGGCCCTGATATATCGATCATTGGTTATCTACTTATCTCTTTTATGACTCTGCATATCTCAAGATGTCAAAATGCTCCGATGCTGATGACACCTCATCTCCCTAGGAATAAACCATTGGAGCGTGAGTGAATAGATGTTTGGTTGGTGACTAGGAATAAGGTTTCCTGCCAAGAAGGAGTTACCATGAACAATGGAGATCCCATGACAACTATCAATCCAAGGATGATACACATTTTATTTGCGGTTAGCCAGATTGTTATCATTGATCTACTGATGTGAAGGTCGGGTAATCGAGATGTGACTAATTGGTTGACTAATCTGGAAGGTAGATGCAATACGGATATACGAGTGACAGTTTGTGTTGCTGGATCGAATATCCATATTAGAATTATCGAGTGATCCAGTATAATCGCTGAAATCTACCTGTAACACGAAAGGTGTAACACAATGATTGTCCGAAATTGGAGGGATACTTGGAGCTGGTTGATCTGCAGATAGTCAATTCGAGGGGAGATGCATTGGGAGCTGACACTGTATTTGTTGCTGAACTCATCATCAGGTGAATGTGAATAGTTGGATATGACATGGTGCACCAGGAGATACGACATCCGACATTGGAGATAGGCTGGAAGCCAGAGATAGTCAATCCTGGCTGGATACTGCACTTGGTGTAAACTTGTAATCGTGAGATGGAGAGATATAGAGGGATACTTCAGCTTTGTGTTCTCAGGTGATGGTAGGGTTAGGAATAAGTTAGAGAGAGGCAGAATGAACATGGGGATGATATTAGAAAATATGGGGTGATGAGGGAATTCTGAGGTACGACCTGCCTGATTGGGTTTATCATACCTTGCATTATTATTCTTACCTGCTGGATTTGGTGTCATACTTATCACATTCAGAATGGTAAATTGACTTGGATATGAAATACTCTTGAATTCCAGCTTCTGAGGATCATTTCCTCAATATTCTCTCACCCCTCTCTTTGTTGTTCACATCTCTACCATTTCCTGACATCGCAATGTTAAGTCATCCCTGTCGATCTCCCCGAGCAATGATGATAAGTCAGCACCAACAACAGCATCTACCCAGGATTGACTGCCTCCCAGCCAATCTCCCATCAGTCTTGAAATTACTAGTCAACTGCCAAATGAAGACTGAGCATGCAGCATTCCTCTCTACAAATGACTGCCACCAGCCAGCTGTTCATAAAAGCCCCAATGTAAAGTCAACTCTTCACATTCCCAAGGCTGTGAGTGAACTAACCAATGAATCAAGCCGCAGAACCTGGCACACCTCCCTCCCTCTTGAACGCGGCCAGATCAATCTCCATCATGTACTCTTCCAAATTCACTCAATTAATGAGCCCAAGTGCATCTTTGAACTCAAATCATCATGGCCTCCCAATGCACGTATATGTTCACATGATCACAGCCTCGAAGTGCATGATCATGGCCTCCACTGTGCATCTCGAAACTCTCTGAATTATGGTCTCCATACGCCCCTCTACATTCACATGATCACGGCCTCCCTGTTCACACAATCTGGGCCTCCATAATGCATTGTTGAGTTGACTTGATCAATGCCTCGATGTGCCTTATTGATCTCACTCAGCGACCACCTCCATGTTTATCACTGAGGTCGCTTGATCACAGCCTCCAAGTGCATCTCCATCCTTCGTCGATCATGGTCTCCAATTTCACTCAATCACAGCCTCCATCTTTATCTGTAAGTTCTCCCAATTGGCATCCCAGGTGGTCCACCAAATGCACATCATCACAGCCTCCAAGTGCATCATCAAATATGCTTGATCACAGCCTCCAAGTAAATCTCTCAGTTGCCTCAGTTGCCATCTTGTTGTGCACCCACAATTTGTGTCAAGCACAATCCGAAGCCAGTTCAGATATACCATATGCAGCAGGATAGCTACATAGATGTATGGATACATACATACATGAATACATTGATACATAGATGGGAATGCAATCTGAATGAATGAGGTGTAAGAAATGTTTACCAACAAGTAGTAATGACGATTTCAAGGTGCACCTGTAGAGATCCCAAGGAAAGGTTTCTTTCTCCCAGACTATGCAACAGCAGTTTGAGATGCTCACAGACATGAAATGTGCAATCGAAGATACTCCCCATGCTGTCACCAGACATCTGATGTGCTCGCGGATTCGTTACAAGGAATCCAAGATGCACTGAATGGCCTCTGCATTTTTTCAGACAACTCTGCAATTTGACCTCCTTGGGATTCTGGTCTGAAAACTCCCAAATACTCCCAAAGGCTCCCAGTGAGAACAATACATGTTGCTGAGGTACTGTAACTTCTCGAGAAAAAAATTAAACAGTTCCAACTACAGTTTGATTTGAGGAACAATGAAACTGTCAATTTTGAAGTGTAGATGTGGTACCATTTCTAAAAGCCAGACATTTATGACACTAGTGTAAAGAGTGTTGATCACAGGTCATATATATTATCCAGTGAGTGGAAACACCGCAACGAACAATAGGTTTAGGAGTATATAAGAGTGCAAAGTTACTGTGGGTACCTATAGTGGAGAATCACAATAGATTGTTCGGAGTCCTGAAGATACCAGAGGCATAATTACCACATCAGCAACAACTCTAGTTTCCGTCTGAAACACCCGGGTGTTCCGGACGGCTCTGACGGCTCTGGCGGAACCTCGTACCCTCTGACGGAGAATCAGACGCGACCCGTCGCCCAAGCGACGGGTAGCGTTGCATAC
>Ga0307512_10007258_pt1 | contig 11028 bp, 8 predicted proteins | sample 14_EM_MG_FD_200267 | JGI IMG/M metagenome (GOLD analysis project Ga0307512, IMG submission 200267) | Populus trichocarpa ectomycorrhiza microbial communities from riparian zone in the Pacific Northwest, United States - 14_EM | ecosystem: Host-associated > Plants > Roots > Unclassified | place... | reverse complement strand
CGCTGATATCAAAAATAATTTTTAAAAATAAAAAAATATTATTTTGATATATTTCTAAGACTCCGTTTGGGAACTCGGTGCAAACTGCATTCACGAAAAATTTACTTTTTTTGCTAAAAATTAATTTTGTGTGTATTTTAGATCGTTTTGATGCGCTGATCTAAAAAATAATTTAAAAAAAATAAAAAAAATATTATTTTGATGCATTTCAGAATAAAAAACAATCACAACCAAACTTCCTTACAAAGCACTTCAAAAATTCACTGCTTTACATTTTCAAACAGGATCAAACTGGGACAATCCTGGGTTGAATTTTTTAATCTAGAAGACGGTTGACCTAAGTCTCCAATCAACCTCTCAAATTAGATTGGTTGAATAAGGATGTATATAATAATTCAATAATTGAAGACTGTAATATATCAATTATTAAAAGTATATGACCATTAACAGCCATCAAAGAAGAAAGGAATCTATAAAAATCAAATCAAATTGCCTCCACCCAAAATACAAATACAGACAAATTGAGAATACACATTAGCATTTCTGTTCACACCAAAAATAAAAAATTTCTAAAAAAAAAAAAAACAAAATTCATACACTCAACCAACCAAAAGAGAAGTCAAAAGAAAAAAAGGGGCAGCTTGTGTAAAGAAAATAATAATTGTAAAACGTTGAAATTACTTTTGTCTTTACCACTCCCGCTCTCACCAAATCAACCCCTTCCATCACTGTCTCTCTCTCTATCTCTACTGATTTTCTTACATCGACAAAACAGAACCCTAAAACAAAAAACACGCAGAAGAGAGACAAAAAGAGAGAAAGACACTGCCTTTCTACAGCATTATCGACAAGAAATTCAATACCCGTATTACGTTTTTCAAGAAACAGGTAAGTTTTGCTTCTTTTTTTTATGTATTTCACTTTTTTTTATTGATTTGAAGTGTTGATTAAGCTTAAGTGAAATTTGTTTCTAACATGGTTTTATAATTTACTTGTTGGTCTTGCATGGTGGTTGAGAAAATGGGAGGAAAGAAAATGAAAAGTTTGAGTCTTTTGGTTTTTAAAGTACTAAATTTTTGTCATCTGAATTGTTAATTTAAGCTTAAGCAAGATGGTTTTAGGTTGTAATTTAGCTCAGTTAGATTTAGCTTGTTTTTTAATGAACTGGGTTTTGAAGCTTCTTGGTTTTTGTTGCCAATAAGGTAGAAAAGATTTGATTTTTACCTGAGTAATTTTTATTTCTACTTAAAATAAGCTCATATAGTTGCAATAAGCTTAGTCTCAGATGAGTTGTGTTTTGTTTTGTTTTCTGGTTTATGGTTTATGCTTAAATGGAGCACTTTGAGCTTCAAAACTTTCTTTCTTTCTATTTATTTATTTATTCATTGAATTCTCTCTGCAGTAAATTGAGTAAAAAAGGGATTTTGGGTATTGGCTTGTGGATTGCCTGATTGTATATTTTTTTTTTTTTTTTTTTTTTTTTTGTTTTCTTAAAAGTTTCTTTTGCTGCATTGCTAAATTTTGCAGGGTTTTTGTGTTTATTAACCTATTGAGATTGATGGTCTGTTCAAATTGAGTTTTGATGGTGTTGTTATGTTGAGAGTGGATGGGGAGTGAAGAGGTTTTGGAGAATTCTACTCTTATGGATGTTAGTATGAGTTCATGCAATGGAACAATGGTCCAGCACACAAATGGCATCGAGGAGAGTGAGAATCTAGGTGCTGATCTACTTAAAGATTTTGATTTGTGCTGGGAAGATATTGAGGATCGATTGACCGTTTCTAGAATGGTTAGTGATTCGGTCATAAAGGGCATGGTATCTGCAGTTGAACAAGAGGCAGTGCAGAAGATTGCTCAGAAAGAATTGGAGTTGACTAGATTGAAGGAAGAATTGCATCTTTACCACGTGGGCGCAGATGAAAATGAATCTGTGTGTTCAGGGATATGCCAAGAGCAAAAATATAGAAAAAATGGTCTTTATTCTACCCATTCAGATACATTTGTGGAGCAAGCTATGTTACAAGAATCTTTGGAAAATCTTAAAATTGCAGTTAAAGGGAAGCTTAAGAAGCTCAAGAAAGAAATTCACAAGGTTAAAGGGTCCTGTTCTATGAGGAGGAGGAATTCAGCTTCTGAAATTGTGGGTTTGAGTGGTATTCTTCCAGAAAAGGTGCCTGATAAATGGAGTGATGTGGACAGAATGCTTGAGGATCTAGGAACTACTCTGGACTCTTTCTACAAACACACAGATGATATGGTCCGTTTCTCCAAGTTATCACTCTTTGAGTGGCAGCAGGAGAAGGAGTTTCAAGCAGAAATTGAAGGGCTGGTTATCCAGAATTGTATTAGGGGTCTCCAAGAAGAGTTTGAGCAGAGTTTGTGGGATCAAAATACCCAGTTTTTTGGCAATGTAAGTGCAAGTTGGCTTGAAAAGGTGAAAGAGCTTTCAAGTTTACGTCAGGAATTGGATGCCATCGCAAAGTCACTGTTTGTATCTGAAAGCGGTCTGTTAATTTCTCATGGTTCCTTTGAGCACCGGAAGTCTTCAGGTCATCATGTTTCAAATGGAAATCACGATGAGTCTATAATTACTATGCCAGAAAATTTGGAAGCTGCCCAACTAAAGCACATGAACAGGGAAGAATTGTTTCATTATCTCAAGACTGAGATGACTAAAATGAAGAGACACCATGAGTCAAAAGTGCAAGAGATGACGGAAGAAATTTTCAGCCTCAAGAGGGAGTACTTAAAAGAAAGGGGATCTTCTTTGCCAGTGAGGAAGGATAAGGACTTAGACATACTGAGGAAAAAGATCGCTGAAGTCATTTTGAAATTGGATGACATTCTTGTTGAAAATGAGAAAGTGCCTTCAGCGAGCAACAATGCAGAGAGTCTTGACAATATGAAGGACAGACTTGAATCCCTTCGTTTAGAAAACCATGAACTACGAGACTTGCTTGCACAAAAGAAAAGGGAAATAAAGCTCCTTTCCTCACAAGTTTCTGATGCTACTGAGAAAATGTCACAACATTCTCTGACAGAGGTAAACTTGTTGAGAATAATCACAAATCTTAAAAGTTTAATAGAAGATACACATGCTGAAACTACAATCAGTGAAGATCTGCATAAAATACTTCTCAAGGAGTTCATGGGCCAGATCAAATGCTTCACTAAAGAATCAGACCTGGAGTATGATTTCATGGAGGGAATTTATGAAATTATATTCAGAGAAGCAGCTCAAAATGCCAAATCTGCTAGCAAATTGGAAATTGAAGATTCAGATATGGAGTCTATTATTACACAAGGGCTGTTGGAAGTTGGTCTTCAAGAGGCCTTCAAGGAAGCTGAGGAGAAACTTGGTAGTTTGAACCAGAAATATGTTGATGAAAATAAAGTTCGATTGACGCTTGAGATGGAAGCTATGGAAAAAGAAAAGGCATTAAGAATGAGCATTGCAGAGAAAGAAAAACTAGACCAAGATATACACTTGCTAACAGCAACAATTCAAGAGAAGGACAAACTAGTGCGGGAATCAACAGATGCGTTGGAAAAGGAGAAGGAAAATTTAGAGTTGGCTTCTAGAGAGCTTGGCAATTTAAGGGCTCAGACAAGTCAGCAGCGTCTATTAATTTCACAAAACAGTGAAGAATCTGAGATCATTAAACATGATTTGCTCGAGGCTTTGGACAAAAACAAACTTTGTGAAGAGGAGATTAGCAAGTTGCAAGAGAAGATTCAGCTAGTGACAGAGAACTTGAGGGAAGCTACTGAAGAGAAAAGCATGCTGCTTGCTGTTTCTCAAGAGAAGCAATCATTGGTTGAAGCAAGAGAAAGGGAGCACAGGGAGCAACTGGATTCAATAGTTGTTCTTGTCAATGGATTATCAAGAGCAGTTACTGATTTTGAAAGCAGAGCCACAAAAGAAATCAAAAGGAGTAGCTTGAGGTGATTACATTGCCATTGTTTTTATATAAGAGTTATTTATTTTCCCATATGTTAATTTATATTGACGTGTGGACACATTGGGGTCTTTTTTTTAGAATGGTAACCGTAAATGCTTAATGAAGCCTAAACTACACTACTGCGTGCACTTATTCATAATATAAACAATTCCGCTGCTTAGATTATGCATGTGGGAAATGGTATGCCCCCATTGTATTTGTATTACCTTATTTTTTCAGATCATTAACCTATAAAGCTTGAAAGAGTTTATTATGCTGTAGAGGATGATGTTTTGACTGAAAATTGTTGCATAGTAGAGAATAAGTTTATTGATTAGAAACCAGCCATAACAATACATGGCTTTTTTGCAGGCTGGAAAATCTTAGTTCACAATCAGGTTCTCTTATTCAGAAGGCTGGTATACTTGCAAGAATGGGATTTCTGCACAAGCAGAAGTTGGAAAGTAGGTGTTCTGACCTTCAAAAGGCTGAAGCTGAGGTATGCCTTAGAATTCACACTTTGCAAGACTTATCATATCTTTTAGTGGTTTGCCATCATCTCATAACAAATTACACTCTACAGAACACATGTATTGGTTGTTTTGTTTGTTTTTGCATACACTATGCTTACTGGTTTGGAGATAAATTCCAATAACTTAAACGGTGGTGTATATGTCCATATGTAGAACTATGTTATTTCATTACTTGAGGAAGTAGCTTTTTATTTTTTTTCTGGAATGGTTGTCTTTTCTGATTGATGTTTGGATACAGTTTTCATGCTATATTCCAAAATATTAAAATATATAGGATAGACGTTAATGCACTGGCTTAATGGATAGAGAAGGCTTGACTCACATGCTCATTGGAGTTACAGAACCACCAGGGATTTTTTTTTCTGAAAAAAAAGACAGTAAGTATGAAGTAACCAACTTAAATTGAATTAATGAAAAAAATTGGAACCCTGGAAATCTTTTTCCTTTTGGAAAGATTTTGAAGTTTTATTTGTTGGAGTAAAAGAAGATAGCGCAGAGAGGTGTATTGGGGAGATTTTTTTCCGCTTCATACTCCCATAGCTATGTGATCAAGATTATCTGCTATTTAAGAGGACGGAGCTTTTTATTTCAAAGGGTGAATTTTTTTGTGAATAAGTATATTCAGTGAATCAGTTATATTTTTTGTAATTTTGGGTGATCTTGTCCAATGCTCAACGCATCCTTTGCTCAACTCTTCACAGTGACCCCTGGTTCTTTAAGTTTTAATCCAATTTCATGAAAATGTACACACATGAACTTGAAAAAACGTGTATTGATATGTGTTTTTCATTTTTCTTAACTAGTTCACTGGATTTTTTTTGTCTGAATTTCAGGTTGATCTTTTGGGTGACGAGGTAGAAAATCTTCTAAGCCTCCTTGAAAAGATATACATAGCACTGGATCATTATTCTCCGATATTGAAACATTATTCTGGAGTAAGATGCTTTTTTCTTCTGCCACTAACACTTAATGTATTTGGAATTAATTTGTGTTCGCTTGCTTTCATTTTAACTTGTGTGTGTGTGTGTGATTGAATTTGATTATTTCTTGAAGTTGCAAAGCGGGACATGAGGGGGAGACAACTCTTTGCATAATTGCTGTTGACTAATATTTGCACAGAGTCCATTACATGTTTTGTTTTGAAATTGCATAGAAGTAAATGTTACAACTTTCCCTATGTTGGATGAATTCCATTCAGGCTTCAGCCACTCAAAATTTTCAATTTTGATCACGAAGAAACTAGTAAAATGAGAAGGTAATCCATGAATAGATTCAAACACAAAATAGTTTGATTATTGAACATTTGCACATCAACCTTGCCTAATTTAAAATAATGTTTTTCATGGTTATACATTGCTAATATTGTAAGACACCCCATCAATACCCTTAAGACATTTAATTTTTGATTCATCCATTCATTAACCGTTTACTTCTTTTGTTGCAGATTACTGAGATTCTAAAGCTAGTTAGAAGAGAATTGAATGGAGAATCTATGAAACCAGTTTGATCCGACAAGGTAATGTTTCCAAATTAGGTGGTTCCATCTTAAACATTATGTCTTTTGGGACATGGCAAGATGAAAGTGAGCCAAAGGCCATTGGTGTATGCTCCTAGCTCAAGCTGTCACCTAAACATAGCATTCTGTATGTTGGAGTAAATTGATGATTATTTATGAAGATTTTCTGGTGCATTTTATAGGTATCCTCTCTTTATTTCCTCATCAATAAGTTTTGTTGAACAGATGATACTGCATAGTGAGGGAGGGAATTTTGCCAAGTGCCTTCGCCAACACATTGAAGCTTCAAACTCTTGCAAAGTGGAAAGCCAAAAAAATATTCTTAGTTTTTGGTGTCAGAAGGAAAGGGATGCAGTCTCCCCCTTGGCCTTTGGAGGGGCACGCCAAACGCCCGCAACAAGAGGCGAGGCAACTTTAGAAAACTTGGTTCTTGTGATACAGAATGGTCCCACATTCCTGGTTCTGGACTGCTAGTCACAGTGAATCACAGACTGGTTCTGTGATTGACAGTTTTCAGTTCTCCGTCCCCCCTTCTGCCTACATAGATTATAGTTTTATCATACCATAGGTTTACAGCCTGTTAATGTATAGGTCTTTCTGCAGTTAATGAATCATTCTTGGTAGTTGGTAGGCAAGTTTTCAGCTGTCTTCATTCTTGAGATACGATAGCTGTTATCCCAAGTAGAAAAGAAATCTCTTACAAGCAGCAGATTTTTTGGGAATCATCAAAAAGTGATTCCTAATCAAAACTAATGAAAATCTTAAGCAATTTCCTTACCAGCATGCTGGTGGGATCATATTAATTAGTTTGCAATCAGAAATATAAATACTTCGAGACATCAGCAAATTTGGACACAGACCACACAGGAGCATCTAGCTAGATCAAACAATGGAGGACAAAGGTGGGAATAAACATTTAAAAACAAGCAGACAAAAAGGCATGTTAAATGCTTTTACCATCAATTCTCTAGTCTTTCATTATCTTTACGTACAGCTGAAAAATGGGGAGAACAAGCGCGAAATATTCTTCCAAAACATGTGGAATTTAAGAATGAAATGGATGTGCGAAGGGTTAAATCATGAACAAGTAGCTGCTTCTCATTTTTCTTTTTCCTTAAATGACGGCAGAACGAGCATATGAATTTCACTAAATACATTTTATTTCCAAGAAACCTTCCTCTATCTTGATCTGTACAGTAGAGAATTCAGCACCCTAAAACGGAACCAGTCAGCTATGGGAGCTCTCTGTTGATTCTTTCATCAAGAAATTCCAGGCCAGCAACGCTGCCCCAACTGCTGGTTCGACCTGAATATTCAAAACAAGAATCAATACTGATCATCTCACTCCCAAAACTCAGACAACTGTTCATTTTGCACCACGACAAGTACCTCCACACCAACAAGCCATGCTTTGAATTAAAGTGCAATTTAGTCCGAGGATTTCCCTAGTGATCCCTTTCTGGTTTATAGTTTAGAAAGTTGTAGCATTGCTCTTCTAATTGTAAATCACTAAAATCAGTTGCAACTTGGTTCAATGCATTCAGATTTGACAGGGGGAAAGGGTTAAATTTGACAAAAATGAAAGCAAGGCTTGAAATCAGGTTTTGCAATTTGTTGAGAAATGAATGCTTCAAGAATAAAAAGTGAATCGATGCTAACCTGTGGTCTAATGGGATGAGCCCCAGGAAACTGCTCCTGAATACATTTCATAACTTCTTTCCCAATATCCCAAGTCCTGTTAGCTTCGAGAACACCACCAACCATCACAACAGGGAAAGAACCATTTCCATCTGCAAGGAAAAAAAGTCTTTAAGAAGGTTAAGTTCATGAAAATAAAAGGTAAGAAAAGCCAACAGACATGCTTTACTAGATAGCTTTCCAAAATTGCATTCCTATTATTGTTAGAATGGTTTATATGGAATATATCACATCAACTTGCGATAAAGGCTAAAGAACACCATAACCAAGAGTTTAGGCATCCTGAGTTCATACAAGGGATCCCCCCAGTGCTAAAATTTATATGAAAACGATGTTTATCTTGAGCAACATTTTAAATGAGTATAGTCAAATCAGGTTTGCACCTTCACCGCACAACTGAAGTCTTTGGACAACAGCCTTCACACTTAGAGCCAAGTCCTGGACTGCATTGACCAAGATCTTAGTTGCTACTTGATCGCAAGCTTCTGCACAAGATACCACTTCTGGAACAAGTGCTGCAATGCGTGCCCAAGATGGATCAGCATAAGTCCACCTAAAAAACCAATGAAAAGATAGGCATCAGTTCACCGAATGATTATCAGGGGGCTTTAGAGGAGCAGGATTTCTCTTATAGCCATTTCATTTAATACTAAATATCACGTCTTTAAACCATTTGTTGGTTACATATATGCAAGGGGAAAAGAAAATAAACAAGAAAGGAAAAAACATGAAAAGGAAATACACAGACAATGAAGGATACTTCGATTTCAAATTTCAAAGTTCAAACCAATAATTGAAAATAAAAATGATGACCAGAGTCAAGACGGTTTTAAAACAAGTACCCGATAAGTTCATCAGGAGACGAGAGACTGAGTGCCTTCAAAATCTTATTTGTTAGCATTGTCTGTGGACCACGACCATCATGAGCCCTTATTACTGCAGTCAGTGCCTTTGCAGCAATTCCATATCCACTGCATTATCACACATTACTAAAAAAAATTTACCATACTTGAAAAGGTAAGAAGACTGTAGCAAATGATCGATTAACAAAGCAATTTTCTTTTTATAAAACCTCAAGCTATTAAAAGCCACTGGATGTTATTTTCAGAAAACGAAGTAATTAGCATTCAAACTGTTGATTATTTAAGAAGAGACAAGGAAACTAAAACTCAAACCTATCTCATACACCCTGACTGCATTAGGCAAAGAACTAACCACACACTGAGTGTATAGCGCATACCTCCCCCAATCACCTAGGACAGGTCCTGCACCTGAAGCTCGAGCTTCTCTGCCATCTTCAGCAAATCCATAAGAAATGCACCCCGTACCAGCAATTAATACACAGCCATGAAGCTTTCCCATGGTCCCACTTGCAAGAGCAGCAACAGCATCATTCTGAACATACAACTTCACATGGCTAGGAAATATTTCTCTGTAAAAACAGAGCATCTGATTCAGAACAAGACATCCACGAGTAATTCATTGGTAATAAGCAAGGAGAAGGAAAATAAGAAGCAAGTAGTAATGGTGCGGGTGAATCTATGGCCACAAGCAGAAAAATATTTTATATGGAATTGGGAACATTCCAACTAAAACACGAGGAGAAATGAAAGCAACAAGATTATATTTTAAGGTCTCAATGAACAATAATAGGCTCTTATAAGACATGAAAAAAGATAGAATTTATGTTCAATTTCCACTGGTCAGGTCACTGCACAGTGAGAAAAAAAGGTGCTAGGTAATACTCCGATGCAAACCTTAGCCAGTTTAGTATCCTTTCTTGATCAGTTGGATGGTTAACACCAGAAACACCTAAACAAACAGCATGAACAGCCGACCAATCAGAACCTGATTTTGAGAGGGCTTCAGCCATAACCTCTTCCAATGTGTCCCTGGCAGCAGTTTCTGTAGGATATGATACATGAACAGTAACTAAAAAAAGCAAAGAAAATGAAACAATGTTTTGCCATTTTGATTCTTCAACGTTGACAATGTGAGAGAATGTTGATATTATATTTATGTATTCAACAATGGTGTGGAGAACATAAAGGATATGACATAGGGCTATAATAATTGAAGGTTTATCAGAAAATTTTGATTATTAGCGTCCATATTGGAACTGATACAGAGAAGACAACAAACATTATGCATTAGAATTCTTAAAAACTACCAACTTAGAAGTTCATTTAAGCATCCAAGAACCCCTATTCTCAAAAGAAAGCATGAACAAATCAAGTTGATCAACCAAAAAAAATAAAAAAAATCCAGGCGACAATTGGCAAAGCTAAGAGATCAGCAACCTCAAAAAAGTGAGTTCAAGTGTTGTGCAAACAATACAAACATTAAAGATATTAATCAGAGGGAAGAGTCCACTCTACAGCAGCTTAATTACTCTAAAAACTTCCCCGTATAAACATACAATCAGATTAAATTAGGGGCCAAAACATATAGCTTAGCATTGGTACCAACAAATCAACTCCAATTTGTAAAACTAAAAATAATTGGGGACAAAAAAATTTAAGAGCAGATCTCCGAAGATTATAAGGTGAAGGTCTAATTCCATTTTTATTTTCCTTTTTTCCCCATAAAGTACCAAACTTTGAGTCCGATTAAAGGGAAAAGAGCCAAAATTCAACCAAATTCCCATCTGAGTCAGTCCAAATCATAAAAACTCACCAAAAATCATTAACCTAATGATCACCATAATCAAAACCCAAAACAACCCACATCAAAAACAAAAAAAGATTCAAACTTTAACTAAATCAAACACCAACCACTATATCCACCATTCGAAAAACACAAAAAAAAAATCAAAAGGGTAACAAAAAAGAACAACAAAAATACCTCCAACGCTGTTATGATTGGAGCAACCAGAAACAGCACGTCCAAGGATAGGAGGAGGGTTAGGGAGGGATTTTGAGGAAGAAAATAAAGGAATGCAGACACAAACAGTTGAAGTAGTCCCACCATCAATCCCCAAAATGACTCTATTATCAGACCCATCTCCATTTTCACAGTGATCATGACCTTCAACTTGTTTTTCATGGACATTTAAATCTCCATTGCTTTCCCCATAATTATTCATCGTTGAAACAGAAAAATATCTCTAACACTCTCTCTCTTTCGAAATGAAAGATTAAAGAAAAGCTATGAAGGAAAGAAATACAAGTTAGAGAACGATGACTTTAACCAGAAAAACGGAGACTTTGACATTAGGATTTTTGTTTGATACGGAGAAAGTGTGTACTATTTTTAGTCACTTATTTATGAACAAATTTATAACTTAGTCCAATATGTTTAATGTGGTCAGGCAGTTCTTAAGATGAGCAACTCGGAGGAT
>Ga0307512_10007257_pt1 | contig 11028 bp, 12 predicted proteins | sample 14_EM_MG_FD_200267 | JGI IMG/M metagenome (GOLD analysis project Ga0307512, IMG submission 200267) | Populus trichocarpa ectomycorrhiza microbial communities from riparian zone in the Pacific Northwest, United States - 14_EM | ecosystem: Host-associated > Plants > Roots > Unclassified | place... | reverse complement strand
CGTCTGACAAGTCAAGGGGATAGATATCCAACAGGGGAAGTCGAAGTGGGGTTTGGGATAGAAGCACTGATGGCGGGTTCAGGAATAGGTGAGGGCGCATCAGAGGAAGCCTCGGGAGATGCTGAGGCACTTTCAGGAGGAGATCTGCGATGTGGCACTGCAATGGTATGCGTGCCATCATATGTAGGTGAGTGCTTGTGGATCATTCCTTCAGCGTTCCATATACATGCATATTGCAGTTGCGAGACGACACTGGCCAGGGAGGCGCTATGCTTGCCTAGCGAGCTAGCGGGGGACGGAGGGTCTTCAGGAATGGTAACCTCTAACGGGGGATGATGGCTTGGTACAGCAGGATAGGCATCATAGGGTATGGGCTGGGGCTCTTGCACGTGATCGGGTTCTGGGATCGACTGCTGGCTGGGCCAGTCAATGGAGATATCGAAGTCTAGGAGTTGGGGCACTGGCACATGATCGGGTACTGGGTTCGACTGATAGTTGGGCCAGTTGGTGGGAATGATGATAGACGACTTTGGGAAGTCGTCAGACATGGGGCTGTCCTCTTCTGGCATATGCTCTAGCTTCTGGTCGGCTAGGTATTCCATGGACGAGTACTGGCGAGCATGCTAGCTCCAGGGGATTGGAGGTGTAGGCGGGCGTGGCTCAACAGCTGGGAATGGCAGGTGGACTTCCTGATAAGGAAGTGGCTCTGACAGGGACAAGTGGTACTTGGGCAGGAGGTACGACTGATGGCTGGACATGTCGAGTGACTGGTCAGGTGGCTGAACGGGTGGCTGGGCAGGTTGCGGCGGGGATAGGTTTGGGAGTGCAGAAGGGAATATAATGGTTGGGGATGGTTCGGGATTGCTTTGGGGTACCGCAAAGGGTGGCAAGGTAGCAGAGGATGATGAGGGAAGCGAAAATTTGAGGGGGAGATCATAACACATACCGCATCTTTGAGTATCTTCTGGGCCTCATCTTGCCAGTTTTTGGCAAGTAAGTTCCCTTCTTTACATTTGGCTTCCTGTTCCGCTTGTCTGCCCCATGTAACCTTGATGTATGCAAGTTTAAAGTATGGGTGGAGGGCTTATCGATGTTAGGGCATCATTTGAGAAGTTCATAGCTCAAAGAAAGGCGTACCAAGAGCAAGGATATAGGCCGGCTTCTTATCGAACTGCAAATAATACTTGTTCAGTTTTTCAAGGCTATCATTGATTGCTGTTTGATATGTGGAGAAGCAATTACTATCCCGCTTTGCCTCCCAGGTGGTTTGAAGCTCTTTGATTGTGGGTAGAGCACACCACAGGGTCAGGCGTTTCTTAGCAGAGAAATATTGTTGAATTCAGTTTGAGTCCTTGTAAAATCAGAGGGGAATCAGTTTTTACAGGAAGGGGTGGTAACGTTCACACACATCTAAGATTTCCCCCACTTCTTTCACCCTTTCCCAGTCCCCCTCAGATAATGCAAAGGTGGACCATGGGATGTGCTTGACAATTTGTCCTTCGCATCGAATAGTCGTGATAGGGCCATATTGATGGTTGGCACTTGAGATGAAGAGGTTGATAGCCTTTTCACCTGATGTCACCAATGAGAAATCGAAGAAAGCGGAAAAACACACCTGACAGAGTTTGTACAACACACTCAGCATTCAGTAGGCTGTTCCCCACCTGATGTTGCTGTGAAGGGGGATGATGAGGGGGTTGACAAGTCCAACCTCAAGCTGGAGGGCTTTGAACACCTCGATGTACTGACCAGAAGACTGGATCTATGCCAACAAGTCAGGTGGTGGGAGAGAAGCAATAAGAAGGGACATACCTTGATTGCAAGTGTCTGGATAGCTGCAACAACGTCAAGCGAACCATTGAGCATATGGTTATCAGGCAGGGTGTTAAGGTCCAAGAACCTTTAAAGGTGCAATATGCACAAGGTGACTTTGGAGGTGAGTGAATGATGAAGGAGAGTTCTAACAAAGTAGAACTCGACTGAAGAGAGATGGGAAATGGATGGGAAATGGGCAGGCAAGGGATGTGAAGACTTCAAGAATGTTGGTATTGCAAACCAAGTCAAGCTTAAGGCTTGACTGCAAAATACAGGCTGGCTTATATACAAGCTGGTGGCTATCTATCCTAATAGGTAGGACAATGGGGAAAGAACAATAAGGTCCTTGGTAAGAGTCAGAACAAGTGAGCCTAGAGCGAACAAGTCATTGGTGAACTACTGCGGAACGCAAGTCACTATGAGTCTGGAAATGAGTCAGGACGTAGGTAGAATGGATGCGCTGATGTCTACTAAGTTATGAGTCAAATGGATAAGATACCGAGGACGCGTGAGCGTCTGAGTGAGCATGGCAGTCTTTCCTAAATAGGAAAGCAAGATCTGCATCTAAAAAGGAAGGAGGGCTGACGCATCAAAGAAGGTTGATCTGTATAGGAGGTGAGTCCACATTGGGACTGGCGGCTAATGGGGAACTTGGCAGGGCACTTGGGGATATTGGGGAAGCGGCAGAAGACATGATTGGGGTATAACTCCTGTCGTCGCGACGTAGGTGTTTAGGGGCGGACTCCTCACTACTTGGGGATATGGACCTCCTCTTGGGGCAGGACAGTCCGGGCCAGCTGAGCCATGCTTGCCATGGCGGCGGTGGTTGCTTGTGGGCTTCTAGGAAGACTACTGGAGAGCTAGATGGCTCGACTGCTGGGCTAGGACTGCGAGTCCTCATAGGGCTGTCCTCATCGCTATTGTCAGAGATGACTGGTGCGGGATCTGTTAAGTACTCCATGGATGAGTACTGGCATGCATGACTGGTGGGCCACGTGATCGGGATCTCTGGTATGGCGGTTGTGAATGAGGGCAGTATGACAGGTGCAGAGGGTTGGATGGTTGCTAGTAAGGTTATTGTTACAGTGGAAGGTGTGTTGGTTGAGGGTGGGTATGAAAAATTTGTAGGCCCTGAGCCTAGATCATAACATAGGGAGGGGTCATACTCCCAAATGGCAGTGGTCATTTCCACTGCTGCAATCTTCATTATGTGGTCTATTACAGTGACATTTGCAAGGTTAATGACATGGCTGAGACACCTGTGATGTGGTCAGTAGACCAACAAGACAACAGATGAAAAAACCTATGGCAACTGCTTCTTGTCTGCCCACCAGTGGGGGAGCTTTCACCGCAGGTGTATATCTTCAACCGTTGTGCAAAGGGCTGTGTTACTTGATGCATTGTCAAGTGTGGCAGTGAGCAGCTGTCTGCTATTGAGAAAACCGTTACTTGTTGAAGGTGTTTGTTTGTGTACCTTTGACTGATCCTTGCGCATTATCCCAACCTGGTCAAAGACTCCCACAATGTATTGCCCCAGGTTCTCCCCACTGTGGTTGCCCAATATTGACTGGAAGCCAACAACCTCTGCTCACACTGTCCATCTACCTTCCCTTATCTCAATCCAATATGCAGTCACACCAAGAAATGCTGCCTTTGTTGTATTGACAGTCCAAGTATCCAAGGTTATTGAGACAGAACCTGGGGCCTCCTTGATTATCACTAGTATGTCAGTACTACTTTTTCCATGCCACAAAAAATGCTAAGACCTTGATTTCTGCCTCCAGCTTACCCATCCAATGTATGAACTTGTTATGTAGGTAGTTATGACATCATGAGAGCTTGGTAGGTCAAGCGATACTGACTTTGGCCGCATTGCAACCAGACAGTTCCGAAATACTGCTTTGCTAGCAACTGCAAATGACTAACAGACAACTGAGACATAATTGGCATGGCTTCAATGGTAAGTCTCACCTGGTCATTGACAGTGATGAACTGAGTAGCAGCATAAATCAGGTTCTTGCATGTGAACACCTGTGGTCCCACCACCTTCGTTACCATCAAGTCCAATGTCCTCTGCTTGGCACCCTTGCCATGCATCTGTGGCTCCTGCCTTGCATTCCAAATCGAGTGTGGGATTGCCCAATGATGCTCAGGTAGGCCTTCTTCTTCACATCGTGCCTTGTATAGTTCATAATGTTGACAGATATGCACCCAACAGGACAAGTTGCTACCTGTATGAAATGCTTTCCACTTTCTATGTGTCTCAGTGAACTCTTTGTCATCCCTTAATGGTTTTTGTAAGTTCCATAACCTGTCAAACAACAATTTACTTACCTGCATGGTTTGCACCACCAGCCCCTTTCCAACACAGATACCCTGTCCTTTTTGACAAACTTTACCAAGATGCTATCAGTGAACATGAGGCGAAGGTCATTTGCCATGCCTTTCTTGGTCAATGCTTCTGCAGGGGTTTCTATGCAGTGCTGTGTCTCAAGGCCATTACCCTTTCCTGCATATTAATATTTGTGTCATAGGATCAGACTCAACATCATACCTCTCCATCAGATGACACCCTGTCATCACTGTCACTACCTGATGCTACATCAATCACACTGTCAGGTTCATCATTAACTACCTCCACATCCTTCACTACTAATTTCTTTGTGCATTTCCTATGAGGCTGTTGGGTAGGTTCTATGTCAGAGGATTTATCAGTGTCAGTTGAATCGTCATCTTCTGGGTTTCTTCTTTTTTGGGTACTTTGTACTTTCTTTCTCTTTGTGGGTCCTTGCTTCTTTGCAGGGGCCTTTGATTTTGTCCTGTTTTGATAGCTGTAGCAGCGGCCTTCTTCTGAGGGTTTGGCATTGAATAGAAGTAGTAGTTGATAAAATAGAGTTGAGTTCAGTATTGTGCATGTGCATCTGAGTCCTATATGTCAAGTTGAAAACGGCTGCTTAGTAATACTGAAAAGACCGGTCTAGACCAGTTTTTTGTGGTCTTTGTAAAAATCTGAAAATACTTGGACTGTAACTGGACTGATCAAAGACTAAACTAGACTGGACTGGACTGGACTGAAAAATTGGTCTTTTGCAGTTAAGTCCAGTCCAGTTAAGGCTAATTTTTCAGTCCAATGGACTGGACCTTGGAACACTAGTGATGAAATTTTGATCCCAATGATTGTGAATCCATGTCATATGCACTTTGGGGTTCAGTACTACAGTGCCAATTAGCCTAATTATCTGGGGCAGGAAGACAAAAGCACTTACACATCATAATAATATATGTGCTAGTGCGGTCCATGCGATCGTAGTACTTGTATGCCATGTCCAGCCCAGGTTGGATGAATTCCACCAAATGCTTGTTTTCTTTAGCAAGCTTCTCCCATTTTGACATGAATAGCTCAAACAAGGGTATAGAACCGCACAAGACTGGTGTACTCTTGGAAGACATGGCCTGCTGGACAGGGTGTGGAACCTATTGGCACAATTTCATCAGGATATGGCTGATGCCTCACATGTAACTTACTTTCAAAATGGCCTGGACATCTTCTAACATGTCCCAGTCATAAGATAGAATCTGGTACTTGCCCAGGTCCTTACGATTCTTGGGGAGAGAGAGGAAGTGATTGACGGCCTGTTAAGTTGATTAGTTAGCAGATGTTACAGCAATGAGGGTAGGGCCTTATGGGACACATTTCAAGGAGTCAGGTTAGCATGTGATAAACTGAATCCCACCTTGTGCAGACATCTTGCAGGAGCTCCAGGGGTTTGATTTTGACAATATCAGACAACTGCCCTATGAACCACCCTTTCTTGTTGCCCTCTACGATATTACGATAGAAGGCATCTTGACACTCACCTGATCCTCAAATGGCTTGGACTGCTGCATGAGCTTGTACTACGGGATTAGAAGGAACAGGGTTATCATCAGATGAAGAGTAACCATCATCATAACCAGCCCTATTAGAGGTGGCATGTATCACCTGTCCAGAGCAAAGATTGACAATGTGAGCAAAGCATATGATCCTACAATCACGCGCATCAAAGGAAACGTCGCAGGCTGCAATCCTCTTCTCAAGTGACTTCATCATTGTTTCATTGTTCGCAGCATTGTCAAGAGTGATATGTCCCACCTAGTAGAGTAATGGGCATCCATCAGTCACAGGGAAGAATGTTGCTGCCTCACCTTAACTGTGATACAGGCCCTATCCAGAAGGTACATTAAGGCTCTCACTAGTGACTTTCCAGTATGGCCCTGTTGAAGTTGATGGAATGCTATAAGTGCTACCTTGAGTTGTAGAGCCAAGGTTCCCTTGACCTCTGCAACCCAGTAGGCGGTGACTGCTAGATAAGATCTGAAAGATTGATCAGACCATGTGTCCGCTGTTAAGGAGATACGCCCTATAGCAGCCTGGATTTATGAAATGAAAAGAGATATGAATTATGAATTATGAAGGGAGGTGAGGGAAACGTGCCGCAAGGTCAAGGCACAATTCTCCAAAATAGTTTCCCCAAGCTTGGAGAAGGAGCTTATATATCTTTGTTCAATGGGGGATCAAATGTTCAAGGCCAGGTTGTAGAAGCATAAGGAGCTGCCTGAACTCAGGACACTCCACAAGATTCAGAGACTGGCCATTTGAAACAGGGAAACATGAGCACAGTAAATATAAAAAAGACAAAAGATGTCATACCTGGTCATCTATGACAATAAAATTTAGGAGGTATTGGTGGAACTTGTCTGCATTGAATTTGTCCTATTGTCCAACTTGCAAGGCTTTGGCCTTGCTTGTAACTTGGGATGGGGCCTGCAACAGGAGAGGTCTCCAACTGTTCTTGGAGGCTAAGCGGTCATGTAATTTGTGGTGGTACTTCACAAGGTGAGGGCAGATGGATGTGTTTGATGTGGTCTTCAAATAGTCATACTTGGTACCCTCAACCCAATTAGCTGGATCTGCTTCTTTGGCCTTCCTAGGAAGTATTGTTAGGTTGCAAAACTGAAGAGTTCCACGCATAGGAAACTTACTGGCACACCCTGCAGACCGTCCTGACTTCTGATTTGTCAAAAAAATAACAATAGGCACCCACGCCACCCTGAGGTATGGGAATGGTGTCAGGGTTGTTGACCCCTACATTGCCATGATCACTATTATCACTACCTGAGACATCATCCACACCAAAGAATTCTTGGTCAGCAGGTTGCGATGCAGGCACCAGACTAGGTGAAGCAGTTTTGGGCTCTGAAGGGGTGACAACTCAACGATGGGGTGGCATGAGTGTTGGTCAGGGAAGGATTCAAATAGAGGTCATCTTACCTTTTTATCATTTTCGAAGGACCCCACCTCATCAGGAAAAATATGGGGACACCTCATCAGGAAAAGTATGGGGACACCTTGTCAGGAAAGCATGGGGTTGGGGATATGATACAACAGGGTGGAATGGGTCAAAAAGAATGACAAAAGAGAAAGAATGACATGCATTGTCTACTGCAAGGGCTGCAGCATGCAAGTATGTGCATGGAAAGGTCCATTTATGGTTATATTGATTTGAAATTATGATGCATTAATTCTGGAAAAAGCAACAGGCATAAGAGATAACATACTGAAAGGTCCTGGATGTGTGGGATGAGACAGACTGCGACCCCAGCCTGTGAGCAATGGATCACAGCTAGACCAACAGGAGAGTATGCAGGGTCAGAACAGTTAGTGGGCAGAAACTCTGAGAGGGCAGAGGAGGGTGGTTTTGAGGAGGTTCTCTGCTGGAATTTGTCATACCTTTCATTGGTTGTGCTTTGCGTTGTATGCCAGCATGGTAGACTTCTCCTGTAGCTGAGTGATTTCGAAGACATGAGCATGTTGAATGATACATAGAGAACTATTCATAACGGACCAACCATCTTCAGGGTTCTCCAGGGTTTAGGCATAGTCTTTGAAGAGAAGTGCATAGACCGTCCCAATCCCATTGGTAAGGATGAACTCATACACCCTGCTTGGCTTGTCCATTAGAGAAGCATAGAGCGTCCACAGCTTGAAGGTACTGCAGATTGCTTTAATAACTGGAGTCACACTTATATCTCCTTGTTGTTGCTTGCAGTAGTTCAATAAGACCAGATGATGCAAGATGCTTGCATGGGTATTCAGCAAAGATCCACTTGACAAAGCTATCGTACAATGCTAGTGGACTGGCAGTGGAGTGCTCAATGTGTTTGCAGTCCTCCTTGGACAAGTAATCGAACACAGACCATGTCAATAGAAGAGGGGTTTCGCTGAGGATCACACCATGCTATAAAGCTTCGTTTTAGTACTGAACACTGGGTTGCAATGAAAGACTGGGGCATTACTTGGTTGGCAGTCAGCTTTCTCCTCTCCAACACGTTCTCCCATATGTCTGCAGACCCTGCAGCATTGTCTTGACTGGAATCCTTCCACCATACTTGCTGAGGGTCTAGCTTCCAGCCTTTCAGAATTTCTGGGATCAAAAGCCTACACCAAGCCCAATGAGATGAATAATATTGAGAAACAGTCACCATTGCTCCTTCTGCACAGGGTCTGGAGAGATAATGAAGCCAGCAAGTACAAGGATTCATTTGGGAACCGATAGTGCATGAGATATTGTCCTCCTCAAGATCTCCAATTGGCACCCTTTCAATACTGCTGCCACCTACATTCTCATTCGCTCCATCGTGATGTATGACCACATGTATGTGATCTTCCATATGAGAATCTTGCTCATACCCTTGATGTTGAAATGTAGATGCATGGTCTACCCATGAGTTTGATTAAGAAGGGATGAGGAATAGAACCAGCATGATATCCAAAATGGGGCACACAATAGAGCAAGTACAAGGGTGGCAGATAGACAATTGTTAGTCATGCAACCACTGGTGAGGTATGCATGGTTACGGAATTGGTCTTGAAAGGGGTCAGATGTCAGAGAGGAAAGGAAATATACAGAATTGTGATGGCTTCAGCAGTCGACAGCAAGCGACACTGTATCAAGGCTGATCAGACAAGAGAGAGAGAAATCACACATGAGAGAAGAAGGGGACCAGGGCCACGGTTGCCTCAATGATCTGATCCTCTTCAGTGGGGCTGGGCAATGGTATTTATATGTTGCGGTACGGACAGGTACATTATGAGTGGTTGTGACCATACATGCAAGGCCAAAGTGTAGATGGTGTTTGTGCTTGGACCATTGGTTAGAAGACAGAGGAACATGCTTTGTTCAATGAGTATAATAGAAAACGTGTTTAGTGATGTCTGGTGTTGGGTGGGGCTTGACTGGCAAGGCGATGTGCACGTTTTTGTTTGGCAGAATGGGTGATCCAAAGGTCTTTGGCTTGGAACTTGGGGGTGGGGGCAAGGTATCTTGGCAAGGTGAGATGATGGAAATGCAAGGCGATGGAGGCGACTTGCTTGGCTGGCAGCATCACATGGATTTGTCAGCATCCTGGAACGGTCACATGCAGCATGAGATAAGATAAAGCAGGTCATGGGACTCATTTCCAAGGTATCTCTGTAAATGACAAGTGATGTTATAATCTAAATTTCAAATTGTGGAGTGTTGGAATTACCTTCAGGTACACAGCAGATGAGGACTATGTGTTGAGAAACCCACTCATAACAACCCTAAGCAAGGTTCATAAGTCTCCAATATGATTTTGTGGCCTATCATTAAAGCTAGGTAGAACATAGAGGGAGACCTGGAAGAGCCATCCAGTGGCAGTTACTGCACAGCCTGGGCAAAAAGCATTGCGACAACTACGACAGTAACAGAGGTGAGGATTTGTACGAAACTATTCCCTTTTCATTTGCGTTCCTTTGAATTGTAGTGGTCAGTGGGTCATTGAAATATGAACTAAGACAGAAGATCACCTTGGGGTGTTATCTGTGGTGAATTGAACGATAAATCCAATAAAAAGTGCCACAAAAAGGAGCACACCAGCAATACTTCCGATCTTCACAATGACCTTGGCCAAGTCATTCAACTTGAGTTGCAAAGGTGTGTTCTCTGAATCATGATGTAATGCTAAAAGTCATTGCCTTGTCAGAGAACATAAATGTTAGACAGACAAAGGATGTACCCATCATGATATGCCTATTGAGAATCTTTGGCCTGACAGCAATGACCAGGTACTACAAGTGTATTGCACTCAGGGAAAGGCGACTTGCCAAGTTTGATCCTGATAGTGCTCCCTGTGATGGTAAGAGTACTAGTGGCTTGCAGAGGAATGTGAAACTTTCCCACTTGGATTTGCTTGGCCATACAGACTGCTTTTGTTGTCAGTGGAAGTAAGGTTATCAAAGGGATTGGTTCATATGAAAGCTTGATTGCTTCTGACTTGCCTGTGGCACCAGATTTGCCACACTGCACATTATGACCAGAGAGAAAGATGCCATTGCATGGCATAATTTTGCTAGGCTCAAATACAACATCACCTATGACAACACTGTGGATATTGATCATCTGCTCTTTGCCATCACGATGACCTTGATGAAGTGTTCTTCTCTCTTCTCATTGAGCACCTTGAACTGCTTCTCCTTTTGCCAGTCATTCAATAACCTGACAAGAACGACAATCACAATGGCAACAAGGATAGTAATGCCCTACTGGTGGTTCTCCTTTGGGGTGGGGTTGACCAAAGTCCTGAAAGGCCAAGCGATAGAGATACTATAGCAGCAACCATTAACAAGATTGTTGAAGACGCATTAGTCCAACACATGCTACCATCCAGATATGGAGGTGCACTTCCCAATTTGTGGTAATTATGATACATAGGTCACGTATGCACATATGGTAGTATGCACGTCACAGTCACAGCCTCACATGTATATAAACCCCAGGGCTTTTGCCCTAGCAATACAGAGTCGATCCCCCAGATCATCTACTAGCTACAGTAGTACCTAAGTGAATAACTGGTGAGCCTGGTTGCTGCGCTTCATTGCTGCGCATCAGGTTATAGGCCCTGGTTGGCCTTCCACCCTTTTTGTCTGCACCTTCAAAGGCTGCGAAGAAAGGTGTGATGGTATCTCTGGTAGGGAGAAACCTTGCTGGTACATCATACTGCAGGGTGGAGACCCATAATACCTGCCCAGCATAATCCTGCCTAGTGCAGAGTCTGGGATAACCCATTCCTTGGAAACAAGGACAGAGGGCGGAGTAATACATGTGGGAGTGTGTGACAAGCACTCCATAAACACATAAACCAGGCAGATGG
>Ga0307512_10007256_pt1 | contig 11029 bp, 15 predicted proteins | sample 14_EM_MG_FD_200267 | JGI IMG/M metagenome (GOLD analysis project Ga0307512, IMG submission 200267) | Populus trichocarpa ectomycorrhiza microbial communities from riparian zone in the Pacific Northwest, United States - 14_EM | ecosystem: Host-associated > Plants > Roots > Unclassified | place... | reverse complement strand
TTGCAAATTTTAGCAAACCAATGGAACTTAACCAATTGATTTGTTGCCTGAGTTACCTGAATGAACTTATTTCATTATTAAGAAAAAAATGTTTTATGTAGAATCTTAACCTTAAAGATCCAGTGCAAAGATTTTTTTCAGTTAATATGATTGGGAAGCTATATGCTGTGGTGCAACTTTAATAGTCAGCTTCATGGTTTTACATGAATAATATCAGAAGATTTGTGTCAGATGATCCAGTTAAAAGTGTAAAACATGATAAATTGTTATCAGCAGGCGCACACTTTATCAGTTTCTGTTATTTTTTCCAATATTATTATTTAGTGTAAATGCATAGACCCCTTAAGTTTCTGACCATCTTTATCCTTTTTTCCAGAGTGCTTCGGATATGGTTTTGGCAGATGACAATTTTGCTTCCATTGTAGCGGTATAGGACTCTCCCCCTCTTATCTGCTGTAATTTCATTACTTCTTGCTATGTCTGTACTGTCTGCTGGGTATTGTTTGACAATTGTTTTTGTTCTCCAAAAAGGCATATAATAGAATATAACATATACATGTCAAAGGATATAATGCTGACAAGTTTTCAGTTATCAGGATATGACAACTATTCCATCGATATATCTCTTCAAACTGAACTTGATATTCTATGATCATAAACAAATTATCACATCACAGTGTGGAGTGTCTGTTGTGTCCAATTAACTTAAAAAAATGACAGATTGAATTTAATAGTTAGTCAGGAAAAATTAGATCATACAAAAAATTTCTTGGAGGTGTAAGAGTTGTTTGTCTTGCACCAATTGTAACTTGTATGTGGATCCCCATAAATAAGTACCTAAGCTTTCAGATATGGTTTGTGCTATTCTATTTCTTAACAAGTTGATTACTTAGCAGGCTGTTGCGGAGGGAAGGGCTATTTACAATAACACAAAGCAATTCATCAGATACATGATCTCATCAAATATTGGTGAAGTTGTTTGTATCTTTGTGGCAGCTGTAATTGGAATACCTGATACCCTTGCTCCTGTGAGTACTTTAGTGTACCACTTTAATGTATCAATAGTGAACTCATTTTGCAGAAAAGAGAGGAAATACTAGAATTATTTTGTACCAGAAAAATACTCATTTGGGATTAAATACGTCGACATTGAGATAGGGAGAAGATGCTGGTCATATCATTTTGTTGCTTTCCTACAATTCAATGCTGGTCAATTGGAAGAGCTGGAATTTATTTTTTGTTTATCACATTTAGGTCCAACTGCTCTGGGTCAATTTGGTTACTGATGGATTGCCCGCAATTGCTATTGGTTTCAACAAGCAAGATTCTGATGTGATGAAGGCTAAACCTCGCAAGGTATTTATTCAATGATTTGGACATGTTAGTTTATCTAATAGGTCTGTCTAAATGGTTGGTTTGTGTGTGTAAATGGTTGCCAGCACTCATTGGTGCATTTTGAAACACAACCCAACCCTAAAACAAAAACAAGAAGATGAATGGCTCGACAGGCATAAATGAAGTCAGAAACATTAGGTGGGCTGGATGATAGGCTGTGTTTATGCTTGGGGCTTATTGGGTGGTAATATGCCAAACAATATGGCTAGGGTTAAGATGCTATGTGCCAAAAGGTTCCCCACAGATATTCTTATCATAATTGGAACCCATGGTTTTTTTGTGAATTGCCTTTTTCTTGGATTTCTGGATTGTTTAGAGTTTCATTTATTGTTTTATGTTTTCCTTGTTCGTGGTGTTCTTCACTAAGCTTTGAAATAGCCAGTAGCAAGCATGAATAAGTATTACAGGTAGGTGGGAAACTACGTTAGGTTTGGCCTGATGCCTGTGGAGATTGACTTAATGGTTCTTTGAAGGAGAGACATTCATTGATATGGTCCGACCTACATGTTAGATGGTCAGACTTATACTTGTTTTTCATCTCTTCACCTGTTTCTGAGATTGGTCTCTGCTGTAGACTTCTTGTAGATAGGGCCGTGCCTCTTGACCTCTTTAACCAGATTTAATTACCTTTGAGAATAAATAAAGAGCTAAATAACTCTCTCTCAAAAAAAAAGGAAAAGAATAAACAGAGTGAAAGGGCTAGATAGTTTGGGCTGACATTTTCCTTTTCTGCGTGCATAACTTTTTTTAAAGTTGTTCAATATGCAAGATTCCATGTTATATGATTTTTATTATTGAGCAGTAAGTTCTACTCTCATAGCTCATCACAATTTCCAGTCATCAATGTTGAATATCAACTTTTTCAATATAACGTGCAGGTGAATGAAGCAGTTGTTAGCGGGTGGCTGTTTTTTCGTTATTTGGTAATTGGAGGTAATAAATAATGATAAACCCATTTCATGTGGATTTCTATCATGCTGAACAAATGCATTACCTCGGTATAATTTGGCAATTTCATGTTCCTTGCAATGTGATTGATTCGAGGTGGTATTTTACCTGCATATGCCATAAATACCTTACCCTCATAGTGCCATTCATGCAGATATTCATATTATAGTGAACAAGTTATTTATGATAAAAAGTTTTCTTCAAATAATTCAATCAAGTGTTCGAGAAAACTATTTTAGTACAGGTAATTAAGGGTAATTCTAAAAAGAAAATTAATAAAATGTAAAAGGATTCTTTTGTCTGAAAAATGTGACACCTGAGATCCATATGATATATGATTAGGGATTTTCTGCATTAAATTCCCAGCATCATAATGTACCATGCAGGAATCCTCATCATGATGTGCCTCTTTTGAAAAGGGAGAAATAATTTATCATTTCTTCTGATCATGATGTGCCTCTTTTGAATTTATAATCAACCTAGTGCTGAATGCTCTTCGAATTCTAGAGGTGTTTGATGCAGTATCTGGTTGATGCAGCTTATGTGGGCCTTGCAACTGTTGCTGGGTTCGTGTGGTGGTTTGTGCACTCTGATAGCGGTCCCAAACTACCATTCAAGGAACTGGTAAGGTTTTATTCTGTTAGTGGGTGTGCTTTCTGATAGGCCAGAGTTGATTCCTTTCTGGGCACATTCTCCTTGTGTATTTTGACCTGGAGATCTGATCTGCAAGGCAAAGGCTAATAATAGTGAAGGTGCAGTTCTGTATTGAGATGGTTCCATGATTAGTACACTGGAGTTGCTTGACTTTCAGAGTCTTTTGAGTTCCTTTCTAGCAGTCCTGAACATTCCCAGCTTTCCGCATCTCCTTTTTTTGTGTTATTATCCATTGTTTTGAGATCAACATTATTAATTCATCCATGAAAACTAATGGTACCAAACATGAAGTTGATGCTGAATTTGTTTAGTCAAGTTTTGTGCTTATAATAATCGATTGGGACCCTTTCAGGTGGAAAGAAATGAAAAGAAAAAACCTAAATGACCAGTTAGCATGCAATGACTGGGTTTTGGTTTCTTTGTGCCCAGCATGGATAAATATATTTCACTAGTACTGTTACTGAGCATGTTCTTCAAATTCTACACCAGAACTTTTATTTTTTCATTTATTGCAGATGAATTTTGACAGTTGCTCGACAAGGGAGACAAATTACCCATGTAGTATATTTGATGATAGGCATCCATCAACTGTATCCATGACAGTGCTTGTTGTTGTTGAGATGTTTAATGCTTTGAATAATCTCAGTGAGAATCAATCGCTTCTGTGAGTATTCTGTTTGATTTCAAAGTTATTGAATATTTAGTGCTTTTTGCCGAATCAATTTGCTCAATTGTTTAGAATGCTTTGCATGTAGTTTAATGGTAGTTAGATGCATGAGATTTAGTTTTGACATTTTGTCATTAGATTTCACTACAATAACTTGTTTTTCTCATTTAGACTCCATTTGGGAACGCGGTTGAAACCGCGTTCCCTTAAATTTCTTGCTATTTTTTTAATGTTTTCAGATCGTTTTGATGTGCTGATCTCAAAAATGATTTTTTAAAAATAAAAAAACATCATTTTGATGCATTTCTAAGTGAAAAGCACTTTAAACCGCAACCGCTACCACAATCCTAAACAGGCTATAAGTGATTATTTTTCCCTTTTGCCTATGGAGTTTTCATAGAAAAAAATAAACTAAAAGTTACATTAGGACAGACTTGGAGCTGTAATGCTTTCCCCTTTTTTTTCCAGTGTTATCCCTCCCTGGAGTAATTTATGGCTTGTTGCTTCAATTGTCCTGACTATGCTCCTTCACATACTGATCTTGTATGTGCACCCACTATCTACTCTATTCTCTGTAAGTTCTCTTTCCTTTGCATCCCGATATTATGAGGTAATAATTTTACTTTTACCCATAACCATTAGGTACTTAATAGAATAATTTGCAACGTATCTTGTTTCAGGTAATGCCGTTATCTTGGATTGAGTGGAAAGTTGTCTTATATCTCTCCTTCCCTGTATGTTGTGAATCTTAACTTTCCCAGTTTACTAATTTTGTTTTGTATCTGTGTTTTGATAATCATTTTTTAATGCAATGAGATTCTTGAGAGTTGAATGTAGTTGCTGGAATTTAGCTTAGAACTGTTTCCTTGTAGTGGTTTTACCTCTAATATGGTAAAAACAACAATGTAAGTCTCAAGGTTCCACTGTTAATGATATGTTTTAGTCTTTCATGCTTTTGTCTTCTTTTTTTTTTCTTATAGATGTTGTTCAAGCACTCTTGGACTGAGTTTTAATTGCAGTTGGGTTGGGATTCTATATGTTTTATGAATATTGTATGCAAGCTAGGATCATGATTTTTTATTTATTTATTTATTTTGGGGGTGGGGGGTTGGCACCCTTAAATTTTGGAAATAAATATATTTTAGTCTTTACATTTTGAAAACTTTTATTTATACCTTTCAATTTCACATGTTTTGAATCCCTAAAAGTCACTTGTTTTCTTTTTTCCTCCCTAATCCTAATTTCTTATTCCAACCCCGATCATGACAACCTCTTAGTTTGTTTTCTCATGAACTTTATGCCACTTCTATAACCTTTTTGCCTATATATTCTATCATAGGTGAAGTAAAATAGGGAAAGGTTACCTTTCCTGAGTTTTAGTCAATGTAAAGCCATTTGCATCTTAGATTGTTTTTTTTTTTTGGTTGGAAGCAAGAATTGCCTTGGTGAATGCATTTCAAATATCTTAAGCCCGGTTTCCTCCCACGGCACTTCTAATATAGTGTTTTTTGTGTAGGTCATAATTATTGACGAAGTTTTAAAGTTCTTCGCGAGAAATTCCAAGGGTAAGTTCACTATTTTGCTTCATCTTCCTTTTTTTCAACATCTTGTTCTTTGGTGAGAGATTTTATTTAGAGAGAATAATTAACAATTAGAAATCAAACTTGGACCACGATGAGAAGACATCTCCTTACTCTAGACATAAATTTCATATGTTTCTCTCCTCATACACACCTTATGCTTTTGATTGATGTATCTCTACGAGGGGTTGAAATGGGAACCCAAACATTTACGTGACAACACAACGCAACAACTTCCCAGACAAGCCTCTAATAAGAGAGAAGTTTAGAGTTCCTGGTGGGGATCATTACCCATATCAGACATTGGTAACAAGATCCATAGGTTAACAAGCTTTCAGGCACATTAGCTAAACATCTAGCCTATCATGTCCATCACTTAGTATTCCATCTCTTGACATGTTGCAAAAACTAGCTTGATTGCCCCATAATTTTATTTTCCCAATATGAGAATCCTTTGTCAACAAAAGGGTCTCCAATCAAGGTGACTTGATTGGTTCCTGACTACCCAAAAACATACATCTTCAACCAATGCCCTTTGTATGTCACAAGTAATATTTTTGTATAGATGTATGTATGTCGCTTTGCTTTCTCCTTTTTTTTCTTCTCACCACATCAACATACTAACAATCATGTAATGGTTGTAAACTAAACCCATTTTTTTCCCACTTGCAACCCTTAATATCCCTCCTCCTGCCCTTAGTTTGAGGGTGTCTGTATTCTCTCCAAAATGTGCATTGTGTTGATATAGAAAAATTATCTAAGAGTTTATGGACCAGATTGAAGCATGAAGTTATTATTTTTCTATTTAATTTTAGATTTTAATTATTTATTTCCTACTGAGCTTGAGAATTTTAATTTAATACGTATTTTACTAGTTAGGAATTCTAATGCTAGATTGATTCTACTAATTAGATAAGTTTTAATTAAGAATCCTTTTTTATAAAGGATTTTAAGATTAATATAAATAGGGATGTCTAGTTAATTTTATAGAGAGGGAGGCTATTATACAAAATTAATAAAAATACCAGAGAATTTTCTCTAGATTTCACTATAGTTAGGTCTTTAACCTTAGGGCTTGAGAACAGTAGTTTTATCTTCGTTATACGCGACATCAAGTGGTATCAGAGCAGGTCAACATCCGAATTGATGGCGAATTGTGAAGAGAATTGTGGAGCAATTGGTGGCAACCATCTCCGTGACGGTGATCAAGGGATGTGGGTTGTTTGGGATTAGCTAAATCGCCATTCAGTAGCGATAGCAGCTTTAGAAAGGAGAGTGCAAACTGGGTTTGGCAACATTAATGCCAAATTTGATAACCTTACAACCAAGCTTGAGGCACTAGGGTTGTGCACAAACATAAATTGAGAAAAAAAATGAGGCACACACCAGGCATGGAAGATAAAAGACTTATTGAGATTTGGGAGCGGATGAAGCAGTTGTTGAGAGTTAGATTCTTGTCCTCTGATTATGATCAACTTTTGTTCCATAAGTATCAAAGGTGTTCTCAATGTTCTTGAACTGTGCATGAATATACAGTGGAATTTTTGCGTCTAGTTGAGCGAAATAATTTGCATGGAATTGATGAGCAACGAGTTGCTAGATATGTAGAAGGACTGAAACCTTCCATTAGAGATGGAATTGGACTTCAAATGCTACTCAATGTTACTAATGCATGAAATATGGCATTAATGGCAGAGATGTTGATACAAGATATAACCAATACAAGATTTGATTATCACATAAGTGTTCCTACCACAAAGCCTTGACTTACATCTACTGGGAAGGGTAAGCTGCCATAAACAAATAATCAATTCAAACCAGCTATTGTTGACTCCGGCTGTGATAAAAATAGGCTCAAAACAATTCCTAACAAGGATAACCAAAAAAGGGATAATCCTCATGCCAAACCCCCTCGAATAAAGTGTTATAAATGCAATCAAGAAGGGCATAGATCCAATGCATGTCCTTAGAGGCTTGTGAATGTGGTTGAACGTGAGAATGAAAGGTGTGGAAAAGATACAAAATTGTATCCGGAAGAGTGTTGTGAACCTATTGGTGAGGGTGAGTATAAGGATGATGATGGTCAGGTCTATGTGGTGAGACGATTGCTGCGCACACCGAAAGCTAATGGCGAGACAACATACAATCTTTTTCGTACTAGGAGCATGTTAAACCAACAAATTTTTTATCTTATTATTGATAACGGTAGATACGAGAATATTATTGGTAGGGAAACTCTTGTTAAATTGGGTTTGAATATTGAGATATATCGTGCACCTTACTCTATAGGTTGGATTAAAAAGGTACCAAAGGTAACAATAACAGAAAGATAAAGTTCTTTTTTCATCGGCAAGTAAGAATAAAGTTTATTATGATGTAGTTGACATGAATGCTTGTAACTTGTTGTTTGGTGTGCCATGGAAGTATAATGTAAATTCATGGCATAGGGACGAGTAAACATGTATAGATATGTTAAGGATGAGATTAATTTTACTTTGATGCCTCTGAAAAGGAATTCCTAAGCAAAAGCCTAAAAGTTTGGATGAAGGGCATTCCTTACTATTACCCAATCTTTGTTAGAAATTTAGAGAGATTTAAAGGAGATGAAGGAAGTACATGCTTTAATTGTGAAGTCTTTCTTGTTGTTCGAAGAAGTTGACAGGGCAGTTAAGGTCCCTGAAGTTGTTAAGCCTTTATTGCAGGAGTTTCTAGAAGTTATTTCAGATGAGCTACCATATGAGTTACCTCCTATATGTAATATCCAACACTAGATCGACTTGATATTGGGGGCTAGTCTTCTGAATTTGCCTCATTACAGAATGAGCCCAAAAATGAGGGAGATCTTGAGGGAGAAAATAGAAGAATTGTTGAAGAAAGGGATGCTTCAAGAGAACTTAAATCCATTTGTTGTCCTTGCTTTACTGACTATGTGTGTTGATTGTTGTGCCATCATCAAAATCACCGTGGGATGCGATTTTTTAATTCCACTATTGGATGACATGCTAGATTAGTTGTGTGAAGCAACAGTTTTTTCAAAGATTGACTTGAGAAGTGGGTTTCATCAGATTTGGATTCGACCAGGGGATTAGTGGAAAATGGCTTTCAAGACAAATGATAGGTTGTATGAGTGGTTAGTTATGCTATTTGGGTTAACGAATGCACCAATCACATTCATAAGGCTGATGAATCGGGTTTTGTGACCTTTCATAAATAAATTTGTTGTGGTTTATTTTAATGATATCCTTGTGTTCAGTCACAATGAAATAAATCATATTGAGCACTTAAGGAGTGTTTTGGATGTTGCATCAGCTCGGACAAAATATGCTTACAACAGTTCCAAGCATAATGTTACTAGCACAACAACATTTGAGATTGTGTACATGAAGCCTCCAAATCATGTACTTGATTTACATTAACTGCCCAAAGCTGCTAGATTTAGCAAGCCAATAGAGAATTTGGCTGAATAGGTGCAAATTCTGCATCAAAAGGTGAGGAGAAAACTAGAAGTATCAATTGCCAAAAATAAGTATGCACAGACAAGCATAGGCAAGTTAAATTGTTTCAAGGAGACATGGTCATGATTTTCTTGCGCAATGAAAGGTTTCCAACAGGCACCTATAATAAATTAAAGATGAAGAAGTATAGTTTGTACAAGGTGTTGAACAAAATCAATGACAATGCTTATGTTATAGATCTTCCAGATAGAATAGGCATATCAAAGACCTTCAATGTTGTTGATCTTTATAAGTACTTTCCAGATACTGAACTCAACTCGAGGACGAGTTTTTCTAAAGTGGGGAAGACTGGTTTTTCTAAAGTGGGAGAGCCTACTGTAAAATAATTATCTCAAGAGTTTATGGACCAGATTGAAGCATGAAATTATTGTTTTTTCATTTTAATTACTTTTCTAGCTAATTTTTCATTTTAATTATTTATTTCCTACTTAGTTTATGACTTTTAATTTAATTAGTATTTTACAATTTAAGAATCCTAATACTAGATGGATTTTATTAATTAAGTTTTAATATTGATTTATTTTCTATAAAGGATTTTTGAATTGATATAAATAAGGATAGCTGATTTATTTTATGGAGAGGAAGACTATTATTCAGAATTAATAAAAATATCAGAAAATTTTCTTTAGATCTCTCTACAATTAGGTCTATAATCCTAGGGCTTGATAACCCTAGTTTTATCTTTGCTATACATTGTGTCATAGTTCAAGTTTTGTTCACTTTTAACCCACATCCTGTTCAGTTTCTCCATCATGGCTGCCGCATCCTTGAAGCATCTACCTGTTTCACTCAATACCCTGAACACAAAAATGTCACCAATTACATGCTTGAGGGAGGTCTCTTACTGACGGGATTATCTCACTGGGGATAGGGGTGCTAAGCCTTATTAATAGAATGACGAGAAAGACGTGGAGTGGAGTGAGGGGTGGTGTGAGTTGGTGGGTGGATTTTTTTAAGGTTGGGACAGGGGAATGAAGGCGGGGCTTCAAACTTGCTCCGGATGAAGTGGGTGGGGGACTTGGAGGAGGGTGAAAGGTACAGTTAGGTGGTTGGAGACTGGGAGACATGCACTGGTGTTGAGTATGATTGAAACGGAAGGAGGGTGGAAGTTAACTGTAACAATTGCTGCTATCTGAATTTTTTTCCCCTTTTCAATGTAAAATGTTGTTTCTGTCTCTGGTTATTGGGGAGGTATGTCAATAGTTTTGAACCTTAAACTGCTTGTAGTTTAGATGATTAGATATTCACATCATTGAACTGGTTCAATATTTTGGAGGATAACATGTGGGGGAGCATATAAATGCATGGATATTTTATTTATTTATATGGGCACAGAGACACACACAGATGCTGGCAATGGTTATGAACTTAACTCTGGTGCCAAAATATATGGTGAGTAAAACAGTTATCAAACAAATTGCTAAGAGTTTCATGCTCCTTGGTTGCAGGCTTCAGGTTTGGTTTGAGATTCAGAAGGCCTGATTTACTTCCAAAAAGAGAATTGCGTGATAAGTGACAGGGAAGCCTTGTGCAGTCAAATTTTGTTCCTACACCAAGTCATACTGTACACAAATTTTCCTCCCTTCAATACATTAAAGTTGAATGGACCTTCATCTGGTTTCCCTTTGCATTTATTTGTCTGCAAGGGTGGAAGTTATAGAGAGAACTCTACACAACTCGCCTTAAATTGTTACTTCTCGTCACGCCAGATGCCTTGTAAGTTGTCACAAACAGCAAATGAGGCCCAGTCATGTTTAGTTTCATCATCAGGTTCCAAAGAAATGTTATTATTCTCTTGTTTTATGAACTCGGAGTTTGTTGTATCCTTGCGTGGTTAAATTTCTAATCAATTTTGTACATCCAAGAGGCATTGAACTGTAATTATTAACTTCAATTAACTTTAACTAGTTTACTGAAATACAATGGTGTTTTAACGTTCATCATTTACTCATTTACTGTTCATACATACGCGTATCACTAATGACTGTCATTTGTTCACACACAATTTGAAATTAGGTATTCATACTTCAGCATATTTACATTTCGATTCCTGTAGTTACTTTATCTTGCATTTTAATCCTTGTCTATAGAGAGGAGAGAATAGTGGAAGAAAGGGAGGAGAAAGAAAAGTTTGGTTATCATATTTTAGCAACAAAAACTATCAAGCTTGTTGTTATTGAATTCATCTTGAAAGTAAACTGGAGAATGAAAAATAAAATTGGGTTGATTTTGATGCATTTTTGGAAAAATCACCCCAAAAGTTTATGAAA
>Ga0307512_10007255_pt1 | contig 11029 bp, 9 predicted proteins | sample 14_EM_MG_FD_200267 | JGI IMG/M metagenome (GOLD analysis project Ga0307512, IMG submission 200267) | Populus trichocarpa ectomycorrhiza microbial communities from riparian zone in the Pacific Northwest, United States - 14_EM | ecosystem: Host-associated > Plants > Roots > Unclassified | place... | reverse complement strand
TGGCGTGGCTGGCACCCGATGCACTACCCGAAGACGTCCTATTTCCGTTGACCGACAGCACGGTCGAGCTCGGCGACGCGCTCGCGGTTCTTGCTTCGTACAGCCTGCTGACCCGGAGCGCAGGAACCCTCAGCTTGCACCGCCTCGTGCAAGCCGTTGTCCGCGAGCGGCTCTCGAACGCCAACGACTACGAGAAAGCGGTGGCGGTTCTGCGGGCGGCGATTCCCCGCGACCCTGTCGCCAATGTCGCAGGCTGGCCACAGTGGAATGCGTTGCTGCCGCACATTGACGCATTGGTCGAGAAAATCGGCGTGTTTTCCCTATCCACCGACCTTTTGTACGTTGCCGACCAGGCCGCGAGGTATCGACTGTTCCAAGGCAACGTCTCGGCGGCGATCGCGCAGTTCGAGCAGGTCCTCACCGAGCGGCAGCGCAGCTTCGGCGACGAGCACCCGGACACGCTGACCTCGCGCCACAACCTCGCCACGGCCTACCAGACGGTGGGCCGGCTAGGTGAGGCGATCATGATGCACGAGCAGGTCCTCGGCTACTACCGGCGGATACTCGGCGACAAGCACCCGGACACCCTCGCCTCGCGGAACAACCTCGCGCGCGCCTACCAGGAGGCGGGACGGCTTACCGAGGCGATCAGCCTGCACGAACAGGTCCTCGCTGCCTCCGGCTCGGCACTCGGCAACGAGCATCCGGACACGCTCGCCTCGCGCTACAACCTCGCGCTCGCCTACCAGCACGCGGGACGGCTAGCCGAGGCGATCAGCCTGCACGAGGAGGTCCTGACCGCGCAGCGGCGAGTGCTCGGCAACGACCATCCCGCCACGCTGACGTCGCGGAGCGGTCTCTCGCGAGCGTACGCGGCGATACGGCGGCTGGACGAGGCGATCACCCTGCAGCAGCAGGTCTTCGCCGACTCCCGACGAATCCTCGGCGACGACCATCCGAACACGTTGACGACCCGATACAACCTTGCTTGTTGGCGAGGTGAGGCCGGAGACCCGGCCGGTGCGGCAACCGCCCTCGAACAACTACTTGCCGACCAGTTGCGAGTACTCGGACCTGACCATCCCGACACGCTGACAACCCGACATGACCTTGCCGAATGGAACAGGAAAGTATGGGAAAGCTCCTCCCCCGCGGACCCGCGTTAGCCCGAGTGGCGTCTGCGAAGAGGCGATGATGACGGGGGACGACGCGATGACCGGATTCCGTTGCGTTGCCGAGCCCGAGGTCGTGTTGGCGTTTCTGCGCGGAGAAATCGATTCCGACCGCTTCGGTCACCGCGTGCGGCAAGCACTCGTCGACGCCGGCGGCGTTGAGCTCGTGCGAAACCCCGACCTCCACTCCGCAGCAGAAAATCGCGCACGCGAGCGAGCACTTGCAGCGGCCAGAGGCTGGCGAGATGCCGAATTGTTCGAAGGATTCCCCGAGAAGGTGGACTGGTACCACGGGATACTTCCACCTGACGTTCTCTCCCGAGTCCGATTCATCGACTACTCCTACTGGAACGAGCTATCGGGAGGGTCTCGCCGGCCAGTCGACGTCCTTCCCACTCTACGATCGGGGAAACTGCCGAGCTGGCTCACCGAGCTCGGCACCGATTGGTGCCACCGATTCGCGGCCCAGCTCGCCACTGCCGAGGCGGTGGACGACCTCATCGTCATGGCGACGCCCAATCTCGACGAACTCGTCTTGCTCGAGGGACACGCCCGGCTCACCGCGGTCTTCGTGGGCGGCCTGCAACGCCGACTCGTCATCCGCGCCTACCTGGGACTGTCGCCAACTATCAACCGATGGGGCTGCTTCTGACGGAGACTTCGCCGATCATTCGCCGTCTACACCCCGGCGTCTGCTGTCCGTGTCCACATTCACCGTTCCGCTGGGGCGGGGATGGTCGGATGAGGTGGCTGGCGCTGCACGGGCGGTGTCGAGTGGATCCGCCAGGTTGCCGGGACGGCGAGTGTTGCGGCGGTGAGGAAGACGGCGATCAGTGCGATGTCACCCAAGACCGTGCGGGTTCCGAGGGCTTCCGCGATCGGGCCGGCTAGCCCGGTTCCGATCGGCACCGCGACGAGGGAGCCGAGCATGAGCACCGATGTTGCTCGGGCGATGAGATCGTGGGGCAGTTCGTTCTGCACGACGGTGCTCTGGAAGACGTTGTAGATCGAGGCTTGTAGGCCGCCGAGGAGGCCGGCCGGGACGATGAGCCACACCGGCGCTGACCCGGCGAGCGTTGCCCCCAGCGGCGCCATCAGCAGGAAACAGCCGATGGCGGCCGCCATCGGCCGCGAAGCGTTCCATCGGCGACTGACGAGACCACCGAGGAGACCGCCGACCGCGTAGCTGATGCCGACCGCGGCCCAGGTCGGCGCGCCGCCGAGATGATCCTCGGCGATGACCGGGCCGAGAACGAAGATCGGGGCAACGACCAGCAGGTTGATCAGACCGGCGTGCGCCACCCACACCCACAGCCAGGTGCGGGTACGCACCTCGCCGAGGCCGGTCCGTACGCTGACGATCAACCCGACCTTGTGAACCGGCCGTTCGGCGCCGAGCGGCCGGGGGATCCGCGCCAGGACCAGGGCGCTCACCAGAAATGTCAGCGCGTCGACGCCGATCGCCCACCCCGGGTCGGCCAGTGCGACGAGCGCTCCCGCTGCTCCGACCGCGAAGATCGAGGCGGCGCTGCGGGACGTCGCCAGCAGGGAGTTAGCCTCGCGCAGGCGCGGCTTGTCGACCAGCGAAGTGATCAAACCCTGCGCGGCCGGATTGAAGAAGGCGGCACCGGCACTGGCGATCAGCTGCAGCGCGACGAGCATCCATACCTGCGCCACGCCGGTCAGCAGGACGGTCGCGGTGGTGGCCTGGACGATGAACCGCACCGCGTCGGTTACCAGCATGACCGTTCGGCGTGAGAACCGGTCTCCGATCGCCCCGCCGACCAACGCGAACAAGACAATCGGCAGGCGGGTGCTCAGAACCACGAGGCCAAGCGCCGATGGCGAATGGGTGAACTGCAAGACGGCGAAGGCCAGCGCGAACGGCGTCAAACTATCGCCGAATCCCGACGCGGTGAACCCGACGAAGTAGCGCCGAAAGTCCTTGCTCCTCAGGACAGCGAACATTGACCGATCCCCCATCAACCGCCGATTGGCCGAGGCGATGATCGTGAAGGCTGAACCAAGTAGAGAGTCAAGGATGAGCGTGCCGACCGCCGGACGCGCCAGCTATCGACTGTGCAACCGGGCGTGACGATGGGGCCCCAGGCTGGTGCGCAGGCTCCGCGGTCATGAGCAGACGGCTGTGATTGCTAGCGTTGGCAAACATGGAGTCTCGGAAGATCAGGGTAGGAACTGCCGCGTTGCACGTTGGGGTGACCGGCAACGGACCTGACGTCGTCGTCCTGTCCGGCGGACCCGGTTGTGTGCAATATCTGGAACGCGACGAGATCTCGCCGCTTGGTCACCGTGCCTGGTACCCCGAGCCGCGTGGAGTCGGCCGCTCGGGCGGTGGTCCGCACACCATGGAACAAGCAATCAACGATCTTGAAGGCATTCGTGCCGCGGTCGGTGTCGCCAACTGGATCGTGGTCGGCCACTCGTGGGGTTGTGATCTCGCGGTGCGCTACGCGGTCGACCGCCCGGAGGCGGTGAACGCGGTGGTCGGCGTCGCCGGTAGGGGTCCCCAGCGGGACCGTACGTGGTCCGAGGCATACGAAGCCGGTAAGGCCGCGGAGCCCGTCGTCGACATTGACTGGGTGCCCGGGGTCCATGCGGCTCTCGGCGATTCGTTCACCGAATGGATCCATCGGCCCGATCTGTGGCGTGGACTGGCTGTCTGCGGCGTGCCGATGCATTTTATCGCCGCCGGTGACGACATCCGCCCATCCTGGCCTCTGGCGCAACTTGCCGAACTCGTTCCGCGTGGGCGATTCTCTATCGTGCCCGGTGTACCGCATGACTTCTGGTTCACGCACCCAGAGGTGTGGACGAAGACTGTCACGAACGCCTGCACCACTTCGTGACCGGCGCCGGGCTCGCTCACATCAAGCATGTCCGTGTGCGGACAGCGCCAGGCTTGCCTTGACCGCCTGCGTAGCGCGCGGACCGCGGCAAATAGGGGCGACCCGTGACCGGCCGCGGACTATCGTCGTCGACAATGACGACCGCCGAACCAGCGCTGGTGAGCGAGAAGTGGCCACATTTCGCGGCCGAGTTGGCGACGGCACTCCGCGACGAAGGTGAAAGAGACTTGGCGAGTCTCGTCGATACTCTTCACGTCTTGGCGGAGTGCGGCTGCGAGGACGACTTCTGCCAGAGCTTTTACACCGCCCCGAAGCCGTCCGGAGCCTATGGGCCTGGCCACCGAAACGTCGGCTTGCATCCGTCCGAGCCCGGCTATCTGATTCTTGACGTGGTCGGCGACGTGATCATGTTTGTCGAGGTCTTGTACCGCCCGCCACTTGCCTAACCTTGGCGGCGCCGGGTCGGATCAGCAGTGGCCGACCGGCTGGCTTAGCCGGAGGCGGAGTTCCGTGGCGTGCGAGTGGCCGAGTTCGTCGAGGATGGCGAGTGCCTCCCGCCAAGCCGACGACGCGTCGCAATCCCGCCCGCACGCCTGATAGGTGTCGCCGAGATGAGTCAGCGTGTCGGCGATCCAGTACCGGTCCCCCAACTCGCGGTAGAGGTCCACGGCCCGGCGGAAACAGGCGATCGCTTCGTCGTACTCCTGCAGGCCGTGATGGATGTATCCCAGGCTGTCGAGGACGCTTGCCTCGCCCTCCGCCCCGCCGATGCGCTGATGGATGGCGAGCGACTGCCGGCAGTGGTTCAGCGCCCCGGTGAGGTCACCGAGTTGGGCGCGGTAGAAGCCGACGGCGTTCAGATTGTTCGCATGCGACAGGCCGTGCGCCTCCGGTGCCGTGTGGGCGAGCGCCAGCTCAGCGTGCCGCAGCGCGTCCGGCAGCCGGCCGAGGCGCTCGTACAGAATGGATAGATCGTGGTGGGCGTGCGCCTGACCGGCGAGGTCGCCGTCGCGGCAATAGAGATCCAGCGCGCGCTGGAATGCGGCGACGGCGTCGTCGGGGCGATCCAGCAGCGTGTACGCACGGGCGAGGCGCCGGTGCGCGTACGCCTGCGCGGCGGCATCGTCGCGCAGCCGGCCCGCGGACAACGCCGCCTGCCAGACGGTCACCAGGTCGTGCCAGGGACCTTGCCGGTAGAGGAACGTGTCCATCGCCCAGGCCAGCTGCCAGGCCTGCCGGTCGAAGCCGTGCTCGGCGACGCTCTGCGCCAAGGCGATCAGCCCGGGCCGCTCGTCGGCGAACCAGCCCATCACCGCGTCGTGGTCGGCGAATTCCTCCGGCTCCACCCGGATCCGCTCGTCGAGGGGGACGCCGATCGGGCTCCGGCTCGGGATGAGCAGCATGGCGGCCGCGTGCGCCGTGCGCACATAGTGGTCGAGCAGGCGGGCGCGAGCCTCGCGGCGACCGCCGGCTTCGGGCTCCAGGCCATTTGCGTACGCGCGCAGCAGGTCGTGGAACGCGTATCTGCCTTCGGCGTGCTCGACGAGCAGGCTCGAGCGGACCAGTTCGGCTAGCAGGGCGCGCACGGTGTCGGGCGGTAGCGCGGCCAGCCCGGCCACCGCCGGGATCGCGATGTCGGGACCCGGGTGCACGCCGAGCAGGCGGAACACTCGCGCCGCGGCGGGCGTGAGTGCCTCGTATGACCAGGAGAACACCGCCTGTACGTCGCTGCTCGGGTCGTCGGCGGCGAGGGTTATCCAGCGCTGCCGGGCGTCGCGCAACTCGTCGGCCACCGCGCGCAGGGCCAGGTGGGGCTGCATGACGGCGCGCGCCGCCGCGAGGGCCAACGCCAGCGGGAGGCAGGCGCAGAGGCCGATGATCGCGTCGATGGCCGCCGGCTCGGCGCCGGACCGCCGCTCGCCGAGCCGGGCGACGAGCAGCCGCCGGGCCTCGTCGGGGGCGAGCACGTCGAGCTGCAGGGGCTGCGCCCCGTCCGCGGCGATCAGGCCGGTGAGCTGGTTCCGGCTGGTCACCACGACCGCGCAGGACCCGTTCCCGGGCAGCAGCGGGCGGATCTGGGTGGTGTCGCGGGCGTTGTCCAGGACCATCAGGATCCGCCGGCCCGCCAGGCAGCTGCGCAGCAGCGCGGCCTGTGCGTCGAGCGTGGCCGGGATCTTCCGGATGGGCACGCCGAGGGCCTCGAGGAAGCGCCGCACGGCCTCGCCCGGGTCCATCACCGCGCCGGTGGCATCGAAGCCCCGCAAGTTCACATACAGCTGGCCGTCCGGGAAGTGTCGGGCCGCACCGTGCGCCCAGTGCAGGCCGAGCGTGGTCTTGCCCACCCCCGCGGAACCGGTGATCACCACGATCGCCCCGCTCACCGGGGTGGCACCGGGCTCGGCGAGCAGGGTGTCGAGCCGGGCCAGCGCATCGGCACGGCCGACGAAGCCGGACAAGTCCCGGGGTAACTGGGCCGGCAGCACAACCGCCCGATCGGCGGGGCTGGCCGGCGCCGGGCTCGCCGCCGTGGTCAAGGTGGGGTCGGTGTGCAGGATCTGCTGGTACAAAGCCGACAGTTCCGCGCTGGGGCCGACGCCGAGATCGTCGGCCAGTCGGCGGCGCACCGCCTGGTAGTGCGCCAAGGCTTCGGCCTGCCGGCCGCAGCGGTAGGCGGCCAGCATCAGCTGGCCGGCCAGCCGCTCGTCGAACGGGTGCCGGTCGGCCAGACCGGTCAACTCGGGCAGCAGATCCGCATGCCGGCCGCGGGCCAACTCCGCGTCGTTGCGATCCAGCACGACGGCCAGCCACTGCTGTCGCAGCGACTCCCGCATGTCGTCCAGCCACGGGCTGGTCAGCTCCTGGTACGGGTCGCCGCGCCACAGCTGCAGGCCGGCCGCCCAGGAGGCCACGGCCTGATCCGGGTCGTCGGCGGACCGGGCCTGCTCGATCAGCCGCTTGAACCGGTGCAGGTCCACCGCGTCGGCGTCGACCTCCAGCAGGTACCCGCCGGAGGCGCGGACCAGCCGGGCTGACTCACCGTCGGCATGCAACCGGCCGACGATCGCCCTGATCCGGGTCAGGTAGCTGTACAACGCGCTCCGGGCCGAGGCCGGTGGTTGCTCGCCCCACACCCGCTCGATCAGGGTGCCGACCGGGACCACCCGATTGGCCTCGGTCAACAACACCGCCGCCACGCACCGCTGCCGGGGCTGCCCCAGCTCGATCCGCCGGCCCACCCGCCAGGCCTCGACCGGCCCCAACAGGCGAAACTCGGCCATCTCCCCCGTGCGCGGCCCTGAAGAATCGCCGCCTGACACCGCAACCTTTCCGCCGGCACCCGTCCCGGCGCCGAGGCCGGTCGATGGTGCGCCACAAGGTTTCCCTCGGATTTCGTCAACATCGACCCTAGACGATGGGCCGCGTCGGAAAACACCGACCACCGGATCGGCCAAAAGCCGACGAGTGACAGCAACACAACCACCGGGGATGGAGTACTACATGAAGCACAAGGTCCTGACGGCGTTGGCGGCAGTCATGCTACCGATGTTCGGCGTCGCCCTCACCGGAAGCCCGGCCCAGGCGGACTGTCCCGCCAATACGTTCTGCTTGTACGAGACCGCCGGATACGCCGACGGGCAATACCAGTTCGCGCCGACCACGAGCTGCGTCGACCTGTCCAGCGGCATCAACAACGACGCGAACTCGATGCGGAACTACCGCAGCTACAGCGTGAAGATGTGGGATCTGCCCGGCTGCGGCGGCGCCCTCACGTACACCGCTGTCGCGTTCTCCTACGACTCGGACTTCGGTAACAACGGCTTCTCGAACAAGGCCAGCTCGCTGAAGCGAGTCTGATTCACCGCCGCTCCGAACCCCGTTGAATCGGGGCGGCAAGAGGGTGCTGGGACGCGTCGCTCAACAGCGTCCCAGCACCTCTCGACTGGAAAGCGAGGGACCAATGCTGCGCCGATCGCTCCGCCTTCTCGCCGCCACGCTGCTGCTGGCCGGTTGTGCCGCGCCCGGGTCACCGAAATCCTCGGGAACGGTGGAGAACTTCCCGCCGACCGCCGAAGTCCAAAGCCTGCACCTGCCGTTCGACGCCTACACGCTTTCCCTGGCCGAGATGTACACCGTCGCGAACGCCCAGGACTGGCTGACCCGCGACTGCATGGTGACGAGACACTACGACTGGAAGATCATCGATAGACCCACCAACCTCAAAGACCTGAGAAACCGGCGGCGGTACGGCGTGATCGAGCCGGATATCGCCCAGCGGTACGGCTACCACGTCCCGGCGGGCCTGCTCACGCCGCTGGCGGTCGACCAGACCAGCGACCGGCGCGACAACAGCCTCAACGAAACACAGAAGGAGGTGGCGTACGGCGACGGCGGTTGTGCCCGCGCGGCGGTCGCCCAGCTTCGGCTGCCGGAAAGCCCCGACCTCGCCCTGCTCGGGCGGTTGGACCACGAATCGCTGGACCACGCACAAACCGATTCCGGCGTCGCACCGGCGATGCGCTCCTGGCGGGACTGCATCCGCCAGATGGGATTCGAATATCAGAGTCCGTTCGCCGCGATGTCCGACCCCGCGTGGTGGGCGGACGACACCGCCCCCGCGTCGAGCCGGGAAATCGCAGTTGCCGTCGCCGACGTCAGCTGTAAGGAGCGAACCGGCCTGGTCGCCGCGTGGTATGCCGCCGAAGTGCGAATCCAAGAGGCCGCGATCAAGAAGTACCCGGCGAAGTTCGACCAGCTCCGCGCCGCGGTACTGAACGAGGTCGCCGGTGCCAACGCGGTCCTGGCCCAGAAGGACCGCTAGCAATGCCATCCCCGGCGCGCCCGGATCAGCGCCGCGGTGCTGCCGGAGCCAACGCGGTCCTGGCCCAGAAGGACCGCTAGCAACGCCATCCCCGGCGCGCGGATCAGCGCCGCAGCGCACGCGGTCCCGGCAATCGCAAGCCGCGGCCTGGGCCGAGTTCGCCGCCGCGCCACAACCGGCAGCGCCCCGACCCAGCAGGCCCGGGCGGAGGACCTCGATGCGGCGCGCGTGGCCGATCGCGGATTTGACTCCGGCGGTGGATCGCGCGGCGCCGGGCGACCCGTCATGATCGGTGCCATGGTTAATGTCCGAGAGTACCGACGATGAGCGCCGCCGACCTGCGGGCGATGCTGGTCGCCGGCCAGGTCACGCACGTGCCCGGGGTCTACGATCCGGCCAGTGCCGCGCTCGCCGTACGCGCCGGGCATCGAGCCGTGCACCTGTCCGGGGCGGCGATCTCGGCCACCATGCTGGGCCGGCCCGACCTCGCCTTCGTGCCGGCCACCCAGATCGCGGACCGGGCGGCCGTCCTGGTTCCGGCGCTCGACGGCGTGCCGCTGCTGGCCGACGCCGCCACCGGCTACGACAGCCCGGACCACGCGGTGTGGACCGCCCTCGCCTACCAGCGGGCCGGGATCAGCGGGCTCCGCCTCGACGACGGCGCGGACGCCGAGCTGGCGGCTGCCCGGATCGCCGCGCTGGTCGAGCAGGGGCCGCAGGTCGCGCTGATCGCGCAGGCCACCGGACGCCGGCTGACCGAGACGATCGAACGCTGTCGGATGTACGCGGCTGCCGGCGCGGATGCGGTCCTCCCGGCGGGTATCGATGAGGCGGACGATCTCGACCGGTTGCGCGCCGAGCTGCCCGGCGTACCCCTGGTGATAAGTCGGTCTGAGACCGCGCCCGGCGGCCGCCGCCGGACCGACGCCGAGCTTGCCGCCCTGGGCGTGCGCCTTGTGCTGCACCCGCTCGCCGCCGTGCTCGCCGCGCTGCGGGCGGCGTCGCTGGCCTACCGGGCGATCGCCGAACAGGGGGACGCCAGGCGGGTCGACCGGATGCCGCCGGCCGCGCTCGCCACCCTGACCGTGCGGACGCCGGATCCCGCCATCCCGGGAATCGACAAGATCGACACCTAGCGGCGGGTTCTCAGGGTAGATCTCAGGGTGGATAGAATTTTGGGGTGGCTTTATGGTTGTGGTTACACCACTTCCAGGGAGGCTACCGTGCGACTGAGTTTGAACGTCACGAATTTCTCCTGGCGCTCGGAGCGGGCCGGGCTGGCGGCCAGCCTGGCGCGCATCGTGCACGCCGCCGACCAGGGCGGGCTGTACGGCGTCTGGGTTTCGGATCATCTGCTGCAGGTCGACCCGTACGGCGCGCGGCCGGGCGAGACGGAGATGTTGGAGGCCTACACGACGCTCGGCTTCCTCGCCGGGCGCACCGAGCACGTGCGGCTGGGCACGATGGTCACCGGGGTGACGTTCCGGCCGCCGTCCCTGCTGGTCAAGGCGGTCACCACGCTCGACGTGCTATCGAACGGTCGCGCCCTGTTCGGGGTCGGCGCCGGGTATCAATCCGACGAGGCCGCCGCGATGGGGTTGCCCCTGCCGAGTGTCGCCGAGCGCTTCGAGCGGCTTGAGGAGACCCTGCGGATCGCCCTGCAGATGTGGGCCGGTGACGAGTCCTCCTTCGAGGGCCGGCACTACACGCTCGGCGCCCCGGTGCACAGCCCGCCCACGGTCACCCGTCCGCACCCGCCGATCCTGATCGGCGGCACCGGCGAACGGCGAACCCTGCCCCTGGTGGCGCGCTACGCGGACGCGTGCAACGTGTTCGACATCCCGGACGGCGGCGTGACCGTGCGGCACAAGCTCTCGGTGCTGGCGGAACTGTGTGCCGCGATCGGCCGCCCGTACGAAAAGATCGAGAAGACCATCGCCACCCGCCTGGAGCCGGGGGAATCCGCGGAGTCGTTCGTCGCGCGCTGCGCGGCGTTCGTGGAGCTGGGAATCGATCATGTCGGCGTGGTGACCACCGGCCCGTGGACCGACCAGGGCGTCGCCACGCTCGCCGAGGCCGTCCCGGAACTGGCCAGCCTCGGCCACTGACCGCACTCGTCCCACCAGCCCGCCAGCCCCAGCACAGCCGCCAACCGGGCCTGTCACACCTGC
>Ga0307512_10007254_pt1 | contig 11029 bp, 10 predicted proteins | sample 14_EM_MG_FD_200267 | JGI IMG/M metagenome (GOLD analysis project Ga0307512, IMG submission 200267) | Populus trichocarpa ectomycorrhiza microbial communities from riparian zone in the Pacific Northwest, United States - 14_EM | ecosystem: Host-associated > Plants > Roots > Unclassified | place... | reverse complement strand
ATTCAGGTGCGGTCGGTGCGTTGTCTTGCGCCAACTGTGGTACGAGCACTACCCCCTTATGGCGAAGGGATGATGTTGGAAACAACATCTGTAACGCGTGTGGTAAGCATCTGATCCTCCGAGGTCCATCCTAGTCTCCCCAAGATCTAATCCCGCGCTTTCCTCTCCCTGCTCTTGCCCGCGTCAACCTTATCTCTAGGTCTCTATTATAAGTTACACGGCACCCATCGTCCAAATTCAATGAAAAAGACCGTTATCAAACGCCGGAAACGTGTGCCGGCTGCTTCCGGTGCTAGCGCCAGTAACAACCCCTCCCCTACCTCCAACACTCGTTTGACCGAGCAAGCAGCCGCCGAGGCTCTTGTCTCGGTCTCACGCGCTCAGGAGCGTCCTTCTGGCGAAGAGAGCGATGGTGCCGGTGCAGAAGATGACGATGACGACGACGACGAACCCAGGAGAAAGCGGGTTAGGCGTGGTGCTAATGGGAATCCTCCCGCTTCACTGGTTAGGCGAAGGAGCGCGAGGACCAAAGTTTCTACTCGCGAACCTACCCCCGAAGATAAGGATGAAGCAGAGGATGACGTTGATACTGGTAGCAAGAGGCGAAAGAAGGGATCTCAGCGTGATATCCTTCTAGCAGAGAGTCGTGCTGGAAGTCTCTCGAGGAGCTCTAGCCGCGCCGCTTTTCATATTGATCGATATGGACGAGGCTACACTGCCAACTCACCATCCATCCATTCGACCTCTCACGTGGGCGGTTTCGATTTGCCTCCGTTGAATGCTGCCCTTGCGGCCCCTGAGATGAGCCACATGGTTCTCAACGGGTCTCGTGCGTTTTTCCCCACCTCCGCTGGTTATGTAGGACCTCCTAGGGACTTTGGCTCGAGCTATATGCGCAGCGGAAGTGCTGCTCCGAGCCGCGCCCATTCGCCAAGCAACGCTTACGTCTTGCCACCCTTACACTACGCGACCTCTGGTATCTATGGCAATGGTTCTCCTCACCACCGATCAGCCCCTTCCTCTCCTCCAATCCCTTCACACGCTGATCTCGAGAAGCATTTCATGGACCTCAGCAAGGAGAAATCTCGTCTGGAAGAGATGCTCGCTCGCACAGAGTGGTTGATGCAAGGCGTTCGTCGTGGTATGGATGAGATGCGTGAGCGAGAGCTTGCAATTGCTCTCAGTCAACACGCAGCTCAGAGGTCGCGACAACCCACGCCTTCTCGACCAGTCTCTGCTTCTCCCCCTCGATCCCCACATCAGGCTGGAGAACGACCCTCCTCTCAACCTCCTGCGTCTGTCCCTCTCCAGAGGCATCGAGCCGAGCCTTCTCCTGTAACTAAGGAAACTGTGTGGAACGTTATCCCCATCGAGACTAGCGCATGATTCTGCGGGACTCTCACCGCGTCCTGTCCTTACTGCTGTCCTTTCCTCGCTCTGTTTTTTTTTTCATCTCTCATCTCGTGTATGGGTCGCGAACGTCCATCCGGCTGTTGTGTTATTTTACGATCTCGCTTTATTGGTGCTACTCATAATTTTGTCCCCCTCCTCTTTTTTATGCCGGACGACGGCACCCAACGTCATTTATATCTCATAGTCTCCATACACCCCAGTCTCTGGATCTCATCTCGTGTCTGCGTTTTCCTACCATCACTACCCGTCGCTGTGTGTTCGGCCTCTCTTGCTCTCGCTCCTATCGTATGTGCATATTACTTTTCTACTTTTGACCCCTTTCGTTGTGTATATTTTCTATCCGACCTTTCCCTTCTCTTCTGTTTATATTCCCCCCTTGACCGTGACCTTTCATAATCTTGTGCTATCTTACTTGCATCCATTCACGACCCCGTTAATTGAACTCATCCCGCCTTTCTCCCTGCCCCCATTTTATCTCTCCAGCTATCTATGTCCGATGCTCCTCCGAAAAAATAACCAAAATTTCAGGATTGGCTGTCGTCTTTAGCTTTGGCTTATCCAGTCTTGGACTTGTACGTTTTCTGTATTGCTGGTAACTTCGATATACCTAGTTAGACATTTGGAGTTTCCTGCGATGATGACCACCCTAGTCCGCATGGGTATTGTGCCGGCCTTGTCCTGATTTGTTGTTTGTGATATTATCTGGATGTGTGAGCATGAATATATAGATCATCGATTTTCCCCACCTCTGGCCGTGAAGTTCGTGACTGGGTTAGTATGAATTGTTGGGGGTCTGTTCGAGTCCCTGATCGGCCCTGTGGGGATGCAGCAGCTTGCTCGACTCCTCGTTAGGCCCGTGCCTCCCGCACACATCCCGATGACGAAAATATCTTGCGTTTGAGACACAGGGTTCCGGATGCTGCCAGCGGCAACATCGAGATAGATAAGAACTGAGTCCGATCAGAATTTGAAGCGGGGAATGGAGAGGTTGTGGAGCGGATGCGAGCGTGTGGTGAGAAGGCTAATTTGTTCGAGAGAAATGTACTTTTACAAACCGGCAGATACGTAGATTTACATGACAAATATGTACTTCTTACACATACCCCTTCATTCGGATTTACAGACTGTCGGAACCGGACTCACTCACACCGCATACACGATCTTCTCCGCGCTGACTTTACCTTTCGCGATGTAGTCGAACCCATCGCTAACGACCTTTTCCAACCCTCCGTCGAATTTCTTCACCGGGATGTGTTTCAACTTTCCGTCTCTTACCAATCCTGGGACCTTCTGCAGGAATGCGGAGAGTACACCCCTGGCGTTGTCATCGGGCCCTATGCCGGCGTAACCGAAACCGTAGGAGGTAAAGATGTTGATCACTGTCAAAAAGGGAAGGTTTATCAGTGGTTTCGATTGAGTGGGTGGTTCAGGGATGGGAGGGTAGACGAACTCGTGACTTGGACGTCCTTCCTGACGTCCCGGATCCCTTCAGCGTGAGGAAGCACGATAACGACTTTTCCAGGTTTATCCTCCGCCAGAACTTTTACGGAGGCGAACTGGGTGTCGTTTCCGGCGATCGTGTCGAAAACATGTGTGATCTTATTTCCCGTTATGCCCTTGACCTTTTGGATCATACCAGGATCTTTGTACTGCAAAGGTACGGGTACACGTGCGTCAGCAACCAGAGTTTAAATGTCAATAACAGGGTGAGGATACGAACGTCAAAAACTGCATTCGCTCCAAGATCCCTCAAGAATTCATGATTGCGAGGAGAAGCAACGGTGACGACCTTGTAACCCGAAAGTTTGGCGAGTTGGATTCCGAATTGACCGACTCCGGAACTTCCTCCGTAGATGAAGACCCACGTTTCGTCTTCCTCTTTTGCAGAGTCGAAGCGTTGGGTGAGTCCCAGCTCCTTAACCCCGTACAAGGCCTGGAAGGCCGTGTTGAGACTGGCGGTTCATGTTAGAGACCTTGTGCGAGGGGACGATGGCACGGATGGAGAGCGAGAGACGTACGGAGAACCGGTAGCTGCAGCCTGTTCGAACGAGAACGTTCCTTCGGGAATCTTCCAGACAAGATCGGAAAACGTCTTAACATACTCAGCGAAAGCACCACGTCCACTAGCCGCGTCTAGTAACCAGAGATTTTGAAGGTCAGAGAGCTTATGTACCCTTCGGCCACACAGGATAGGTCGAGTACTTACTACCAGCGACGGCCGCACTGACTCGATCTCCAACCTTCAGATCGACTTTGAGATTCGGTCCGAGCTTTACGACCTCTCCTGTCAAGTCGCATCCGATGTAAGCACCATCTGAGGGGTAGAACCTGTAGGCTAGATAGGTATCGTGCACGGCGGGATACGATGAGGAGAGGTTATGAGTATCCTTCCAGATAAGATGGAACGGGTTCGACCTACAGCTAACGTCGATGGGATTGAGACCGATAGCTCGGACCTTGATCAGAACCTCGTTCTCGCCTAGTCCTGGGATGGTTATTTCCTTGAGAACGATGTCTTTTCCCTTGAGATACGGTTAGAGGTCATCAATACTCCAAACCGGCGTTGCAAACCTCTTGGACGAGGGTCTTGGACGTAGCCGGGATATTTTCTGCAGAGGCAGACATGGTGAAGCGGGCCGTTTGGTTAGACTGTACCGCCGTCTCCGTTAAATACCCTCTCCATATCTAGAGTTGGCTACTGCTGATGAGGCTAATCGGGTGGATGACGCAAGCCCTTGAAATAATATTTCATTGGATGACATTCCGCATGGGTTGGGCGGCATCCCCCTACCAGGAGGTGACCGCTCAACGACGTCAATCCCATCGTATATTTAGTGCACTGGGTGACCATGGTTGACTGGTACGGGTCTAGGGCCATATCGAATCGTTGTTTACGGAAGCGAAGACCAACGTTTAGACTGTTCATGCCTAGATGAGATTGGCGCTACTGTGGCGGCCAGATCCCCCCCACCACATCTCCGTTGATAGATACCCACTCTCTCGTCTCCTTGCCGGTCGATATCAATAGCTTGAGGTCCTGATCACGAGTGGGTCGGTAATGAAACTAAGGACCCCCGAAACCATTCTCCTCCTTCGTTCCACCCTCTACCACTAACCACTTCATTACTTGTCTCTGTCTCTCTCTACAAGCGTTTCGGCATTCTGTGATCAGCTGGGATAAGAGGTTTTGATGTGAGTGATCAGGAACGCTACATCCCTTTGACCTTTGACCATGATGCCGTCAACCCCTTTGTCTGGAATCCGCAGTTTATCCACGATCGTACGGGTATCGGGTAGCTGATGAGATAACCAGCGACCTGTCGTATCTGGGATGTTTGAGCCTTTTCGGTGTGGTGTTGCGAGTGGGGGGAGATAGTCACCGTTCGGTTATAGAAGTCTTGAGTTGGGGGGGGAGGTGGCAGTGATGTGATACAACCACGATTACAATATTACACCCAGGGAATGATAACAAGCGCGGCGCGATGCGGACCTCGCATAGTTCGGTGGTGATGCATGCAGAATCCTGTCTTGAAAACGAGCTGATGGATCTCGGCTGGAGCGGTCGAGTGATTGTGGCGGCAACGATGTCTGCGACACCTGAATGGCAAAGGACGAGAGGAAGTGCGGAAGCGAACACAGTGGTAACGAAGCTCAGACGGAAGGGGCCCATAGCCCTGTCGAGAATGCTCCAACATCGCCTTTATGCCAGCAGAGTGACAAGGAGGTTGGAAGGACTAAACGCTGAATAAGGAGAAGGTGGTATCGAGCCAAATCCCCTCGCTCTCCATGACCGCGTTATCAGCTCCGTTCTTCAAAGCACCGTATATCACGGCGAGAATACCGCGCTCACCACCCCACTCAGTGTTCGTGCCATCAGAATCGTCGGCGATGTGGACCGAGTGAACAAAGTTGCACACTGCAACAAGGATCTCAATTTCAGGAGCTTCGATGGGGTGGGATGAGCCAAGACCTTCTCTTGTACTGGTTGCATACAATAGATAGTGCTCCTCTTCGTGGTTGTGAAGTCCAGTATCTTGTTGTAAAGGTGGTGGGGTACGACGTATAAGTTCTCAGGATAGAAATACTGAAGGGTAAGGCCAGCCCAGCCCATCGACGCAGAGTGCTGCGCCATCCAAGATACAAACGAGATAGCCGCGTGTGGTCACCCCCGCTGTTTTTTTTTCGCGGACGCTCAGACCGTGGTGACGCCGGGGGCGAAGACGTGGGACTGGGCCCCCTCGTTCCCTTGTTCATATCATCATCGTCCATACACAAGTTATGTCTGTCACTACCTTACCCTCGGCGCTATTGACGTTGTGATGATCGCAAACTTGTTACCCGGCGTTAATACCAATTGTTATCGATCGTTATCTCGAAGAAAACAAATGTAATAAGACTACTTACAAACTTCTTGGCGGAGTTTGGAATTTGATCACGACCCTGATGGTTTCCATAATGTCGTCCTGTCTTGTGGGCGCCCGGTCTGTGACGAATGCACGTTTTGAGGCAGTGAACTCCTCAGAAGCATGCCGGATGAATGGATGAACTGTCCACCTACGTCTCAGTCGTCCATCAGTCGGCACTTGGAATTCTTCGACTCCCCACAGGCCAGCCGCCATTGGGCACGTCGCAATTGGGATGCTCATGTCGTGACCTCCTGACCTGGTGTCCGTGTTGAAACCCTAAGTCTCAGTCATCCCCCAGTTCTCGAGCTCTCAGTTCTAGCTCCCGTCTCACAGCTTGTTAAACCTCTCAGTCAGAATGCGTTTCTCTACTGTTTTTTGTCCTTGTGGGCATCTCTGTCATCCCCGACGCTCTTATCAGCCGCTCCAACAATGTCATCAGCACCTTGGATGAGACGCTCCGTGTCATCCTTCCCCGGCTCGGTTGGTCTTTTTTCCCTTTGAGTGGTTGAGCTCAGGATAATCAATCTTATTCCACAGACAGCTGCGGGGAATCCGAGTGCACCGAGGTCCTCTTGATATTGTTGCCGCAGTCGATGTTGCTAAACTCGCCACTGTTAATCTCGAGGGAGTTGCCAACTTGGACCTCGCAAAAGATATTTCAAAAATCGACATTGTGAGTCTCAAGCTACCGCCCGAATCTGATGCGATCGATTCGCCCCCGTTTGGCGATAGGATATTTCGGCGAAATTCGATCCGCACAAGCCACCTCGCATTGGAAAATGTAGAAAGTGTTCTATTTACGCCAAGGTCGAGTTGAGTCGTTCTTCATTGTTGAAGCAACTCGAGATTTCTGGACCTGGAATCTTGGCCTCGGTAAAAAAAACTGGGATTTATTTCTTTCGACCCCATCACTAAGTATTGACGCTGTTATTGATAGGGTGTCTGAGGTTATCCACCTATTGGAGGGCCTTGGCTTGACCTCGGGCCTCAATCCGTTGACTTAAACCGCTGTCTGGTTCGTTTCATGGTCCGCTGGTTTGGATTATATTCGTGAGCCGGGGATATTGAGATTTTGAACGTGGTTACTTTTGTTCTATCGTTCTTACATACTTGTTCCCCGGTCATGAATGCCAATGCTCAATGATATCGTCATTTCTCGTCTTTCAATTCTGTTCCCATCTTGCCCGGACTGCTGAGGTGATCAGGGAGATAGAGGGAACTCTGCATCAACTGACCTCTGCAATGGGAACAAGGTCGCCATTATTCCACCTATAGATTATTTTTGAATACCCGATTACGAGCTTGAGATCAGCGACTGAATGTCGCTAGAAGTTCTGCGGGTCTCGGAATCTCAAATTTCATCTGAATGGTGATCAACAGAAATCTAGGCAGAGAGGACCTGGCACGACTCCCAAATTCAGGGGATGGTCGATTATTATGAGGGAAGTAAGACGTAGTTCGTGACGTAGTCTTTCCGGCATCCCATCATCGCGGCCTTTCAGTACTCAGTCTCAATGTCAATACCCGATGTCATCCACCGCAAGCGACGTCGTGGTGGAGTGACGGGGTGCGTGTACCCCTTTCCCCAGACACCTTTGATACTTGGCCCCTGAATTTTTCGCAAGATGTGAGCTACCGTGCGAAACCCGAAGCCACCATCAGGACTTGAGGAAGAAAGCCGGTCTGGAATCACGACACGTGCCAGCCGGCTTTCATCATGGCGATCACATCGCCACGATCAAGTTCTTGGGGTAGAAGCGAAAGAGGTGGGGTACGTGATTCAGCCAGAACTGATTCCCTCGTCGGTTTTCTGTGGACAGCGGAGGAGGGGAATGGCCAGTTTTGCGGTCGCACCGTTGGGTGAGCGCGTTCGTAGCTCTGAAACGCGAGGGATAGGAACCACGCTCGAACCAAGCCGTTTTTGGCGAGCGAGAACCATCGACGAGGACACATCATCCGGTTTCCATGACATTTTTTAGCCGGTTATTTGAGAGACTATCATAGGTTGGTTACTTGTGCTCACCCGAAGAGCGAGGGCGTCTCCATTCAGGGCGCATCATGGACCTCCGGGTGGAAATACCGGTGGAGAGGTGAGGGGCCCAAGGCTCAATCATCCATCCCTTTCTTAAATCGATCTTGTTACAGTTCAGGTAAAGGTTCCGTCCCGTCTTTTGTCTTAAGGTTCCTGTGTTCAGAAACGTTTCATTACGTGCTCGTCGTCCTAAGCGACCCTCAAGCAGAGTGACGCTACTTTGTGTTTGATCGGTGCCACTGACTCTCTCCGCCACCTTTCATCTCGTATCACCATCCACACGTGTGGACACTGCTGTATCTTTTTTTCGCTGATGTACGTGGCCCCCCTCTAACTTGTTTTCAACCTCCAAAGCACTCTTCTGACGTGTATCTTCTGTTTCCTCAGGTTCCTAGCCTCTTCATAACCACCGGTACGCCATTCCTCTCCCCGTCTACTCTACAGGTTAATAAGCTTTGAATCCTCCGTCCTCATTCCGATTCTCCCGCTTTCTCAGTCTCCTTCCATGGCTTTTTTCTCCACGCAGAAGGAACACAAAATCAAACGTAGCCAGTCGACCGAACGGATTAAGCCCAATCCGACGGGGTTTGTTGCCTCAATACCGTCGTTTGCGGCCTCCCTCCCCCCAATCCGCACCAGGTCGTCCTCTCGTCCGACAACTATCTATGACGCTCATCCAGCAGACGTCCACGTGCAAGGGCCAGATCAGAAACCCCCCATCCCCAAATCAAACACCACTTCTGTTTCTACGCGTTCCCCGCGGCGAATCCCCGTCCCTTCCTTATCCATCCAGGATATTGATAAAGCCTATTATGACCGTCCCTGCACCTCACCGATGATCCCCTCCCCCCGTTCCACTTTAGTCTCTCGCAAATCCTCGGTTGTTGACGTTGGTGACCTAGCCAACGCCACACCTTCCAAATCGATACCTGATTACCTCAAGTCACCCGCCAACACCCGGACCCCCACCCCACCATATTCTTCTCCTGACCACTGGGAATCGTCGAGCGGAAGCCCTCGGAATCCGGGCGGGGCCTATGATCTCAAAAAGACACCGTCTCCTGTATTCGACTTATCAATCCCGGTCTCTTCGCCCCAAAAAGTCGCTATCCCTATGCCTCCGCCCAAACCAGTTTCACAGAAACCCCAGCGTGCAGTTCTGCGGCGGAAGAGCAACGCGAAGCAACCACTTAAATCCCAGCCGAGCATTCCAAGCTTGAATCACCGAAAGTCGAAGCCCGACTTAGGAACCAGCCCAGTCGCCGTCGTACCCCAACGAACCATCTCCACTCACCAATCATCTCATTTAGTGTCCACACAAATGTCATTGGATGCCGCCCATTCCGTAAGGCGGCCGACAAGCGATGAACGGAAACTGTACAACCCTGGGAATCCGTTACCTTCGCAGTCGCCTAAAATGCTGACGCCGGCTGGCGCCGTCGCAGCTGCTTACAAGGAGCAAGAGAAGAGAAGAAAGGATTCGAAGGAGTCCCTCAGTGCAAACGCCGACAACCTGCTTCATAGGGACTCGTATGATGAAAACGGTGGCGCTTACTACACTGTGTTCGGCTCGTCTGGGAAGGTTGTCGCTGTTGGAGTGCCTGAGGACGAGAAATGGTCACACTGTGACCTCAGTAACTACGCCTCGAACAAGTCGAAAACAGTTTCTCGAAAACCTAGCCTTGGTGCGTTGGGCAAGTTATCCAGAAAACCTTCGACAAAGCTCAAGAAGAGTGGGACTGGGGGTGGGGGCGGAATCACTTCGGAGAGTGAATGCGGCCATGAGGGGATCACGAGGGATGAAGAAGTTGGGAGGCCTAGTCTTCAAGGGCGTAGATCGATGAGTCTGCCTAGTAAGCAGCGAAGCAAGAAGCCACCCGGAATATTAATCGACAACTCGGACTCTGGGATGATATGGGATTCGCCTCAGAGTGCCACACCTTCGAAGTCTGCGGGGTGGTCTATGGACGATCCTCCTCCCTCTGCCGGTGGGAAGATTTGGAAGTTGATGAAGAGGATCAGTACTGGTGGTTTGAGGGATAAGTACAGCACGCAAGAAGCTGCTCCGCCCGTGCCTGCTCTTCCCAAGGGGATACTTCCCATCCCTCCAACCAAACCCAAACCCAATACTCACTCTACTCCACATTCTCCCGACAATTCTCATCCCCCAACATCACGCTACATCCGCGGGAGGTCGTCGTTTGGGGACTCTCCGTTTACCAACCGCAACAGGAATACCCAGGGTGTTCCCCGCCCAGCCTCTTCGCATCGACCACCTACCCTGATTAGTGGCAAGAATCCTTCATATCGTCGGCGAAGCACTAATACACGGTCTTCTTCTCCAGTGTCCTCGGATAAGGCTTCGTCGAAGTATTGGCAGAAATCCCGATCCTCGTCTGTTTCCACTTTCGAAGGGATGCCGCCGCTGCCGGGACGAGTTATGACGAGCGGACCTATACTGTCACCACTCGAGCTAAGTAAATTGGAGAAGGAGCGAGCGATGGCCGAGTTTTCCTCTCCGCCTTCAACCGCCGACTCACATTCGCCCACTGCAAGCCCACCCAATTATCACGGGAATACAATTGTCGTCACCCGGAAACCTTCGTTACGTGGCATGCATGTGCGAGCCAGTGGAGATGACAGTGAGACAGACGGGATGAGTACGAGCACCTCGGATTTCGTGGCATTACCATTACCCTCGCCCCCGAGGCATCGTTACAGGTCGAACACCCACGTCGTTTACCACCAACCAAATGACAGCAGTCCAACCGTCGGGTCTGTTACCACGTCTCCTACGATTCCGATGTTCTCGACCCAGGATGTGGTGAATCAATTCCATTCGGCAAAAGGAAGTGGTGTGGGTATGTCCAGGTCGTTAAACTCTTCATCGGCGTCACAATACACTGTGATGTCTTCGAACGAGTTCGGAGTGGCGGTTCCTGTTCAGCCGCCGCCTCGGCCTCAACGAAGCGATAAGAGGAAGCCGGTCGTTATGAGTCAACATGTCATCATGAGGGCCTCGCAGGATCGCGAGCGGAATGGTCAGGACCGTCATCACGGCCGGGGAGCACTTCCTTCGACTTCACTATTGCATCCGAAGGAGAGAATGTTGGACGCTTCACCAGAATTTGGAGACGATGACGGCGACGGAAGATCGTGCGGGACTTTTGGAAGTTCC
>Ga0307512_10007253_pt1 | contig 11030 bp, 15 predicted proteins | sample 14_EM_MG_FD_200267 | JGI IMG/M metagenome (GOLD analysis project Ga0307512, IMG submission 200267) | Populus trichocarpa ectomycorrhiza microbial communities from riparian zone in the Pacific Northwest, United States - 14_EM | ecosystem: Host-associated > Plants > Roots > Unclassified | place... | reverse complement strand
AAGCTATTGACGCGTCTGCCGCCTTTCGAACTTATCGCGGACGTGGTCAAGCGTTCGTTGTATTGCGCTTGCAGGTGTTCTACTTTGGCTCTTTGCTATGCGAGATCTGTTCGTACCGCGAAAAGCGGTGGCGTGTATCGAGGCGGATCGCCGCGGATGGATGTCACGAATAAATACTCGCGTCGAACAAGGAGAATAATTGCGAGGATAGGTTCAACAATGTTGAGAATCAGCTTTGGCAGTCGAGTGATGCACAAATCACACAGACATACTTATTAAGCATGATAATATCCAAGTCCCCAAACCGGGTCTGTATACAATGCGAGTTGCTTACCACAGTCGACCAGCCTTTTGAACGCTATGACAGACATGAAGCTCACTGAAGGCATTTTGTGAGTCTGTAAATGCAAACAAGAAAAAAAGGGGTTCGTAACACACTGGTTCATTACACATATGCAACGCTGTCCAGATGTCCAACCTTACCATGCAATATGAAACAAAAAAGGAGTTGGTCCATTCATGATGCGGTGGGTTACAAAATCGAGCAACTGCAGAAGCAGCAGGACGCTATCGGCGGGCATCGGAGCAAGAACGCGCGAACCACAGGGAGATGCTGACTAGGAGGCGGGAGTCTCGGGCCAGAGACTCGGAAGGACGGGACCTGTTTCCGGTCCCTGATTCCATGTTCAGTCTTCTACCGCAGTTCGCAGTGCAGCAATGCGCTCGAGTTGAAGAAAGCCAGCTAGTACTATGGGTGTGAAGGTGAAGCTGTCTTTCAGTCGGTGCGTATCCTCCCTACTATCCTCATTTGGTTGTCGGCCTTGACCTACGCATCTCGCTGTCTTACGGTAGGTGCCTTGAGACGACACCATTTATCTCATCGTACATGACTCTACGTGCGTTTTGGGTAGTCAGACGTTGAAAGCGAGCCATATTCGATGGGACGAACGGGCTTTACAAGCTGGATCTCAAGATCGAGCAGCTCGGGAAGCAGCAGGACGCTGCCGTGCAGTACCTCGCCGACACAATACCTCGACATAGTCGACGAACTGCTGTTTGGCAAGACTAAGGACGGAGTTACGGGGTGCGCCCGTAAGGCGCGGGCCCTGCTCCTTCCCTCCCTCCTCCCTGTTGAACGAACCCGAACGCTTCCCCCCAAGACAAAAACAATCATAGTGTCTTTTCGGCCTTTTTTTCAGAATGGACAAGTCATCGAGACGTTTCGCGGCCCGGGCATATACCAACCCGCCGTCGACCTCGCGATAGAAAAGTTACGCACGGGCGCATGCTATTTTACCCAGTCGTCCGTTCGTGCCTGTTCATCTTCATCTGCGCTGAAACCGCCCACCCGCTCCGTTACACAGATCCACCTTTTTTCGGAGGGCGCAGTCTGTCGATCTGATACGTACAAGGAGGATCCGCAGACGGGCATCGCGCAATTGCAGCGCTTCAAGTGGGGAGTGTGCGCCAGTTCTTTTCTTTTTATCACCCCTCAAACAACCGAACCTTTTCCCCGCCGTGAAATGATCTCAAAGGTCTATATACACACCAGGAGACTGCAAAGCCCAAAACAAACACGAAGTATGGTAAATTACTGTATTGTCGGTCCAGTTGGCGCGACGGGATACTCGAGCTCGAGAGCGGAGTGAGCCACCACACGTGTCCATGGTTCGATGATGTTTGATCGAGTTCCGGGATTCCAGGCCAGGCCGAGAGCCACGGCAGTGGACGCAGAGCGAGTACAAGCGCGATGAGTCTCTGACCTCCCATATGGAACTGTTCGATAGCGGTGTATGCGGGATCCGTATCCCGCGGACCTTGGTGCGTAGAATTTGAATCTGTCCGTCAGGCAATCACCTTCAACTGACAGAACGGACAGACGAACAGTGGCAGCGCTCAACATTCAACGTGTTGTCTATTGGCTCCACAACGTCGCGTGGGATGCCATGAGCACATCACCTCACATCTTCGTTCTCCGTCACCCTGCCGCACCGCAGCACCTACCCCTGCACATCTCCCACACCCTTGATGACATCCTCGTAAATCTGCCTACGCGAACTTACTGTTGCCCCTAGCGACCTCCAAGGAACCCGTGCAGCGTCGGGTGCTTGACGTCCTCGCGAGGTCCTGCAAACTTCTGGCCACACCCTTGTCGGATGGGAATCCACCCCGAGGTGCTCGGGAAGCTCTGCCTACCCGTGCCTTCCACCCCGCGTCATGCTCGTTACGCCTGTGCCTGGCGCGTCGCGCATGTTTATCCCGCCGTTTTGACCAGGGATCGCCTGTTTACGTCTGGCGAGGCTGCTGCTAGCAAGGACAAGGAACTTTGAAAGCACCACAGGTGCTCGAATCCACCACAGTGAACTCCCGGCAACAGCTAGTGGAGAGGGCTCAACGTTGTATCGTTAGACGCTCGGGTGGTGGTGAGGGAGGGAATGCTTGTAGGAAGTTGCGCGTGAGATCGGCGAACCACGATAACCACACTGGAGTGCATTTTTGTGTAACGTGGATTGCAATCGCATGCTCAAGAGAAACAGGAACGTCGTTTCATTTGCGAGGCTCAGCAACACGCAGATCTCGTTGCGCTGGCTAGAATTTTGGAGTAATACACGTACGGGGGATTGAACGAGAGACATGTGACACTCAATTGGTGACGCGGTGACGGTTCCTTGTATTTTTTTTCTTAAAAATAACGTCATCGGATACCACCGTTGAACTGGCCTTGATTCCAAATATCATCTCGGCCGATGCCTTGACTGGAGGCCTCAACGCAGACCGTGGTGGAATGGTGATGAACTAATCTCTAAGGGGCGTCAGATAGCGACGACCGTGGAACGATTTCTCCAAGAGAAATTCTTAGATGAGAGGGGTTGGGGGCCTAGCCTAGTGTTGATGGTCTGCTCGCCTCTTTCTCTGACCGTACTACCGTGCCGTCCTTGTTTGTACACCACAAGGCCTCTGCAGCGACGGCAACAGAGTCAGGAGGTTTTTGCAGTAGAACTGCCCAAAGGCTTGACACCCAAATGACACCCCTCCCAAAGCCGACTATGAAGGTGAAAATTATCGTTTTCAGAAAGATAGAAGGATGTCGCTCAAGACACGTTTTCCATCCGTATTAGTGGATTTAGGACAGAAAATGATTTTAATTTCATGGATCCGGGGGTGTAAGCTCCTTCAAGCGCCTCTCATGTTCCTGATCAACGAGGCATCTGCGAGGGTAGCTTCAGTCTCCGTGGTCGGCGATATGGTAGGTAAACAGGAGATGGCCCACATTGTGATATGGTCACTTTGCTCGCGATCTTTTGCGGAATTTCTGCAATCAAGACAGGTCACATCGATACCTGATTCTCGTCAACCGAATGTCCGTTGGACAATCCTCCTCCTCGTCTCCTGGTTTCATTGAATCCGAGAGGGTAACATGCCCGTCAGCGGGTAAGCGACAAGCTTGTTATGGTTGCCTCACCATCCGAATAAAACGATTCGTGGATTCTGGGATAAGAACGCAGATGACCATAAGGGCTGGCGCCGCGGATCATGTAGACCTCGCGCGGGGTCAATCCGTCGATCCAGTCCTTACAGATCAGTGCTGCAGAGGCTAGACTGACTGACCAACGTCGCCCGGGTCTCAGTCTCTCCAATGACGCATCTTTACCAACTTCGTTACGTCGCCTAGAGTTAAGCGTCCAACAGCCGAGGTTGTGCTCACCTCGTCGTCTCTGCTTGAGGCGTCCGATCATAGGGGCGGTGGCGAGAGGCAATGCCATCATCGTTTTTGACCGAAAATTTCTCTCATGCATATCGCAGGGGAAGATTTAGTGTCACGGATCGAGGCAGTTTAGGACGTGTTCTCCGGACCCGAGCATGTCGAACGGCGCACCATAGTCCGCATTGACATATGAATAGCAATTAGAGGAATCTGAGGAAACGACAGATCATATATGATCATAAGTTATGAGACGTGGTCTGGGTTTAGGCCACATAAAGCCTAAGTTAGGGTTATGTGCATCACGTGGCAAGGCCAACATTTTTTTTTTTTTTTGCGTTCGTTCCATTTCCGTGCGCCTCGAGGAGCGAGCCCCATGTTGTACTTTGAGAACTGGTAAATACATGCAGGTGTGACTACAGGACCATGGGTGCTAACAACTAGGTATTCTACTTCCGTGTGATAGCTAAAAAAACGCCTCGTGGCTCGGTGCAAGTATGTACAAGGAAGCGGCCATGGCGTGGACATGCCAGAAGGTCTGGACGGACTGGTGGGCGCGCTTTGGTGTGTTGGGCGTGCGCGGGGTCGAACTTTGTGTGCCACTATTTTCCTTGCGGTTTCTTGCCTTTGACACGGGGCAGCGTGGGACGCGTGGGAGCTGGACCTCTGAATGGGCTTCAAGTTGAAGCGGATGGGGTGTAGTGGCAAGGCCAACATTTGAAAGTGACCACGTTCAAGAGTGTCACGGTTGTTTCTGCGCTCGCGTGTCAGACGAGGCCAGGATTCAGGAATGCCGTCCTTATCGAGCAGTGAACGGTACCGATGAAATCTCTAGCTGTATTCCCGCCAGGAAGCCGCATCAAGAAAGAAGGCCGAATACTTCTTTGATTTTATTTGGTTCGCATTTCAAGCAACGCGACCGACCGCGAAGAAAGGTGGGAACCGCACACGAGGAAACTCCAGACGTACAAGTAATAGTAGGTCATCGTCGAGGGGAATTTACAGTTAGCGAAACACTGGATGAAGACGTATCGGATTGTCTGCAATCAAAAAATACACAGAAGGAAAAACAAAGGAGAAGGAAAACGCGAGAGGTGAGTTTTTCTTCGTGATCGGGCAAAGTACCCGAGATCGACTGCGAAGAAATGAGATTGACTTGGCAGGCAAGGAGCGAGTCGAGTGGGCATGGCGTGAGTAACAAAGTCAATATCAACGTGCACACGTCACTGTTTGATAGCACATCGAGACCGCTCACGACTTTGACAACTCTTTGATATCGGCATCGTCTTGAGGTGTCACCGATATATCGATTAATACACGTTTGCTCGCACTGGAATATTGTGCAGTACGTTCAAGTTGCAATGTGGCGCCGAGAAGCGAGTTAGTAAGCTGTGCGCGGGCGGCCGAAGAGAAACAGCGTGGGAGGATTCGCCCTAAGTCGGCCGATCGTAGGAAGCTAATAAGCTCGATAAAGGCATTTTGTGACTCCGTAAACGCAAACAAGAAAAAAAAAAGGGTTTGTAACATACTGGTTCGTTACACACGTACAGCGCTGTGTCTATATGTCCGTGACGTCCGTCCGTCATAGTGGTGTACCCATGCAACATGAGGAGGGCGAAAAGAGTTCATCTATCCATGACGCAGTGGGACGAATGGTGGGAACAGGGTTTCAAATTTGAAGATCGAGCAACTGCAGAAGCATCAGGATGTCGGTGGGCATCGGAGCAAGAGCGCGTGGAGCACAGGCAGAAGCTGAGGCGGGAGCGGCCTCTCTTGTCCGCACGCTTATAGACCATGTGTGTTGCGAGTTCAAGGTTAAATAAACTCTGGACACCTTTATTGACCATTCGGTGAAGAGTGTGGCGATTTACAATATCTGTCAGGGACGTTTTATTGCAACCAGCGCTTAGGTGCTTTTTGCGAAGGGGCGATGAGCGCGACAGAGTTAACTTAGCAAAAGTCATGGACAGTCCGACCAGCTGGCGAGCTTTGTCATCATCTCACAAAGGGCACAACCACCTGCTCCTCCCCTCTCATGTCCGTCGTCGCCTCCTCCACTCCTTCCCTCGCCCTCGAGCTGCGTTTTATCCGAACCTGAATGCCGCAACCAAGGAACAAAGGCCGTTCAGCCGAAGCGCCGCCAAGCGAGAGTGTGTGATGGCGTTAGGCAGCATACAGCATCTCCAACACTACTTTACCAAGACGGGGCTCATCACGAAGGAGTGCGTTTCCGGCCTTTACCCGCTCATTTCCCACCTAATTGCCGTTCCAGGTCTAACACCCAGAGAAAGCGTCTTGTCCCCGCACTCGGGTCCTTGAGCACACACACCAAGGGAAACCCCTCATTGACCACCCTTCTAGAGCTCCGGCTCCCCCCTTCACCTGTATTACCTGCGCAGCCACTCCCTTCAATCACACCTTATGTCAAAACCTTCCAAGTCAATCCGGAAAACCTACGACCTGAGGCAACACAGGACTTTTCTGTCGTCGAGGACATCTGGAGGCTCCGCGCGGACGACAATGCAAATGCACCAGACCCAACTTGAAGCCTACTGACTGTCCATGGACACTCACCCAGCGGCAGTACTGGCGGAGGCTTCGATGCGTTACACGCGCTCAAGGTGACGACGCACGCAATCCGTTCGGTTCGAAATTACCTCCTTTCCCTGCCCGACGAACAAGGCATCAGCAGATCGCAGCCCCGGCAGTCTTTCCGCCCCGCATCGCTCTCCACGAGCGAGCCACAGAAGCGACGGGTCTCCTCGGACCCGGCCCGTACGGACCCGTTAGCGCGGATTCACCGCGCGGCGCTAGACGTGCTTACGGTCCTGCGGGAGCTTGAAGAGAGCGCGCGGATTCCTCTTTCGGACGAGGCTTACGACGTGGGCGGCGATTGCAGCTCGCCCTCGCGCGTCTTGTCGCCGACGGAGCTGTCCGACGTGCCCACCGACGCGTCGTTTTCCGTCTCGGTCATGCGCGTGGGCGGGCGGCGCGAGTCGATCCTCGTTTGGGACGAGGAGGAAGACGACTTCAACGTGGACGAGGAGGATGACCGCGTGCCGCGGGAGCAGTGGGACGAACGGTTCGTGCTCGGCAGTGGATGGCTGTACAAGCAGGATCTCAAGATCGAGCAGCTCGGGAAGCAACATCGCCGTCGCGCAGTACCTCGACACCGTTGACGAAGTCCTATCTTGCGGGACCAAGGGCGGCGTTAGGGGGTGGACGTCCGAGAAGGAGCGCGTGGAGTAGCGGGAGCGGGAGGCGCGAGGGAAGGTCCGCAAGTCGAGCGTCCCATTCCCGAGATGGATTCCATCGCGTCCGAGTCGACCACGGAAGCTGTTGGGAGCGGCGACTCTGCCCGACGGGTGGCATCTGCGGATATGTTGGACACCCTACAGGATCTCTCGATCACGGAGGAGCCCGAGGCGCTTCAGGCCCTCGCAGAAGAAGATTACGATCATGACGATAGACCTAGCATGGACGATAACGACCTTCCACGGTGGGCACAGCGCAGTGCGTTTTCGGACGGTGAACTCTCGCGCACGCACGCGCTTCTCGTCGCGCTCCTTCCCGCTTCCCTTCTGCCCCACCTACCCACATCACCAGATCAGGCCGAGTTGTTAAATGCCTTGTCATCTGGTCAATTGCTTTGCGTTGCTTACAACATCGGTGTCAGACAGTCTAGAAAGCCATGGGATACATCAACGACGAGTCGATCCACGATATAGTCGCTCTTGAGGATGCGCTTTCGGCCTCCGCGGCCGATGGGTTGCAAGCGGAGAAGGGTCAGAAAGGGTGGACGTTCAGGCGCACGAATAACCTACGCTTATGGGGCGCGTAAGTCATCTATTTTTATTAATCATGTGTCTCGAGCTAACGATGGGTATGACATGTCCATGCAGCGCCCTGAGGCTCCGCTATATGCTACCCATCATCTCCCCTGCCTCGCCAGATGTACCGACGATGCCACCGAGTCAGACGTGTCAGACAAGTGCTGTACCTGCAGCACCATCTCCGTCGACCCCGAAGTGCTCCGAGTCGCCGATCTTCTTCGATGCACGCGTCGTCGCGTCGAGCCGATGGCTGGGAAGACATGCTCGAGCGCACACTCCTCTGCTGGACGTCTGCGGTAGTTGCAGAGCGCCGCAACAGTTGTCGATGGTCGATCTTCAAGTGGTTTACACATACGTCTATGATACTTGCCGTGTACTGCATGACCCTCTCTCTTGTCTGCCCATCTCTGTTTTCTCTCCCGATCTCTTTCTGGATGTCTCGAGAATTATCCTGCTCCTTCTTCAAGCATTAGGAATCGCACCCTCGGTTTTGAATGCGGTTTGTTATTTATTATTTCTCCTCCAGCTGTGAGCTGCCCACGTTCCCTTTCGTCAGCTTAATTGATACGATATTACATTTCGTATGGGACCTGTATTCTTTCTTCTTTTTATATCACTGTTATTACCAGCGCACCATGTTACCGAAGGCAATGTTGATACCTTATTGGACACAATACGAAGTCGCTCTCTGCTACAATTTAGAATACATCTCGTTCTCCCATCCGAGTCAGTCTGGGTCCGTCTTCGAAGGGTCGGGGTCAGGAGGCAACAACCGGGACAACCGGCCCGGTATCAAGGGTTGTCCTTGTGTTCCGGCAAATGGCTCAGATGCGATTAGCCTCGACTTGTCGCTGAGTGAAGCGAAAGCAGCGCATGCAGCGGATTCTCTCTGCGGCAACACTCACTGCCGTCGGGCTCACATGCAAAGCATACCTCAATTCCGGTCTCTGTTCCATCTCCGTCCGCAGCCTACCTTACCTCCTCGACGCGTTGACCAGCACGGAGAGAAAGCACGGACAGGGCGTCGTCACGGGTGAGCCTCTAGGTCTTATTTCTCACCACGAGAGTCACAGCTGAAATTGTTTCTCACATGCGGCTTCTCAAGTCTGTAACCATATCTCGACGTGCGCCATTTCCTTTATACGTCGGCGTTGTCTTGCACACGGTCAGGGCCCTGCGCCCGACACGTACAATGCTTATATGTGCTCGTCGATATCACGCTTCTAGGCTTGACGATCCCCTCACATGGGGAATCCTCCCGGCACGGATGTACATGCGTCCACACACGATGCGCTGGACGCTCGGCGCGTCAGACATCATGTTCACGAACCCGTAAGACCTCCTCCCTCCCTTCTCTCTGTTGAACCCCCGTCATTCATGATCCCCTCGAACGCTCCCCCTCAAACAAAAACGCTTGTAGTGTTTTTTCGGCCTTCTTTCGGAAGGGACAGGTCATCGAGACGTTTCGCGGTGCCGGCATATACCAACCCCCCGTCGACCACGCGATAGAAAAGCTACGCGCGGGCGCATGGGTGCGTTGTCCCCGTTTTTTCCCCAGTCGTTCGTCCGTGCCTGCTCATCGTCGTCCTCTGCGCTGAAACCGCCCGACTGCGCGGTTACATAGATTCACCTTTTCGCGGAGGGCAAAGTCTGTCAATCTGACACGTACAAGGCGGATCCGCAGATGGGCATCGCGCGATTGCAGCGCTTCAAATGGGGAATGTGCGCCAGTTCTTTTATCTCAAACAACCGAACCTTACCCCCAACCTTTATATCATACCCCCCCCCCCCAACACACACACACACAAATCATGAACACGTCGTTTTGACGCTGCCTCTTCGTCGTCGCTACCACGACAATCGTCTCCCTTCAGCGGTCGCATTCTGATGGGAACACCCCGCATTCCAACGATTATCCCCATGTGGATCACCGGTGCGTCCTCATCTCCCCAATATTCCCGCACAACGAAGCGCTAAGGAAAAAATGACGCATGCTCCCACCCCACCACAAACTCCCTTCGCCAATCAACGGCCCATAGGCTTCGACAAGCTCATGCCAGAAGGCCGCCGCGCGCCATGGCGTTTCTTCCCTCGCCCCGGCGCCAGCCTGAGCGTGACGTTCGGCGCACCATTACCGGAAGCGTCGGTGCGCGCCACGCTGGGGATGGGGATGGGGTCGAGCGTGCGCGGGTCATGGCGCGGTGATGGCGGCGATGGGGGGTACGTCAGAATATGGGCGGTGGCAGAGGTAGAGACGCGGATTGCGGTTACGGAGCTTGTGCAACGGGCCGTTGAAGTTCTCAGTCGGCAAGTGTCCGGGGACTTGCTCACTGGGCCACCATACCAGCATCAGCATCAGCAAAGGATATGAAGGGGATTTTGTTTTTTGTTTACTTAATACAAGCCATAGAAAAGTTTTACTTTCTGAAGGGTACATCGGGTTTCCGCGAATTATGTCGCCATCACTGCATCTGCGTCGTCATCGGGCATCGACTCTTGACTGTCGTAACTAACTCGTAGGGTGCCATTCTTTCCATCACTCTTTGGATCCTGGATCCAAGCTTGTCGTAAACCCTCATATTTTTGGCCCTTCCTTTATGGACTTTTACCGCAGGGTTACTCCCAGTCATTCGTAAGATATCGCGTGGCAACGCGCAGTCGGGGGGACAAAATTAGTGATTTGCACGGCCCTGAAGCTAGCCGGAGATGTTCCTCCATTCATCATATTTCAAGTTGCCACTGGCATGACAGGAATACACACATCAATGGGGACTTGTCCGACCTGATACCATTAGCCATTGCCAATGCAAATGGCAAAATTTAGGATCGGGCACTTCGCATCTGTGAGCTGCACAGAAACAAATAGCAGGGTAAGGTAATGGAATATCCGAGCGATGTCTGAAAATGAAGGGGAGGTATTTTCAGATGCAGTGGAAGCAGCAGCAGGTGTTTGCTTTCATAAAGTTGAACTTGAAGTTTTCCATCCGGTTGTTTGTGGTTCTCACGTTGCCTTGATGATGGATGGAGCCTAAGTATTGTTATTATCATGCTTTTTAACCCAAGACTTGACAAGCATCTAGAGGACCAGAAAGCTACAAATATTCTACACAGACTCAATAAATAGTAGAACTCAGACTCGATACGCAAGGGGGGCTCCAATTGCTCAATGGTAGTGGTGGTGATGTTGTTCGGTGGCGCCGTAAGGCTGAATGTTCAAACCCCTCTAAGGTGGTTGTTTTTTTCCTTTAACTATGACTATCAAATTGAATGAGCTACAAATTGGTGCCGCACTCCACAAGCATCTGTTCCACATCCACATGACCATTGATGGACGCCCAATGTAGCGGGGTCCTCCCGTCCTTGGCCTGGGCTGACACGTCGGCGCCGCGCTCCACGAGCATCCGTGCCACGTCCACATGACCGCCCCAGGACGCCCAATGTAGCGGGGTCCTCCCGTCCTTGGCCTGGGCTGACACGTCGGCGCCGCGCTCCAC
>Ga0307512_10007252_pt1 | contig 11030 bp, 17 predicted proteins | sample 14_EM_MG_FD_200267 | JGI IMG/M metagenome (GOLD analysis project Ga0307512, IMG submission 200267) | Populus trichocarpa ectomycorrhiza microbial communities from riparian zone in the Pacific Northwest, United States - 14_EM | ecosystem: Host-associated > Plants > Roots > Unclassified | place... | reverse complement strand
CCCTAGCTCCAAACATGCGGTCTGCAAAATTTTGTGTCTCTCCGATCTATGGTTGTTGAGTATCGTCGTTTTTTCTCATTTCTGATAGTGTCCGACTAATGGGTAGTAGCCGGGTAACCCCTACAGTGCGTTAGCAGACAGGACAAGGATGGTGCGCAGCAGGCGGCCGAAGACAGGACCAGGACAAGAGCGGCACGCGGCAGCGGCCGAGACAGGACAAGGACAAGAGCGACGCGCTGCGGCGGCCAAGACAGGACTGGACAAGGACAAGAGGGGCGCACGGCGGCGGCCGAGACGGGACAAGGACAAGAGCAGCGCGCGGTGGCAGCCGAGACAGGACAAGAGAAAAGGGTTGTGACAAGATGCTTCTATTCGAGAAAGGGGACTAACAAGTTGTTGCGTGAGGAAGGAAAGGGAAGAAGGAAAGAAAGAAAGAAGTGGGCGACAGCTCCTTTTAAGGATATCCGTCACCCGTTCGGCGTCACTCCACAATCCATCCTCATGCCCGGCGTCACTCCACATTCCATCCTCCCGTATTCCAGATGGCGCCAGGGGTCGAGGCCTAGTAGCTGGCACATGCCATGACAGCAATACTCTTGCAAAGAGACAACGAAGGGAAATCACACCCGGTTGCCTTTCAGTTGCAAAAGTTCCAACCCACTGAAATCAACTACGAAATCCACAACAAAGAACTCCTCGCTATTGTGGACTTCTTCAAAAACTGGTGACGATACTGCAAGGGGGCAAAACACCAGGTGCAGGTTTTCTCGGACCATCAGAATGTGGAGTATTTCACAATGACAAAATACTCACCGATGGCAAGCAAGGTGGGTGCAGGAACTCACTGGTATCTATTTCCGCATCTATTATCTACGAGGATGCAAAAACGGGAAGCCAGACACGCTATCAAGGCAGTCGGAGTAGCACCCCAAAGGGGGGGGTGAAAACCAGCCGATCACAATGGTTTTGCAGAAAAATCAACTGGCAGAATGACAAGGATACTTGTTCATCTGCTCATCAGCCAGTCCCGCGTTGCTCGCATCTCGTAAGTGAAACAAGAAATTCCTGGAAGAAATAAGGAATTCAGAGAAGGAAGACCCAGCTTACAGACAAGCATGGGATCAAGTGGAAAAGGATGTGGTGAGGGAAAAAACTGCACTGAAGAGCCGAATGGCTAAGGAAGAAACATTGTCGGTTGAGGATGACCTGCTCTAAAGAAAGAACAGACTATGGATATGGGCTGTCCTCCATGCTGGAACTGCCATACGCCCCATGGCAGTTGATAGCAATGGACTTTATCGTGGAACTACTGCTGTCAATGAATTGCAACCAACTCTGGGTAATCATCGACCGATTCACCAAAATGGCACACTTCATCCTGCTAGAAAAAGAGAAAACAATAGCACCTGATCTAGCAATCATATTTGCACGAGAGGTATGGAAACAACACACACTCCCTACTGATATCGTGTCAGACTGAGACTCCCAGTTCACATTGGACGTCTGGAAAAAATTCCTTCAGCTCTCTGACATATGGCCACAGATGTCAACTGCCTTCCACCTGCAGACAGACAGACAAATAGAACGCCTGAAATAGACCACCGAGGCCTACCTGCGAGCGTTCGTCAGCTGGGAAGAGAGCAATTGGGTCTCCCTACTGCCGATGGCGGAGTTCGCATACAACAACTCCACCACGATGGGAAATGGTATATCTCTGTTTTATGCTAACTATGGCTTCTACCCAGTGGCCATGCGCCCAGCAACAACAGAATCTTTGAGCCCAGCCAGCAGAGTATACGCGCATTGGATGCACACCGTGCATGAGAAATTCTGAAAAGGATTGGAGGAGAGGCAGTCACGAATTTGCCGATACACCAACCCGGCTAGAAAGCAACCTCTGGCATACCAAATTGGCGACTTGGTTAAACACAGCGGCTGCAACATCAAACCACGCCGCCCATTGAGGAAGCTAGACCAAAAGAATTATAGTCCCTTCCAAATTAAGAAAATCATTTCCCCACTGGCCGTCCAACTCACATTACCTTGGAAATGGAAGATCTACAACGTCTTCCATGTCTTGCTGCTAGAACCATACCGAACCAGCGAGCAGTGGGCCCCGCCAGACCCATCCAAAATACTACGAGAAGTAGACGCTATTGAGCAAAGCGAGGAATATGATGTCAAAGAAGTTGTGTTCACGGTCGAACGTGGCCAAGGGAATAACAAACGAATTCTCTACCTCATCAAATGGCTTGACTATCCGGAACACAAAGTCTGGATGGAAGAACCCTTTTAGACAACTTTTCCGTAGGTGGCTTGGAGAAACTTTGAGAGTTCCATCAACGGAATCCAGATGCGCTGAGGGACTACAGCCCCTCCGAGGGCTAAAGAATCAGTTCCCTGAAGAACTGTCGGTATTGGGCTGAAGAGCAGGAGGTCTTCGGTATGACGCATCAAATCGACCAAAAGACCTGCCTCTTGGGCAACCATGAGAAGCCGTCGACTGGACGTCCAACGGAATTTACGACACAACAGGATGGATTTGATGCGCTCCTGTATGGTCATCCTTCTTCCTACCGAAAAGGAACTGGCAGCAGGACAAGCATGATGGTGACACCATCCCCGAAAGGCGCGGTCACTCCTTGACACATCTATTGGCTCAATCGGATGAATCAGACTTAGATCACTATCTGGATACCAGTTTCTAGCCACTAAGGACACTATGCCACTCGCGATCCTCTGTTGCCCTGTTGACCTCAGAACTCGAGTATGGAGGAAGCAGTCGAATGAATATATGGTACGCTCAAATTCATCGAGACAGTAAGAGTACCCATTGGCCTATTCCTAGGGCCCAGTCATTTTGACAGATACAAGAACCTCCCAAGAGGAAACTATCCAGTGACTGGGAGGGATGCAGGGGAGGAGGACTGCATTCAGTGACAAAAAACCCAACCAAGAAAAAATGTGCTACTCAGAAAGTGTTAGGTTCTCAGCTTCGAGACAATGCTAGGGAAGGGGGGAGTAGTGTTACACCTCAATGGGAAACACGTGGAGAAAAAAAAAAAGAGATAGCACAGTAAAGTCACGATGAGCCATACCTTTCTCTAAGAAAAAAAGTATAGGTTGCTTTGATTCCCTAGAGGAATCATGTGATGCCCATCGGTACATATATATCCAAGGGAATTCTCCCGCATTGAAAGAAGAGAGGAAATTACTGAATGCATACTCAACAAAAAAAACCCCACGAACAAGATCTACGATTATTCCGTTGTGAATACTCGAAAGTAGCCTGATTACCATAGATTCGACCCGCACTCCGGTTACCAGACAACCCAAGTGTCACACGATTGTAGACTCATTCAAGCATTGGCAGAGATTCCTTGAAGGAGCAACCCATCAGGTGCAGGTTTTCTCCGACCACCAAAATCTAAAGTACTTCACCACCATCAAGATCCTCAACCAATAGCAAGCTCGCTAGAACTAGAAACTGACTGGTATCGACTATAAGATCTTCTATCATCCCAGTACGAAGAGCGGCAAACCAGATGCACTGTCCAGACGTTCGTAGTACTGCCCTGAGAAAGGGGGGGGTGAAAGCCAGCCAATAATAACACTCTTGCGCAAAACCCATTTTGCAGAGCGAATCCCAGTAGCAGCAGCAATTAACACAGGAGAGGGCACAGGATTCATCATTTCGGCTGCAAGAAATCATTCCATTCCAGCTCGGAGCAGGACAATGAAATTCTTGGTACTAGTATGCAGTGCAGGAAAAAAGGACCCAGAATACTGCAAAGCACTTAAGCAATTGGGAACCAAGGAAAACAGGGAAGCGGCACAGGCAGAACCTGTACCAGATGGCCAAGAGGCCGAGGAATATGGGGAACACCAGGAAAACGGTGAAGTACTACAGGCAGGACCAGTGCTGGATAGCCAAAAGGCCAAGAAAAATTGGGAAAAAAAGGAAAACAAGGAAGCAGCACGGGCAGGGCCTTTGCCAAATGGCTGGATGGCAAAGGATAGAAAGGCGGCACGGACAGGAACTGGAAAAGGGATGATAGAAATGAAGGACTGATATGTGTACTGGAAAGGCATGCTCTGGATATTGAATGACAAGTACCTCATTCAACAAATCCTAGAGTTGTAACATGACACAAAAGTTGCAGGGGACATGCATCAGCAAAAAATTTGAGAATTCTCGTAGTACTCCCGTAGCTCCCGTAGCTCCCATAACAGTTTGGAAAATAATAATTGCTTTTATTTAATCTGAAACCCCGAGAAAAGTAATTTAAAATTTGTGTCTCAGATGTAAAAAAAGCAATATACTTCAACTTTTCATTTTTTTGCAGATGCTAGGACAGGCCAAAATGATTGAATTAATCCGACGGACCTTTTGGTGGCCAAGAATGAACAAACAAATAATGGACTTTGTTTGCAGCTACCTGCAGTGCCAACAGAAGAAGGCTGTCTGACACTAACCCTATGGACTCCTAACCCCTATTATATTGGTCTCCGTGGCTATTCCACTGGAGGCCAGTATGTCAACGCTATCAGTCTGGGTGGCTAGACCTCCAGACAATGTGCCCAGATCCCGTCTGAGCCACATCTGATGACATCACCAATTTCGTGCATTGCGAGTGATTTCACATGCAACTTCCGGCTCAGCTACTCTGAGAAGAGGACAATATCGTGGACAGCACCAAGAAGGAACAACGTATCCTCTACTTGGTTAAGTGGCTAGACTACCCTGACCGAAGGAATTGGACCAACAAACCCTTCGACAACTTCTTGGAAGGAGGTTTAGAAAAGCTGATGTAATTCCAACGCCGAAACCCAGACGCACTAACGGACTACAGGCTTGCCAAGGATTGAGTAATGCAAGGACAGAAGGAAGGAAGGATGGAAGGAACGAAGAAAGGAGAAAGAAAGAAAGAAAGGAAGAAAGGAGAAAGAAAGAAAGGAAGAAAGAAAGGAAGAAAGAAAGGTAGGACACGGGTTAGAAGGGCTTCAGGGCGAAGCCTAGGGCAGGGGGGAGTAGTGTTATAACCTAGTACGACGGACTAACAGCTCAACAAGAATGAAAGAGATATTTGGTGGACGCGCACGTCGACGGTCTCTCAAGTGACACACTGTATGTCGATGGTCTCTAGACTGACACTCCTCGACGTCGACGGTCTCTCGAGTAACACATGCTACGTCAACGGTCTGTCGACTGCCACACTCTTCGATGTCGACGTTCTCTCGAATGACATCCCTCGATGTCGACGGTCTCTCGAATGACACACTCTTCGATGTTGACAGTCTTCCGAATGACACACGGAGCGCGAGCATCTAGATGGGAGCCAAGAGTGGAAGTAGGACCTCGGCAGTCAAAATGGTTCGCTGGGGACTACTCTGCAGTAGCAAAGCGGAACCCGTATGACCCATAGAAGCTATGGGGACGACGAGGTTTGCAGCAGCACTGTATCTTGCCGTTGGTACCGGCCAGAACGAGCACGCTCTGGGTCCTTGTAGGCCCACGTCCACCTAGGTTTTGGCTGGTGCGGATATGAGTGAATTCCCGAGGACAAAGAGTACGGATCGGCATGTGCTTGCGCGGCGCTGAGGACAAAGGACACGGAATCGGAAGGCGCCTGCGCGCCGAGGAAACTGGGAAGAATTGGCATGCTCGTAGCACCGAGGAAAATGGGAGGAATTAGCTTGCGCGCAACGCCGAGGACGAAGGACACGGAATCACTATGCGCTTGCACGCTGAGGAAAAGAGCGGGAATTAGATGTGTGACACGCCGAGGACCAATAGTGGGATCGATATGCGCTTATGCGTCTCTCCATTCCTGAAGACAAGGTCGAAGGATTGAGGACCGTAACAGCGGATGATGACTCCGCTCTTATAGATGTTCGGCGCGCCGTGCAAGGGGAGGACAGACGATAGGAACCGTACCCCTTAGACTATTCCGTTGTGAATTATCGAAAACCTGACTACTATATCGATTCTACCATGACTCCGGTGACGCGACAGCACCCCAGTCTCACAATCGTACTCGTCGCGTCGTATTGTACAACTTCCCACTGTCTGTCACTAGAGAACTGCGCTAACAATCTCACGAAGCACTTCGATCTTCTCGCCGCGTCTTATTCGCGATTGTCCTTGCCGTTGGCATCATCCTCACCTCCATCCTCATCGACATCGTACTCATCGCGTCCTACCGATGCCATCCACACCGCCGGCATCCTCATCGACATCGTACTCGTCACATCGTATTGTACAACTTCGTACTGTCTGTCACTTGGAGAGCTGCGTTAACAATGTATCATCAGGAAGCACAACGACCTTGCCGCGTCTTATTCGTGATTGTCCTTGTGGCCGGCATCATCCTCGCCGCCATCCTCATCGACATCGTACTCGTCGTGTCGTTCGTACAACTTCCTCCTGCGTCTGTCCCTCTGAAAGTTGCGATAACAGTCTCAGGGAAATCGTCGATCTTCTCGCAGCGTCTTATTCATGATTGTCCTTCCGGCCGGCATCATCATTGGATGTGACACAGCTGGGTGCTTGCACTGGGTAAGCTAAGTGTGGTAAATAGATGAACATTAAATGTAATCAATAGAACTGGATTGAGTCACAATTGTTTGATAATCTTCGCTGCAATGTACCGTGTCCTAACAGTCGCGCCTGGATGCTACCACCGTGACCGCTCTGTTACCTATGTGTCGTGCGCCATCGTAGGCGTCGTCCAGACATTTGCCGTGACACTGCGTCCGTAAGACACGCGTTGCGTCCGGAAGGAAAAATGCCCTGACACTCCTCGTCCAGAAGCAGACGCCGTGGCGCGCGTCGTCCGGAAGGCAGATGCCGTGGCATGTGTCGTCCAGAGGACATTTGCCTTGACACTCTGCGTCCAGGAGGAAAAATACACTGACGCTCCTCGTCCGGAAGGCGGATGCCGTGGAATGCGTCGTCCGGAGGACATTTGCCTTGACACTCTGCGTCTGTAAGACACGCGGTGCGTCCAGATGGCAAATGCCCTGACACTCCTCGTCCGGAAGACATTTGCCTTGACACTCTGCGTCTGTAAGAGACACACTGTGTCCCGAAGCAGAATGCCCTGACACTCCTCGTCCGGAAGGCAGATGCCGTGGCACGCGTCGTCCGGAGGACATTTGCCTTGACACTCTGCGTCCAGAAGGAAAAATGCCCTGACACTCCTCGTCCAGAAGCAGACGCCGTGGCGCGCGTCGTCCGGAAGGCAGATGCCGTGGCATGTGTCGTCCAGAGGACATTTGCCTTGACACTCTGCGTCCAGGAGGAAAAATACACTGACGCTCCTCGTCCGGAAGGCGGATGCCGTGGAATGCGTCGTCCGGAGGACATTTGCCTTGACACTCTGCGTCTGTAAGACACGCGGTGCGTCCAGATGGCAAATGCCCTGACACTCCTCGTCCGGAAGACATTTGCCTTGACACTCTGCCTCTGTAGGACACGCGCTGCGTCCAGATGGCAAATGCCCTGACACTCCTCGTCCGGAAAGTAGATGCCGTGGCGCGCGTCGACCGGACGACATTTGCACTGGCATTATTCGTCAGGAAGGCCAATGCGCTGCCCATCTCCGTCTAGTACGCCTAGCGGTTCTCGTCTGGAGCGGCATGTGCGCTGACACCCGTCGTCCGGAGTGCGACTTCCTTGCCAGGTTGCGTCCCGTGCGTCTAGACATTTCAGACGCGTATGGAGCGTCCGGACGCAGAATTTTTTTCCTGATGAATGTATACGTGGTGGAGTAAGTCGTGATGTTGATGTAATGTTTGTTGATGCTTAAAGAGTCAGAATTGGGGTGATCAGGTGCTAATGCTGAGGGTTGAGTGAGCGTCAACCTGGGTTCATCGCCTGCTGAAATATAATCATAGATAGCGATGAAGATGGTGTGAATATTCAGTATTACAGTATTATATGGGAGCAATTTCTCTCTATATGTACAAAAGGGCCGTCAGGCCAGAGCACAGGTGACTGTCCCCCGAACCGGTGCTCAGGGACTCAGTCTGCCATTATCTCCAGATACCACCACGGGTCAGTCACCCCCGGACGCAACCTCAGGCCCGCCATCTCCCGACACCCACCCTTCCGACAGCGGTACCCCTTCGATGCGCGCTGGGTGAGTGACTCGGATTCAGTGTGGCGTCAGTGCAACGCTGGTGTGGAATGGCCCCGGAGCCATCATGCCAGACCCGCCCCGCTGGGTGGTTCAGGGGTTCAAGTGTTAGATTTCACGAGATATCCAAAACGTGATCATTTGGGCACTGTCCACCTACATAATCGGCTTCCATACACAATCGGCATCTGTAGGTTGGTTTGTTAAAATGAAATTGCTTGCTGCACTTAATAAAAAAATTTCTGCTTGATTTTTCATTCCTTGCATTTTCGGGAACGCCAACCTACGCTTTTTCACGGAGGATGGCTGCGGGGCAGGAACGAGGCTCAAGTCACGTGAAGCGCCGGAAGCGGTACGGGTCAAGCAGTGCGCCGCGCACAGTAGTTAAAAAAGGAAATTAAAAACTGCTCGCTTGAGAAGGAGAAACGGAAAACACCTCCGCAGGTCAGCGACCGGAAAAATGAACGTACCGCATGATACCCCTCTACGCGTCTACTGCTGCCGCCTACCCTCCGTGGTTGTTTTCCTTAGTCCGCGAAAACGCACGTTGCAGGCAAGCGCGGTACCATACTCCACACCTGATGATCCCCGTTGATCCCCCGACAACACAACATGTGGGGAGTGAGTTACAGGGGCAAAGACAGCTGGTTGGAATTCTACGGTCGGCTGTGAGGTCCAGCGGGCGAAGGCCCACGCTGAAGAGGCTCGAGATGCTTCAGAATCACGAGCCGCAGTGGTGTCGTCAACCTGGAAACCGGTTATCATGGGTACCGTTAGAAAGTTCGTTCCGACGTGGATGCATACCGCCCATTTTTCCTTCACTTTCAGCTGTAACTTGAGAACCGCAATGCAAATCATAGCGCCGAGTTCACCCATAGCCTCCAAACGGCCCGTAGTGGCCGCTCGCAAGGATGCTCCGTCGAAGTCCCATTCGTTGTAGATTCGGATAATCTCCTCGCGGCGACTGTGGAGATATCCGTACTTCTCCACACACATAACATGAAGAGCGAACTCGCGGGTTTCCACGTGCGATGCTGATACCGGAGGAAGAGACTGAGGGACCGAATGGCGACCGAAAAGCTCCTAGTCCGATATATAAGAGACCTATCCTGAAGCGGTCGTAGAGTATTTACCGGTAGGAGGGGTACCGTGGACGACTGTTCCATCTCGTCCTGCAATAGGTGAGTTAGATTGTGCTGGTTTAAGTAAATTTGGGAACAACGTACCGTGTGGGTGTCAGTAAGACTATCTGGCCTGCGCTCGGGGCTCTCCTTCTGACGGTGTTCGCCGATGACCGGCGTTTCCTCCAGCTCACGGATTGGAATCATCTCGTTTAGGCAAGTGTGGGGACATGGGAGCCTATCTACCAATGGAGGCGGAAATACGGCTTGTGCCTGATATTCCGATCTCTCGTTAGAGGAAGGATCGCCACAGAGCGGCGTTTCCTGCACGGCATGCGTTAGCACCATCTAGCCGAATCATACTCGGCGAGGGCGATTAGGATTAGACAACCGGCTGAATGGCAGCAATAGGGATAAGGGAGGTATCCTGCGTGGCGTTCATGTTATAGATATCGAAAGACCTGGACGTGGATCGGCCTCTAGAGCGTGGAGGTAGTTCTGGTTGATGCCTATCTTGACGGTATCGGGGATTGAGAGGCTATGTATAGCGGAAGAATCAAACCAGCTCCCACGAGTCGCGCCCGCTCCCTCTCGCCAAGGCACTAACGTACTATACAGCTTACCCGGACTCCCTGGCACCCCGCATCCGACCACACAGAATGGGGGACACCTCAACAACCACATCTCGGATCGCCTTCATAATTTGTGTGATGCATTAGAGCACATTGGAGAACCTCCAGTTAAAGCCCCAAAGAACTTTATCGTCTAAGGAAATCCTACTAAGCACCTCTAACTCTACTACCCCCACTTTCACCCCTAGGGTACAAGCAATGCGTAATTCAACATTGAATGTGGCACGCCACAATTACTGATACGGACACACTTTGTAGGCAAGACTAATTGTGCTGTTGCCAGTAATTGCACTCGATGTGCTGCAGTAATTCTCGTTGTAGCTTCTCAAGGACGCAAAATGTGTAGATTGCAAATAACCATTGGCTGCAACGTTGCAATCATCCTGGAGGACATGTAATCATTGGAGAGTATATGCTTGTCTCGTGACCAGACCACATCCTTAGCGCCGCCAAAGCGACACTGGATATACGGTCTTGTAGTAAACTCATCTGCTGTTAAACCCGAGGGTAACAAAGGGAATAAAGGTACAAGAAGAAAGGTAGCAAAACGGTAAGTCACGTGACTAGGGAGCCCTGATAGGATCTCGGGACCTTGGAAAGCAGTTCGGCAAAAGCAGGTGGAGCAAAGGCTAACCTCAGCGGGTGATGGATCTTAGGCCAGCCTGCAGGGTAGACCCGATGCACTGCCGACTCTTGTAGCCACTGCATACGAGAACGAGAAAAGGGCGGACTAGCTCCCTGCAAAGTCGTACGCCATAAACGGGGCCGATAAAGCAAGACAGGCCTGGGAGAGTCTAGACGGGAGATAAGACCCGGAGTTAGGACCATACGGCCGAAACACACGGACGAAAGAATAACTGCGGAGTGGGGCCAGTGGCAAACTAAGAAAGACAGCGAACTCCAAAAGAGTTATGACCGATCCTGACTAGGACCTCGATACTAAGCCCACATAGTCCGAAAGACTAGTGCCGTGGGGAATACGAGGTCGCCGACTGTTAGTCTCCACCCTTATCACTGGAACCAATCAGGACCAACCACACCCGTGTGCGGAGCTCTTTGAGGCTGTATGTCTTGAGACTGAGACCCCTGGCGTGCCGACGGGAAGAAAGGGAAGAAAAACACGTGATAACGAAGAA
>Ga0307512_10007251_pt1 | contig 11030 bp, 15 predicted proteins | sample 14_EM_MG_FD_200267 | JGI IMG/M metagenome (GOLD analysis project Ga0307512, IMG submission 200267) | Populus trichocarpa ectomycorrhiza microbial communities from riparian zone in the Pacific Northwest, United States - 14_EM | ecosystem: Host-associated > Plants > Roots > Unclassified | place... | reverse complement strand
TTGCCCGCCCCTAGTGACGTCTCCGAGGTACAGGACTTGGAGCAAGATCTGGAACAAGCACTCGATGGCGGTGATTATTTCCCTGTCGAAGAAACTGCGGAAGAAACAGGACAGGTTCAAAGCGTTGCAGATTCCGAAGAACATGAAGAAGAACCGAGTCCTACCTTTTCTTCTGAGGAGCCCACGGCTCACCCTCGTTATCCTTCTGTCACGCCTCGTGCATCGGCTGATCGCGCAGAGTCGCAGTCTCCCCAGGCACTCACTGTAGAGCAATCGTCACCGGCGCCGTCTGTCATGTTTACACCGACACCTGCATTCCCGCCTCGTCCTCGACCACGTTTCTTCGCCCCCGGCCTCCCATCTACACCAGCAATCGCCACAACCGATCACAGTGAACTCGACAACAAGGACCTGGTTACTCCCTATGCGCGACGCCGTTCCTTCCTCATAGACGTTATCAACTCCACTGCGCGACCGCGATTTGCCCAGCCCACTCCACATCCCACACGCACCGCAGATGACGACGAAGAACGCGATTCTATGTCGCCAGATTCATCAAGCCAGCCCAGTAGCAAGAAGTCTGCGGTTGATGCGTCAGACACAACAATCAAGCCCTTCGGTGCACCTTTCGCTGGTTTCACACCTGCCCCACGACAGCGAACGCGCACAGCAGGGCGCCTATCTCACCCTCTTTCTCGAGGTTGGACTGCGTCCGGGTCCGAGTCTGAGGAGGTTGGCGGGGGAGCGTCTTTCACGAGTACCGCGTCCTCACATGATCTCACCGCGCATCCCCGTGCCAACGCCTCCTTTGATCAAGTTATTGGCTTGGGCGCCGGTGGGCACGGCATTGGACGCTTCAACGCTGGGAAGCTAAATGCGTATCTGCATGGCCTCAATCGACGTCTACAAGAAGAAAGCGAAAGTCTAACGGGTCACGTTGGGCTTCTACGCAAGGAGAACCTTGCCCTCGCTGAGGCCAACGCGGTCTTACAAGAGGAGATGGAGCTCCTTCGACAGCAAACGTTCACCGGCGGGGCGGGTAGCCGAAGGTCGAGCGCTGGTCGTCGTTTGAGCGACATTGGATCGACGTTGGGTGAGGTGAAGGAGGATGCGGGTGCCGAGGAAAAGATGGAAATGGAAGCAGAACTCGATGCGTTCCGCGCAGAGCTGAACGAATGTCGACGCGAGCGAGACGGGGCAATTGCCGCAGTCGAGGCTGAGCGCGCGGAACGATCCAGAGATAAAGAGCGCTGGCGCGAACGCATGGTGGATGTCGAGCGCGGGGTCGAAGGCATCATCCAGGATCTGGAGGCCAGACTCGAGAAAGCAGAGGCTGCTGCCTGCGATTCCTCCGAGAAGGACGGGTTGCTCGAGGAGCTGGAGAAGGCGTTGAAGCGCGTCGAGGAGGAAGCCGCGTCCGCTTGGACTAGGGCCGAGAGCGCGGAAAAGACGCTAGAAAGCCAAGGCGAGCTGGGTAGCAAGCTTCTCGAGGTGAATGGGAAGCTGGCCAAGAGCACCGCAGCCCTGCACGACCTGCAATCTCACGTGGAGCAACTCGAGGACGAAATTGCCGACGCTGACCAGAACCTTCGGGACGAGCAGCTGCGCTCCAGGAAGCTCCAGGACGATCTGAAAGCCAAGGACGTTATGTTAGAAGATCTCAAGCGCAAACTCTCCGGACAAGCGCCCAAGTTACAAGAAAGCGACCGCGAATTGCAGGATGCCAAGGCGTATATCACGGAGCTTGAAGCGGACGCTGGGCTAGCACTGGACCACATCGAAGCTTTGCAACAAGAGATCCTAGACGCTCATGAGAAGGCTACCGGGGACGACGGCGCCATTGCCAAAATAAAGCATGAGAGTGAGCGAAACGCCGAGCTCGCGACGCAACTGGAAGACGCGTTGGACGCCGCAGAACAAAAAATGCGGGCGGATGAGGAAGCCCTTGCCGAGTTGCGGAACAAAGTCGCGACCCTCGAACGCGAGCGCGACCGTGCAGAGAAGTCACGCACCGAGGAGCGCAACGCCGAGCTTGAAGAGGCCGAGAATCAGATCGAGGCGCTCGAGCGTGAGCTCGACGATGCTCACCGCGAGATCAGCCGGCTAAATAGCGAGCTCGCTCACTCTCCCGCGCGAAAGGCACTCGACAAGGCTCGGGACGCGAAGATCGAGCTCTTGGAGAAGGAAAAGGAGGACCTTCAGGAACGCCTTAATGGCCTCAAACACGAGATTGCGGTATGGAACACCCCGGGCAAGTTCGGCAATGCGAACGGTATTTCGCCAATGCATCGCCAAGTGCTCAATATGACGTTGAAGACACCCAAGACACCGGGTGCTCCCTTGAGAGATGTATACATTTCTTTCTATTCAGTCTTTTGGTCGACTGAGACTAGAAAATTTTCAGATGTCATGGCTACACATGTCTCCCTCGGACCCTTCCTCTGTGGCACAATACATTGTGGAAATCCAACGGTTGGAAATGGAACTTGGTCGAGCAAACGAGAGCATAGATGAGAAGCTTGATCGGCTTGAGCATGCTGGGTTTGGGAACGTGGAACTCGAGACTCGCCTCAACGATGAACGCGCAAAAACTACTGCGCTCGAGGAGGATATCGCTCGGCTCGACCGCCGTGAGGAACGGCGACTTCGCCGCCTGGCGAAAGCCAAATGCCCGCATTGTCGCCATCACGTGGATTTGCGCGGCCTGAACCGTGTTGGAGATGGAGACGAAAGGTGGGATGACTTACGTGACGGAGCCCGGGAAACCTTTGCTGACACGTCGTTTACCAGCACGCTAGATGTATCTATGCTAAGCTACGCTTCTGAATCAACACCGGTCAAGACCTCCGACGCTCTCAAAGACGATCTTCGGGCGGTGAACCGAGAACTCACTTCGATGAAGAAGCATTGGCAAGAAGAAAGGCGGCAACTCCTTGGCGACAACGCTGTTCTCAAAGACGCTGCGGACCGCCTCGATCTCCAGATGCGAGATGCCAGAGCGCGCGCGGAGCACAAGGAACGCACGCATGAGAAGGCGAGAGCCGGCGTTCTCGATGTAGGACCTCCTCTTCGCTTTGTGGAATGAATGCTTCCTGATATACTCGAATTCACAGGACCTGGACGAAGCCAAACAGGCAATAGCAGACTTGGAAGGGGACCTCAAAGCCGAGCGCAGCCGTCTGCGAGTCCTCACCGTTGAGCAAACCCGTGCTGAGAGAGAGAAGGAGAATGTCTTGCTGCAGTTGAGGAGAACCGAGTCCGATATGGAAGACGTTAAGCTTCAATTACAACGTATCAAGCGCAACAACAACGAGTTGGAGGGCGAATTGCGCGGTGCGTGACGCTACGAATCTTGTATAGATTCTCAGTAATTTATTGCCAACAGCGAACGCCACAGCAGAGCAGAAAGCACGTCTTCTCGAAGTCAAGGCGGAGGAAAACGCGGAGACTATCGAGCAGCTGAGACATGAGCGTTCTCTGCTAGCAGTGGAACACAAGAAGTTGCAGCAGCGCTTCAAGAAAGCCATGGAGGTGTGTACTCTTCACCTGAATCCAAAGGCGGAGAATGTTGAACGATACTGGCGCAGCAAATGGATAGGCTGAGGGAAGAGCAACGAATATCCCAGAAATCCCACAACGGCAGACGTCATGCCCTTGACCTGCAAAAGCTCGAGGTCGAAGAGCTCAAAAGGGCACTTGCCGACCACGCCGACGTATTGCAGGCCTCAGAAGCGGCGCACATCCGAGCGGCAGCTGCTCAAGCTCGGGAACGAGAGCAAGGCGTCGTGGTGGCGTCGCTCGAGGCGGACCTCGCCCGCGTACGGCGCAGCGCAGAAAGTCTCGGACGAGACTTGCGCGCAGAGCGGAAAAGACGGGAGGAGGAAAACGTGCGGCGCGATGCGGAACGCAAGGCGGAGAGAAGCCGGGCGCGCAAGGAGGTAGACGAGACGAGAAGGGAGCTGGAGAAGACCCTGCGCGAAAAGAAACAGGTGGGGACGGAGCTGAGGCTGTTGCATGAGCGACTTGACCTGCTTGAAGGAGAGAAGATAAGCTGGGACCGACATGCCTGCGCAACGTGAGTTAGGCCCCATCCCGACTCTGATCTACTTGACTAATCCACGCAACGATGTAGGGATTCTGGTCAGCTCGCGGCCCTGCGTAACCAGCATCGACTCGAGTGCAAGGGGCTCATTGTCCAGATACATTACCTGAAGGCCAAGTTCACGAGGGAGAATACCCTGCGAATGGACCTAAGCTATCAGAAGCGATACCTCTTGATCCTTCTAGGCCGACGAGAGCGCAGGTGAGTGTCGGGCAGAAACGTTTGGCGAGCGGGCCCATAAGTTGACGACTCTGTGAATCCGCATGCAGCGAAGAGCACATTCTTGCTATGATTGCGAGAATCACGTCCCCAATTCCGGGGCCATCGTCACACAAGCAGCGGCGAAAGACGCTTCGAGCTGTCGCGCAAGGCATTGTGTTTATCCAACGTATGAAGTAAGTGTTTTTATTGTTCTCCCGCGTGTGATGTTCCTCATTTGTGAGTGAAAAAGGCACGCAAGTGAGATTTGGCGCGCCCAGTGTGCGCCCAAACCTGCCATCAAGGCCGCGCTCGAGGACGTGCGTCGGAGGAGGAAGCAGCAAACAAGACATTTATAGAAGATTGAGTATAGCTATTCGGGTCACGTCGAGTTTGTCCGTAATGTTTGCCTATTATTATTTTAGGGACAATTGTTGTATTATGCACACGTAGGCGCAACTCATGTATGATATGATATGTGTAATAATCTTTACGTGATCCACGCTTGCGCTCCATTTACCGCGTTAAGGGAGACTTTGCCTACGAGCCCAAGGACACCACCTAGTCATAATCGTCATCATGATGCCCCCACCTCTCGAATCCTTACAGAACCTGCACATTGAAAACTCTCAAGATCCCAACCCATGGAGAGATAGCGCGCCAGCCCCTCCGCCAGTATCGCAACCGCTCCATACTCCGAGTCCAAACGCACTCGAGGACGTAGCTTCAGGGGGGGCCAAATCGGATGACGACCACATGCCGGAGATCAACGCTCACGTACACGCGGACGTCCTCGATGCGTTCGATCCGCTGGCTTACCACGAGGAACAAAGTGCTCGCGACGCCTGGGCAAACGCGGAGGGTCACCCGCCTCCGCCCCAGCCGGCGCCGGCGCCACCTCCGAAGCAGGACCCTCCACCACGAGAATCTGCAGCAGCCACGTCCTCGAGCTTCCCCTCCTTCTCCTCATTCGCGCGCTCCTTCGCGCTTCCCTCGCTTCCCAACATGAACATATCTCTGGTTGCAGGGACACGAGCGTCGCGGCCGCAGTCAATAGACACGGCGGTACTCGTGCAGACTCCTGTGAATCCATCGGCGTCGTTTGCGTCACAGCTTGACGCTGAGGTCGAGGCACGCGGGTCTCCCAAGACGGATCCTGCGGCGGTGCCCCCTCACGCAGTACAGAACGCCCTTCGGAGAGACAACCCCTCGCAGGAGCGCGCCGCGCCGGGAAAGGATAAGGACCCGCCGTTTGACTTCCAGAAGTTCTTAGATCAGATGAAATCCAAGAGCGCTGAGCCCGTCGCTCGTTATCTGCGATCGTTCGTCCCAACTTTGTCCGTTTTTCGTCCTCAGACTCATGCCCTTGAGGCAGATTTTTGAGCAACTTCGCCAAACGCACTTTTACGGTCTCTGACCAGATCAAGCTCATCAACGACTTCCTCAACGTGGGAGATCTACTGTCTGAAACATCGCTGCCAGACTCATCCTACGAGTTTGTAGTTCATCTCGCTGAAGATGAGAGAAGCAGACGTTTGGAAGTCTGCCTCGGATGCGGAATTCGATAACGCGATGGAGGGTATGGAAAAGCTTGTGATGAATCGACTTTATGACTTGTATGGGTTCGCAAACGCTCTCAGTCATACCCATTCTCACGTCTGTTCTAGCACTTTTACTCCCCAGATAGCACGTTCAAACCCTCCACGACCGATAACGACCGATGATCTGGAGCGCGATCGTGTTCTGACACAACGGATAGCGCTTTTTAGATGGGTAGAGCCTGCCCACCTTGACATTCCCACCGCAGATGGCACAAACGGTTTCTTATTATTTGCTCAGCAAGGTTGGTCCCGCGGAGCATTCGTTTCGTGACCCTCTTCTCTGACTGTCCTTATCACAGAATTAGTCAAAATTAATCATTATAAAGCCCCTCGTGATAAGCTGATATGCATTCTGAACTGCTGCAAAGTTATCTTCGGTCCGCTCCAATCTACCCCATGCTGCGTTTCTCATGTAACGGGTGGAGACGGCAAACAGGTCTAATACGACACCTGAACTCAGAAGAGAGCGCAGATACTTTTGTCCCTATTTTAATATATGTTGTTCTCATGGCTAATCCCGAGAACTTGTTGTCGAACGTGGAGTAGGTCTACAGCTCCTGGACAGGGCCTACTTAACTGAGTTTTCGCAGGTTCATCAATCGATTCCGGAGCCCGACAAAGCTCCAAAGTGAGGCTGGCTATTACTTGTCCAGTTTGGTACGTCCCCTCTGTACCATCTTGCCTGTAGATTCCCGTATAGAATTCATCTCTGGCGTAGATGGGTGCGGTTTCGTTCATCGAAACCATGGATCACACATCATTATCCAATATCACACAGGAAGAATTCGAGAAGTACGCACCGAAGCTTCTCACCTCTTCTTTGCATGAAATAGTGGTTTTAGGAACGTCGAAAATGCTATCCAAGCACTCTCAATCTCGCGATCGCTATCCCCACCCCTCCCATCATCCTCGTCTTCATCGGGTTCATCGTCTCCTTCCCATAGTCCGAACCCCACCACACCCAACCGCCCACCCGCTCATCCCATTCCAATACCATCCCCCACATCTTCGCCGCACGCATCGATGCATGCTGGAGAAGAACCCGCAACACCACTTTCCCTCCCAAGCATCGACGCACGGCGGTTTCTTCAACGTACCGGAGACTCAATTTCGAAACCATTGAGCGCCATCGGTCGTATATTCAGTGACGCGCTGGACGGTGCCGAAGAGGTTCTGACTGCACAATTCACCCCACCTCAGACACCCGCAAATCCTCCCATGAGAGCTGCCCCACCCGATTTATCTGTACAGCAGACTCCGTACAAGCCCTGGGTGAGACGCGCGTCGCCATCTCCATCGTCAGCACGACCCCACCAACCACATACGATCCTCGACGACACCCCTACCCACCGACCGTTAACACAGGCGCAGACATTAGCGGTGGCACAGAACAGCTATCCTGCCTCTAGGGCGGGCACCCCCACGGCAGGATTGGATATTCAGGGACTGCAGGCCGAGATCGACGCGGCACACTTGCGCGCTGCGGACGCCGCGCGCGGGACGCTCATCCAGATCTTCCCAGGTGTCGACCGGGAAGTGATCGAATGGGTACTCGAGGCGAACGAAGGCGATTTAGGAAGGAGTATCGAAGCACTGTTGGAGATCAGCGGGGGTGGGGATTGAAGGTCATCACTGGTTTCATATGTCACCACGAGATTGTTTTTTTTGCGGGAATAGCCTCTCAAAACATTTCCCTCGGGGAGCCCGAGGGTTATTGGTAGCTTATTTTTGAAACTCGGTCCCCACGGGAGTGCGTTAACAGTCGATACCGGTAGATGAGGAAGGTGTACTTGGCTATGCAAGGGCATCGGCCCAAGCTAGGACCTAGAAAGTTCCCGCTATTTATACGTGACGATGTGTTTTGATATCTCTAAGTTCTTGGCTACTAACCCTGGCGTGCGCATTATCACGGTGTGATTCGGAATTCCGCAAGGCTGCTCGGTGTCGATCGTGATATCGATCAAAGTGACTCGCGGCACTGTGTCTCGGGCCGCGGGTATTTTCCTTCATCTCACCACACAATTGGTCGCACTTGGAATACATTACAAGTAATGTGAGCCAATAGATATTGTGTATTAAATTTTGTGAGGATAGAACAAGGGGCTCATCGCAAGGCTTGGAGCTGTTGGGACCATCCGGTAAGCAGGCAGGTCGGGCGGCGAGCCTCAGCCGTGAGTCACGGTGTTTCCTCCACCCTCTCCTTGATAACTGCCATGAAGTTCGGGTACAGGATACTCGTTCTTTATGTTCATGTGGGATGCCTCTTTTAGCGCATACACGAGTTAACGGAGGCATACTACGACATGAACGTAGAAAATCAAACTAACAAATCGAAGGAGCGAACTTCATGTTGCGTGTCAAAGATCTTTCTTGGTCTGGTCGTGATTTTCGTGTGCTTACCTCGATGACATGCTCAGTCAACTGTTGAAATCGCTGGGACAAAGTGTGCTTGGATTTGACGGCTTGCGCGCTCGCCGAGTGACGTTTGTTGCGTGTTGATCATGGGATGAGGAAAAAATCAGTTGAAAGTGGTTTTTAATCGGGACTGTCAGCCTTGTCACCCAGCATCGTCGTCCATCTTGCCCCTTGACGTGGTTCGCCATTGTAGAAGGATTGCCGCAGGTACTGGTTTTAGATTTGTCTGCATGTGTGCTAATCTTTGGCCGGGAAACCATGGCCTGGACATTATGGAGATAGATTGCCAGTCATCTCTATAATGTTCAGGCTGTAGTTGCCCTGACAAAGATTAGCACATGCACAGACTATAGAAAGCATGAAAGCTAAGAATTGAGTTCTGGGCACGTGTCAGGCCTCAGAACACATGCAGGTCAGACATTGGAACTGAGGGCACAAAAGTCAACCTAACTGCAGTATATATAAATGTTATCAATCCTCTACACATGCTCAATTCGCTACACTCCCCCTCATTCGCAGACAGTCTGCGGACTGCAGCGAAATGTCTCCTTTGCAAAAAAAACGGGGTGCAAATACTGTTTTCCACGGCTGTGGCCGCGCGTTGAGCTGCTTGGCACAGTGCTTCTCTATTCAGTCGAGTCAAGTCAACGCGACTCAGCCCGACCGTGGGCAGGAAGTGGGCAAGCGGCGAGTCTTTCAATTGCCGCGACCGGTCGCGACGAGATAGTCCTGATTTGGGAACTTTGCCGGCCGGGCGTGGGTCAACCTAATCCACAACGGTGACTTCACAGCCTCCGGCACCCGGGACTTCTGGTCGTCGCAATAGATAGATTCTCTCCGGAACTACATTCCGGAGGCCCTCCACCATGATCATCCTTGTGGCTGTTCTGGTACTGCAATACCCGCAAGGCGGGTTTTTGAGTCACCGGTTAGTCCTCTTCCAACTGAATGCGATGAGTCACTTCAGATTCGTACCTTAATACTAATATCCATCCAAAACCTTTCGATGTCTACGGCGCGCCTGGTCGTTTGGGCAGTATAAAAACCAGACATTCGGTGTCCGACTTGGTCATCACATCATGGTTTCGCTCCTCCAGTTGGCTCCCGTTATCCAGCCCTTTCTTGTGATGTTGAATAACAGCTTCGAGACTCCAACCTCGGTGGCTCAAAATTCTACATCGTCTATCCCAAGTCAGAATGCGACAGCGGACTTCACTCCTTTGAAGATACCGACCGATTTTTCGTCACTGATCGCTTTCATATATTCTTTCTCCGCCCTTCGCGACTATCTCAAGCTCATTGTTCTTGGTGGTGCCTTCGAGACTCTTCGTCGCCTATACTCCGCTTCTTACACAAGTCTCGTGGACCGGTTTTTCATAACGGCGACCTTTGAGAGCGAGGATTTGTCGTTTGGTGAGTACCCCTATCCTCGCTACCCATCCCACCATTGATGAGGAAATTAGAATGGATGATGTTCTGGCTTTCTTCTCTTCCTCAGTTCCGTCAGTTCCGGGACTTTTCGGTCAGCACTAGCAATTTCTCCCTTGAAGACGACGCTTTGGAACTCGACGACGGTGTGGACGAAGACATGCGACGACGAACACGACCTGTTCGATACTTACCATCTTACGCTTCGAGCTATAGGATGTGGTATAACGGTAGATACATCACTGTCTCTCGGACCAAAGAAGATAATCGATGGTACTCGGACAAGTCGACTCTGGTGATCACGTGAGTATCTTGGTTCATAACAATTATATAGTTGTCCTGAAATGTCTCTCTAAAGAATCTTTTCTCGTGACCGTTCTGTCCTGGACTCTCTGATCCTCGAGGCAAGGAAAAAATGGTTGTCCGCAAGAAGCGACAAGATCGACATCTTCGCCAATGGAGGGTTTGTTCGACTTTTTTAATGATAAAGTGGGTTAGTTGTTGATCTTGCCCTTGCCAGATACGGTAATGATTGGAATCATATCGCTTCACGTGCCAAACGTCCTTTGTCATCTATCGTATTGGATGATGGCATCAAAGAGCTCCTTCTGGAAGATGCCCGTGACTTTTTGAAGAGTAAGCAATGGTATGCTGATCGGGGTACGTTTCTCATGTTTCCTTCAAGTTCGGTGTTCTGTCATCTGATACATTCCTCAGGCATCCCTTTCCGCCGTGGGTACCTTCTCTACGGGGCTCCTGGTTCTGGGAAGACTTCCATCATTCACAGCCTTGCTGGAGAGCTCGGACTTGACATCTACATCATCTCTCTCTCTAAAGCTGGACTCGACGACAGCAGCCTGGGCTCATTGATTTCGTCACTTCCTGAACAATGCATCGCGATTATGGAGGACATTGATGCTGCATTCACCCATGGGCTTACTCGCGACACATCTGGCACAGAGCTCGAGGATCCCCGTCGCCGTGATTCCTTACGAAGGGATCGTGATGACTTGGAGGACGACAAGGGCGACCACGAAGGACGAGACCGGGGCCGAAATCCAGGCGATTCCCCTGGTGGGGCCAGCTCGCGAATCACACTCTCGGGACTGCTCAACGCCCTGGATGGCATATCGGCACAGGAAGGTCGCCTGCTCTTTGCCACGACGAATCGATACCACACGCTCGATCCCGCGCTCACTCGTCCAGGTCGCATGGACCTCCACGTCGAGTTCCGTCTCGCCAGCCAGTATCAGGCAAGGGAGTTGTACAAGCGCTTCTTCGTCCCA
>Ga0307512_10007250_pt1 | contig 11031 bp, 5 predicted proteins | sample 14_EM_MG_FD_200267 | JGI IMG/M metagenome (GOLD analysis project Ga0307512, IMG submission 200267) | Populus trichocarpa ectomycorrhiza microbial communities from riparian zone in the Pacific Northwest, United States - 14_EM | ecosystem: Host-associated > Plants > Roots > Unclassified | place... | reverse complement strand
TTTCTAGAAGACACATAACAGTCGGTTGAAGGAGAGATATGAGAACAATCTTTCGACCCACTCAGATTTCGATCCGGATTTGTGGATGGAGGTAGGATCGTCTGGTGGACCCGATAGAAATCGGGTGTATAGACTCTCCAACATTACGACTAAGAACTTGCGAGCGGCCCGTAGTGTCTCAACCGTTGGGAACTTCTAATCAGTATCGAGCACCTGGTCTCAAGAGTTCATGCCCTTGCAACAACACGCAACTCATCTCACCAAAAAATATAAAGCAACTCTCGGCGGATTATGAACAACTCCGTCAAATGGTTATGGACATGATATCACAGATTAAAACACATTTATTAAGGAAAGTCAAGATTCTAAGATAAGAGACTAAAATGAAAAATATGGCAAATAGAGATGACTTTGTTAAAATTAGGGCTTAATGTATAGTTCAATCCTCGAAATTTTTAGATTATAAGTTTTTAGTCCATGATAATTTATGAAATTTAATTTTATTCTCAAACTTTATTATTTTATTTCCTAATTAAAAAAAAAGAGATTAGCTGAATTTCAATGTTAAAAAAAGAAAGTCTAAACTATTCGATTCACAATGAAACATGTGGAAAATAACAAATTTAAAATGTATTTAAAATTATAATAACAATTACAGTTCAAAATATTTTTTCATTTTAAAAAATATAAATAGGTGGACATAAGATGATGACGTTCCCAAACATACGAGCTTCCGACTGCTTGTTCCCGTGCGGTGCACTAAAAAAAACAATCGGGTACGTGTAATGACTTTGCTTTCAATAATTTTCCAATTTGGTTTGGATAAAAGAGGCGTTGAGGATTTCAATACTCATTTTTGACCGTTGCTTTGAATGCAACGCCTTTCACAAGTAACGCCTCCCCGAAGCCGCACAGTCTCGCACACACGTGCTTTCACGGACACAAAACCTCATAGGCAAACAGGTCCCACTTGTGATGACTTGGCAAGACCCCATTTGCTCTGCCTAGACACATCAGCATTTACATACCCCCATGCCACCAACTTCATTTTTAAGTTTTCAATGTTCAAAATTAAACAATTTTATCATCAACAAAAATCAAATTAATTATTTCTTGATGATGAAAGTAAAAAATCAAATTCGAAATTCATAAAAAAATATTTCCGAAAACTATTACATAACAAAAATATTAGATCATTATGCTTTTATGTTTATCATCACAAAAATTTACTTTTATATCAAAAATCAAATCCCATAAAAAAAGGTAATTTTGTAATTTTGAAAGAATTGACCATTAAAAATAAGAAAACGCGTAAATTAGGCATAAATTATATGTTTTACTTGAAATTATATTAGTAATTTTGTTGAAGGTAATTAAGAACTCTGGAAACTGAAAGGAAGCCATCTGAATACTCAATATAATATTTCTGGTTTCAACAAAAAAAAATATTTCTGGCTCAGATTTGCCCCTAATGGTCCACCGGCTTACGGTAGCGTCTCTCACCAACCAAGAGCAATAAATTCTGAAACCACATTGATTCTTCCACGTGTACTTAAAACTCCCGCGTCTTAATCTATCCGTTAAACCTTAACGTTAACTCTCTCTCCTCTCTCTCTGCAACTCACCTCCCCGTTGAAGAAGGAAAAGAAAAAAGAAAAGAAAAGAAAAAGATTCAAGAATTTTTTTTTTTTTTGCTGCTATTGATTTAAAGAAAATTCAAAAATGGGAAAGTTGTTGTGCGATTCAACAGCAGCCGTTGCTGAAACGACATTTCAAACGCCAACTTCACCGGCTGTTCATTGGAGGGACGATCCAAAAGCCACCGTAGATCTTTCAGAGCAGACTCTGACCATCGCCGCACAACCTACGTGGGAGGACGTGATTGGGTTGGAAGACCAGCAAAGACGCCACTTACAAAGGCTCCAAACCAAAGGAGTGCTGTGGAAGCATCCCAAGAACGACGATTCGTATCCGGCGGTGGTCTTCAGGCTGTCGCACGGGGGAGACGTTTCGGCGGACGGGAACTGCCTGTTCACGGCCTCGCAGAGGGCGATGGCGGCGCGTGAGATGGACGCGCGGAAGCTGAGGAGTAGGACGGTGAGGAGGTTTGTAGAGGACTTTGGATCTGTTAGCGGGGAAGAGAGGGAAGTGATAAATGGTGCTATAAAGCATATGTATTCGCCGGATCTGAAGAACGGGTGGGGGATACATGTCGTTCAAGAGGTTAAGCTCTTAGCCAACAAAGAAGATCGTGGTTCGCTAGATTCTGCTATCGAGGAGCTTGTTCTCTTAGGGATGCAAAGGTGATTGTTTCACTGTTTCTTTCTCTTATCTTTTTTTTTTTGTGTTATTTGTTTTTTGGATCTGTTTGTGTTACTTTCTTGAAGTTCAAGAAATGAAGAAGATTTTTTTGTTTTTTATTCTTTTTTTCCTGTCTTTAATTAAAAAATTATGTTTGTAATTTTGAAATGATATGTTATATTGGGATTTTATAGCAGCAGATGGTTTTTGCCACATTATTTTTTTGTATATTTTTATTTGTCTAAGAAGAGTATAGAATATGGTTTTTGGCCGATTTAAAACGAAGTGTTGAGGGTTTTGTCAATGCGTTTCTTTGGATCTGTTGGTTCTAAATGGAAAGAGTGAATCGTCACTGTGTTTAGGCTCAAGAAATGACAACTGAAAAAAAGATTATTTTTTATTGCAGATGATTGTTGTTGCTTCTGCTTGTTTTTTTATTAGAATTTATTTTTGTGATTTGAAGAGAAATGGCGGCAGAGTCAATATACAAAGAGAGGTGTATAGCGGTGAATGATGGCCCGAGTTGGGCAAAATACATGTTGATCTCTGGTTCACCTGATGATGAGGATGATATCATCACTTTGCAGTATACCGAGGAAGGTTTATTATCTGTAGATGAGAATAGAGAAGGTCATGCTGCTGCTTTTGGTGATGATATTGCCATTGAGTGTCTTGCAACAGAGTTCAAGCGTGAAATCTATGTAGTAAGGACTAGATTTTGGAAGTTTAATTTGTTGTTCTCTCTCTGTTTTTCTTTTTTGAATCAACATATCCATTTAATCGTTTATATTTTGGTTTACATAATTGAGCAATGTATATGCAAGTATGCTAGGAATGAATTGTGACAGAGAAGTATGATTGTAAAATTCATGTTATTCTAAATCAGATGTGTGGCATATTCAACTAGTAATTTAGATAAACTACATTTAGGTTCCAAGTCTGATATTGCAGAAATGCACCATCAATGCAACAGCCTCACAACCTAGTTGTTGTTTGTTACACATACATGTCTTGTCATAGGCCAAAAGTCTGTGATTGTTTGGCACCATTTGATAATGGTAACTATATGGTTATTTAAGTGAATGCACAATATTTTCCAATCTGTTAACAAAATGGAAATTTTGTGTTTGTCAGGATATAAAGATATTCATTCTATGTCCCCGAGGCATTTCCTTTGGCCTTTTTTTCCTTTTCTTGTTCACATATTGTCTGGTTTGCTCTTGGTATTCATTTCTTGAGATCAAACTATCTCAGATGACAAAATCTCTTGTAGCCTAAAATTGGTTTGTTACACTACCATGTGATCTAGTGGATTGCCTCCCTTTCTCTTATCACCGATATTAAGTGGCTATTTTTTTTAGTTTGCGGAGTTCCATTCTATGTAGTGGATTGCATGAGTGAAGCTGTGGAACTGATGCATGTCACTGGAGAGATTTGAAAAATGAATTTTTTCAGTTACTGATTGCAGATGGTAGGAAATAAATAATAATAATAATAATAAAATTCTTGTACACTGCTAGAGTAACAGCTTTTCCTTTCACTGATATGGAGGAAGATGCTATAGATGGTCAGTTCAGTTGGATAGCTATTGCATATTCCGTCTGTGTTTGTTTAGCAAGCTGCATGAGGTCATTGTGTATAGCCACTCTTTTTGGAGTTCTTGTTCTGCTATTTTAATATCAAATTCCTATCTGTGATGTTGATGTAGGACCATGGAGTTCTAGAATTAGGAGTTTTAAAACTCCATGGTCCTAAAATTAAAACTACCATTAGTCTTTTAATTTTTATATGTAAATTTCTATTGATGATGGATCTGATGTTGTATGGCAAGTAGTTGTATGTTGTGTTTTAGGTATTAGAGATACCGTAAAAGCTAACTTGTATTTCTTGTATGGAGATACGGCAAAAGCTAACTGCATTGTGAACGCTCAAATTTCCTCATAAACCAGACTTGTAGAAGTTGTATGTTGACTTTTAGGTATTAGAGATACTGTAAAAGCTAACTTGTATTTCTGGTATGGAGATATGGTAAAAGCTAACTGTATTACGAACGCTCAAATTTCCTCGTAAATCTGACTTGTAGGAGTTGCCATTGTCTCACTTCAACATTATGTAGTTTTTAATGCATAAAAAGGAATATTAGGAAAGAAAATACTTTATCATTACCATGCAACTATGTATTGCTGTTGTTACCTGATTGAGTTTAGTTTATCAAGTCTTTCCAACATGGATAATTGTTAGAGAGTTCCACTTGTAATGATTTAGCTCTCATGTTCTGGTCAAACATTTTACAGGTGCAAGCACATGGATCTGATGCAATGGTTGATGAAGAAAATTGTGTTTTCTTTCTCCCACATCGTCCCAGGACTGAAATTTGTGAACACCCCTTCTTTCTCTTTATGAAAGGAACAGGTAATGAAATTGTCATAATCTATTTGAATGTTCAGGGTGAAAATTAAGTTCATTTTTCGTCATGGATTTTCCATATATATATATATATATATATATATATTGTACACAAAGACAACCCACCACAAAAGATTAACTATTTGATTGAATTTTAGGTACTTTAGTTGTTGGCTAAAGAATTAAATTTTTATTTTTAATACAGGCTGGTGTGGTGCTGGAGCTGATCACTACGAGCCTTTAATTGCTCAGCCATCTTCACTTGTTTCCCAGGAGAAGGTTGCTTTTGTACTTTGAGGGAATTAGTCCCTGCAGTTTTGTGACCTAGAGAGAGGTTGAATAGAAGTAGCCGCCGAATTTGTTTTTCTCCACAGAGTTAGACTTGCAATGTTCTCCTGATATTTTTTTCCCCAAATAATCAGGAGGATATATTTTTTGTTAAGATCATTTAGCATCGATCATCATTTGACTTGCAGGTTCACTGCCTGCACTTGTAGTATTTGTAGTGAGTTTCATCGGCATTTGTTATTGTTGCTGGGTTTTCATAGGGTGCTTGTATGATCTTGAATTTCTGGCCAAAGATGGAACAGTGCTTGTATGTTCAAAGTTTAATTTGACTGATTAATTTCATCTATGCACCACAATTGTGGAACTATGATGACAGCTTATTTTCTGAGAACTCAGGTCATGGAAATTGGGAGGCACTGAATGAAGGCAAGCTGAACTGTGTCTGAATATTAATTACTCAGCTTGGCAAAAATGGTTTATTTCCATAGTTCTATACAAAGAGAAGCTAAAAAAATATGAGGCGATCTCTACTGTTTTATTTAAATAGGAAAAAAAATAGTATAAAGTACAAGTACTATTATCTTTGCACCATCTATTAAAAAAAATCATTCTTGTTCTTTGTTTTTTTTTTATTTTCCACCTTCTTCATGAAAATTAAACATAAAAAATGAAACTATATATACTCGATCTAGAAAATTTTGTATGTGTCACATGGCTTGTAAAGTAACAATTCAAATGTTAAGTTGGCCATAATAAAGTAGCTTTCCATCTATAAAATCAAGCATGGCCATGTATTTGATTGTTAGTTTAGATACTAAAGATTGTGGAGGTGATCATGGCAGGTTGTACATATAGGAATCTTGCTTTGCCTCGTAAAAAAGTTACCAACCTAATTTTCTAAGTATTTTGACAATGACCTCGATACCAGTGTTCATGGGCGCTGCACCTCCCTTACAAGCTCCTTTATTGTCCCCATTCAACAAACGTGCTGCCATCTGCTTCAACTATAGACTAAAAGGCATACAAAAGTTCAAAAAGCATAGAAATGAAATGCCCATTTTCACCACAATTCTCTTCTGTTCAAAAGCTTAAGCAAGAAGAATATTAAACATGTATTTCTTTCTACGAGTAACCTTTTCTTTTCTTTCTTATTTTCCTGTTGAATAACATAGATTGAAACAATGTATTTATGCTACATGCATACTTAATTCTGTCCTAGTTCATGTTTATGTTATGCCTATGGGTCTGGTTTTACAGACTGGATTGTTGAATCCAGAAACTAGGGGTCTTCACTGGTTGCTGACGCTAGCTAACACATATTTATTAAGTAAAATTCTAGATGGAGAATTCAAAACCATTAACAGCAATAGTGGAAAGCAATGGAGGCTATAACATATTCTCAACCCGCCATGCCTTTTTACATAAGCAATTTCCTCTACACCTAAACAACAATAAAGTAGGATTTCTTGAATCCCCACCAAAATATCCTCCATCATTTCCCTTTTCCCTCCCTATATAAGTCCTTGTCTCCATTCCACCATTGTCTGTCAGATGTGTGTCCTCACTGAGCCTTTTCTAACTAAGTTCTCCTTAGCTTTCCCCATTAAAATCATAATCTCTAAACTCACTAAGAAACCCCACTAAACTTCTTGTTAATTATACCTCTTTCAACAATGGATACTATAAGCAAGGCTAAAAAGCTTCAAGCTATGCACAGTTTGAAGACTCAGTTTTATTACAATCTCATGTTTCGTTCATTCCTTGCCTTGACGTGTAGTTTGCTTTTTTCCTTTCCTCTTTGGTTTCCATCCCTATGTTCATCCATGAAGCTATTTCTATCTCTATCCATCCCAAATAAGTTTTCCTCCTTCTTTAGCCCCAAGTGCTTGTTTATACTGGTAAATGTCATTGTTGTCTTTCTTGTTGGAGAATCAAGGTTTGGTGGGTCTCACTCATCTCCAGTGGGCGAAATTTATGATGAATATGTAGAGAGGAGCTGGAGTCTTAGAGGAGTGTCAACTCATCAAGACAAGGCAGAGGAGAGTAAACTGGAGGTGAACTGGGTTGACCAAGAGACTAATGTTCAAGATAAAGAAGTAGTACTGAAGGAAGAAGTTGCTGAATTAACCAACAAAGGAGATAAAGAAGTAGCGGTGAAGGAAGAAGATGGTAGAGAAGTTAATGAATTAACCAACAAAGGAAAGAAGGATGCTCATGAAGAGGTTAAAGTAAAAGAAGATAGGCATGAGGAGAAGGAAATAAGTGAAGAAGAAGAAGAAGAAGAGAGTGGATTGCCTCCAGAGGAACTGAACAGAAGAGTCGAAGAGTTCATTGCAAGGGTTAATAAGCAAAGGTGGCTTCAAGCCCAGTTATTAGTCTGTTGTAAGGCATGATTAGTAGGATCCAGACACTGTAGTGCCATCAGAAAGTTGGAGTAAATGCTGTATTCCTTGCTGCTATGGTCATTATTTTTGGCACAATAAATCTGCCAAGTTTTCTGTACTTGGAACTTAGGAGAAGGGCTTTGTAATTAATCTGTACTTATAAATATTTATCTCTATTGACAAACGGTTTATAAATAAAGGACTCTTCATTTTTAATTTTTTTACCTTTTATTAATTGAAAAGGAACGGCGAGAGGAGGAAAAAAAAAATGCTCTGGTGCTTTAAACAGAAGTGTTGACAATAAATATGGTATTGTAAAGGAAAATTTGGTGTTCTTAATTATCTAAGCCCCTTTGCAACTCCCAGCTTGATCCATGAATTATTATTTTTTTAATTAAGCGAGGTACCTCAATATACATAAATTACATAATTTAATGAATCATTCGAGGACTTCCAGATGACATGATTAAGTAAATTATTCTTATTCCTTGTTTTTAATCTCACAAGTTTAATTTTCATACTCTTCATTTTCATTTTAAAGCTTTATTTGCACCCCAATCATTCCATTCTTTATTACCAAATATATAACATCATCATGGCTGTGGAATTCCAAGACACTTGAAATCATGATCCATTCCCTTGTTAAGTAATTTGTGAAGTCATTGGACATGAGTTATCTATAGAATAAAACAATTCACAATATAAAGAGGTTTAAAGAGATGGACAAAATTAGCTACCTGTGTAACCTCGCTATAGTCATTGACAGGAAAGAAAAATATTGGTTGTCTGCATAAAATATGCTCTAACAAACACCCAGTTATCACCAGCTTGCAGTGTAATGTTGGGTCGTGAGACATGGAAGAACATCCAGTTGTTTCTGTTGACTCTTTGGGTGGTGAGCGGTGGGTTTGAAATGTCAAGGGGAATATTGCTTTTTTAAGAGGCAAGACAGCGCTATTTCAAATGGAATTCCTTGGAATCTGGGAGTATTTTCTGGGCCAGCCTGCATCCATTGTGACTTTGACCCCTGCATGGCTCATATTCCTTCCTTAGCAAATAAGAGATGTTCAGGAATAAGATTCATTTATTGAATAATCGACTGATTTTTTAGCTAAGTAATTTAATTTATTTTTTATAGTTAAGGTATATAACAATTTGATATGGAAAGCTCAGAGAATTGGTAAGTGATATGTAGTAGGTGATGCCTAATAAAATAAATGACAAAAAATAATGGTAGTAGTGAGTGATGTTTGGTAAGTCAAATGACTAGTAGCTGATACATGTAAAAGATCTTTTTTGATGGATGTGATGACTCTTTAATGGTAAAGTCAGTAACTTTATAGAGAGAGAAAATACAATGATATTTTAGAAAGATAGACTCTGAAAATATGTATGACAAAAATGTTGAGAATGAAGAGATTGTGAACTTTTGACTTAAAGGATTCATGATATATTTATAGCACATGAATCTTATCATTTTATGGAGAGAAATGGCTGAAGTGTAATTTTCTTCTTGTAATATTTTGAGTTGTATTCTATTTAAAATAATACTTATTTGATCAATATAAAATATTGAAGGACCCGCGTGGGGTTCGAGAAAAATTATTTGGCGAGTGTTGGGCTCAGGAAAGGTGTCCGAGCCCATTAGAGATGATAGTGGGTTCGAGCGCGCTGCCTGGACCTAAACACACTAGCCTTGAATGTGATAGCCCAAGCCCACAAGGACATTAGAGTGCATGCCCAGCATCCTTGGTGCTAGGCGCATGCCCTGCATGGGCATAAGCCCATTGGGGTGCACGGGGCTAGCGCCCAGTGCTGTAGCCTGACCCATGTTTTTTGGGTTTTTCTTTTCTTTTCAAGAATTTCTTTACATTTCTTTGCATTCATTTTGGAAGATTTTTTTGGTCAATTTTATTTGGATGTACAAGTTGGTTTTAAAAAAAGAGGGCAGGCTGGTTGAAACTTTCATTGGTGGGTGGTGGCTAAGCTCTTGGTGTGTTAATACCTAACATGGTTGTATTGCCCTTGCATCCCTACAATTTTGATGAAAGTGCATTATATTACAACAAATATATATGAAGCTGATTTTTGTCATGTAGCAAGCCCAAGCATGATAAAAGGGCTCTCTACTTTTCACATGTTTCGCTCCCCGCAATGTTTCGAATCCCACAAAGAAATCTAAGTGCGACTGTGTGGTCAACTTCAAGTTATTCCTACATAGAAACTTTGTTTTCATAAAAACTTGAAGAAAAGTTGTGTTCAGGGAGGTGTAAATTTTCATATTTTGGATTTACATGCAAGAATACGGTTTAGATACATTGAAGTTCATCATTTTTAAGTTCCAATACAAAGGCCAGAGGTTCTTTGGTGTCGGTTTCGTTTTATGATTTCTACTTTTATTTTCGAAAAACAAGGAACAGGATTTGAAAGCTTGTTTATTTTTTTGACACATGACCATAAATTGTCATGTAAAAGACGGGTTTATTTGTTTGTTTGTTTTTTTAATTGTGGGTATCCGGGTCAGCTTACGCGCATCTCGATTAATCCCCCGATAACATGAAATTAACTACCAGGTAAGTCTCCAGTAGCCCTGAGGTTTGTGGCACTCAAACTAGTGATATTTGAATAGCAAATTCAGGATCTGATTAGTTTAACTACACGGGTTTGTCGAGAAGATGATAGATGACATTTCTTTAGACCGGGCTCGTAAACACTCTTACATTATTGTACCCAATAAGAATGTAGGCCCAAGATCATTGCGGGCCTCAGAGTTAACCCGAATACAAGCCTCCTGAATTGGACTTTTACTATTTTGGAGCTTTACTTAGCCCTAGGGTGCCTTGGAAATCCAATGCTCCCAGAGATGAGCAATCCTCGACTTGGTCCTGAAGGTGTCATCGGCCCATCACGCTTTCTGCGTAAGCAACCAGCGAGCCAGACGACACATCTCTTGAAGCTCCTTGCTTAAACATAGCCCATTTGTCACCAATTAAAGGAACAGAATATATTTGCATTAAATGCAGGCACTCACTGTCAGACACGTGTCATCCTATGGACTGATTAAGCACTCGTCATCAATTGTCCACGGCCTACGTAATCTATAATGGAGACAACTTTATCAGGGGCTCGTTTTCGAAGGATGGGTTTTAAAGTGAAATTGCATGCAACTCACGGTATGGCTCTGTAATTTACTCAAAAATAATATTCTTTTCTTTGGCCAATTAAAAGTTGACAGGTTGTTAGTTAAAAAATAATAATATTTTCTTAAGGCATGCTGGGACAGGTAAGATTGTTAGGCCCTTGTGCTCTTTTGATTGCGGTGGGGGTATCGGGCCATTCGGCCCATTTACGAGTTGGTCTTATAAGCTAGTTTGAGTTTATTTGTGGAAAAATAATTTCAGTCTTTTTTCTTTTTAAAAAAAAAAGATTCTAGAAAATAGTAAACTAAGGTATTGTTTAATATTATCATGTTTTCCTGTTTTAAGCATGTTTAGTTGAAGTGTTGCATTTATTTTTTATGTAAAAAAATTAAAAAAAACTTTTTAAAAACAACATAAAATTACTTTTTTATATTTTATAATTGAGTTTTTTTATGTACATGATGATATATTACTGATATAAAAAACAATATATATTACTATATTAATGTCTT
>Ga0307512_10007249_pt1 | contig 11031 bp, 12 predicted proteins | sample 14_EM_MG_FD_200267 | JGI IMG/M metagenome (GOLD analysis project Ga0307512, IMG submission 200267) | Populus trichocarpa ectomycorrhiza microbial communities from riparian zone in the Pacific Northwest, United States - 14_EM | ecosystem: Host-associated > Plants > Roots > Unclassified | place... | reverse complement strand
CGCCCCCTCCTCATGACACCCCCCGTTTATCGGCAAACTATCCTTTTGTCCGAAGGGATACGAGCAGAGTCAATCGTGTTGTCCGCAGTGGTTCAGTCGGCTACCGGCCTTTTAGTGCCGACCTCGATTCAAACTTGTCCAACTCTCCCCCAGCCACTTTCGGTCGATTGAACAACATCCTTCCTCCTCCCGAGACGATATTAGAGGGCACTTCTGCAGATGTGGTTGTTCCTGCCCCACAGCGCGGGCATGTTCCTCGGGTCAGCCGAGTTCGAAGCGCACTTTCGTCTTCTCCCAGTCGCACCGGCCGCGAATCGTCCTCGGACGACTCAGATTTCGATTCTGACGATGAGGACCACGTTATGGAGGATGATGAGCACCATCATGATGATGATGTTGTCGATCACCTTGATGTCATTGGTACGCCGTAGCATAGCTCTTGCTCATTTTCAGATCACTGACACTACTTCTTTATAGACCCTCAAGTTGCCACCGTTGCGGCACTCACCAACGCGGCGAATGCTATTCTTCTGTAAATGTTCATTTCCATACATACTGGCTCAAGATTCCCACTGATATCGGCTCCGACTCAGCCCACCCCTCTCTTTTTATTCTCGCAAACCGGTTGTTGTCCTTCCACGTACTGGGCGAGAGTTAGATGTAGAAGGTGCTTCGATTCACACCACAAGCACGGACGAGCTCGACCGGCATGTCCAGGACGTGCTGAAACGCAGAAATAAATTCAGGCGTGTAATGAAAGGCGTGTGGGCCTTCTTGAAAACTCGTGAGTGGGGCGTGTACATGATACGTTTGACCGGCCCTGATCCGATTTTCTCTTATTAAGCCTTGGGCGTCAGTGTTCCTCCGCAGGGCTGTATTACTCAGACTCACAGTTCGCTTTCGCTTCACAGGTTGCCTTTGGTCTCTATGGGTTCTTCGTAGGTAAGTGACCTTCAGCGGTGTCGGTTTGACTTGCTCACATGTCACGCTTAGTGTTTTGGGGGTCTGCGCTTGTTCTCCTCCTGGCCAAATGGATCAATCTAAATAACCAGGAGACTCAGGACTTCTGGGTAGAGATTTGCGAGCAGATCTTGAATGGTGTGTTTCGCTGTCGTGGACGTCCTCGGGCTGTCAGATCTCACTCCAATATTATAGGCCTGTTTTGTCTCACTGGGATTGGCCTCATCCCCTGGCGTATCGTTGACACATATCGTTCGTCTCTGCTTCACTGGCTCCTCCATATTTCGCTAATTTTGGATGACAGGGATAATCAAAATCTGGTATTACAAGCGTCGGACCCGAAAACTCCGAAAAAAGGCAGGGCTTCCTGAATTATACGATAACAATGACCTACCGGATCCCATATTTGATCCGAACTACGTGCATGTCCTGACAGATAAGCAAGAGTACGAGTTACATCATCGTGAGACCTTTCGTTCCTCCACGGCGTAGTTTCACTTACCTTTTCTAAACCCCCAGAGCAAAAGAAGTTTATGAAGTCTCAAACATGGTATCGCCCCCACGGAACAGAAACACATAGAGTGAGTAATTTTACACCTGCAATCACGTATCCAAGTCTGACATTGATTCGTAGGCGTTCCCCATAATGTTCGTCCCCACTATGGGCAACTGAGCATCGCTTATTCTTTTATTTAGCACTGCCCTATGGATCTGCTTGCTGAACGATGGAAACTCGGTGTTCCAGGTCAGACAGAATGAATAGGTTTCTCCACGCCGATACTCACCGAGAATGTAGTGTATGCTGGCCGCTTGTATGTGGTCCATGAACCGCTTCCAACGTCCAGCATGGACAACTGGCTCGCTCATACCGTTAGCCTTTGGCTGCGGCATCCTCTCCGGCGTCTTCATCTGGCGCGGTGGAAAAAAGACGAAACGCACCGAACGCGTTGAAGAGCGCCTGCGCCGCGCGCTCGAGATGGACGACTTGGGGCATGAACACGCGCCGGACGGCGTGATAGCGCGGCTGCAGGAAGCCATCACCCGCCACAGCGGGGGAAACAAAGAGCGAGGATCTGCCGAGAGTCCCGGTTCGCAGGACGAAAAAGCTGACAAGCAATACCGTGGGACCCAGAACGGGACTGGAAACCGCCCTGATTATACCAACACCGTCTCCCCGCCAATTATTATGCCCGGTATCAAGATTGAGGAAGAGATGGTCGTTCCCCCTCATAGCTAAGCTACGATATTTGATTGCACTGACGTTTGAAGTGAACGAAATCGATCGACGCCCCTTTTCACGCTCATCTTTATTTCATCTGTTGTAATCTGTAATATTACTTAGAGGATGGTTCACTTCGTTCTAGTTTTCTTCGCAAGGATTGACGTTGACATCGTTCTCCCATTCCATCTCCTTGTACGGTCATGATATAAATGTGCTAATACAGATTTATTGATGGATGGCTTTGACTAGTTGGATTGTTGAAATCCGTACAGATGAATGTACATTTTGGAATGTGGTCTGCTGTGAATCTCCACACATCTCTTTCTCGTTTCCGCTTCTGGCAACACACCAGAGGACTATCATCACAACCCCACCTACGGCAAAGCAGAACCGGAGCACGCTGAGGCTATCACTGGTGGCACGTAGCCGCCGATTGGGTGCTGTTGAAGCGTAGGGGGACCATCGTTCACGCGTATTGCTGACGAGCCCAGCGTGCGGCGGAGACGACGTTTTTCAGAGACGCCTCGGTCTCCTTCCAGCCACGGGTCTTGAGCCCGCAATCCTAAAGAAAGGATATTAACTAAACGCTATAGTCACCAAAGAAGCGATGACGCACGGGATTGACGAAAAGGAGCGCGTCTGGGAGGATCTCGAGCATTGCCTTCAGGCGATCTCGGATTTCCTGATCACCCGGAACACGCGGAGAATGAATGTCATATACACCAGGCCCAATGTTGTTCGAATAGCCGTAGTGTTTGAACGTATTGAGCAACTTCATGTCGCTCTTCGAAGCTTCAATGGAGATAACGTCTGCATCCAATCGTTGGATCGAGGGGAAGATGTCGTCGAAGTCGGAGTAGCAGAAGTGTGAGTGAGTCTGTAAAGTATCGCTGACACCCGCGGTTGACAACTTGAACGAATCAACGGCCCATTTGAGGTAGGCGTCCCAGTCTACACGTCGGAGTGGCAAACCCTCACGGATAGCTGGTTCATCCACCTGGACGGCCTTAATTCCTGCCTTTTCGAGGTCAATGACCTCTTCACGGAGAGCCAGTGCGAGTTGCTTCGACTGCAGCTCACGAGAAACGTCTGCGCGAGGGAAAGACCAGTTGAGAATTGTAACAGGACCGGTGAGCATGCCTTTCATGGGGTATTTAGTTACACTCTGGGCGTAGCTGCTCCATTTAACGGTCATTGGGCCGGGGCGCGAGACATCCGACACAACGATGGGTGGGCGAACATAGCGAGATCCGTAACTTTGTACCCATCCATTTTGTGTGAAGACGAAACCGTGGAGCTGCTCGCCAAAGTATTGAACCATGTCATTGCGTTCCGGCTCTCCGTGGACGAGGAGATCAAGGCCAACCGTTTCCTGGAAGCGGACGACACTTTCTATCTCCTTTTTGAGGAAATCCTCGTATTCGGCCTCGGTGATTTCGCCCTTGGTGAACTTGGCACGGGCATTGCGGATTTCTTTGGTCTGCGGGAATGACCCGATGGTGGTAGTGGGGAACTTGGGAAGATCGATATGTTTCTTCTGGATTTCCTTACGGACAGCGAAGGGGCTCTTGCGCTCGAGCATGTCGGGGGTGATTGCAGCGACCCGCTTACGAACAGCATCATCAGACGTCCGTTCGAATTCACGACGCTTTGCAATGGATTCTTCGTTAGCTTTAACTGCCGAGGAGATTGCCGCATCCTGAGAGTTGGACAGGACTTTCGCCAAGATCGACACCTCCTGAGCTTTCTCGCGAGCGAACGAGAACCAGTCCTTCTGTGCCGCGGTGAGCTTCTTTTCGGATGCGAGGGTGACAGGAATATGGAGCAGTGATGAGGATGTAGACACGATAACGCGGTCCTGCCCTAGCGCATCAACGGCCTTCTGTCCAAGCTTGATTGCGGCCTGGAAATCAGTCTTCCAAATATTGCGACCGGACACGAGACCCAGCGACAGAACAACGTTAGTCGGTTTTACGGCGGCAATGACGTCATCGAGTTGGCCGGGCGCACGGTCGAGGTCGATATGTAAACCAGTAATCGGAAGCTTGGCAACATAATTCAAGTTGGAGTCGAGGCGTCCGAAGTAAGTGGTAAGAAGGATTTTGGGTGCGACTGGGGAGAGCTCCGCATATGCACTGGTATATTCCTTCTCGTAACCCGCTGCCTTATCGAGCACCAATATGGGCTCATCAAGCTGGACCCACTCAGCGCCAGCTGTCTTCAAGTCGGCAAGTAGTTGCTTGTAAACAGGAAGGAGCTTGGGCAAAAGAGAGAGAGGCTGGAAATCAGGTTTGGCGTCCTTGGACGCCTTACCAAGGGCAAGGAAAGAAACTGGTCCCAGAACTACGGGGCGAGTCTCAATGCCCAGCGCTTTTGCCTCGTTGTATTCCTCAATAGCCTTGTTGAAGTTGAGCTTGAAATCAGTTTCATCCGAAAACTCAGGCACGACAAAATGGTAGTTTGAATCAAACCTCAAAGGTGGGATGTCAATGCAAAATATTTCTGACAAATCTATGAACCTACCATTTCTTCATCTCAGAGGCAGGGACATCGACGCCGTCAGCCTGACGCCCACGGCCCATGGCAAAATAAACATCAAGGGGTGTCAGACCCTGGCCAACATAACGCTTGGGAATGACGTTGAATGCAGCGGAATGATCGAGAACATGGTCGTAGAGAGAAAACTCGCCACTAAGGTCCATTGATTAGACTTTGCACCAGAACATGTATGAAAATGAAACAACCTAGGGATATGGTCGACGCCTTTATCTTTCACCGACGTCCAGTTACTCTTCTTTACATCTGCCGCAGCCTGAGTGAGCTGGTCGGCGGTGATCTTGCCAGCCCAATAAGCCTCGACGGCTTTTTTTACTTCGCGATTAGCGCCTGTCAAAATCGATACTCAGATTAGAACGACTTGACTCTGGGTGGAAGTAGATGCGCACCAATACGGGGGAAACCAAGAACGGCGGACGCAACCATGGCTCTGAGGGATGAAGGCAGGAAAAAAAAGGTGCCAGGGGACAGTTGCCAGGGTTCGAGATAAATACATGGTTAGATCAGCGCACGGGACTTGCCGCAACTCGCTTTTTCTCGCTTTTTTGGCTTGTGACAAGTCAAGAAGCGACATCAAGCGAAAAAGCTGAAAAGGCCGCTCACAACATCATTTTTTATACCCTTTTTCGCTCTTTTCTAACATTTTTTCTAAACTTTTCCGACCTTTAAGCTAATTGAAAATACTTAAATTTTTAGTAATCTAAACCTACATCTTCTTTCTCGCTTTCTTATCGCTTGCACAAGCGAAAAAAAGAACTTCTGATGAAACCGTGAGGGATGATCAGTCCTATCACTCGTAATAATCATGCACAATCGCATTACGCATTTTCACGAATCTTCGCCCCAAATTTTAATGACGTACAGGACAAGCGTGTGCAAGGCGTGCACCCGTCAAGAATGTAATAATCAATAATCGACGGCCGAGAGCGCTCCATTGATTGTTGCGTCGGTATATTCCCGAATTTGGTCACGGTCGCACAACGTGGTCCAACGCGGACATGAGGTGACCCAGGTGACCAGCCCCTGATCGAAGGAAGCGTGCCCCACTTTCTCCAGATTATCATGTCGGATAATATATCCTTCGTACTCAAAGGTGTCGGTCAAGTCTCATTTGACCATCGTCCAATTCCAGAAAGTGTGTCAGTTTCCCCTCATGTCGTAATATGAAGTCATCGAACTTATTCACCTATAGTTAGCGAAGACGAGGTCCTTATCGAAGTGAAGAAAACAGGTGGGCTGCCCCTGTTGTTATTGTTGCTGCAGACACGTCGATGCACTTCTCAACAGGGATTTGTGGATCCGATGTACAGTGATGCAGCTTCATCGCTTACATCTGCTCACAGGGAATCACGATCTATAGGTGCACTATCTCGTGGACGGTCGCATTGGCGATTTCATAGTGGAGTCTCCCATGGTGCACTTGATGACCCCGTCTTAATGCCGCTGCTGATCTCGAAACAAAGGTTCTCGGCCATGAATCATCTGGCGTTGTATCTAAAGGTGGATCGACCTCATTTTCCATGCTATGTGACTAAGGGATATCTCTTGGCTCAAAGTCGGCAGTGGCGTGAGCGGTGTCAAACCGGGTGATCGTGTGGCTATGGAGCCGGGAGTTTCCTGCCGCAGATGTGAAGCTTGCAGAACAGGCCGATACCAGGTATGTGACGTAAACATTTTGTCGCCTCCACACACTCATAGCCTAACCAGCTATGCCCTAACATGGCATTCGCGGCCACACCTCCCTACGACGGTACATTGACCAGATACTATCGCCTTCCTGAAGACCTTGTGTACGTCCTTCCAGAGAATCTTTCACTAGAGGACGGCGCTATGGTACGGTGAACCAACTCTTCTCGACCAGTCCTTGAATGTTGTCAGATGGAACCTCTTTCAGTTGGTGTCCACTCTGTCTTCACACAAGCCAAGCTACAACCTGCTCAATCAATCGTGGTGTTTGGTTGTGGCCCCGTCGGACTTCTCTGCATGGCTGTGGCGAAGGCTATTGGTGCATCGAGGATTATCGCCGTTGATATTGTACAGAGCCGCCTTGACTTCGCAAAGAAGTATGCAGCCACAGACGTGTTTCAGCCGCCGCCGCTTCAGGAAGGCGAATCCAAGATGGCATATTCCCAAAGATCTGCAGGTCTCTTGAGGGCTACTCTGGGCGTGGAGGATCGGGGTAGCAGGGCTATTGACGTTGTAATAGACGCTAGCGGTGCGGAAGTGTCTATACAAACTGGTATTCTCATTGCCAAGGTCGGCGGGACATTTGTACAGGTAAGACCCTGTTTGTGCCAGTTGATATCTTTATCACACAATCACAGGTCGGAATAGGTCACCCGGAAGTTGTCGTGCCTATTACTACTTTTCTCGCAAAGGAATTAATCCTCAAGGGTTCCTTCCGCTATGGCGTATGTATTACCTGTACACATGTCGCACCGCGACTGACATATGATAAGCCTGGGGATTATCGTCTAGCACTTGCTCTCGCCACTCAGAAGAAGGTGGATTTACGGCCTCTTGTGACCCACCGGTAGATATTCTTTCGGGCGATCGCCTCGGCTATACCGCATCTAACTGTGATCTAGTTTCAGATTTGAGGATGCCATCACCGCGTTTGACGTAACGAGGAAAGGAAAGTCGGAGGACGGCAGAGGTATCATCAAGGCGATAATCTCTGGTCCAGGAGTCTCGGTCGATGATATTTGAACTTCTGAATGAATAAGGAGAGTGCATAGGATGATCGACGGATCAAAGTTTGATTGGCTATAATGAACTTCTTCCTTTCCTAACACTCACGCCTGTTATGTATGTGCCATTGATTTTGATATTGGACGTCCACACGGCAATGAGAACGGATGGGGTCCGTGAAGCAAACGCTGGTGCCACTGGCACGTGGTCTCTGAAAAGCGCGCTGCGGCTTGAGCGCTTGAGCACCGGCCGCAACCCGTTGCTTCCACTTGTTCCATCAGCTATCAACTGAATTGGCTAGCTCTAAGAGATGATACAAGGCTCTTGATAAGAGCTCTTTGGTTGTTATCTCGTTGAATCATCCAGCGTCGCTTGAAGACTTGCTGTGCCTCGGATCTAACTTGAAACCCCTTTGTTACAGCTTGCCATTGCCCTTTTGTTTGGGTGAGAGGGAAATTTGCTTTTAGCATCCCCTACAAGCGACGATAGAACACCCCCCGCGTACTCTGTGATCATGCCCTTCCTCCCACGAAACCGCTATTATCTTCGCATCTCGTCATCGTCGATCTTACCACTATATGTAGGTCCCTTTATAGCATACTAATTAATACCTGAGAGACCACATTTAATCCACAGGTTTATCTCGACAGCCAGCATGTTGACTGGATGTCGGATCGGGTACTTCGTCAAATTGTCACTGATCTCAGGCCAAAGTGATGGGATACTGGTTGTCCCACACCATGGCCTAAGCTGATATCTTCATAGGATCCTCCCCAAGTTAAGAGCTGAATCCGATGCACATCTTGGACCGGGACCTGCACCAGCGAATGCGAAGAGAGGCACTGTAGATGTCCATCGAGGAGGTATGTACTAGCCACAGAGTGATTCTGTTTATTCAAAGGCCTATTTAGACACATACCAATTTGCTTATTTTTTGCGTGAAACTGAGCCCCATTCGGTCTTACTAAAGGTAGTATTGTGCACGCAAACGTCAAGTCCTCTCATCGTTTCCCCGCAGACGAGAAACTTTGTGCTTGACGCAAACCCTCCGCCACCAACTTCCAGTGGTCCCGCCAAACCCACCGAACAACAATCAAGCAAGCGAAAAGTGAGTTCTTCTAGAAAGGAAGGACGTCCTAAGACCCGTGTTTCCCGAACAAAAAGCCGCAAAGCTCGAGCGCGCCGGGTGGCGGCGGGAAACAGCGAAGAAGGGGATTACCAGCCTAGCGATTCCGAAAGTTTTGGCAGTGATAACTCACGAGTTGAAGAAGACGAGGGACTTGAGACAGCGGAAGATTCAAACATGGATACGACAGAGGGAACGCGAGGTGTCACCGATGAAAACTCAAGGGCTGACGTGAAGGTGGAAGAGGACGAACATCATGGCCTTCCTCAAACTGAGTCATCACATGTTGGAGACGCAGACGCCCCCATTGAAGTGGATGACGATGACGAACCCAAACCGAAGCTCGCTCTCGAGCTGAAGTATCGAGAATTCTCAAACTTCAATCGCTGCCTCTGTGTCGTTGTCGAGCCTTGGCCACCACAACATTCCAGCACTCGCACACCGCTGGTTGCCTCTTCCGCTGCATCTAGAGCGTCCACCGTCACACCTACCGCCTCCGAGTTTACCACGAACCGCGGTCAGCGGGCCAAAACACCATTGTTCTTTCCCGACGTCGACGACGAGCCCACAGCTCTTGCCAGTGTTCACCCACATACCCGTCATTTGCCACCAGTACCACTCTTTGACGATCCTCCGACAACCCATGAGACAGACGACGTGGAAGAATGGGACGACAACGCTGAATTAATGCAATTTAGTCAGATGCTAAATACTACAGGAAGAGTGAGTGGGGCAGATGTGGAGGAAGAGGACGAGTTTGATGGAACGGCACTGTTTGCGGATGCAGATGAAGCAAAGGAGTTGTGAAGGGATAGTGATTATCTATACTAGTGTATGTCTATGAAACGAGCGTTCTTCTCGCCCTATGCGCGTCCTATTTCTATGAGGATCTCCAACTCTCTCACGGGACTTACTGCTCGAAACCCTGCGGAACTCATTTCGAATTGACTATGCCCTCCGGATATGGCTCGTAGACGTGTAGAATAGTCCAGCATCTGGCTTAATGGTGCAACTGCATAGACCGGGCGTTTGAGTCGGATGGAATGAGTTCCTTCGTCTATAGAGGACACGGAAGATGGAGAGAGCAATTTCGGTGGGATATAAACGCCTTCCTGGCTGTAGGGAACAAAGGTCTCTTCATCCGGCGGTACTTTTGATTCGGCGAGATCGACGATCTCCCCGCCGTGTTCAACAAGATCCTTTATGACTGGCCCGAGTAAATCGGAGCTCACAGAGACCCGGATCCGGATGTAGGGTTCCATTATCGGACCTCTACCGCGATTCTTGACAAGATCTCGGAGGATGATGGCGCTAGCACCGCCTAGGATGGAAAGAGGGATATCGGGTGGGTGATTGAATGCTGTCACTTGAATACGACTTCGTGACAATGGAAAAGATGAATGGGGGGAACTAGACAGCGTGCCGGCAATGCCGCGAGAGATGTGGGTCCAAGGATTCTGTTCATCATGGAATACACTAGGGTGGGGGAGGGGTTTGCCGTCATCTTGAAGGACAATATTATCGTCCCAGGCACCATCGCCGACTTCATTGTCAAGTAGTGGTCGCAGAGAAAAGGAGACAGAGGCTGTCACGTTCCTCCCGCCTACACTTGTGGTCCAGTCGACTATAGAGGGGCGAGATTCGTCAGGCCCAACACTCTCTCGGTAGGCGACACGCCTCCGCCCAAATTCGCATCTTGCTCCCCATTCGTCTCTGAGTCGCCCCTCTACAATTTCCAGGTGAAGGGCGCCGAGTCCATGCACCAGCAGCTGCCCCTCGTGGGTCTCCATCCGTATCGAGGGATCTGTGCGTATCAGAGAATTCAAGGCATCTTCTACGGGCTCAAGGTCGGCATGAGACTGTGGAACGACAGAAGCAGACATCGTTGTCGGCGGAGGAGTGATGCCAGGGAACGGAGAGTCCTTAGATCGACCGTGCGTCGAAATCAGGGTGTCACCTGTGCGGGTATGCTTGAGGCCAAGGATTACTCCCACAGACCCAAATGGCAATTCCTCCACTTCTTTGGCTTCTGACGCGTACAATAACAGCAACTTCGAGACCCTTTCCTTGACTCCTCGGGAACTGTTAAAGAGAACACTCTGGCGGGACAGTGTACCTGAACAGAAAGTCAATCATTCGTCACGAAAATGGGGGTCACAGTTAGGGAGACGAACCGGAATACACCCTTACAAAAGTCATCCAGCCACGTCTTTTATCCCAGGAAACTTTCCAGGCCAAAAGCCGGAGAGGGTTTTGAGAAGCAACCGCGTGAGGCGATACATCCAGTGGTGAAGCAAGCAATTCACCGGCGTAGTCCATAACAATCTCGGTCCCAATGTGCTTGATCGCCGAACCACATAGCACAGGTAGGATATCGGACTTGAGTGTCGCAGAACGGAGGAGGGGTAAGATAGCTGACGGGCTGACGCCTAAATAAGCCGAAGGGTGTGTCGGCAAATCGAGCAGATGTTCCATG
>Ga0307512_10007247_pt1 | contig 11032 bp, 16 predicted proteins | sample 14_EM_MG_FD_200267 | JGI IMG/M metagenome (GOLD analysis project Ga0307512, IMG submission 200267) | Populus trichocarpa ectomycorrhiza microbial communities from riparian zone in the Pacific Northwest, United States - 14_EM | ecosystem: Host-associated > Plants > Roots > Unclassified | place... | reverse complement strand
GGGCTCGCGAGAAACGGATTGAGAAGCAGGGTGATGAGAGGGTTCGCGAGGTGGGGAAGAGCGCTGAGAAATGTCTCGAGGAGGTTCTCGAGGAGAGGCAGAAAGATGAGAAGGATGTTGGGAATGGGGCGAATGCTGCGATCGTTCACTGCGTGAAGTATGGTGAGATACGGTAGATGAGTTCGGAGATAATTGCCGAGACGACGATTTAGGATGGGAGTGAGAGCTCGAACTCTTGGATTTCTTAGAGACAGAGGATTCGGCGTAACCATCAGGATGCCTATCACCGTGGGGCTGAGTGGTCGAGTGGCTCCTGCTGATCTGAGTACCAATCACAGAGTGGTCTTCAACCGGCGAGCGGGACGTCTGAGGAGTGTTCGATATCGAGTGAGTTCTGGAAGGTGCCATCGAAGGCGCCCTAGAGACGTATCGCGAAGAGGGAAGAACGGAAATCTCGTCCTGAGAGTCCCTGTCGTCTTCTAACTCCTTATTCCCACCCTCATCGTATACAATCGAAGCTGGGCCGCTGAAGACGAAAAATATTAGTTACCGTACGGAAGACGTACGCGTCCGCCTGGAACTCACTATTTCACTTTCCCCTGAAAGTAATCGAGCGTCAGGACATGGTATACCAAATCTATATGACGAAAATAAAACGTACGTCATCGTTCCATTTTATCCGCGCCTTGAACTCGGTCAAGCCGAAATGAATCTCAATACTGAACACGATCGTCCAGTACTTCTTCCCATTTTGACCCGTCATGGCTTTGGCGCTCGCGGTCAGCGGGGACAGATCAGCTCGCACGAAACACAACGTCGAGAAGTCGTCTAGAACCACGACCCGATTGGATGAGAATCCGGCATTTCATGCAACAGGACGCACCTTGACCACGCAAGATCCACTTTGGCTGTTCCCCAGGTCCGCGGTAGCACCAAATTTCGATCTCGAAGACGGAAAGCGTTGAGAGACTCGTGAGCTCTGTACAGTATTTCCTACTGAACGTTGTTGACTCTTTCACCCTCGAGTTCTACAAACGAAACGCATGTAGTCAGTTAAATTCAGATGAGACTAGTGTTCTGTGATTGATCATACCCGTGCAAGGATACAATCAAATGCGTCCGGCAACAACTTTGGTCCACTTGGTAACTGGAACAATCGACTCTGCCTCTCATTATGTTCCGGGTCTGTTGGATCAAACTCCCTCAAAAATTCGACACCGTACATGTACTTCGCAATTCGAGCTCCGACGTGGTGGTCACAATAAAAGCCGATGGCACCATTCGCAACTGCTTTGGAGGTCTGACCGTCCGGTCGTGACACGACGATACCATCAGGGGTAAGTCGTTCCTGGAGTTGCGAAAAGAGCCAAGGGGAAGAGGCGAAACCACCGACGAGCCAAACAGATTTGACCATACCCCCCGAAAGGGTGACTTGGTTCTTGATAGAGGAGACTGCAGCTTCTATTGAGGGTTCGAACAGCTCGGCGACCTCATCACTATGAACGCAGGATATTAGGGAAGGCTGAAAGTGGATAGGACCCGTTCTTACCCGGTCAGCTTCAACTTTCCGTTGCGAATTCCGACGCTATTATCCTTGTCGAGGGGACTGCCGAAAGGGAGGAACTGAAGTTCGGCTCTATTCCGGAACAACCTCTTGGTCGTTTCGTCGAACCGTTTGGCGATATGATCCAACATGGCAGAGTTGCCGTATTGCTGCGAGTTGCCGAGCTTGTGTTCCAAAAATTTTCTAGCTCGGCGGCTGACGAAAACTGAACCAGAGAAGAGGCCTAAGATGAAATGGAAATGTAAGAGAAGTGAATTGGAAATGAAAAAGGAAGACGCACAATCCGGAGGAGCGATTTCTTCAATCAACAGGGGAGAAACGCCCTTTATGGCATATGAGGAGATATCGAGGGTTCCACCTCCAGCATCAGCCACGACAAATCCATGCTGTGATGGATTCTAGAGAGGAAAACGTTGAACTCTGAGTTTAAAATTTTAGGGAAAAGGTGACTGACCGAGAGGACATCGTCTGCAAGTCCATTCAACACACACGAGTGGAGACTGGCCTCACCCTCCGTGACAAATCTAACTCTGGCTTTACCTTCGTCGGTTTTCGGTACGAGGCCGGCATATATCGCAGCCCTGCGCATCTTGCTCTGCTGCGCTCCTTCCCACCCGTTTGGGTGAGATAAGACGAACTGGATCTCGTTCTCGACGGACTTCCATACAGAGGCACCACCGGCGTGACTCTCGATGATGAATGACCGAGTGCAGCGGAAGAGATATCTGAGGAAGTCGCCGAACACTTCGATCGCGGATTTCGATTTGGGGAGATGAGGGAGTTTCATGCCGTTCATCTCCAGCTTCATCGATTTGGGACGGAGACGGAGCTTGAAGCTAACGCGTGGACAACGGTGAGAGAGGTTTATCGGATATCGAGATGCGTCGAAGGACGTACAGCTCGACCTTTGTCCAACCCTGCTCCTCGGCAGCGGTGACGTTGGACTGCTCTTCCGCCTCGGCACCGGCTTTAACAGCATCGCCGTGTCTATCATACCAGACTACAGTGGGGATCTTTGGATTTCCGGCCTGATGTTCTTGTCCCGGGAACCTGAAGTGCACGGTCACGTCAGCCCACGTGTTTCAACCCCGACATGAGCCAACAAACGAGGATGCGAAAGGGGGCGATGGACACAAGGCATCGCTTAGAGTGAAATAGAAGTGTGGCGGGGAAGGAACACGCAATACGTACCTCGTAACTTCGTATATCTTTGGGACCTCACCGGGATCCAAAATCGCGTAGGATACGCCGGAGAAGGTTGTTCCGACGTCGAGTGCGAGTACGATGGCCTTTTTATGGCCCGTGTAGGGTTTTCGCGCTGTCCCCGACTGCTTCATGGGGGGAGGGGATGGTGGAGAGAGGGAAAGATACCGAAGGGGAGAGAGACCGAATCGGAAGGGCGAGCATCCTTAATGATTCTCTGCAACGAGGCAGATCCAGATCGACGGTGGGCTCAGCGGTGTCCAAGGTCATTTCCTTAAAGACATCGCTCTGATCTTTTGCTTTTCTCGTGTGTATAAGTACTTAAAAAAGAGTCTCTCTGCGGTAGACAAGTGCACCAACGGACATGGGATCCACATTATCCCTGACCACCGCGCCCCCAGCCGCTGACAGCCCAGAGGATGAGCAATGTGGGGAGAACGTGATCTCGGGAGACGGCAGCCCGAGCCAAGGCCGCGGCGCTGACACGAAAAGACTTTCCCTCCTAGACGTCACACCAATCCACATCCTAGCCGAGATCGTCCAGCAAGAACATACCCCCCTCACTCGTTTCGCTCACCTCTCCTCGATGCGGAGCAGCTCCTTCCACGATACCCCTCACTCCTCTTCCAGATCCCGCACCAGAGACCACGACAACCTCAGATCCCACTCATCACACAGAGAACTTCGCACGAGAGAGGCCGCCGCCCATGCCGCCGAACTAAGCAACCTCCTCGACAAATGCAAGCTTTTGGAGTCCACCCTCAAGGCGAGGGATAGGGAAATTCATGACCTTCGCAAAGAGAGGGAGCTCTTGATGGAGGAGCGAAAGCGGATGCAGCGTAGGGTGGCTCAGCAAGAGGCTGCTCAAGCTACTGCTGTCGCCAACGCCCTCGCTTCTGTCGCCCGCTCTGCCCCCGCACCACCTCCAAAGTCCTCAAAGACCCGGTCGTCGACCACCTTCCGGTCCCACCGCGAAGACTCGGGCTCATCATCCACTGAATCATTCTCTACCTCGTCCTCTCGTGGGACCCACCGGACATCTTCGACCTCGATGACGTCCATCCACGGCGGCCCAACGTTCCAGGACGAGTACACCGCCCACCTCAAATCCTTTGACATCTTCATGACAAAGACCGACTCTTGGTCCGGCGCGCAGGTCATTCAAGCCGTTAAAGACCTCAATTCTGAGATCCTACAATATTCTGCTTCCCTCGCCGAGTTGCACTATGCTATCGACACCAACAACGGGGGTACACGGTCGGCGATAAATCCAAACGCCCTCAGTCAGGCCAAGCAAAATACTGCTACCCGTTTGGGGGTTCCTTTCATGCATCTACTCTCCGCTCGGGACCACAGCCAGGATTCATCGATGCTCGTCCAGTTTGCGCTACAGGCTACTCTATGTAATATCATCGACCGGACGCTCTCCAGCTTCTGCGTCGGATTCCCAGCCAAATACGACGCACTGTTGACCCAACTCTATCTTCGCATGTGTTCTTCTGGTAAGTTTTTTTCTCTCTGTGCCCATGTTTGTAGGCGCTCACGTAAGATGAAACTAATCGGACTGTATAGAACCGCAAGCCACGTCGTCTCGGTGGCGTTCCTTGACTCACAGATACATCACTACGTTATTCCCAACTTTAGAAGAACAGGTCCTAGACGACCTCGTGGACGACGCCTTGCGGTGGTCGATGGACGTTTTAACTCTCTCCGGCACGCCTATACCCAAAGACAACCTCCGGAATCGATTCGAATCCCAGCTCCGACGTGTCGCTCGGTCCGCCCTGCGGATAGCTGCGGGTACGAAAGAGCAGGTGTTGAGCACCAACTTCGAGGTGATCAGCGTGGATGTCGGGAGGGATTTCGAGAGAAAACGCATGATAAACCTATTTGATGAATATTACACGGGAGGAGCGAAGGACAATAATGGGGAGAGGGTGCTGTGTACGACCGAGGTTGGATTGAGGTGTTTCTTCGACGATGGAGTTGACGAACGGACGTTGGTTCAGCCAACTGTTATCTTGGAATCTGTTGTTCAGGTTATCTAAATTCTAATGTCTCATACTAGATTGTATACTGTACTTTACCGATACCTGTAACAAAATAAGGATATAGTTTATAGTTTGATGCGTCCGATATAACCGGGCCCGAGACCGGGAGTCGTGTTGGCACTGCCCGGCCCGATTAAGTTAAAGTCGCTCGCCTTTGATCGATTTGGCGCTCCGTCCCTTGGGCTGCATGGACAATGGTCTCATTGATTCCCCGAAGAGAGAAGCGAGTTAGTCTCCAGCTGAGGCCGGGTCTACAGATGACGATCCATTTTCGAGCCGTGGGTGACCAAGGATACACCACGCTGCTGTCGAGGTGATCTGATTGGCTATTTCTGATACACGAGGATGATCATCAGTCCCCTTGAGAAAGATGGGGCTGTAGTTGGTTACATACTAACCAGACGGCATTCATCAATCGATCTCGTCTCTTCGGGCCCCCGAGCCGGGGTGTCCCCTTGTCCCCTTTGTACGAGGCTCTACACTCCTGGCACCGGCTCCCTAACTCCAGACTAGCCCCGCTCATCCACCCAGGCGCCTTCTAGGCAACTGGCGGTTTTCATCTTAGCTGTCAGCAACAGACCTGGTCTCCTCGTTTCCAAAGGACATGAGAGTTAAGCTCAAGGATTTCTCGCCAGAAAAACGCGCGGTCGTGCGAATCTTCAAGACAGATATCACAAGCGTGTTCAGGGATCTCTCTGAAGACAGACCAGTAACGATAGGGTAGAGCCGTGGGTAAGTTATCCTCTCGTCCATTCTTCCTCGGTAATCAACAGGCCTGCCGGGTCGATATGAAGTGTGTCGGATCGAAATTCTGCACAATCGGTGTCGACATTATCTCGACGTCCATATGGTTTGCGTTCGACCTCTCGATCTTAACGTGGGTTCATATCCGACCTTATGGTCATGCTAACGTTATGATATGTGACCGGTATACACAATACGCGCCTTCTCATGAAAGCTATCAACGGCAAACGGACAAATCCCTAAGAGTTCTGGGAGATCCTGAGGGAGGAATTCATGAGAGGTCCGCCTATCTTCGTCAGGTGAACCCTGCTTTCGCCCTACGGACGTTCTCTGTTCTCACCGTTATCCCAGAAATTCATCCATTCTATTGAATCATCCCCCCTTGCTTCCTTCGTCCTTGCGTCGGTCGTGCTCCCCACACGCTTATTCCCAGGGTCACGCGATCGACATTCTTCGGTTCCACCCGCAACAAACTGGGATGGGAGTCCTTTGCCTGGCAAAAATATAGACTTAGATTGGGTGGGTAATCTCATGAAGGGCGAGTCCGGATTCGAGTAGGTAAGGGGTCAAGATGAACGGGAAGACGGCTGGAGAGACAAAAGACTGACCGTCCTGGAATTTTGGACCTCGTGAGTCCCCACTATTTTGACCCGCCTTGACTGGACGTTTATCTGATTTTGCTCAGATGGTGTAGGGTGAGTTTTCAATCGCGTTATCCATCTGTCATTGATTCTATATGCTCTAGCCTTGCCTACGGGCATTTTCTCAGTTCACTCAACTCGCCGAGACTTATGACGCATCGGTCTTGATGCATGATGGCCGGCATCAACTCTGAGATCTTTTCAGGGGACGAGATCGACATAGACTCCGTCTCCTCTTTTGTTCAAACGGGGGACGATATGAATTTTCCCGTTGTCGTAGACTCTGAACGGACAGCTTTATAAGGTTAGTGGTGTCGAGGAGATGAATATTATTCTTCCTTTGTTGTGGAGGTCCCTCTTCTGACGTTACTCCTTTTTGACGAGGCCCGGTCCTCCCATTAATGCTGCTATGCTGCCAAACGGGACCTGGACGGGGTCGCGAACAGGCTATTGGAGGTATTTTTCTCCCTCTAGCTTCTATCCCATTGATCCGGACTTTCCACCCCTGCTCTGGACACTTTCTATCCGTTCCAAAAATCCTCCGTCGCCCTTTCTCTCTCTGTTCCTCTCATGCACACGCCGTCGATGCCAAAAAAAAACCCAAAAGCGCTAGACCCGCTTACATTCTTCTGCATGTGGGCGCCTTGGGGTCATTCACCATTTATTGCGGTACGTTGGATTGGATTTTCAGAGTTGATCTCAGACCCACATCTGGTGTCGGAGGCAGAGATCCGAAGGGAACACTTGGACTGGGGTGAGACGCAAAGCGGGGCTGGTATTTTACATAGTGCGGCGCTGAACAACGAACTGGGACAAACGAGCGTTTTGATTTTTTAGAACCTCGAATTGAGCGAAATGTTGACCCCAAAGGATCACACAATAGGGGTAAAGGCTTTGCTGGCATCACCCATGGACGAACCACTCGGAGTGAACGAACATGATCATTCCGAATGGAATTCGAGTATCTAACAAGGATGAATACTTGGGTGGGAGGACAATCTTGTGGAGCGGCTGTCCATTCTTGACTCGATCACCGTCAAGGTCAACCCCTAAGCTGGATGTTCATCTCGATCCAATTCCAATGCCCAACAGAAAGGACCACCTGGCCAAGAACGATAGCGGAGGAGGGTACTGGCGAGCTGAAGTCCTTTTTTTTTTTTTTTTCAATATGAACGACGGCTTACCAAAGGGCATCAATCGACAAGGAACCCGTTGGTGGGTGGAAAGGGTCTAAACATTAGTATGACTGGCATAGGTGACACATCACGATGACCCTCGGGATAGGTTGGACTCCCGTCATTGATTAGCGAGTAGATTTACCTGCCATCGTTCAACCTGTAACCCCATCGATGAAAAAGTTCGGGCCAGAGTCAACATATGTTTGCGTGTATCACCACAGCGAACGACAAGAATAAATGTTGCCTGGTCTGCCCAATATACATTTTTTGTCGACGTTACTGCGTGACCGAATCGGCGGGAAGCACAGCACCGCTAGATATCGACCGTTTTCGTTCGTTGCCGTTGGTTGTGGCTGGTGAGACTGCGCGCTTGGCTTCGGAGCTTTGTTTGGTCTTGTTATGATCAAACGTTCCTGACTTCCAAAACGGGTGAACACTACCTCCTCCTCGCATTGTCCACTACAACCGGTCTGTTTGTTCTCTCTTCACTCATTGTTCGCTAGCTCTGGTTGTTTTGAGCCTCTGTGTTGACAACTGTAGCTCACTGTCTGCGCGTTTGTGTGTCCTCGCGAGTCCTTGTTGGCAAGTAGGTCCAGAAGTTGTCGACACCTGTCTTGTGGGTGCACAACCCCACGCCGCCACTCTGGAAACCATCTCCTCGAGGCTTCTATCAACTATGTTAAGGTTGGTATATAACCAGGGTGGCCCAAGCCTGATCTCCCCATCAGCAGCATCACCATCTACGCTCTCCTCTCCGTTCTACGAACTCATCTTCTCATCCGTCTTCTAAGACAATAATCACTCACAACTCCATTACCTAACAATGGCTTACAACACCACCTCCGCTTCCATCCGTTACAACCTTTTCCCTACCTCCCCCTCCTCTCCGAATGCCTTCGCCCTCTTCTCCATGACTGCCCAGTCACCCCGGGAGCACGGCTATATCTCCCCTTACTACGAGCTCTTTCGCGGCAACAGCCAGAGCGAATCTTCTACCAAGTCTAAAAAGTCCCTCTTCGGCAGGATTTTGGGCGCCCTTTAAACGACCACCATAACCGGGCGGTTCTTTACAGGAGACGGCCGAACGCTACCCACCATCACCAGGAAACTTCATCCACCATTACTACCACGACACCCTCGTATTCACGCCTCGGCGTGGCTCGCTATAAGCCTCGAAATCGAGCATGCACTTAACCCCGGGAAAACTGGTTGACCGAACGCAGAGCCGGTCATTGCCGATCTGCTCCCAAGAATCAAGAGCATCGTCCCACACACCTATACTTGCATACTTGCACATATACCATTACATATCATTCTGTGCGGACATCGATAACTTATTCGATAGAAAACCTGTATTCCAATGGATTTGCTTTCACCCTCCCCTCAACTAGCGTGACGTGACATTAGTGTGACATGACTCGGTTTGAGTGAGACGCGTCTGAAAGAAACGATTAGATAACCTTTCAACTCCAAACGCAACCTCCACATATACCACACCACACCAACGATGGAGAAAGATGCGGAAGGTTTTTACACCCCGGCTCCGGATTCCAAGCCCGAGGCCCAATCCGAGCAGGAAGACAGTGCGTATCTTAATTCTTTTTCGCGGGCTTGGGCGGCCAGCCACAAATCCCGACCCGGAGAGTTGCTGATCAGACGCAAATCCGCGATTCAGAGACGGATCTCATCAAGTCCACCTTCGATGTTACTGTACGTCGCATCAAGCTTCTTCGTTTGCTGGGTGTTTCTGATGGCGAACGGATGGATGAATCTGTTCGGCTTCCTTTTAGGTTACGGTTGGAGACCAACAACTGGATCCAAACTCGCCACTGTACAGTGTCAAGACGTTTGAGGAACTCGGATTGTACGTCTCTTCCGCAAACGCCACTCACGCGGGAGGAGGTTAATGGTTAATCTCGATCCCAATTCGCGACTATAGAAATGAGGACCTGCTGAAAGGGATCTACAACATGGGTTTTTCGAAGCCATCAAAAATCCAAGAGCGCGCTCTGCCTCTGCTACTCAAGGATCCGTGCGTGTGCATCATAATCTAAGATCGTCCCCGCGAGTCTGAACATTCCCCAGCCCTCAGCACATGATCGGTCAATCGCAGTCCGGTACCGGAAAAACCGCCGCATTCGTGTTGACTATGCTCAGCCGGATCGACTATGGCAAGAACGAGCCCCAGGTAACGGGATACCAACACAGCCAGCTATAGGCTGACGATGTGTCCCTTTAGGCGATTTGCTTAGCCCCTTCACGAGAGTTGGCTCGGCAGATCATGTCTGTTGTCACCACAATGGGCAAGTTCACAAAGGTCATCGCCGAGTTTGCTATCCCCGAGCAATTGCCAAAGGATGCTACTCGGGTGTCTGCACATATCATCGTTGGAACGCCGGGGACGGCAGTCAGCTTGATCACAAGAGGTGTAATTAAAACATCAGCCGTCAAGATATTCGTCCTCGACGAGGCCGACACTATGGTGGACAAGTTGGCATTGGGCCCACAAGTTCTGAAGGTCAAAAGGTGATATAAAATTCGGCCATCATCCAGGACACGCGCTCACATCTTTTCCGAATAGAACTTTACCGACCAATTGTCAGCTAGTGTTGTTTTCGGCCACATTTAGCGACCAGGTCAAAGCGCATGTCAACAACCTCGCCCCGGGTGCGAATAAGATCGAGCTGAAGAGGAACGAAATCTCCGTGGACACCATCACTCAGTTCTACCTCGACTGTAAGAATGAGGATACCAAGTACGACGCATTGGTTGGCCTGTACCATCTTTTGACGATCGGGCAGAGTATCATCTTCTGCAAGGTAAACAGTCTATGAGAGCGCATTCTAGGTAGACGGAGAACTGACCGATTCCCAGGCGAAGAAGACTGCTGACAAGATCGCGGAACGTATGACGAGCGAGGGTCACAAGGTCGCCTCGCTTCACGGCTCGAAGGAAGCGATGGATCGTGATGCCGTCATGGACCGTTTCCGCGATGGCCAGGACAAGGTCTTGATCACCACAAACGTTATCGCCCGCGGTATCGATATCCCGCAAGTCAACATGGTGGTGAATTACGACCTGCCAATGATGAGTGAGAGGCAACAAGAACCCGGGGTCAACGATCGGATGGACCTCGTTCCAGACGTTGAAACGTACATCCATAGGATAGGTATTGAACCCGCCGGAACCGCTCCCTCGAGAGGAAGCTAATTCAATTATGTTCTAGGACGTACGGGCCGGTTTGGCAGGAAGGGTATCTCTGTGAACTTTGTGCACAACCAAAAGTCGTTCCAGGACATGACGGCCATCCAGCAAGCCACTGGTAAGGCGATCACAAAGGTGGAGACCGGCGATTATGACATGATGGACGAGGTTGGTTTTATCATCGCTGTCAGGGTGCTGGCCACATGACTGACGTTGACATACACACCGAATCTCGTTACAGCAACTGAGGGCACTCCTGAAGAAGAAATAAGTAAACGTCAGGCTGGAGCTGGGCGAGCGCCGCGAAAGTGTACATCAATTCTTAATGTGTTCACGACCCACGACAACACCATCCTCTACTCATCTTCCCCACAACCTCTTTGGACACGTGTAATCCGGATGTTCGATGTAATTCAATGTGTTCCCATTTTATCGTACGACACGACC
>Ga0307512_10007246_pt1 | contig 11033 bp, 10 predicted proteins | sample 14_EM_MG_FD_200267 | JGI IMG/M metagenome (GOLD analysis project Ga0307512, IMG submission 200267) | Populus trichocarpa ectomycorrhiza microbial communities from riparian zone in the Pacific Northwest, United States - 14_EM | ecosystem: Host-associated > Plants > Roots > Unclassified | place... | reverse complement strand
GTTTTCTTTTATATAATTAGAAATGTACTTCGTGATTTTTTTTGTGCCTTTCAATAGGTTACTTATTTTGAATTATTAGCCTTCTATAGTTTTAGGGTCTTTATTTTTTTTTATCATTCAAGTTTTAGGGTTAATTTTTAAAAAATAAAATTACATTATTTGAAAAAAAAGAAGTTAAAAAACTGAAACGATGTTATTCTAAACAAAAATAATTTTTTAAAATAAATCTTGAAGTTCACTTTAACAAGAGTTGATCAGTTAACTCATCTAATTTTAAATAAATCATCACATAACTTGGCTTAAAAGTAAACTTGGCTTGAACCAAGCTCTGAATTTACAAGTCATCAAAACAACCTGTCGTGCCGTACTTAAAATAAGAAACCTAATGCAAGGGCAAAGTTGACAAATGGGCCTAAATCAACGATTGTTATTGTAATTGGTTGTTTATCTATTACACAGTCTATATCAAGTGTCCAGCCTGTTTACAATTATTTGGTTAAGTTATTCTTTTCTTTTCTATGTTATTATTTATTAGTTAGTGTATATAGAAAAAGAAAAAAAAATGTATTTTTTTCATATGTTTAATTTATTATATTTTTAAAAAAATCCAAGTTTTTTATAATTCACAAAAATAAATAGAATTTTATATTTTAAACAAACCATTCTATATGTATTCTTACAAACGCTTCTCTATCTTGATCTTGACATTTTATCTCAATCGTTTCTCTTTTAGATGAGAGGGTATGGATTAGAATTTTTTTTTAACTCTAGGAGATTAGTATTTTTCAAAATAATACAATTCCAGTTTTACTATATAGTTGGACGACTGATTTACGATTTGCCTTGATGCAGTATTAAATAGAAAAGATTGAAATAAAATAATTATAGGACATGCCGGCGATCCACTCATGTTGCGCTGAGATCTGAGGCCAAAATGAAGAGTGTTAGGCTTAGATTTCTGAACTACTGTGGTTTGTAATTGTAATGAATAACAAAATATTATCAAACTGTACTTAATATTATATGCTTGAATATTGTAATTCTCTCTTAAAACAAGCATTAAATAAAAAAAATACGGACAAAACATCTAGAATTTTCTTGTTCTTATTGATTCAAGTAGCACAAGAATGATTAAATAAAATTATGAAAAAACAGGAACATATAATTAATATGTATGCCATTAATTATAATATAATTTGTTAAATAATATTGGCACGTTTCCGAAGATGGTGCTCGTGGTATTCTTTGATATCCCGGGGCTAAAATTTATCACTTTTTTTCCAGGTAAAAACAAGATTGACTTTAAATAATCTATCAGCCAGGGATACATGCTGGCTAGAATGTTAGCTTATATTTTAAAATATTCTAATTAATTTAATCAGTTTTTTTTACAGTTTAGTTTTTTGATTAGATTTTTTTTTCTTGATTTAATTAATTTTCTAGTTTTTTTACTCACCTCTACTCTAACGCTTTAACCTTGAAATTAATGTTAGTCGCTGCATGCCTGCTCTTTGCCCTTGACACTAGAGCCTCGGTGTTTGCTGCAGGCTGCAGCATCACTCCCCCGCATGAAGCTATGCCTTGGCATCGTCTTGACGTCTAGCATTCCATAAGCTATGCTAATTTGTTGTACTAGGTGTTTTTTGTCTTGTTCATCGAAGGTTTTTGTTCAAGAATCCTCTGGGAGCTGCTCTACTCCTCGCCTAAAGCTGTTTCTCAAAACCATCTGCACCGCTACTCACGGACTAGTACTGTTTCTGCAAATAGCTAGGCTTTTGTCATATAGTTTCAGTATTAGAGTAAATATGTTATTTCTCATTTGAAATATGTTATTCCAGGTAAAAACAAGATTGGCATTACAGATGCGGAACAGCTTAAAGGGAGAAAAAGAAACATCCTTGAACATGCCCGAGATACGATTCCAAACGTCTAACATCATATTATCTTTCCTAGGATGTTTTTTCAGAGCGCCAAACCAAAGTGGCAACAGAAGGGCTGCCGGTAACTGGGCATTGGCGTATCGAAATGTTCTAAACCAAACATTTCACAGGAAGAAGAGTGGGACTCCTGAAGCAAAGGAATAACGAGACCAAATCATGACCCACCATTATACAAGCATGGATCCTATTAGACAAGCACATGTATAATAGCATTAGGAGTTTGTCCACGCAAAAAAAGGACTGCCAAATTACGAAGCCAATATCGTGTCATGTGACAGGATTTAGAATTAAAAGAAGGAAAAGAGAAAGGTCAAATGTGAGGGAGCACTAATAGCATGGCTAATCAAACACAGAGAACCACTTGCGGAAAAGAATTTAACATTTAACCGTCATTTCAAAACAAAATACATTCGAGAGAGGAGACGCTCAAGAATAATCATTTGGTGCTTCAAGTAATAAGAAGCAAAATAATGGGAAACATGGAAACTCAAACTTAGATTTCAGATAAAAAGAAATTATAAAGTATCATGACCATGAAGTTGGCATGCACAAGGAGGGGAGAGTGTTCCATGATAAGTAGTAAAACAATCCACAACTTGAATCTCATCATCCTAAATTTTATTACTAAAGAAGAATGATGCAGAAAAGAACGAACCTCGTAAGACTATTGAATCGGGTAAGCATATAAGACACGGAGAATAGAAGGAGAGGAAAAATAGAATAGCCAATGCTTACAAGATTACGTCTTTTTAATCGAGTCAGCCTCACAGTTTATGTTGACATTATTGTAGAGCAAGTCATTATCAAAATGTGTAAATACATCTAAATCCCAACTTAAAGAGATTTTCTTTAAATACCAAATATATAACATAAGAAATAAATGGATGCTATGGTCCCCTGCAAGTTGATAAAAACCCATATCATTGATACTAAAACTGAAACTTTCCATCTACATCACCATGACATCTTAAAACTTATCATAATCATCAGTCAAGACATCAAGAAAATCCAAACAGCAAAAGTGTTAGGGAAGAAGTCTTGCACCTGCTAGGGGATTGTTTAAACACATCTGGTGTTGTTCAATAGATACCAAGACTGGCTGTTAACTAACATCTGATCCAATATCATGTTTGATGAAACGGTGATAGGAGGCATTCAAGATACCAAACCAGACATTTCTCCGCAGGTGTGGAAATAAGAAAACAGCTTTACATGCGAAACAACTGCTGAGCATTGCTAGGACACTTATGCATTGACCTCATTGTACGGTTTTCTGGATTAATACTTTTGTAGATTTGTTCGCTCGAGCATCTTGAGCAACAGAATCTTAACTGAACTTCCAATCAATATTTCAGAGCATTAATGACAGAAATCTGACACTTAAACTCCCAAGATCCTTTCATGTAGTGGTGTGGATAATGCCACTTGCTACCTAGGAACATTTTCAATTTCTTGAAATATTGTCAGGATTGACAGAGAGTGACCTTATGGCAAATGTAAAACCACTACCACAGTAAACATTCAAGGAGGCTTCTTTATTCTGAATATCAGGGATTAGACTGACTGTTTGAGGGATAGTTTGATCATTTGTATTCCCCAGGCCAAGTTGACCGTGTTCACCCCAACCCCATGTCTTTATTGCTCCATCCACTGTGAAAAAAATTTAAAATGTCATCAACAAAATGAAATGGCACAATGACTCAGTATAGAAAAAGAAGATGGGTAGCAATTCATAGTAAATAAGCTTGCCTGTCACTAAAGCAGAGTGCTCAGCTCCGGCCGCAATCTTCACAACTTTAACCCCATCAAGACCAATTACTTCATTCAAAGCAGTTCCGGGTGAATCTTCTGGAACATGAAACAGAGAGGTGGTCACATGACAACTAACAGTAACTAATACATGAGATGAATATTTGGTGTGCATAGCTTAAGTGGTTTGATAATAAAAGTTCAGAGTAACAAGAGTATTGGGAATTAGCCATCTACACTATAGAAACTGAAGCTCCTTACCCATCGTAAACACAAGGAAACCCAAAAGGTTCTTTCTTCCAGTTTTGGAAGTGGTATAGAGCAATCATCATCACTTCATCACATATATTTTTACAACAATGCTAATGCAGGTTGAATGTCTAAATGCTTACCAGGACGATGCTTCACTGCACTCATTTTCTCAAGATCACAAAGAACCCCATGGTAATTACCACCAAGCATAAGTACTTCCTCGTCACCTGTTCATGATATCCCATCATCATTAAAATCTTAAGAAGACAGGAGCGGGATGAGGGGTTGTTCAAAACCACAAACAAAGAAATTGGATAGGAAAAGAAATGCATTTACCTGTCAACAGTAAGCCATGATTCCATCCAAGGGCAGCTTTGGTGCACCGCAAGGATGAAAGTGAAAGCTGAGGAAAGTTAGCATCCGAAGCGCCAGCAAAACCCCTTCCCCACGTGTATAAATGACCATCAGCTGATGTGAACAGTGCGATGCAACATCAACAAGAATGATAAACGGCTTGAGACTAGATGCTATGAATTGCCAACAATAGATGCAACTTGCAATACAAAAATATTTCACTAGTCTTTGAAGATTTCATGTTAAGTTATCTCAAACCATTTCCATTACAAAAGTTTATGAATGGTTTTATGTTCTATACGTATGTGAACCTATGGTCCAAAATGTTTATGCCAGAAACTTTCTTTCTGCCTTCATTGCAATAGTCAGAAATAGAAAGTATGTCAGTCCCTCACCAGATATTGCAGCACTGTGATCTCCATTTGCACTGATGCTAACGATTTGGACATCTTCTAACCCACAAGTAACTTGAGGAAGATTAATTGATTTGGTTTTATCTCTGGAGATACCCAGTTGACCACGCTTTCCAGAACCAAAACCATAAACTTGATTTCCTGGTACAATCCAGATTGCAATATCACAAATGAAATTAAGCTCCTTCTAAAAACAACGAGCCTTAGTGATTTAAGCATATGTTAAAGCGATATTGACTTCGCAGCACAGATGCATCTCTGCATTATAACATTGTGACTAGCAATGAATGCCACAGCAGTTACCATTAAGCAAGACAAGTGAATGGCGCATGCCACAAGCAATCTGATTAACAAAATTATTAGCGAAGTAGTCGACTTTAACAGGAGTACTCTGCGACCTGTAATTCCCTTGCCCAAGCTGGCCAAATGAGCCATCCCCGCAAGTAAAAAGCAAGCCTATGTCTGAGAATTGGCACAGAACAAAAAACACTTAAAACAGAGTTTTCTACTATAGAATGGATATTAAATTTTTTCCAGAACCTCAAAGATGGAAGAAACAATTATAATCATGAATGAGAAAGAACCTGAGACAAACCCAGAATGGCTCCATCCAGCTGAGACATGAGTAATGACACAACTCTGCAAGGAACTGACCGGCTTTGGGTGTAAGCTGTTGAGCATCTCTCCATGGCCCAACTGACCAGTTGTGCCCCTGCCCCATGTGAACACTCTCCCACCTACGAACAAGAATTTGATTAATTGTGATTGGATAACAAGAATTCAAAGGGAAAATGCAGAAGTAAACGAGGGTACCAGAGGTCAAGGCAATAACATGAGCACCGCCGCAAGCAAGAGTGGAAATGGATTCAGCAGAGGAGAGAAAGGGAAGGTGAAGGAGTTGAGGGAGATACTCGTCTTCAAGCTTCCCTGTGCCTAGCTGTCCCTCCGTTCCTGCCCCCCAACTCCATATCTGTTGCTGTTTTGATTCTTCTTCATCCCTTTTAGCTTCTTCCATTATTTTACACACTCTTTGCTTTCCTATAGTGGATTAACATAAATTAAACCCTAAAATATGCAATTTCTTATTTTTCATTTGATTAAATAACTAAGCATTTTGAATTGCAAAAATAATTATTAAAAGGAATAATTCATTTTGTCTTCATTGTTGTGTAAATAAAAATAATCTCTATTAACAAAAAAAATATTCAAATCACGCCAAATAATAAAACTAATGTTATCTCTCTCTCTCTCTCTCTATATATATATATATATATATATATATATATATATATAAAACTAACAAAAGACAAACACAACTCTATCCTGCTAGCAATTTCTAATCTAAACAAAAGTTCGCTATAATTTGTAAAAACTCAGCTCCATTAAACTTAAAATTCAACTAAAATCAAAGTTTTAGGAGTTTGTGGTCGATTCTCTTTGCATCTGTTCGCGTTATCAGGAGATGGAATTTCTTTTTTGTATTGTTGTTGTCCAGAACAAGACAACAAAAAAGTACATCTTCTCACTTATTTTCTCGAATTAAGACTTAAATAATCGAGATAATGTTATTGTTTCATTAGAATATTATTTAGTTTACAAGATTACACATAAAGAAATAGCATAAAACTTGGGTTAATGTGAAACTCGTAGATCCTAAGTTGATTTTTGTTCAATCTTCAATGTTCTACTCAAATGGGTTTATGAAAGTATGGAAACAATCTGGATTGTTTTCGAAAAAATCTTAAAAATCCACACATTAAAAATTAGTGTTAATATTGATGTAACCCTAATTTTATATTCTTTTACTGTATAACATGTTTAATTAGTGTTTTAATTTTGCAAGAAATAAAATGTTCATCATTATTTCATATCAAGTAATTGTTTCATATGTTATGACAAATTGCTTTTATAAGCTATTGTTTATTTGCAAGCAAGTTTATGATACGAACTTATATTAATTGAGTATAAAAGGTGACAGTGATAATAAAATAGTTATAAAATAGTTATTGATGTATCGACAATGCATGTCTTAAATATGCATAAAGTAAAAAAAAATAAAAAAATTCATATTTATATTGATGTTGATTATAATGTTGCGCCACTACAAATAAAAATGTCTAAATGTTATATAGACAAATCAAATGATGCTGGTAGGTTTTTCTAGAATAAAATATTTTTCAAATAATAATGGTAATAAAATAGTTATAAAATAGTTGTCGATGTATTGGCAATGCATGTTTTAAATATGCATGAAGTAAAAAAAGATAAAAAAATCTATGTTTATGTTGATGTTGATGTTGATTATAATGTTGCGCCACTACAAATAAAAATGTATAAATGTTATATAGACAAATCAAATGATGCTGGTAGGTTTTTCTAGAATAAAATATTTTTCAAATAATAATAGTAATAAAATTATACTGATTGTTAGAGAAAAAAATTTAAATTTCAATAAAAATAATGATGGTATCGGTTTGGGTGTTGATAATTCTAGCGTAAGTGTTGATGCTAGTAGTTCTAGTATGAATATTGGTGTGGGAAATTCATATTATAATATGAGAAGTTAATATGATGGTATTAAATTAATTAGATTATAAGGTTAAACAATCATAACTTATTTTTCCAATCACACAAAATTTCAACTTAATATATTATTTATTATTGAGATTCAGTTTTAGTTTTTGTTTTAGCTGATGCATATGCTAATTTGAAAATATCTTTAGGTTTTAAAATGATTTTTTTTCATATATGATACCAAATATGATGGTATTTAAGATTCGCTCAAAACCTTCTCATTTTCCATCTTCTTAATTTTTCCCTTTCCCTTTTAATTTATTTATTTTAGGGTGAGTTAATATAATCCATGTTTTGTTGTTTAATGCATTAGGTTTCATTTCTTTTTAATCTATTTCCTATGATATTCTACATGTTAAATTAGGTTTGAATAAACCAAATGCTATATTATCTTTTTAATTCTAGTTTTTTTCTCCTTCGATATAAACAACAACAACAACGTAAACAAAAATAAATTAAAATTTTTTATCTTAAACATATTTGATATTGTAATCCGAAATCATAATCTAAATAATTATAGTATTGAATGATGGCCATTCGAAAGGGAGAAAAAAGAATTGTGAGCTGATAATAAATTCTACACTAGTTGAAAAGTACAAAAAGAATTACGAACACATTTCCATGGAAGAAAATAATTTGCAATGCCTTTAATTCTAAAGAAGCCAAAGAGAAAAATATGAAAAATCTCAATGTGAAAAATAATATATATATATATATAAGCAATTAATTATTAACTAATAAAATATAGTTTTTTTCCCACAATAGCACAATGACAAAAATCATTTTCTAGACTAGCACAGTTGGGAAAACAATTCCCACAATAACACACAAATAGTGATTGCGCTTGTAGCACATGCACGAATTATTGGTCACGTATATATTACATGTACGACCTGTTAAAAACCTATTGTCTCTCTATCTCAACTATTTTAGCTTGCTACCCAGTAACATAGTCACAAAAAAAGCAACAATACATCAAGAAAAACATTTTACATAATCACATTAACAATATCAAATAGCCAATAGAATTAACTAATTTCCACAGTAGGTAAATTTATAATTATAAAAATAAATTACAATACATAAATAATTCATTATAATAATAAATATCAATTCAATTACAAATTAATTAAATTACACAGTTAAACATCTAACAAATTAACTCGTTGATGGACCTGCACCGTTAAAACCACGGCTATGTCATTATCGTGCATGATAAACACAATCATCCTTCTATATTGCATTGTCCAAATACTAAGCCTCCCCAACCTTGTTAAGTGAAGAACAACACAATAAGAATTAAGTATTTATTGAAAGCATCACTCACAACATTGTCGGTAGCATCACAAACTACGACCATAACTCTTCGACCCTCTCATATTAAAAAATTCACCTAATAGAATTGTGAAAAAATTATATTATCATTTTTTATATATAAAATTTTTTTTATTACATGATAAAAAAAATTTGATGCCATGCATACCAATTTATTATATCTTGGTGCATACATCTCATTTTATTACATGTAATTATCTGGATTATATGCCGACTTACACGGAGTATCACGTGGACGTCGTGTAACGCGCTCCTATAATAATGTTATGAGTCGCCTTGTTATATTTATGTACTAAAACATGTAAAGATCTAAATCAATAAGCAGATACAACTTTGTTTATAGGTGATCTCTCCTCGCATGCCATAAAATGACATATTGTGTATGAATTTATTTTTTTTTTACCTCGACAATTAATTCAACATGCATGTCATTAAATGTGTTAATATCATCAGATATGTGTTGATGCAACTAAATCGATACATTACTCAATTAAGAAAAAGCACCTTAACTATGGTAAAACAATGCATAGAAATCACCGCTATCCATATATAATAGAGATACACTTCTAATCAAATTGCTGGGGAGAAGAAAAGAAAGGAAATTATGGAACTAATTAACAAAAAGGTCATGCTAATACTAAATGCGCTTCCAAGAGGTCACATATATACTATTAGCGTGACCAATGATTGTATATTTAGTATATTCATAATATAGGTTGTAAATATGCTACATGCCCTTTGTGTGATATTGTGATAATTATTTTTATAGTTGTGATATTTTAAGAAATAATATTTTCAACTTTGAAAAAAAAAAACTCAATAAAATTAAGAGGAAGGACGAAGTAAAAGGAAGGGTACTTGATAATTGTCCAACCCAGACTGAACACCTGACCCATAGCTAGAATCCAGCAGAGACTTGACGTGTCACTACTCGATTGGCAAATCCCAGTACTCTCCAGGTTGACCAAAGTTTTCCCGATTCTGAAAAGAAGATAAAGATACAATTATTTGTCACACATCCTGATTGGAAATTATTTACATCACTCAAGGTGTTAAATCCCCAACCACTGCAGAGTCGACACGTAGAAGAAAGTAGCTGCAAAACGCAGAGTCGAACCACACATGTTGATCTGAAATGTTGAAGTAAGTAGACATGGGAGCATTTGATTACGACACATAATGAAAGAATTATGTGTCGTGTTGTTTTTATCAAAGTACGAAGCTGCCTTTTTCCAGGGAGGGAAAGAGAGACCTTCGACAACTGATTCAGCTGTAGCCTCACCTGCGTGGTTCTTGTACTTGCCTTCTTTTTCATTAAAAAACAACTTTGGCCCATGATGAATAGTGCAACACTGTTCCATTAGTGTCCTTTTATCGCCTAGATTGACTGAGGTGCCCCGCCCCCTTGAGAAACTTGGCTGGCAATGAAGGGTGCAGGTTTTTCAGGCTTCAGTCACACAGCAAGGCTTTTTCAGAGGCTACGCTTAGCCTGAACCTGAGGGTTCTTCGTACTCTTTGTTACTGTTGGGATTCAATGTGAGTGAGATGGTGAATGTGAATCCTTTCACTCTCGTGCAAGAGAGCATCTAAGCATCCTGGCGGAAGAAGCTCCGATTTCAATATTGATGATGCAAGATAGAATAATTTATGTTTTAATTTAATTACTCCAGTTTAGATAGATCAACAGCTTAGTCCCTGTGGTTCTTAGGATAAGCAATTAGACCATTTAATTCTATATTTATTCCCTCGTGATCAGTTCTTTTAGATGTTGTCTTAATAGATATCGGATTGTTAGTTCTTGAGCCAGGATTTCATTTTGAATCTTCAGTTTTCTATAGGAGATATTTGTCAAACACCTGGTAGGCATCTTCAGTAATTGTTAAAGATATCACTAGGAGTGGAAATAGAAATTTAGGGACGAGGGTGCAAATACATGTTTTTTTTCCAGGGGTGCAAACGTGCTTTTTAGTTTTTCCTATAGAATAAGCTTTAAATAGAAGGGTATAATTATAAAATTTTAAAATCTTAGGATGTGAAGGTAAATTTGTTTCAAATTTTAGTTATGCCCCCACTCACATCACTCTCTTTTATCAATTATCATCAGTAACCTCTCCACCATATCGTGGAAAAGAATCACACAATCCCAATTAATCAACTAGCTACTCCAGCAAAATCCACAAAAATAAAAAAATTATATATTAAAAAAAAAACAACAACAATAACAAAGCTTCGATTACAAAATCCAAACTAATTAGGTCAGTATAAATATTTTTTTAAAAAAAATATCATCATTTAAAAAATATTGCAGTTAACTGGAAATTATGATATTTTAAAAAATTATAATTGAACTTTATAGTATTTTAATTTTCACAATCAACAAATATAAAAGAGAAAAGAAAAGAAATAAACAAATAAA
>Ga0307512_10007245_pt1 | contig 11034 bp, 9 predicted proteins | sample 14_EM_MG_FD_200267 | JGI IMG/M metagenome (GOLD analysis project Ga0307512, IMG submission 200267) | Populus trichocarpa ectomycorrhiza microbial communities from riparian zone in the Pacific Northwest, United States - 14_EM | ecosystem: Host-associated > Plants > Roots > Unclassified | place... | reverse complement strand
ATTCACGACTACATCGATCGCATTTCGAAAGCTTCTACCCCTGGGGCGCATCTCGTTGAGGTATTCCCTTGGATGATCCACATCCCAGATAGGTCTGTTCTCATCTTTATTAGCAATTTCTCACACATCTCACGCAACGGTATCAGCCTTGCCAAGTGGAAACGTGAGGGCAAGCACTATTTCAAGCAACATACAAGAATGTTCGAGAATCTTTTTGACAACGTCCGTCATGAAGTTGTGCGTGAACAATCTGAGGACTTGTGTCTGAACCTACTGACCAGACGAGCTACAGTCTAAAGGGTCTGAAAGACCGAGCATCAGTGCGAAGGTCATCAAGAACGCTGACAAAAGCGAACTTTCGAATCACGAAATGGCCTGGACCGTTGGGACATTATAGTACGCTTCGTTTTAATTTGTGGCCCTGGAGAACGCTTCACGGAGCCCCCGTATAGCGCCGCGGGTTCAGAAACAACATCTACTGCGCTGAGCTGGTGGGCATTAGCGATGGTGGCGCATCCGGAATATCAGAGGCGCGCCCAAGCTGAGCTGGACTCAGCCGTGGGGCGATCTCGTGTCCCAACTTTTTCAGACTCCCCAAGCCTCCCGTATATACAGGCGATGGTCAAAGAAGTTCTCCGATGGCGTCCTCCGCTCCCGTTTTCGATACCACATAGCACGACGGAGGATGACTGGTACGACGGAATGTTCATCCCAAAGGGGACAACATGCATTCCGAATCTTTGGCAATGTCATCATGACCCTGCCACATATGGTGAAGACGCTGCGAGCTTCAATCCTGGGCGGTTCCTCGATTCTTGCGGCAAGGTTACATCTGGGCCTGTAGAGACACGCGGCGAGGGACACGTCACGTACGGGTTTGGGAAACGTTCATGCATCGGAAACCATGTTGCCAACGACTCTCTTTTCATCTTCATGGCCACGTCGTTGTGGGCTATGAACTTCGAGAGAGTCTGTGACGATCAAGGAAAGGAGATTCCGCTCGATACGGAGTCGTTCTTCGACACTGGAATGGTGGTGTAAGTGTTCTGCGTTCATCTCGTGTCAGCACCATCAGATAGGAATATATTGATGCGTGTTACCTAGCCGGCCAGTTGAATACAGATCCAAGTTCACGCCTCGGTTTCCTGAAGCGCTCTCAGTACTGGCTGCGGAAGAGGAACTGCTCAGGGCGTGAACCCTAATATGGTACGAGTTGTTACGAATCTGATTGTCATAATGGTCGTAGGTGCAATAAGCACAGAATTATGATCACTTTACTTATCTTCCCTATATGTCCGGGTCAGACAACAATACCGAGGTGTGTCCTGAATAATGCGATATCTAAAGGGGGTTTCACTGCGTGAGTTTGGTGAATCAACGTCCCCCTTACTCGAGCATGACTCAATATTGGCGGCGTGACCTCAGAGAAACTCGTACAATCTCGTACTTTCCCTCTCAATGACGGTATGTCGAATGGAGTCAGGCCGTCGATATACTCCGCATTGGCATCTGTACTGTGACTGGGCAACAGTCGTGCTATCTCCGGTTGCCCTGTGTATGATACCCGGGTCCCATGTAACGATGTCCAGCCAGAATTCGTCTTGAGCATCCGGGTCAGGCGGTCTGGCCATCAGCAAAAGGGCACACCACTTGCCACAGCTTGCAGCCCCTTTGACTTGCAAGTACCTTGCGGCATCGTATGAAAGTTATATGAGAAAATTTTACTGTTGTAAGTTCGTCCAGGTGTGCCATAAGCTTCATGAATTTTTAATTCGTCATCGGGAACCGCCATGCTAGAGCCCTGAATATCGTGAAACACTTTGAAACGGCAAACGCGGGTGTTGCAACCCCATTGAAAGAAAAAGCAAAACGTATTCGTTCAATATGTATTTACGCTCACCCCACCCAAACCCTCTGCGCTCATCGAGTCCCACGGGCCCTGTATTATACATGTCATCCCACCCTCATTCACCGTTGTTGTGCCGCCAGATCTCTCTCTCTCTCAGGTGTGAGGGAAGAGATAGAACTTACAAAGTAGCTGGTTGGGTGAGGGGGAAAGGCACACCCAACCGAGACTTCCAACTGCGCATAAAATGGATAGTCCCTACATGAAATCTTCTTCCATTTCTCTCACCGAACTATACGCCGGTTTGGCTACCTCCTCTTCTTCGTCGACTTCCGCATTCAGGAACGAGTCGTACGAACGTGCGGCTTTCTCGGCCTTTCGGGCCTCGGCGAGCTCGAGATCTGCTTTTTTCTGCAGGGTTGCGTCAGGCGCGGAGGGGTGGAGTCGGTGGGATAACGTACCTTGGCAGCGGCGGCGGTACGTTTAACGGCATTCTCGCGTTTGACTCGCTCGATCTGCTCCGCTTCGTGGTCGACGACGCGCTCAACTTTCGTCTTGTTTAGACGATTAACGATCACGTTTTCGCGCTTCGGGATATGCACTACACGGTGTATGGTATGAGGGACGCGTTCCGCCGCCAGCGTAGAGGAAAGAGGTGCCCACCGCGCTTTACCTAGATGAGCGGAGCTCAGTGGCGATGAGCCATTCGACGAAAACGATGTGGCATACTCTCTTGTCATTATGGAATGACACTTGTCCTACGGCCATGTCTCCCGTTTTCTTGATACGACGCGCGTTAGGGAAGTTGAGGATATATGAGACAATGTTGGTATGAGGCGTACCTTTAGGTTGTCTGCGGGGGTATATATGACCGTGAGGTCATTGCGTTTGTTGCCTGAATCGTTCGAGTTTGAACACTGTAAAAGGGAGGAGAAACTATTCGTGAAGCACCTTCGATAGAGTTGGCCTTGACGAGCTGCGCACAGTCCACAAGCAACGCATCGGGGATAGCTTCCCAAGAGGTTATCGATTCAGGTAGGCGGAGATACACGTGCGCTGAGGAAAGCTTGTCTACGTGAAACCAGACGTCTTGTGGCCACGCATACTTGATCAGATCTTCATCTGGGGCACGCCAGTAAATCCAAGAGGACTATGTGAGTGAGGAGTCGTACGAACTTTCGACCTTATCTCGGCCCATGTACATGGCCACCGGAGGTTCATACGCTAACTCGTGTTGACCAGGTGTATTTTGCGTTCTGTACAGAGCGACGAACCTGTAGAAGTGAAGAAGAGGACCATTGTCCTTCGGTTCTGGTTGCCCCGGCCTCAGGTTGCGGTACAGTACTAGTATTGCACTTCCGAGTTCGAGTTCCGAGTTCAGGTGCAGCGTGGATAACGTAAGCAAAGGGATTCCCAGGATCACTTACACAGTATTCCTTTTTCGTCTACAGTCACTCGCGACTCGGAGGGGCATTGTCGAACTTTTCATGGATCTCCCGTGCAGCTCTACGGCCCGACCGGAGATTCAAAAACACTGGAAACCGAATCTGTGTTGAGCTAGTGGGCACTGGTGATGATTGACCATCCAGGAGTACAGTGGCGCGGCCAGGCTGAGCTAGGCTCAGTCGTGAGGGATTATCTGTCCCAAGACTCCCAACATCTTTGGACATCTCGAGCCTCAGCATATACGGTATAAACAATCGTCAAATGCCTCCTCCGATGGCACCCACGCCGACAATGTGCCTTCCGAATCTTTGGCAAATGCCACTATGATACCGCGTCCTATGGTGACGACGCAGCGACCCTTCAATCCAGGATGATATTTCGATTCTTGCGGCAGGATTATTCTGAGACATGTAGATATGATTGCAACGTGAGTAGTGAGCTTTGGTACGACCGAGCCAATTATTCAGCTTCTGAACACATGCGCTTTTGCTTATAGCTAATTACACGGATATCTATGAGTGAACCCAACCACTGCCGCCATTTTACAAAGGTCCGTGCTAAAAGGAATTGAAAGAAAAATCCATGGCATGCCAGGCATATTGCATAAAGACGGATTTTTTCCTCGATTGTGCTCTGCTTGCGTCATTTTTTGTAATGCCAGAGATAATACAACATAGAAATCAATACAAGATACACGGGGCATCCCATAAACAAAAGTGGTCCGATCAGCAATCTCCTAATATCTAAGCTCGTGGTGCTACAAGCAACAACCGTGCAACATCGTGATATCCTTTCGCAGCTGCTAGCTGGGATGGTGTCTCGCCCTTATTATTCTGCAAATGTGGATTTGCACCGCGTTTCAGTAGGAGCTGTACAGCTCTCGAGTGTCCAAAGAGAGAAGCAACGTGTAGGGGCGTGTCGTGACCCTCGTCACGTGCATTGATGTTGGCGCAGTGCTCAAGTAACAAGTCCGCAATGTCGAGTTGGCAAGATCTCGCTGCCCAGTGCAAAGCACTGCATCCTGCATCATCTCTGAGGTTGACATTGATGCCCCACTTCAGAAGTAGTTGTGCGATATCGAAGAAACCGGCGAATGACACATGATGCAAAGCAGGGACTTTGGCACCAAGGAGTAAGACTTCTGAGTTGACATCCTCTCCACGCTCAAGCAAAGACTCGACAATATCCGAACGCCCTTTTCGAATCGCTGTGTCCATGGTCCAGTCCTCAATGTCCTGAAATTTCGGATTCGCCCAATGAGCTCGGAGGATCTGCACCACCTCGAACTTGCCCGCGAATAATGCCGCATCCAATGGAGTCCTCCCAGCTTTGCTCACCAGATCAGTATCTGCACCGTGTTCAAGTAGCAATTTTGCAACGTCCATACGCCCCATATTTGATGCCCGATGTAACGCAGTGCAGTTGTCGTCGGCTTGGGAGTCCAAGTCAGCACCGCGTTCGATCAGCAGGCTTACAACATCGACGACCCCTTTGACGGATGCGTGATCCAATGGCGTCCTACCATCAGCGGTCTTCGCATTTATATCGGCGCCGTGGTCGAGTAACAATTGAACGATATTGAGGTGTCCCTTCCGTGACGCTACGTGTAATGCTCTCCAGTCCACCTTGTCCTGAGCATCCACATTCGCACCATTTTCAAGAAGGAACTGCGAGACCTCAAGATTCCCGTTGCTCGATGCAAGAATCAAGGGAGTTTCCTGACTCGTGGTCCGGGAGTTGACATTCTCCCCACTCTCCAGCAACGAACGTACGACGTCCAGGTGTCCATTTTTTGATGCAGTGTGTAATGCGGAGTGGTCTGCTTTCGTGTTGAAGCAGGGAAGTGCGCTGCGGTCTAATAAGAACTGCGCGACTTCGTGCCTGCCCCAAATTTTTGCGCGATCGAACGGAGTCCCATGACTATCGTCCAGCGCGTTCAAATCTGCGCCATGCTCGACTAACAATCGCACGACATCGAGATGCCCAGCCCTGGATGAAACATGTAGCGCGGTGTGACCAAACTCGTTGACGGCGTCTACATCTGCACGATTGTCCAGTAACAATTGAACGACGTTGGTATGTCCGTAATTTGATGCAAAGATTAATGGAGTGTAGCTGTTGTTAGCCCGGGCGTTCAGATTCGCGCCATGGTCGAGTAGTAAGCGAGTCACTTCAGAATGGTCATTACGCGATGCCAGAATCAACGGTGTTTCATTTGCATCGGTCAATGCCTCGATATCAGCACCATTCTCGAGTAACGGCCCTATGATGGCTAGATGACCACATCGCGATGCCAAGTGCAATGGAGTCCAGTCCCCACTGCCTTTGGAATTGGGGTTCGCACCATGACTAAGTAGGAGTCGGACGACTTCTACGTGCTCCTTGACTGTGGCAGCGTGCAACGGAGTTTTGTGAGAGCCGCCAATCTCATTGACATCCGATGGACGAATAATGGCCAAGTGCTCCACCAGATCGCGGAAGCCACATAGGGATGCATAATACAGAGGAACAGCCTGAGGTTGCGTAGGGTTGCTCCCTGACATGTGTTCCACCCAATCACGGTCGATGTTGTATATCCAGACCCACGCTGTAAAATGCGGTTGCGTCGGCTCAAAAAGACGCTCCATCGCATCCTGAACGTGTGATGACACGTCACCAAACTGGGCATGATTGACCCAGTATCGGGCGGCATACAACACCAGTGGGACGTGGCTTATGGAAACTTTGTCGATTTTGTCATCGAATTGGAGGAGGACACTGAGGCTAGCATGGGCAATGACGGTGTGTGCAGTCACGGAATCGATGTAATAGTATGGAAGACGTCCTGCGCTATTGGACAGGCGGTCCGATGTCAAGAATTCTTTGACAGAGAAGTGCGCGAATTGTACAACTTGAGTGCCGTCAACTTCGACGATGGCGATGAGACTGGAGCATGCAGACAAAACCGCTTCTTCTGCATCCGGTGGTCGCCAATCCGCGTTAAATACTGGCGGTTCTACAGGGTCGAACTTAATGGCAAGAATGTCGGCGAGCTCCTCGACATGAAGCGGGCGAATGGATACGGCCATGCACCGGAAGAGACGTTGGGCATATTCTCGCTTCTCGTCATCGATGCCCGATAGCACGTGTTCATATGTGTCATCCAAGCCCTTCGGCAAATCGTTCAAAATGCTCCGGATACTTGCAGGAAAACTGCGGCGCAGCCTGTCGATTTGGCAAACCACCCACCGAAACCTGAGTCGTCACGTGAGCACCATGGTGAAGCGCCCAAGTCAGCAAGAACGTGAACACTCACATCCCGTCAGCCTTCTCCGAGAGCGTATCGATAACCAATTGTTGGTCTTCCTTCCTCCACTTCTTCATTTTCCTGTCTGACAGGATAGCAGCATTGATGTAGTCGATGATATCCTTCTTTTGTCCAATTTCGTCATGGATTGAAATTCGGAGAGGGGCTATAGGCTCGAGAACCGTTCGAATATCAATCTCTGGACGGCTGGTCAAGCATAGGTATAAATTGGGAAGGTGCCAATCAACGAGTTCTTGAATGAGGTCAAGGACTTCTTCGCGGGAAGTCTGCGTCCCATATGTCCCCGTGGTGTTGGGGCACTCGTCAATGGCATCGATAATGATATAAATGGGGCCACGTCGCAGGAGTGTGAGCATCTCTCTCAAACACTTGGAAAGAGCACTATCAGTGGGTCTCCGTGCACCACCAGCGTGCGATGATCGTAGGCGAGATAGGATATCACAGAAGGCGTCAGAGTCGGCGCAGAGCTGGGAAAGGAGTGATGATAGTAGGCCTTTGCGGTTTTGCTTTTCGGCATCCCGAAAGTCAAAGTAGTAGTAGGCCATAGTGATCAATCCGGCTTCACACATGGGCTCGACGTCTTGTATGATTGCGGAACTAATTGAAAATATGAGTAATCCTGATCACAGTCGTCGGGAAAATACATACAGAAGTGTGCTCTTTCCAGAGCCCGCTAAGAGACCAGAAAGTTGTCAGTGTTAGCGACACATTGGGGGTTGGGAAACACACGTTTGCCATGAATCCATAACGGTGATCCAGTCTCCTTCCATGTAGTCAAGACGCTACCGTTGAAGAACCATGCGGCAGATCCGGTATGGCGTGCGTTAGAAACAAACCCGTGGTTCGTCGAAGGATCTGGAGGAGAGAGCCAATGTTGCACATAACTTTGCATTTGTTCGCCTACAACTCGGTCTCAGCCTCACAGAGAAACGATAGCATAAGATAAAAAACAGACGCTTCATCTTGTTCACTTCGTTCGCCGTCTGATGCATCATCACTGAAAGCCGAAGTAAGCACGTGTTGGGCCATATAAGACTCGGAACAGACCTACCCAACGCATCTCGGATGCTGTCTATCGATGCCTTGCCATCTAATGCAATAAACAGTTAGCAAGGTGTCGGCCACGGATCAGGCAACCCATCGCGAACCGTCCATGACCACCCGCATGTTACCCACAAGTCCATAGACAATATCAAGTGTTTGTGCGACAGTTATCCGGGCTTCGTCCTGGGTCAATCTGTCCAACCTCTGCAACACAGATTCGACGTCTTTCTCTCCCAATAGCTTCTTTGTGAATTTCTCTACGGCACTTTGAGCTTCAGGGAGGTATGCGTTAAAAGACGAGCTTACTGAACCGTCCGTCCTTCATTTGCTTTGTTGCAAGGGCGAGGACAGACAATAACTCGGCCATGATTTTGACGATAATATCTGTCATCTCGGGGGTGGGCGGAATCTTGGTATAAATAGCGAGACGTTGAAGGAAATTCCCGATGCACTCGAAGAGGTCCAGGAGGGCGTCATAGCTTGAACTGACACCACTGGCAGCCTGCCGAATTGCACATCAGAAAGGTCCTGTCGTAGAAAGGAAGAAGACGCACGGCAAGGAGAGCATCAATACCAACAAAAATGGCTTTTGCGGGTGGAAAAGGGACCTAGTGAAGTGGTATGAAACCAGTGCAGAGGAACCAAGGCAGAGTTACTCACAAGGCTAACCGCTTCGCCGAGAACCCCTGAAAACGCGTGAAGGACCTCGACCGCTGGTGTAAGCCAATTGATGAGCTTGCGATTTCCTTCTCGATATTCTTTGAACGCCTTCTCCCGGTCATGAAACAACTCAAGAATGGCATTGGGTGAGTCGGAGAGTTGGAGCTTTTCGGCAAAGGGATTCTTTGAGAGATCGATACCTGTCCGATCTGCATAGCTGGTCAAGGCGTCGATGATGAGTTGGTAATTCGATTGAGGAATATTTGTGATCGACGACATGAGAACAGCAACTTATTCGGTTCTTCAGGAGCTGGAAGATTGACGGGGGAACGGCGCTACGAGGAGTCACTACGATAATACTGATTTATTTATGATAGGCAATGCACACAGCCTCATGCGGGATGTGGGGAACTCCCACGAAACAGGTGACTGGGTGATCATGAGATGGAAAGACAACACTGTGGTCACGTGGTACACACAGTCTTTGAACTCATATCATCATAACGGTTACGATGTCCGTACTTGATGCCGTGCAGGATGCCAACTTGAACACCGCATTTTCGGATATACCAATCATGTCTGCTCGTTTAGTTTTCACCTAGACCGTTCTCATCTATCTCCAGAGACTTGGAGAGTATCAGCAATCCACACCCGGACGTTCAACAGGCCCTCGCAAAGCAGATAAGGGACGCATGCACCCATGTTGGCTTCTTCTACGGTGAGATACACGCTTAACACTCATATGTACTTACTGGTAGCTGGATACAGTCACGAATCATGGCATCCCTGAAGAAGTCATCGCGTCCGCCCTCGAGTCTATGAAGACGTACTTTGCACTTCCTCTGGAGACCAAGATGGAGGCGAGCATCATTTCATCTGGCATTCTTACTTAACTTCGCTGACACGCCCACCAGCTTGACAATAAGACGACTCCAAACTTTAAAGGTTACAATGCCGTATTAAGCAGCAACATCGATCAGAATGGTGCGGGAGACATGCAGGAGGGATTTCAAATCGGATGGGAAGCCTTGGATGCTGCTTCCGGTGTGCCCGATGACAGCCGATCAAACGATGGTTCTATGGCAGGGGCGAATGTATGGCCAGATGTCCCAGGATTCAGGGAGTCCTTGCTACAATACTAGTGCGCCCAGCCGTGACCTGAAAGATTCGCCTCTTAATCATATGCTATACAGTCATGCTGCTGTTGGCCTTGGGAAGAGCCTCTTCCCGCTTTTTGCGCGTTCCCTTGACCTTTCCCCAGACTTCTTCGATGATAAGGTACGTATATGTCGCCCGCTTTCTGGTAGCCGCCTAGAATAGGTGGAACAACCAATGACGCAGCGTGAAACCAGACACGAAACTCGGCTGCGATATTACGCGCGCTCCATTATCCACCACGAACGGGGCCCGTTGACGAGCGGGTGATTGGCTTTGGCGCCCACACAGAGTAAGGGCTTGACACTGACCATCTCCGTCTCCTCCTCGCTTCTTTCTTACGGCCCTGCTTCTAGTTTCGAGGTGCGTTTGTTGTCAGACTGTCGGGTCCTATGTTCCATCAGTCCTGAGGCGGCCAACCTTCAGTGCTTCACTATCCTGTGGCAACAACCAGGCATACAGGCCCTACAAGTCCGAAATACGTGCGATGAGTGGATCAACGCCCCACCAATCCCAGGAACACTCGTCATCAAGTGGGTTTTTCAACCACTGGACTCAGTCGTCACCTCTAAATTAGTTTCGTTATAGTTTAGGAGATCAATTTGCTAGGTGGACCAGTACGTCGTTACATCAATATGAAAATAAAGACCAAATCCTACAAATTCATACAGATGACGTTTTCAAGAGTACTGTGCATCGTGTGGCAAATCACTCAGGAGCTCGACGATACTCTATCCCTCTTTTCTTTGGCACCGACTATGATGTCCTTCTCGAGGTAAGTCGTTACGCTCTTTTGCCGCAAGGAACGAGGCTATATAGGACCTGCTAGCCGATCGCCAGTTGCGTGAGCCCTGAGCGGCCGCCACGCTATGAGGTTATGACGGCCGGCGACCACGTTAAGATGAGACTTCAGGCGATGCATGGACATTATGGTTAAGAGTAATGCTACCGCATGCTACTTAACACTCCATTACCTTTTGATATTCTGTAAGGAGTTTAGTCGGAGTGACCTAACTAGTGAGTCCGGAAGTAGATCTTGAGAGTAAGAGGCCGCGGTTCCGAACGAGCGAGAAAGCGCGAGACCAGGACTGAGCGAGGTAAGGCGAACTGAGGCTAGATGTACGAGTTGTGCCGCACGGCGATGAGCAGTCTTGGTGAAATGGCGAGGCGCAGAGCGATTGGCGACCGCGGAGCGTAGGACGGTCGGCGATGGCAAGGCAGGTAGCGGTCGGTGATGGTGGGGCTTAAACGAGAAGGGCGAGAGGAAAAGAAAAACAGCGCAAGACCAGAAAGACGGATGGCGGTATGGAAGGCTTGGTTCGTCGTCAAAACGGTCGGGCGAAAGCAACGCACGCGAAAATAAAAGAAGAGCGAGAAAGTGGGCCGCAGATGCCTGCCTTTCACGAAGACAGGCGCGGGGATTTATATATGCAGGTCCGAGCCAGTTAAATGACAAGTACTCTACGCACAAGATGAGTTAGAGGGGGTAAAAGATAGAGAGACGAACGTGAAAGCGATCCTGCCAGCGACGACAGACCTGCACGACGACGTAGACGAAAAGCAGCGGTGTCCGAAA
>Ga0307512_10007243_pt1 | contig 11036 bp, 9 predicted proteins | sample 14_EM_MG_FD_200267 | JGI IMG/M metagenome (GOLD analysis project Ga0307512, IMG submission 200267) | Populus trichocarpa ectomycorrhiza microbial communities from riparian zone in the Pacific Northwest, United States - 14_EM | ecosystem: Host-associated > Plants > Roots > Unclassified | place... | reverse complement strand
AGCCACGCCGTCAGTGTGCATGGGCATTACCTCCTGGCCCAGTAATTGTGACCGTTACCTTTCAGCGCGCTTTAGTGAGCACACGATCGATAGTCCCGCCTTGCGGTGGGACGGTCCCGGTCTGACCCGCGGGTGCGGTGCCGGGTTCACGCTTCACAGCCGCCCGCCCAGCAAGCTGGGTCTTCTGGTCGGCTCCACGTGCTGCCACCGGGCCACTCCCGGCGGTTGCCGCCGCAAGAGCGGCGAGATTCCTTGCGGCGTTGCGGTCTCGGTCGATGATCAGGCCGCACGCCTCGCACACGTACTCACGCTGGGAAAGGGCGAGCTTGGTTTTCACCGCGCCGCATCCCGAACACGTTTTCGACGACGGGAACCAACGGTCGGCGACGATCAGCCGGCCGCCGTTCCACTGCGTCTTGTAGGTCAGTTGCCGCCGAATCTCGGCGAACCCGGCATCGGCGATGTGCCGGGCAAGCTTCCGGTTGCTGAGCATGCCGGTCACGTTGAGGTCCTCGACCACGACCGTTCCGTGCTCACGCGCAAGCCGGGTCGTAAGCTTGTGGATCCCGTCCCGTCGCAGATTCGCCACCCGGGCATGCGCCCGTCCGAGTCTCGCCGCTGCCCGCTCCCACCGCTTCGACGGACGCCTGCCGGTACGCCGGTCCGGTCCCGTCTTCCGGGAGAGTGCCCGGCCGAGTGCCCGCATCCTGGCTTGCGCTTCGACCAGGTGCCGCAGATTGTCGACGAGTTCACCAGTGGATAGCACCGCGAGATGCTTAATGCCGACGTCGACACCGACCGTCGAGTCCGGCCGCGCGGGGGTCCGCTCGGCGCGCTCCACCTCGACGGTGAACGACACATGCCAACGCCCGCCGACACGGCGCACGGTCGCGGACATGATCCGGGCCGCGCCGTTGTCGATGCGCCGGGCCAGCTTCCGGGCCGACTCATGCAGCTTCAACCGGCCCAGCCTCGGGAGCACCACGTGCATCCGGTCCGACTCGACCCGGATCGCCCCGGTGGTGAACCGCACGGACGGTACGGTGCGGCGACGGGACTTGAACCGGGGAAACCCGATCGTTCGCCCAGCGCGTTTGCCGGTGCGGGAGCCGGCCCAGTTCTTCAAGCCGCGCGCCAGGGCGTCGAGTCCCGTGTTGAACGCCTCTTTGGAAACCTCGCCCCACCACGGCGCCACCTCGGGCTTCACCGCGTTCCACGCCTTACGCAGGCCAGCCAGCGACCACGAAAGGCTCTCGGTAAGCATCTCGTCCGGGATGCCGTAGGTGCGCTCGGCGGCGCGCTGCTCCATGACCGCTTTGACGCGGGCCAACGCCCAGTTGTAGGCGACCCGGGCCGCCCCGGCATGTGCGAGGACGTCGCGTTCTTGGCCCGAGGTGAGGTCTAGCGCGTACCGGTACGCCTGGATCGTCTTCACGCCGGGTCCTCGGTTGCGGCTTCGACGGCGCGGCGGGCGCGGTTCGCGGCAGCCCGGCGACCGTACAGGCGGGCACACAGCGAGGTCAGGATCTGCGTCACGTCGCGCACTAGGTCGTCGTCGACCTCAGCCGGGTCGACAACCAGCAGGCGGCGGCCCTGCGCGGTCAGCGCGGCTTCGACGTACTCGGCGCCGAAGCGGGCGAACCGGTCCCGGTGCTCGACCACGATCGTCGAAACGGCCGGGTCTCGCAGCAGCGCGAGGAACTTCTCGCGGTGCCCGTTCAGGGCGGACCCGACTTCGGTAACCACGCGGTCCACGCCGAGTTTCTTGCCGGTGGCCCACACCGTCACCCGGGCGACCTGCCGGTCCAGGTCTGGCTTCTGGTCGGCTGACGACACCCGGGCGTACACCACGGTCTGCCCGGCCTCGGTCCGCGTGCCGGTGACCGGCTCCCCGACCACGATCAGACGGCCGAGGCGGTAAGCAGGAACGGGCAGCGTCCCGGACTCGTAACGCCGACGTGCCGTCGCGTACGAGATACCGGTTGCCGCCGCCCATTCCTTCACGTTCACGATGCCGACTATAGTCGACTAGTGAGTACTTCTAACGACTGAAATGCCAGCGGTTGTCATCCCTCCGCCCGCCGGCCCGCAGTGTTGCGTTCACCCAAGAGCCGGCGCGGTATCGTCTGCGCGATGTCCAGGGCAATGCGGGTCACTACGCGCAACGCGCGCTTCCAACAATGGCAGGCGTTGCTGACAAACCGAACCAAGCGGTCGCGAGTCGGCGAGTTCTTGGTCTCGGGTGTGCGCCCGATCACCCTGGCCGTCGAGCATGGCTGGACGATCAACGCGCTGATCTACCCCGATCGCGGCGCCCTATCCTCCTGGGCCCGGGAAATGCTCGACCGCACGGCGGCGACACCGGTGGCAATGGCACCCGAACTGCTCGCCGAGTTGGCCGACAAGGAGCAGCCGGAACTGCTCGCGGTGGTCGCCATGCCGCCGGACGAGTTAACCGGCATCGCGCCCGCGCCCGGCCTGCTCGTGGTCGTCTTCGACCGCCCGACCACCCCGGGCAACATCGGCACGCTGATCCGGTCGGCGGACGCGTTCGGCGCCGCGGCGGTGATCGTCACAGGTCACGCGGCAGACCCCTACGACCCCAAATCGGTACGCGCCAGCACCGGCTCCCTGTTCGCCCTGCCGGTGCTGCGCGCCGACTCGCACCGGGAAGTCCTCGACTGGGTGGGCGGGCTGCGCGCGGACGGCCTGCCGCTGGAGATCGTCGGCACCGACGAGCACGGCGCGGTCGACGTCGCCGACTACGACCTGACCGGGCCGCGCCTGGTGCTGATCGGCAACGAGACCCACGGCCTCAGCGCCGGGTGGCGGGAGGCGTGCGACGCCATGGTCCGGATCCCGATCACCGGGGCGGCCAGCTCACTGAACGCGGCCACGGCCGCCACGGTGCTCCTGTACGAGGCCACCCGGCAGCGCACCCACCGCGCCAGCTGAACAGCCCAGACGGCACCAACTGACCAGCCCAGGCCGCACCAACTGACCCAGCTCAGACCGCACCAACCGACCAGGCCAGGCCGCGCCAAACCGACCAGCCCAAGCCGCGCCGACTGACCCGGCTCACACAGCACCAACCGACCAGCTCAAGCCACGCCAACTGACCCAGCTCACACAGCACCAACCGACCAGCTCAGGCCGCTCCAACCGACCCAGCTCAGACGGCGCCGGCTGGCCAGCTCAGGCCGGACCGTCAGTTGATCTCGTCGGCCCAGACTCGCCAATTGTCGAGGACTCCATAGAGGGCCGGGGTCAGCCAGCCCGGGGCGGAACGGCGGAACACGCCGGGATCCATCGCGCCCGCGCCGTCGGGCAGGGCACCGACCAGGTGCGGGACCAACTCGCTGAGGTTGGCCCAGTGCACCAGCTCGGGCTCGGCCGGCCAGGCGCCCAGGATCACGCCGGCGGGGACACCGCGGCGGCCCAACGCCTCCAGGGTCAGGGCGGTGTGGTTGATCGTGCCCAGGCCGGCGCGGGTGACCACAACGGTACTAACGCCGAGCGTGGTGGCCAGGTCGGCGAAGGTCCACGAATCCCCCGACGGACGCACCCCCATCGGAACAAGCAGACCGCCCGCGCCCTCGACCAGCACCAGATCGTGCTTGTCCGCTTCGGCCCGGATCGCGTCGACGACCTCATAGAGCTCGAGCGGCGGCAACGAAGCGAACCGCGCCGCGGCCAACGGCGCAAGCGGATCCGGATAGCACGCCAGCGTCCGCGCGGTCTCCGGCGCGGCCAGCCGATTGACCAGATCGATGTCGGTCGGGCCGCCGCCCGAGGTGCCCGTCTGCCCCGGCTTAAGCACGGCGACCCGCAACCCGGCGGCCTGCGCGGCGGCGGCGATCGCCGAGGTCACAATCGTCTTGCCGACGTCGGTATCGGTGCCGGTAACCAGCACAATGCCCCGCCACTCACCGGCCTCGGGCCGGCGCGCCGTGGGCTGCATTGCTGGGCCACCGGCACCCGGCTCGGCGGCGGCTTGCACCGCGGCGCCCGATCCGGTGGCGGTCTGAGCTTCCGCGCCCGGTCCGGTAACGGTCCGCGCTTCCGCTCCCGGTCCGGTGAGGGCACGCGCTTCCGCTCCCGGTCCAGTGACGGCTCCTAGTCCAACGGCCTGCACGGCCGCGCCCGGTCCAGCGGCAGCCTGCCCTGGGGCGCCCGAGCCGGTAGCCGCCTCCCCTGCCGCACCCAGCCCGGTAACGGCCTGCGCTGCAACACCGCCCGATCCAACGGCGGACCGCGCCACCGCATCTAGCCCATCGGCCTGCACGGCCATATCCGGTCCAACAGCAGCCGGCCCTGTGGCGCCCGAGCCGGTAGCCGCCTCCCCTGCCGCACCCAGCCCGGTAACGGCCTGCGCTGCAACACCGCCCGATCCAACGGCGGACCGCGCCACCGCACCCGGTCCAGCGGCCTGCACGGCCACGTTCGGTCCAACGGCAGCCCGCTCGGCGGCGCCTGATCCGGCGCCCGTCCGCGCTGCCGCATCCGATCCAGCGCCCAGCCGCCCGGCAGTGGCCTGTCCCGTGAGGCCTCGCCCGGCAGGGTCCGGCTCGGTGCCTCCAGGCTCCTGACTGGCCCACGCATCGGTAGCGACTGACGCGGCGGTCCCCTGCCGACCGATGCCTGGCTCTGCCTGCTCGGCGACGACTGGCCCGGCGGACGACTCGCCACCGATCGACTCCACGGCGGTCGGCCCGGCCGAGGTCCGCGTCAACTCGTCTGAAGCCCGCCCGCCCGAGCCCACCGGCACGCCGGCCAGCGACCCGACGGCCGGCGAGGCCGCAACGTTCACCGAATCGCTGGGAGTGCTTGAGTAGGAATCGCGTCGACCGGGCGAAATCGGCTCGTCCGACGCTGGCCAAACCGGCCCTGTCGAAACCTGCAACGGCGAGACCAGCTCGGGTGTAACCAAGGAGACCGGCGAGCCAGCAGCGGGTGAGCCCGACTCGAGCCGACGCGTAACAGGCGAGCCACCCGAAGCCAGCGGGCCGGGGATCGACACCGCCGGGCCTGCACCTCCCGCCGATGACTCCGGCGGAGCGCCTCGAGACGGCCCGGCGGCCTCCGGTCCGAGCGCACTGGCCGCCCCGGCACCGTCAGCAGGCGCGCCGCCGCCGGAGCCGTCGGCCGTAGCGCTGCCGTCAGCGCCCGAGGCGGAGGCCTCCGGCGGCCCCTCCCCGGCGCCGACAACCGGCCCCCTCAGACCCGGCGCCGTTCCCTCCGCCGGAGCACTAGCGTCGGGCGTCGCCGCGTCGGTGGCCGGCTGCGGGGACTCGTTTTCCGGGGACTCGCGCGGCGCCGGCTGGGCTCTTCGGCGCCGGAACAGGTCGTGAATGCTGGTCATGGCGCGCATTCCACGATGACGTCCAGCGCTCGGGCGAAGTCGTCCTCCGACACGCCCGCATTGAGCGTCAGGCGCAGCCGGGACGAGCCGTCCGGCGTGGACGGCGGCCGGAAACAGCCGACCGCGACCCTCTCGTCCCAGCAGTCGGCGGCCCAGGCCACCGCCGCTTCCGGGCCCGGAGCGGTGACCGAGAGCACGGCTCCGGCGGGCATCCGCACGTCGAAACCCGCCGCAGCGAGCCGCGCCACGATCAACGCCGCCCGGGAACGCAGCAGCAGCCGCAGGTCATCGGCGGCGCGGGCGATCTCGAGCGCGGCGTGCGCCCCCGCGATCACGGCCGGCGGCGGCGCGGTGTCGTAGATGAACGTCCGTCCCGTGTCGACCAGGTGTCGCACCAGTTGGGCCGGCCCGGCGATCACGCCGCCCGCGGCACCGAGCGATTTGGACAGCGTCGCGGTCACCACCACATCGCTCGCGCCGGCGAGCCCCGCGTCGTGGACGCCGCCCGCGCCCGAGGCCCCGACCACCCCCAGCCCATGGGCATCGTCGATGAGCAGCAGGGCGCCGCGGGGCGAGGTCACCGCGTGCAGCTCGGCCAGCGGTGCGAGGTCGCCGTCGACCGAGAACACCGACTCCGTGACCACCACGGCCGGGCGGTCGGGGAACGAGTCGAGCAGCTCGGCCACGGCGGACGGCGAGGCGTGCGGCGCGACGACGGTCTGCGCACCCGAGAGCTTGCACCCGTCGATCAGCGAAGCGTGGTTGTAGGCATCGGAGATGATCACGCTGTCGGGGCCGGCCAGCGCGCGCACGGCGCCGAGATTGGCCAAGTAGCCCGACGAGTAGACCAGGGCCTGCTCGGCGCCCAGCCAAGCGGCGAGGGACGCTTCCAACCCCGCGTGGGCGGCCGTCGACCCACGGACCAGCCTGGAGCCGGTCGCCCCAAGCCCGTACGCCGAAAGGGCCGAAGCTGAAGCCGCGACCACCGCAGGGTGGGCGGATAGGCCGAGATAGTCGTTGCCGGCCAGATCGACGATCCGGTCGCCGGCCGCACGGGGGCGCAGCTCGCGGGTCAGGCCGGCCTTGGCCCGTGTGTCGGCGAGGTCCTCGAGCGCGTCCAACCAGGCCGTCAAAACACCCTCACATTCGCCGTCGTCAAGACATGCAACGCGGGGAAACTATCACCCACCGCCGACACTTCCATCAGCCTGGAAGGCTTGTAGGGTACGGGCATGCCAGAGATCCTCGACCGGGCCCGCGCCCAGGTGCTTGTCAACGGTGTCGGCCTCGACGAGGCTGGGGTCCTCGAGGTGCTCCGGCTGGACGACGAGCATGTGCCGGCGCTGCTGCAGCTCGCCCACGAGGTGCGGATGGCGTGGTGCGGCCCCGAGGTCGAGGTCGAGGGCATCGTCTCGCTGAAGACCGGCGGCTGCCCCGAGGATTGCCACTTCTGCTCGCAGTCGGGGCTGTTCACCTCGCCGGTGCGCGCGGTCTGGCTCGACATCCCGGCGCTGGTCGAGGCCGCCAAGCAGACGGCCGCCACCGGCGCGACCGAGTTTTGCATCGTCGCCGCCGTGCGCGGGCCCGACGAGCGGTTGATGAAGCAGATGCGCGAGGGCGTCGCCGCGATCAAGGCGGCGGTCGACATCCAGGTCGCGGCCAGCCTCGGCATGCTGACTCAGGAGCAGGTCGACGAGTTGGTCGAGATGGGCGTCCACCGCTACAACCACAATCTCGAGACCTGCCAGTCCTACTTCCCCAACGTGGTGACCACCCACTCGTGGGAGGAGCGCTGGGGCACGCTCAAGATGGTGCGTGACTCGGGCATGGAGGTCTGCTGCGGCGGCATCCTCGGCCTGGGCGAGAGCGTCGAGCAGCGGGCCGAGTTCGCCGCGCAGCTGGCCGAGTTGCAACCCGACGAGGTCCCGCTCAACTTCCTCAATCCCCGCCCGGGCACCCCGCTCGGCGATCAGCCGGTCGTGGCGGGCAAGGACGCGTTGCGCGCCATCGCCGCCTTCCGGCTGGCCATGCCCAAAACCATTCTTCGGTACGCGGGGGGACGCGAGATCACGCTCGGCGATCTGGGCACCCGGGACGGCCTGCTCGGCGGCATCAACGCGGTGATCGTCGGCAACTACCTGACCACGCTCGGCCGCCCGGCGACCGAGGACCTGGCGCTGCTGGCCGAGCTGAAGATGCCGGTCAAGGCCCTCTCGGCGACGCTGTGACGGCCGTGACGGCGCTCTGGTGTGACCGCTGCGGCAACGCCACCGCCGAGGGCGACCACTCCGCTTGCGCCCGGGCACGTGAGCTGGAGCCACCCCGCTTCTGTCCCGCTTGCCGGCGCCGGATGAAGGTCCAGATCGTCCCCACCGGCTGGACGGCGACCTGCGTCGAGCACGGCACCCAGCACGCCTGACCGCGCCGACAAGATCGCTCGTGCGAGACCTTATGCCGGGCTTTCTTTGCCCGAAGCCTCAATCGGCAACTTGATCGATCCTGGTTGAGTCTCGTCGGCCGGGGGCTGCTTGCCCGCCACCGGGAGGGTCACGCTGACCAGCGCGCCGTCGCGGGCGGACGAGCCCGGCCCGAGCCGCCGCAGCGTACGCAGCATGGCCACGTTGTCGGCGCCAGTGTGGGCCAGCACGGCCGCGAAGCCGGAACGCTGGGCGAAGGCCAGCAGCCGGCGCAGCAACGCGGTGCCGATCCCCCGGCGCTGCCAATCGTCGACGACCAGGAGCGCCACCTGGCCGAGGTCGCCCTCGGCCAACAGGCTTGCCATGGCGACGACCTCGTCCTCGGCGTCGAGCGCCAGCAGGGTCACGCCGCCCGCCGGCTCGAGGAGGCGGCGCAGCCGGGCCTCCGACGGCATCGGCGCCCCGCCCCGGTAGCACCGGGCCAGCGTGGACGCCGAGGCGCGCTCGTGTAGCCCGCGTACGCCATCGAGGTCGTCCGCGAAGGCGGCGCGGACCAGGAACTCGGCGCCGTCGGGCAGCAGCAGCGTGGTTTGCTCGGTGTGCCGGCGCAGCACCGCCCCGGACACCTCGACCAGGGCCTGGGCGCGGGCGTACTCGGCCGGGGTGAACGCGGGCGCCGCCCGGAGCACGTCGAACGACCCGCCGGCGGGGTCGGTGAGCCGCATGCGGGACTCGCCGAAGCCCGGGCCGGCCGACTCGGGCCGCCAGTGCACCTCGTCCGCGTCCAGCAGGGTCACCAGGGCATCGCCCAGGGTGTCGGGGTCGTGCACGAGCCGCCCGGCCAGGGCCAGCGCCCGGGTCGGCTGGTCGGCCAGGCCTTGAGCCTCGGCCCGGGCCACGAACGCCTCCCGACCGCGCCCGCGCGCGACGGCGGCGAGCAGGTCGGACTCGGTCATCGCGTCGGGAGTGTCGACGAGGAAGTCGTCGACCGCGCCCGCCTCGGTCGTGTGCACCTGAACGGCCAAAATGTTGACCGACCGCAGCGCGAGGCTGGCGGTCAGGACGGAGAGATAGCCCGGCCGGTCGTCGACCGTGGCCCGGATCCGCCACAAGGCCATGCGTGGCACCCCCTTCCGACTGAGCTAACCCGCGGCAGGGATCCCGGGTGGCCCCGTCGTATGAACCGAAACTAAGCGTGCCTCCCCGGTGTTACCCACGCATTGCTTGAGCTGGTCGAACTATGAGGGGTCAATCACAGCGTGTACAACCGGGGGCACACCGGCCCGATCCAGCCGGTCGCCGAGGATCACCGCGGCGGCCCGGACCAGTTGGGCGATCCGGTCGACCTCGGTGATGTGGAACGCGGCCGCGGGCAACTCGGCGTCCTCCGAGCGGGCCACCACGAGCACCAGCCCGGCCCGGCCGAACGGCGCCACCGCATACCGGGTCGCGTCGGAGCCGGTCATCGGGCGGGCGCGCAGCGGGGTCACCTCGGGCAGCACGAGCGGCTGCGGGGCGCGCCAGCTCGCGTACGCCGTCGTGGGCTCGCCGCCGGAGCGGGCGGCCCAATCGGCCGGCACCACCGCGGCGGCCGCCCAGTCGGCGGCGAGCAGCCCGGGAACGGCGTCGACCAGGGTGGCCAGCCCGTCCGCCGGGTTCGCCGCGACCTGGGCCAGCAACTCGGCGTCGTGGCCGCCGGAGACCGGCGCACCGATCGCCTTCCACACGCCGTCGACCTGGACGCCCGGGATGGCGGCGAGGCCGGCGAGGAGCCGCTCCACGCGGGAGGCGCCCGGCCAGACGACCGTGAAGTCGTCGACGGCGCGACCGCCGAGTCGCTCCAGCACCACGACCTGGACGATGTCGGCACCGGCGACGCCCAGCGTGCGCGCCACCTGCCCCAGCGCACCGGGCCGGTCCGGCAGCGTGACCCGTACCCGCAGCAACATGCAGCTCCTCCCGTCGGAACGACGGCACGGCGGTGCCGTCCCCACGGCGTCCAGCCTCCCAAAGCGGCGTTTCCTGCCGGTTGCGCCACCATGTCCCACTGACTAAGGGAGCCGAACACCACTCGTTAGAGGAGCCTAGAGTGGGCTAGGCCGAGGCCCGACGGACCAGGTGGGTGTCGAGCAAAACGTGCGAATCTGCGATCGGCTCGCGGCGGATCCGGGCGGCGAGCAGCTCGGCCATCCGCCGGCCCATCTCCTCGACCGGCTGGTGCACAGTGGTCAGCGGCGGCTCGGTCTGGGTGGCGACCGGCGCGTCCTCGAAGCCGATCAACGCCACGTCCTGCGGCACCCGCAGGCCCGCTTCCCGCAGCGCCCGCAGCGCGCCGCAGGCCATCAGGTCGGAGGCGACGAAGACCGCGTCCAGTTCGCGTGATCGATCCAGCAGGGCCCGCATCGCCGCCAGCCCGCCGGCCTCGGTGAAGTCCCCGTACGCCACCAGGTCCTGATCGGGCACCGCCGCCCGGTAGCCGGCCAGCCGGGCCCGGCCGACGCCCATGTCCTGCGGCCCGGCGACGGTGGCGACCCGGCGTGCGCCGCGGTCAAGCAGATACTCCACCGCCGAGCGCGCGCCTGCCTCGTTGTCCACGTCGACAAAGAAGTCGTCCGGGTCCAGGCGGGTGGGCCGGCCGCCCAGCACGAACGGCATCGCGCGGTCGCGCAGCATCGCCGGCAGCGGGTCGTCGTCGTGCAGCGAGAGCAGCAGCACGCCGTCGACGTGATGGCCGGTGAGGTGCTGCTCGACCCGCTCGCGCTGCTCGGTCGAGGCGGCCATCGCGAGCCAGAGCTGCAGCGGGGTCTCCATCAGGGCCGAACTGATGCCACGCAGCACGCCGGCGAAGAACGGCTCGCCGAACACCCGCTCCTGCGATTCCGAGACGACCAGAGCGACGGAGTCGGTGCGCTGGGTGACCAGCGATCGGGCGGCGCGGTTGGGCACGTACCCCAGCTCGGTGATCGCGGCCTCGACCGCAGCCCTCGCCTGCGGGCTGACCTGCGGCGAACCGTTGAGCACCCGGGACGCCGTCCCTCGGCCGACCCCGGCGCGCGCGGCCACGGCGTCGAGCGTGGGGCGTCCCGGTGATCGTACGGGCTGCCTAGTCATGACGGGCATTATGGCCCCGTAGGGCAACCGATGTCGCGCACGCCCGCATAGGCTCATAGACATGATCTGCCAGGCATGCCGGGAGCAGCGTCACGACGAGTGCCGCGGCGGGTCTTGGTGCGACTGCCAGCACCGGCCCGTCGAGC
>Ga0307512_10007241_pt1 | contig 11038 bp, 12 predicted proteins | sample 14_EM_MG_FD_200267 | JGI IMG/M metagenome (GOLD analysis project Ga0307512, IMG submission 200267) | Populus trichocarpa ectomycorrhiza microbial communities from riparian zone in the Pacific Northwest, United States - 14_EM | ecosystem: Host-associated > Plants > Roots > Unclassified | place... | reverse complement strand
TTCCATGGACTTCCATGGTATTCCAGGCTCTCATGTATATAAGGACAGAGCTTCTCCTTAGATAGTAGAATAGACTTCATCCACTTCACATTCGTAACATTTTCAGATTCCAGAGATTTCATACCATCCCCGAGGCCAGAGGAAAAGCGTACCGGTGGCTCTCTGCTTGACTATCTCAACCAATTCAAGTCCAATTAAGTCTGTGAGTCTTGCTTTGTTATATTCCATACATGAAGGCTGCACAAATGGGCCATTTTCCACCTTCTGGTCTCCGGTTTACGATATCTAATAGTCATCACGCTGTACTCGCTGATATTCAAAATTCCCAGACACTCCATATGAGGAAACAATCCAAGACATTGTCTGCAATCACCAACAAATTTAGTCACAGTGAGGTCGCATATGGAATTTTCGCACTCTTTCCGTTTTTATGGCAAGGTATCTAATCTAATTATTCTAGCACTGTTCGGAACATTTGATATCGGCGAGCACAAAATCGCCTTAAAACCGCTGATTTTCCACAACTGCTCACTTTGTTGTACCGGCCAAAAGGTATAGTCCACAAAGACTTGATGACACCTAATTTTATTAGTCCAAGGCGTTCCTGACAGCTGACAGGAGTAGTATAACACTCGACTGACATATCTTTTGCAAAGACCGGGGCAAAGCAGTAGCATACATAGCAAGTACAGCATCCCACTAGAGCGGGAAATATCTGCACAACAAACAACAAAACAAAGGGACAAAAGTCTAGGCGAAACAGAAACAGCGCGATAAGTCGACAACAACGATAGCAATTGTAAAAAAGACGGCAGCAATCAATTCTGGACGTCGAATTGAACCAGGAGCGAGCATCCCAGCACCGGCTAGACCGCAGGAGGTGGGTGCGCACGAGGATCCACGCAATTGAGTAGTTTTCATGCAAAGTCGTGGGAAAAACACGACTGACCCGTTGCGTCGCCAAACGAGCAAGCGACAACAAGGACTGCCCTGGAAGATGCGTGCTGCACAGAAGTGAGGACCAAAGTCAGAGAGAACAAGTGGAGCGGCCTGGACACGGGAAAGCGTTGGATGGGAGGAGCGACATGCCTATGGATATGGCAATGGAGATGGCGACGGCAGTGACATCAATCGCCGCGGAGACTGCTGGCGAAGACACACTTGAGCCGATGGAGAGAAATGGGAACGGAGAGCAGAGAAGGAGGAGTGAGGGACTGGAGGAGCCGCATGGAGTGCGCGGCTCAGCAGCATGCCCACGAACTAGCACAGCTACACCGAACCATCGCAAAGATGGCAAACATGCTGGAGATGCACACTGCACTTCAGGAGGCGCAGTGGTGAGTGACGAAATTGAGGTTGGAGGAAAAAGAGAAAAACCGGGACGTGTACCACCAGGATGAACTCCTGAGGGGCAGGGGCATCACGGAAATGGTCGCAAGAGCGGTGGCTGCTACTGGATTGGACCAGAAAAAGGAGAGGAAAGTGGACATCGAGGGTGTCGGCCTGGAGGCTTTGATACCCACAGACCTGACCAAGACCGGTGGACCGGAGAAGACTGAGAAGCGCCAACAGCTGCAGCATGGAAGGCAGCTTGAAACAATGTCAATGCCGAAACCGAAACCAAACACAACCTCAAAGCCGTACCCAGCACCAGGACTGAGACCAGCGCCAACACCAAGGCTGAGAGCCACATCGGCGCCGAAAGGGGCGACGACATCAGCGCCGACACTGACCAGATGATGCGAGACAGTCCCACCACAAAACCGACAGAAGCCAACCAGCCCAGCCCCAGCCCCGACGACAGGCTCCAGCATGGCAGACTGACGCCTCATCCTAAGGAGAGACGAGAGTGTGCCACTCCCCAATAAGATCAACCAAGAAATTGTGTCAGCGATCAACAGAGCACTTTTCCACCAGCAGGCCCTGGCCCATATTAGGATCATGAACGCAAGGAGGCCTGGGAAGGGTGCGATCACAACGATCACGCACCAGAATGCGACAGCGGCAATGGCTATGCACTACCACAACATCATCATCATGGCAGCGAGAACTGTCGACAGAGGAGTCGTAGATGTTGAAGAAAACCAGACCTGGGAAAGGCTAAAGATCCATGCACTACCCCTCGTGCAATACAGGGGAAAGGGCACAGAATGTTTGTAGCAAATGCGAGAGGAATTTGAAGCAGAGAATGAGGGCATACCAATCCCCACCCAGGTACGATGGCTGGCGAACCCCCGCACCATCAGGGAGAGGAAGCAGAATGGAGAAATCGCCACGTCATCGGTAGTCTTTGTCATAAAGGGAAGCAGGATGGCACAAAGTATAATCAAGAAAGGCATCAAGGCGACAGGAGTATGGAACCGAGTTGAGGAGTTCATGAATGCGGGCCATGACTCCAGGTGTGAGCTCTGATGTGGATGGGGCCACATAGAAAACAAGTGAGGCAACAAGCCCAAGTGTGGCTACTGCTCGGGCAATCACCGTACAAGCGACCACAAATGCAATGTAGTGGGGTGTGCGGCAAAGCAGGGGTCACTCTGCAGCCACACGCTGGAAAAGTGCCCCAATTGCCAAGGGAATCATATTGGGTTCAGCAGCAGGTGCCAGAAGAAGAGCGCAGCTGCCAAAGTGGCGCGGCAGAGCCCAAAGACGGGAACAGCAGGACGCGGTCCCAGGAGGGAAGCTATCCACACGGCAACGGGGACGAACAGAGTGGTGCTTGGTCGTAGACCCAGGGGAGGTGCGGCAGCAGAGGGGGGGAGAGAAGAAGAAGAGATGGCTGATGTGCAGGAAGAGGTGGCAACGGGGGAGGCAAGAGACATTGTGATGATGAAGACTGAGACTGCGACTGCGGCCCCTACTGAAACTGAAGCAGGAGCCCTGACTACCAATGATGAGTGTGATCCAGCATAACTGCACAGGGTCATAGGAGTGGACCATTGCGGCGCTGGAGACGGGAGTCGAACGCAGGGTGGATGTAGTCTGCTTGAAAGACCCACCGACAGAAAGTGGAGGTATTGGGATCAGCCATTCGGCATACGAAATAGGAAAAAGAAAAAGACTTTGGATGGCGATATGGGGAGGGAGGGGCTTGGTGGTTGATGAGGGGATGGATATAAGTAGAGGTGCAAACGACAATGTCATTGCTACTGACGTCAGGAGGAGGAGGGAGATGATAACAAGGATTGTCAACATTAAAGACCAAAAGAACACGCATTCGGGAGAGAAGCCGGCGCGAAGGCTGAACTGCCAGGGAGTCGTTCGGCAGGGTAGCACTGTCCTTGCTGGAGACTTTAATGCCCATAGCATACGATGGGACCCAAGATGCCAAGTGCAGCAGAATGCTGTGTTCTGGGAAGACCTGATTGATGAAAATGGACTGGAAATTGGAAATGATGGTGAAGCCACCCAGCACTGGACAAAAGAAGGTCATGAAGGCCAGTCGGTTATCAACCTGACGATGGCGAATCGACCAATAACCAAATGGCCCATACTGGCCGACGACAATGCCGCAGGCTCCGAACAAGAGGTCATACGGTGGGAGGTGGAAGTAGTCAGGCAGGAGCAGGTGGGGCCATGAAAGGGTAGTAGGGTGGAATTCAGCTGCAATGACTGAAGGGGACGCGAAGGCAGCAGAGAAGCTATGGATGGAGCTAGCGAAAGAGAGAGCTCACTTGGATGCAGAATGCGCAGCAGACGAGGTGCAGCAACAGGCTGCATGGTGTCAGGAAGCAATGGGCAACGTTCTCAACTCCATGGCAATGAAGATCAGAATCTGCGCCAAATGGAAGAGGTGGTGGAACCCCGACATGAGGGAATGAAGGAAGGCAGTCGGAAGGGAAACAAGGAGAAGACGGAACTTGGAAGAGGCCGCCAAGGGGAAGGCAGAACTCTAGAAGTCGACTGGACAGTCCAAGAGGAAAATGTGGAGCGAGTACTTGCAAAACCTGAGGGGGGCCAAGGTATGGAGAGCAGCACGATATGCGAACCCTCGGGCAGGCATGACCGTGGAGGCCTCAACAGACAGAGAACGCAATCATGCAAACGCATCACTGGAATAGGAGGAGATGCTGAGGCGCGAGTCCGGTCCTCCGAATCCCGAGGACCAGTACTACGAACTACCCCCCACAGGGAGCGCACACCCATCCGTCACAGAGCCAGCAGTTGAATGAGCCCTATTTTCTCAATCGGTAAAAAAGGCACAAGGGCCAGGCAAGCTGTCTTTCGGCGCTATATGGCTGCTCTGGAAGTGGGACAAAGAGAGGATAGCGAGGGTAACGAAGGCAGCCATTTGCACGGGAAGGCACCCCGCGGTATGGACGCATGCTAGCAGCGTGGTGATTCGCAAGCCTCGAAAAGACGACTATACGCAGCTCAAGGCCGATCGTTCCATATCACTGTTGAGCTGCATGTGAGAAGTCGTCGAAGAAGTAGTCACTGAGCTGCTGTCAGATGAGGCCAAATAAAGAGGACTACTGAGCGACAGACAATTCGGAAGCAGAAGAGGGCGGACAGCCACCGATGCAGTGGCCATCATGGTTCACAGAGCTCATGCAGCCTGGAAAAATGGCCACATAGCAGGCATGCTTCTCATGGACATTAAAGCAGCCTTCCCAAGCGTGGCACATAGAAGGCTAGCCAACATAATGAAGGGCAGCCAAATGGATGGAGACCTTATACGATGGATGCAGAGCATTGTCTCGGAAAGCACGCTGCAGATGATAATTGAGGGTAACACCATGTAGAGATACCCGGTGGAAGCTGACATCCCGCAGAGCTCACCGGTGTCACCGATCCTCTTCGCAATCTACCATTCAGGACTGATCAAATGGCTCGAAGACTGCGTATCAGAAGTCAAAGGGCTGTCCTTTGGATACGACCTTGGCTGGGTGGCAACCGGAAGCGATGTCAACCAGGTTGGCTCGATACTTAAGAGATGCGTAGCGAAGAGCATCCAGTGGGCAAGTCGACGTGGGTTACAGTGCGACACTGCCAAGATGGAGGCGGCACTAGTCACGTGCAGACGAGGCCACAGGAAACACCTCCAGCCAAAACTGACAGCAAATATAAGAGTTGGCAGCGGGGTCATACGATTCAATACACTGGTGACACAGTGGCTGGGCGTCTGCATGGACGCACATCTAACGTTCAATGAGCAGCACACCCGATGCATGAAGAAACCCAGTGCAGCACAAGCGAGACTCGGAACCCTGACCACGTCATACGGCATTGTTCCTGATAGCGTAAGGGCTGTCCAAGTGGTGTGCGTCCAAGCGGTCGCACTGTACCGCAGTGAGCTCTTGTGGGATCCCAAAGAAGCACTCAGGCATGATAACCTCCAACTCCTCCTCGATCGACAAGCCAGGTTCTTCCTGGGCGCGCTGCCCACAACCCCATTGTGTCCACTTATGAGAGAGTCAGGGTTTACACCCGCGCCTGTAATCTTGGACTCTGGACAGCAGTGATTCGCAGCGAGACTAGCAGACGCATGCAGCAGGAAGTTACAAGAGTTACACCGAAACCCTTCTTCCAGCGCACCGATATGGAGAGTAGTCGAGGATCAGCATTATCACGGCCAAAGACCCCAAGGCATGATGTGGCCAGCCCCGGGCGAAGCGTCCCTGGTCAGGACCACCATACTGGACAACACCACCACTGCCAGGAGAACCGCGCAATGCTGGGCGACAGAGAAAGAAGCCCAAATTTGAGCAGGGGTCTGGATGTGGTGGAGGATGGATCACGCTCAGACGATAGCCGAGTGGGAGCCGCAGCAGTGTGCAAACATGGAAATCAATGGAGGTCCCACATCAGCTTTCTGGGCACTGGGCCCATGGAGGTCTTCGACGCTGAGAGGCGGACGATGGGACTCGCCCTTGATATGACGATCATGGAGAGAGAATCATTGCAAAAGGCATGCAGTGAAGCCGTTGCCGATCTGTCGCGATTCGCAGGCTGCGAATCGATCAGCGGCACACCTAGAGCCAGACCCGGGGCAGTGGTTAGTGACGCAGATCAATTGGAGAGCGCAGGCACTCCTGACCCATGGCATTGCAACCGAGATTGACTGGGTCGTGGGACACTCTGGCATCCCTGGAAACGAAGAGACAGACCGTCAGGCAAACCCGGCTCGAGAAACCAGCAAAGACACGGTGATAGGTCGGCCATACACCTCGCCCCTGGCTAGAGCTAGACGAATCTCAGAGGGAAGGCCAGCAGCCAAGACAAAGCGGGAGGCCGCCAAGTGCAGCAAGCACTTCAGCTACAGACTCAAGGGCACGATGGGGACCAAGAGACCCATTCCGACGACATGCATGACGTCGTTGGCTACCAGGTCCTACAGACTGAAGTGCAGGCATGCACACACTAGAGTCTACCTGAAAAGGTTCTGCCACCGAGAGAACGACGAATGCTGGTGGTGCGGCGGTGGAGGCACAATGGCAGCCCAGACGTGGGATCACCTCTTCTGCCACTGCAGCCGGTGGAGAGATCAGCAACAGAAACTATGGAAGGCAGTGTGAAGAGCGACGGGCTGGAAAGCGGGCAGATGTAGACATGTGCAGATCTCTGAGCTGTTCTCAATGGAAGAGTGCGACCAAGCGGTGATGGACTTCATGGCGGCTACCGATGTCGGGAAGTTCCCACCCGAATGAAGGACAGTATGGAGCAGGTGAAGAGGCTGACTCAGCTGCGAGGAGCGGCGGCAGTGGGTGTATATCTTCTCTTTTCCTTTCTGTTCTGGTTTGGTCTATCTTGTAGTTCTTTTTCATTTGTCAGCAGGGATGAAGGGTAGCGGGGGTGGAGCTCCGCCATCTAGCCGGCTCGCCCGGAGGCGGAGGGGATATTGGGTCCCGTCATACTCTAATCAGAGTGCATACAGTATGAATAAAACAAAACAAAGAATATCTGCACAACAATTATCTCCCAAGAACCATGTTCTCGCTACAGCGTTATGTCTACTACATCATCCATTGAGATAGCAATTATACTTTTCCACACTTTCCACCGTTTGCTGACACAGTTTAACCCAAGTACGTGGCCTCACTGACATATTTATTGGTTAGTACAATATCTTACTGACGCTGACCAAAAGATGATATTTACAAGTCCGAACACCCCCTCTGACTGCTGACAGACTATCCTTTTTGGCGGGTACAGTATCTTAGAGATATCGTAAATCAGAGACTAGGAGGTTAAAGAGGGCATATTTATGTATATTTTGTGTATAAGATACTTTTTAATCGGAGCAAACTCGTGGACGCAATTGAACTTGAATATTTTGATGTCAAAGGTACGTATTGCTAATTAGATAATAGGAGTGCTTTGTGAGGACTGGCTTGGCACACGTCTATATACCATTGACAGTAAATTCACCAAGATCACCACTCGAGGAGCTAAGATCTGGCGGCACACATTGTTCATCGCATTAGCGTCTCATCATTCCGACTATATTGGATACGTGCATACCAGGTTCTAACTGATGACCGCCGTACTATCTAATCAACGGTATTTCTAGGGCAAGGTGAAGGTGATAGCCTCATGTTTCTTCAGCACGTGACTTTACTAAGGATGTAGTAGAAACCATAAGCATATACAGATCTTCAGCCGGCGGCCTAGGGCCCCGGGGGAGGATTCGAGCGGTTTTCAGATATCATATGGCAAGATCCGCCCGCATTGCCGCTCCGGTTTGTTTGTTTTATTCATACTGTATTCACTCTAATTAGAGTATGACAGAGCCTAGACACCCCCTCCGCCTCCGGGCGAGCCGGCTAGATGGCGGAGCTCCCACCTGCTACCCATCGTCCCCTTTTTGCCGCTCCGGTTCTTCCTACACCGCTTCCCCGCAGGCGAGTCGATAACAGGCGGAAATATACCAGAGATATATCAGACCTTGCTAGATGCATGCAAAGTGGCCCTATGATTACCCAGGCAAGCAAAGATATGCCCACATAATGTTGTGCTTGTGAAAGGAGTGGATGATGCGTATACCGAGGCGGGGTCGGGTGTGGAAGGGATGAGTGCAACGCTGGGATGGTGGGAATGGTATGGGTCTGGCGTGATGAGCAGGTCGAGAAGTGGGAGGAACTTGGGCCGTCAAGAGTGCTCTCCGAGCTAGGCGTGCCATGGTAGTAGCTGAACATAATCGATTGGGCAGGTATGGAAACTAATTCTTTGAGGGCCACGGAGGGGATTTTGATGAGTCCGAAATTGGTTGATGAATAATTACGCGGACATTAGAATACAGGCTTGGATTATGTGCGCATCCGTTACATTGGCAGGCATGTAGTTAGGAGCGACCCTACCTGCGCAAAATCCCACATATATAATCCTTTCACGGGTGATGGATGGAAGAACACGGGGGAGCTATATAATATAGCGAGCGCAGTACTTTTTGACAGCCCATTGGGTAAAAAATAGTCGAAGTAAGGGTTAAACGCATCATGAGAACACCGCATCATCCAATTCACGGGTTGCACGGTTTGCTCACTTTGCTCACTCCATTTAATTCACTCAGCATCCCGCGTAGATACAACTTGATGCAATATCGTTTTGTTTCCTGGGCGTGTTTCGTTTCGTTCTGCAGAGGTATTTTGTCTTTGCAATTGAATCCCTCTTAAGGACCACATGAACACCCTTGAGTATGACAGCCGGAGTGGTGATGGCGATGGTGGCGGTGGTGGTGGGGCGGAGTGTCACCAAAAGTAGAACACGTGATTATAGGGTTAGGTATGTTCTACCCCCACGGCCAGTTTCTCACTTGACCAAGAGGACGTCCTGTTGACCAAGAGGGCAAATTAGTTGGGAGGGCCTCCTGCTAGTCAAGATTCTTGGCTGGTGGGTAGGATGTCTCCTGCTTGGCAAGTGATATTCTTGGTGGGTTGGATGCTTCCTGTTGTTTGTTGTTGTTTATTCATACTGTATGCACTCTAATTAGAGTATGACAGGACCTAATACCCCCTCCACCTGCGGGCAAGCCGGCTAGATGGCGGAGCTCCCCCCCCGCTACCCTTTCATCCCCGCTGTTATATATATGAAAATTGAGAGATCAAACAAAAGCAAAAATAAACTGAACACAAGCAGAGAACAGGAAAGGAACAGAAAAGAATGAGTATATATCCCCATCGCCACTGCCCCCCGCACCCAAGCATGCCTCTGTGCCTCCTCCATACCGTCATTCATTCGGGCGGGAACTTTCCGACTTCAGTAGCCGACAGGAAGTCTGTCACTGCTTGGTCGCATTCTTCCACGGAACACAGCTCAGAGATCTGCATGTGTCTGCATCTGCCCGGTTTTAGGCCCGTTGCCTTTCCCACCGCCTTCCACTGTGTGCTTTGCTGGTCACTCCACCGGTTGCAGTGGCGGAAGAGGTGATCCCGCCTCTGGGCTGCCGTCCTGGCTCCGCCGCCGCACCATCAGCATTTGTCGACCTCTCAGTGGCCGAACGAATACAGGTAGACTCCAGTGGGTGCATGCCCGCACTTTGGTCTGTAGAACCTGGTAGCCAGTGACATCACGCTAGTGATTGGAACCGGTCTCTTGGTCGCCGTCTTGCCCCTGGGTCTGTAGCTGAAGTGCTTGCTCCACTTGTCTGCCTCCCACTTTGCCTTGGCTGCTGACCTTCCCTCGGAGATTCGTCTTGCTCTATTCGAGGCCGAGGTATATGGCGATGCTTCCTGGCGGCAGGGGTGGAGTCTAAAACCACTGGCCTGTGAAAAGAAATTAACAATCGCCTTGAAAGCTCAACCACCTATGCCCTCACTTGTCATCTAATTTCCATTTTCTTACAATGGAACACGCGTGTGGAAACTACACGGTACCCCGAAAAATGTTTCCATACTTCTGTTGGTTCTCTCTCAAAGTTGGCCCGAACTCGCCTCCGGCTCCTCCGGGCGTGTGTTGCTTGCAAGCTCACCATATCTCCCCCGGCCGGGGAAATTTACGTGAAATTCCGTGTCCTCGTGTGTTATATAGTAGGAATGTACAAAAATGGATTCTTGACCAACAGATTGCTTTCGGACATCGAAAAAATTCATCTACCACTCTAGTTAGGCCTCAAGTTGGGTAGCAACTTCTTTTCTCTGAATGATTCCAGTGTCCCTAATCGTCACAGTGACATACAATACACCCCTTACCACCACTTTGGCGCCCGCAGGATTTGAACGTCAAATATCTCTCCCAGGTTGGGACGATTTAACCAACTCTCCCAAACAAGATCAGAATTTGACACCTATGGAACAAACTGCGGGGAACCCAAGGTCTACACAACAAGTGCAAGATGAGGAAACCCCCACATGCGTGCAACAAGACCGAGTAAATTCCTCATCTGCGCGACAAGGTACAGAGGATTTTCCATTCACACAAAGCACCGACAATGCCAGGCCTATGCAGCAAGGGCAAGTTGAGGAGAAGCCAACACCTACGCAATAAGCCAACACCTACGCAATAAGAAACGGCAAATCCCTCTTCTACGCAACAAGGCACAGAGAATACCGGGGCTACGCCTCGAGTCGAACAGATTTTGACAGATAACTTAACGAAATTGTTAAATGAATTGTCCCGAAACCCCTTCGAACAGGAAGAAATCGACGACAAGGGTAAAGCTGATAGTATATCAAAAGCAATCATCAGTTTCCAGGCGCTTTGGATGCTCCTCCAGTGTGCTGGACGGAAATTGAATGGACTGCCAATCAGTGTTCCTAAGCGGCCAGGCCGGCCTTAGCGGCGGCTTTCAAATGAGGGCCGGGCCGGGCCTGACGGCTTTTCCGGCCGGGCTGGCGGCTTTTCTTGGCGGACTAAGCCAAAACAGAATATTTTGTTCGAAAGATTCTCTGCTGCCTTTACTAAGAAGGTCTCCAAAGTACGAAACATAAACCATATCCAACTCAATCATCGTAGCCCTGCCATTGCCGTATTCCATCCATCAACCATCAACCAGACCAAGGCTTATGCAGGCCGATGCAGGCTTTTTAAATCACGTGCAGGCCGGGCGGCTTCTGACCCAGGCCGGGCCGGGCCGCCCTTAGCGCAGGCTTTCAGAATG
>Ga0307512_10007240_pt1 | contig 11040 bp, 8 predicted proteins | sample 14_EM_MG_FD_200267 | JGI IMG/M metagenome (GOLD analysis project Ga0307512, IMG submission 200267) | Populus trichocarpa ectomycorrhiza microbial communities from riparian zone in the Pacific Northwest, United States - 14_EM | ecosystem: Host-associated > Plants > Roots > Unclassified | place... | reverse complement strand
CAACCGCAGCTGGACAAGGTCGGCACGCTCAAAGAGCTACTCGCGGTCGGCCGTGACCTGCACGCCAAACAGTCCGACATCGGCAACGTCACCGTCCTCGCCCAACTACTGGCGGGCTCACAGAACGACCAGACGCTCGCGGAGACCACGAAGGCCGCCCTCCAGCTGTGGATCGATGCGATCGAGCAGGTCCTGGTCCGTGTGCTGGCGAACTCACCGGCGAAGGGCCTGGTCGACACCATGGGCCTGGCGAAAGCCGTGTCGGCCGCGTTCGTCGGCCTCGAGCTGTACGAGGGTGTCGATCAAGCAGGGGCCACGCACGCGTTGGAGACCCTGGACCAGCTAGCGGTGCTGGTCGAGGTGGTCGACGAGTTAGGCCCGATAGCGCGCCGCGCCTTCCGAGCGAAGATCAAGCGCGTATCAGATCGGTAGCGAAGGTCTTCACGCACCTACCAACCCGAGCACTGACCCTAGCCCGATCACGCCGGCCGCGGCCGGTGCCTCGGCAATCACCGGCGAAGAGCCTGCCTGGTGCCCGGGGATACGAACGCACTCACATAGCCGATGTGTGGGCATTCTGAGTGCTAGGCGTTCATCAGCACCCAGCCAAAGTTCGCCACCATCAACGGCCTGCTGTACGACTTCACCTGCTCGAACACGTGGTGATGCGCGACCCACAGCCGAGCGATCACCGCGAAGCTGAGCAGGAAACTGTAGATCTTCTTCTGGTTCTCGCTGATCAGCTCGGCTGGGTCAAGGTGCTGCGCAACGGCGCCTGGCACGGCGTCGACCAGCGGCAGGACCAATAAGGTGATCGCGATCGCGGCGTCGGCGAAGAATACCAGCCGTTCGGGGACCTGTTCCCCGACATTCGGGGATCGTAGGCGGTTCGGCCGTCCCGGCGACGCTGTGGTGAGACCACCACGCTCGACGCGACAGCGACGGGCCCGCCGTGTCCAGCGACGGAGAACAAAGAAGCTGGCCATGAGGTCGCGATTCATCCGCACGTGCCGCGAGGCGCGCGATCTTGCCCGGTCGCCTTGCGGCTACTCCGGAGGCGGCAAACCTATCCGGGCGGTCAGCGCCACGTGGTCGGACAAGTAGATACGACGTCCTCCGGACAGTGTGAACGGCTCGTCGAACAACAACCCATTGCCTGTCACGGGAAACGTCGCCGCGTCCCCGCAGACCAGCAGGTAGTCGATCCGCCGCCCGGAGGCGCCCGGCGGCAGGAACTCGACGTGAAACGTCGCGGGATCGGTTGCGGCGAACGGGTCGCGCCACGCACCGCCGTCGACGATCAGCGGATACAGCGACGAATCACTGGCGATGTTGAAATCGCCGGCAACCATGACCAACGAGGATCCGCCAGTACGGGCCCGCCGCAACACGGCATGCAGCATCCCGACCTGTGTCCGCTGGAACGCGTGATAGCGGCCGGCCGCCGTCCAGTCGCCATCCCTGTTCGCGGTCAGGTGGGTGTTGGCGACGACAGCCCCGAGCCCGGCCAACTCGACAGTCAGCACTCCCTGCAACAGGCTGTTGATCGCAAGCTTCGCGCGGAACCGGACGCCGGCCGCAGCCGGCCGTGCACCCCGAAACGATGTGTACGTCACCGCGCCGACTGGTAGACGCGAGAACGTCACCAGTCCTCCGGCAGGCTGCCCGGCCACCCCGCGACGCCAGGCGAGGAAAGGGAATGACGGCAACCGGGCACGGATCACCTCCAGCGTGCGGCGTCCCCACACCTCCTGGAGGTTGACCACGTCGATGTCCGACTCGTCGATGCGGCGGCAGAAGTAGGCGGCCCGCTCGGCCACCGACAGCAGCCGCGACGGAAGCCCACACACGTTGAGCGATGCGAGGTGGATCGCCGCCTGCTCGTCACTCATGAACCGCATGTTCGCATGCACGCACCACCGGACAAAGCGCACGAGCCGCCCGCGAAGACTGCGGCACGCTCTCCCCAGCAGATCGTGGCGGCCACGATCGCCATCCTGGCGACGATCACCTGCCGCCGAGCACTCGACGCGCTGACATGCCGATGACCGCGAGTTCAGTGCTCGGCATCGCCGCGGTGGACCCGAGCTTTACTCGGCCAGTGAGGCATGGTTGTGGCGGGCGATGAAGATCCTGGAACGAGGGCGACCGCACCTGCAGGGTTTTGGCCCTCGCCCCGCCTTCCATCCAGCAGAAACGATGCCACGCCCACGACCCGCGCCACAGCGGCGATGGCAACCGCAGCGGTTAGGCGCCAATCCTTGGTCAAACGACGCCCTGCCGCAACGGTAACTCAAGCTAGGCGGTCGGCCATCCGTCTGCCGCGATGCGAGCGCGCCAGTAGCTCGCAGCGCTGGCGGATGCGGTCGAGTTCCGAGTGCTGACGAAGAACGACCTCGACAGACCGTTCCGCGCGGCCGACTGGCCAAGCATGTCGTCGAGCGACATCAACTACTGGAAACCCGCCACCGTCGGCGAAGCTCTGTTCAACTACTGGGACTGACCGCCAGGGCTGTGGTGAGCGCGTGGAGTAGGGCCTGCGCCGGATCGCTTGGTGTGTGGGGGGTGCGCCACGCGACGACGCCGTCCGGTCGGATCAGGCTCGCGCCTGACGGGTCTATTCCGTACCGGGTGAGGAACTCGCCGTTGGTGTCGGCTAGTTCCTTGCCGATCGTGTGGGTTTCCACGGTGGTGGCGAGACGCGCGGCGACATCGGCGGCAATGTCGCCCCAGAAGCCACCGTCTGGACCGGACAGCAGCACGAAGTCGCGGCCGAACAGGTCCACAGTGGATACTTTCACGCCGTTGCGGTGCAACCACACGTGTGGTGCGCGGAATCCGGGCCGGCCGGTTGGTCGGTGCGGATCCTCGGCATCGGCGGGATCGTTGTCCTCGGTGAGCACTGAGGACGAGCGGTAGCGGAACCCGAGGGTGAGCTCGACGGCACGCTGCTGGTCGGAGACCTGCTCGGCGCCGGTGTCCTCGTCGGTGTCCGACGCGGGACCCCGGTCGGTCGCCAACCGCAGCGCTTCGGCCACGACCCGTTCGGCGATGGGGCGCCGCTCGGTGTCATAGGTGTCCACCAGGCCGGGGCTGGCCGTCGAGTTGAGCACCGCGGCTAGCTTCCACGCCAGGTCGTAGGCGTCGCCGATCGCGGTGTTGCCGCCGAAACCGCCGCTGGGTGGGGTGACCTTCGCGGCGTCGCCGGCCAGTAGCACCCGCCCCACCCGGAACCGGTCGGCTACCGCGGCCGCCATCTCCCACGGCCGCACGGCCTTGATCTGCGGTGTGAGCTCCGGCAGTTCGGTGACCAGGCGGATCAGCTCGGTACAGCGCTCGGGGGTGAAGTCCGCCGGTGACTGTCCGGCGGCTGGGTCGTAGTTGACGCTGAGCAGGTGTCGGTCGATGGCATGGTCGACGGTGATGAACACGCCACTGGCCTGTTCGTTGTGGAGCACGTGCAGCGTTGTCTGCTCCGGGTCGGCCAGATCGCCGAGGTCGGCGTCGAAGATGATGCTGATGTTGTGGCCCAGGCTGCCCGGTCCGTGGCGGTCGACACCCAGCGCCTCGCGCACGCCACTGCGGGCGCCATCAGCGGCAACGAGGTAGTCCGCCCGCACCTGGGTTGTCCGCTCGTCGCGGAGCACCGCGGTCACGCCGTCGTCGTCCTGGTCGAAGGACACCAACTCGGTGTCGAAACACAGTTCGGCGCCGAGTTCCTCGGCATGCCGACCCAGCAGCGGCTCCAACTTGTCCTGGCCGGCCGTGCCCACGCCGGCCGGGGACAGGGCATCGATGTCCGGGGCGGCGGTGTCGGAGACCTCGTGGAAGGTCGGCCCCGGCAGGGTGGCCGCGATCCTGACTCGGAACGTGGCCAGGCTCGGCGTGACCGTCGGCACGTCCTCGGCGATCCCGCCGAACCCCAGCAGCTCCATCGTGCGCTGGTTCTGCCCGACCGCTCTGGGAAACAACGACGTCCCCGAGCGCCGCTCGACCATCAGCACGTCCACCCCGCGCCGCGCCAGGAACGCCGCGCTGGCCAGACCGGCCAGCCCCGCTCCCACGACCAGCACCGACACTCGATCACGCATCACCGTCTCCTCCGTCAACCAGCAACTTGTTTTCAACATAGCACAGTCATATGACTGTTTACTTATCGGAGATCGCGACCGGACCAGAGATCAGCTGACGGCGACCACCCGCGCCCAAGCGGGTGGTGCGTCCGGCACGTAGTCGGGATCGTTCTCGCCCGATGGACGTTGTCGGGGAAACAGGCCCACGACCGTCCGGCAGGGCGGTCGTGCGTCGGGCCAGGGGGTTTGTCCGTCGGTCAGGGCCACGATGACGTCGGGGCGGGGGCTGGCGCGCAGGGCTTTGGCGAAGCCGGTGCGCAGATCCGTGCCGCCGCCGCCCACCAGCGGGATGCCCTCGGCGCGGCACAGGGGATGGGTGACGTGGGCGGCGGCGTCGCAGGACAGCACCGAGACAAGATCACGTCGACCGCCCACGGCGCGGACGATCGCGGCGATCTCGACGAGCGCGCTCCCCAGCTCGGCGTCGCTCACGGACCCGGAAGTGTCGACGATCACGCAGACACGCGGCGGCCGGCGCCGCAGGCTCGGCAGGACGACGCCGGGCAGACCGGCCGACCGGCGCGCGGGTCGACCGTAGGTGTAGTCCTCACCCACGCCTGGGCCGGAAATCGCCGTGCGGACGGCCGCTCCCAACAGGTCCCGCCACGGCTGCGGCGGATGGAACGCCTCCTGCGCCCACCGCTGCCAGCCCTGTGGGACGTTCCCCGGGTGGGCGGTGATGCCCTCTGCCACCCGGAACCGGACGGCATCTCGTTCCTGCGCGCTGAGTCCGTGCGCGCCGTCGGCTCCCAGGTCCCAGTCCCGCTCCAGCCCGTCAGCGCCGCTGCCGCAGTCCAACCAGGCAAACCCGTTGGTGTGCGGCCCGAGCCGGAACTGGCGCAGGTAGTCCTCCATCAGCTGCCCCTCGGGCAACCTGAGCAGCGCAGGATGGACGGCGCCCTCAGGTCGTGCCAACCCTTCGTCGAACACGTCGTCGTTGATCTCGCAGTCCGCGGCGATGTTCATCCGCAGTCGCTCTCCCGGCCCGGTCAGCTCGTGCTTCACCGCGAACCGGTCGCTGCGCCCGTGATGGTCGCGCAGCAGGTGGGAGACCTCGTGTACCCAGACCCCGGCCAGCTCCGCCACCGGGGTGCGGTCCACGAACGTAGGCGAGACGTAGCACCGCCAGTGCCGGTCTACGGCCATCGTCGGCACGTGCCGCGACTCCACCGTGTGCAACGCGAACAACGCCGTCGCCAGGTACGGCCGGCACCGGACCGCGTGCAACCGGGCAGCGAACAGCTTCTCCTCGTCCAGGGTTCCCCGCGTCATCGGTGGGCGACCGCGACTCGGTCCGCTCGCCGCGACAGCGACACCGCGCCGGCCAGCCGCTCGATCGCCGCTGGCACCTGCCAGTCGTCGCGGCGCAGCGCGGCGAGCGTGGCCGCCGGTACGACGACCACGTCCGGGGCGCCGGTTTCCAGGGCCAGAACCAGAAGTGACCACGCCGCGTTCCAGCGGGACTGCTCCGGCCGCCTGCGCACCGCCTCCACCACGCCGTCGAGCACCGTCTGGCGCAGGTCGCCGCGCTCGGGCAGGACGGCCGCCGCCGGATCCGCGAGCAGCACCTCGGGGTCCGGCAGATCCATCCGGTCCATGCTGGCCAGCAACTCCAGGCCCGGCCCGTCTCCCACGGTGCCCCGCGCCAGCATCGACAGCACTTCCCGGGAAGCGCCCGCCGCGGTGGCGAAAGCGATCAGGCGCAGTGTCATGTCCCAACTGCGCGGTGATGGCCACGGACCGCCGCGGCGTGCTTCGTTCTTCGGCAGTTGGTGCACGAGTCCGGGACGGGCGGCCAGAAGTTCGCACACCGCCCGACGGGCGAACGCCACGGCGTCGCGCAGCCGCTCAGGGGCCAGCCGTGGCAGCGCTGCCTGCGGCCACGTCCCGCCCAGCCCGCGCACCACGACCTCGTGGTCGTAGGTCCACTGCAGATGGACGAACCGGTTGGCCAACGGCGGGCTCAGCTCCCAGCCGTCGGCCGCGGAGGAACGCGGATTGGCGGCGGCCACGATCCGGACACCCGGCGGAAGTCTCAGGGCGCCGACCCGGCGCTCAAGCACGACGCGCAGCAGCGCGGCCTGGACGGCCGGTGGCGCGGTGGACAGCTCGTCCAGGAACAAGAGCCCTTCGCCGGCCCGGACCAGGCGCACGGCCCAGTCCGGCGGGGCCATCGGAACACCCTGCTCCGCGGGATCGTCGCCAACCACTGGCAGACCGGAGAAGTCGGACGGCTCGTGCACGCTGGCGATCACCGTGGTCAGCGGCAGTTCGAGAGCGTCGGCAAGCTGGTTCAGGGCCGCGGTCTTGCCGATCCCCGGCTCACCCCACAGCAGCACCGGCAAATCAGCGGACACGGCCAGCGTCAGGGCTTCCAGCTGGGTGTCCGCACGCGGCTCGGTGGTCGTGTCGTGAAGCAGGGCGAGCAGATCGGCGGCGACGTCCAGCGGCCGGGCATGAGTCGCCTCGGCAGGAGTATCCGTTGCGGCGGACGGAAAAGATGAAGGCATGTCAGATCACCTTGTGTCGAGTCGGGGCCGTGTGTCGGCCAGGCGGGGAAGCGAGATGTGCGGTCAGCGAGAGGTCGCGTGGCGCGGGTGGGCCCTGGCATCGCGGCGGCGGGTGTCCTGAGTGGACGGAGCAGGACCGAGCCCGGCGAGTCCGGCTCGGTACAGCCCGTGCGCCACCTGGCGGCGCACCGCCGTCTCCAGCTCGTCGCGCAGTGCGCCGCTGCGCAGGAGCACGTCAGGTCCGAGCAGACCTTCAACGGCAGCGAGGGCACCGGCGGTGTCGCCGTGGTCCAGCCTGGCGCGCACGTCCACGAGACATTCCGGGTGCCGGTGTGCCTCGTCGATCGCCTGCAGGCACGGCAATGCGGTGCCGCCCAACGCGACAAGCAGCTCCTCGCGGCGAATCTCGTCGGGGACGTGGTCCAGCGGGACGAGCACCCCGTTCACCACGCCGATTCGGTGCGTGGCGCCACGACACTCGACGAGGCGCCAGTTCCCTGAGCTGTCTGGACTCCGTGCCGCACCGGCCGGACGATGGTCCGGTAGGAGCGCCGACGCGACAAGCGGGTGCAGCCGGTCGGCGTCGATCAACCCCGCGTGAAGCAGCTCCAGGTCGGGTAGCACCCACGTCGCCGCGTCAGGCAGGACAGGCCACGCACGGGCGCAGCCTCGCGGGGGAGTCGCCGTGATCCTTGGTGTGGAACCGATCGCGGTCAGCGCCAGCCGGCGCCGGGAACTGAGCCGCACGGTGACGACGCCGTCCGCGCAGCCCTCCGCGCGCAGCAGCAGCGCCGCCTCCGCCACCCACCGGTCGGTGGCGCAACCATGTCGCTCCGCCCCCAACCCAGTCTGATCCACCGCGGGATCGCTGCTGGCGGCCCCGGTCCGCTCCCACAGTTCTCCGGTTCTGCGCGCGTCCCACAGGTGGCGGTGCAGGTCGAGGCGAAACCGCCGGTCGGGCCGAGGATGGGGATGCGTGCCCGCCCCGTCTCTGGGCCGGGACGGTTCCCACAGCGCGAGGCTGATGCGCTGACCGGCATCCGCCCATGCCGGCGGTGTACGCGCCACGAGGTGTATCGCGCTGCCGCTGTCGGCCAGCGGCGGGTACCGAGCCAGGGAGACGGTGAGGCCAGGCCGCAACAGACCGTCCGGAACGATCCTCGGAAAATGCCAGCGAAGCAGGTCAGGAGCCAGATGACGCAGATCAGCGCGGACCTGTGCGGCGAACTGCCGACCATGGGCACGGCCCACGGCTCGCAGGTTCAGATCCACGTCGACCCGCGCGGCGGCGCAGGCCCCGGCCCAGTCGCCCACTGATCGGTGGGCGGTCGCTGACTCGATCATCGACGGCGGCACGGCGAACTCGCGCACGCGCGCCCAGAAAAGAAGGCGGGAATTCTCATTCGCGATCCAGGGGTGCATCAGCACTCACCTTTGGCGAACGGAACCCCCGATCTGCTCAAGTAGGTGATCATCACCGGCAATCGTACCAGGACCGGTCTGGCGCGGGGCCTGGTTCAGGAAGCTGCTGGCGCCGCATCACCGTCGCGGACGTCGTCACCCCACCCCTGCGAGCATTCCTCGACCGGAGGGGCCTGTGCGACACTGTCGCCCGGCGCCGTGCGGTGGTGGCACACAGTTCCTGGGGGTACCGGTGGGCGAGTCGGAATTGTCGGGGGACAGACAGTCCGCTGATGAGAGTGCACAGTGGCCGCCTCCCGAATGGGGGAAGGAAAGGTCGCCCATTGTCGACAAGATCGTCACCTTTGCTGTGATCGCCCTTTGCGCGGTCGTGGTCGCCGGTATCGTGGTCTGGGGTTTCGCCGTGCTCGGCGCCAAGGACGACGCGACCGGCGCCGAGCAGCCGAATGTCGTTGACCACACCGGGGTGCCGCCGAGCACGACGGCGACCCAGCGAGGCGCGAACGAGGCGGACGTCGGAGACTGCGTGAACGTCGTCAAAGGCGGTATGGACGCGGAACTCGAGGTCGTCGAATGTGGCGCAGCCGACGCCAGGTACACGGTCGCACTCGAACTCGAGATGCCTGAGAAATGTCCTGCGGATTCCTATCTGGAGTACGCGGCGATGGGGCTGGGCGGATGGTCGCTCTGCCTCACGCTCAATGCCACCGTGGGTCAGTGCTACACGAACAGCTTCACCGAAGGTCTCATCCTGACCGACTGCGCCACCGCGGACTTCGCGATAGCGGCGGTGCTGGCCAACACGGCCGACGAGAACGCATGCCCGCCTTCGCCGTCGAACATGATGTTCCAGCTCAAGCCGATCGTCTACCCGACGCCTCCGCTCACCATCTGCTTGGCGAGCATCACGGAATAGTCGGCCTACCGACCCGCGACAAACCTGGCGACGTCGGTGGTCATCCTCGCCATAATGGCCGGCGTGGAGGAGGTCGAGGTCGTCGTCGCCCATCACGAGCGTGCGACCCTGCGCGTCGGCGAGATGTTCCTGAAGGTCGACGCTGATCAGGCGCGCACCGACGTCGAGGTCGCCGCGATGGCCATGGCGCCGGTCCCGACTCCGCATGTCCTGTGGCGCAAGCCGCCCGTGCTCGCGCTTGCCGCCCTCCCCGGCACGGCACTCGGCCGCCTCGGCGAACCCTCGACCGCGTCGCCGGCGGCGTGGGCCGCGGCGGGCGCCGCCGCACGGAAGCTGCATGACGCGCCGCTGCCGCCATGGCCAGGTCGCAGCCTCGAGGAGATCGCAGCGGACCTCGACGGCGAATGCGCGTGGCTCGTCACCAACGGGGTCCTTCCCGCCGACCTCGTCACCCGCAACCGCCGGGTCGCCGAGGCCGCGCTCCGGCCGTGGACACCGGTGTTCATCCACGGCGACCTGCAGGTCGCCCACGTGTTCGTCGACGGTGACGAGATCACCGGCGTGGTCGACTGGTCCGAGGCGGCCCAGGGCGATGCCCTGTACGACCTCGCCAGCCTGACGCTCGGCCACGAGGAGCACCTCGGCGACGTCGTCGCGGGCTACGGCGCCCACGTCGACCTCGACGTGATCCACGCGTGGTGGTCGCTGCGAAGCCTGCTGGCCATCCGCTGGCTGGTCGAGCACGGCTTCGACCCGACCTCGCCAGGCTGCGAGATCGACGTGCTCAGATCCCGGCTGTGAGGCTCGATCACGTTCGGCGCGAAAGTGTTGGTGGAGCCGGGCAGCGGGGGCGATACTTGATCGGAACGTTTCCTGGGGGTGTTGCCGCATGCGGCTGGGTGCGTTGGGACCGGTCGAGGTGCTGTCCGACGAGGGGGTGGTCAACCTCGGTGGCCCGAAGCCGAAAACCCTGCTCGCCGCGCTGATGCTCGAGCCAAGGCACGTGGTCTCCGTCGAGCGGCTGGTCGACCTGATCTGGGACGAGCGGCCGCCGACGTCCGCCGTCGCTCTCGTGCACACCTACATTTCCTTGCTGCGGCGAGGTTTCGCCATGGTGGCGGGGCAGTTGCGGTTGGCGACGCGGGCACCCGGGTACCTGCTGGACGTCGATCCCGCGGACGTGGACCTGATCCTGTTCGCACGGCACCGCGACGAGGCCAGGCTTGCCGAGCAGGAGCGGGACTTCGCCCGTGCCGCCGAGCACCACCGGAAAGGGCTCGCGCTGTGGCGTGGTCCGGCGTTCAGCGGCGTGGACGCCCGGTTCGCGCGCACCCGCGCGGCCACGCTGGAGGACGAGCGGCTGGCCGCCGAGGAAGGGCTCGCCCGGTGCGAGCTGGCCCTGGGCGACCTGCCGGTCGCGGTGTCCCGCCTGACCCCGCTCACCGCGGCGCACCCGTTGCGCGAGGAGGCACGCGGCCTGCTCATGCGTGCGCTCTACCTCAGCGGGCGGCAGGGGGACGCGCTGGCCGTCTACCGCAACGGGCGCGAGCACCTGATCACCGAGCTGGGTGTCGAGCCAGGGCCCGCGCTGCGCGAGTTACATGTGCGGATCCTGGACGGCACACTGGCCGCACCGATCCCGCGCTCGACCGTCACGCTGGCTCCGCCGCCACCACCGGAGCTCCCCGCGCTCAACCTGCTGCCGCCCGACGTCGCCGACTTCACCGGCCGCGAGGAGGCGGTCGCCAGGATCCATGCGTGCGCGGCCGCCGAGTCCCCACCGGTCATCGTCGTCTCCGGGGTCGGCGGCGCCGGGAAGTCCGCCCTGGCCGTGCACTGCGCGCACCAACTGGTCGCGCGGTACCCGGACGGCGTGCTGTTCGCCGACCTGCGCGGCGCCGGCTCGCCGGTGGCCGCGGCCGACGTGCTCGGCCGGTTCCTCCGCGCGCTCGGGGTGGCCGCCGCGGACCTCCCCGACGACCCGGAGGAACGGGCCGAGCTGTACCGGATGACCGTGGCCCGTCGGCGGATGATCATCGTGCTGGACAATGTGCGCGGC
>Ga0307512_10007239_pt1 | contig 11040 bp, 17 predicted proteins | sample 14_EM_MG_FD_200267 | JGI IMG/M metagenome (GOLD analysis project Ga0307512, IMG submission 200267) | Populus trichocarpa ectomycorrhiza microbial communities from riparian zone in the Pacific Northwest, United States - 14_EM | ecosystem: Host-associated > Plants > Roots > Unclassified | place... | reverse complement strand
GTTTTGGAGTTGAGCGGGGGTCTGGATTTTTTGGAGTTTTGTTTCCATTTGACAGACACAATTTGTTTGTGAGCGCGCGCGAGATGTGAGGTGATGAAGTTGGAATATGGTTTGCCACAGTCGCGTTGGCTAAGTGGGATCAGCGCATTCCACATTGTGATTAGTTTCCATAGCGCGCGAGGTTGTTTGTAGACCTGGGGAGAATGTAAAGTAAACTTTGAAACTTTATTTCAACTTTCGCTGTGCATATCATGGATTGTAGTTATATCCCTCTTTATTACCAATACTATCTTTGCCTGTCTTTATCCTCCTTCTCTTCCCCCCGAGTTTTTGATCGCTACGTTAAGTACATCCCAACACTTATAGCATCCTCCGTTCTAGTTCTGTGCCTTGTGTCCGAGTGGATGCGGTATGTACATAGTAACCCCGGGTCCGACACCGCTCCGACTTCTCCATAACCACCTCCTCCCCATCGCACTTATTCCTTCTTCCTGCTGATTCCCATTGTTCCCCTTTTTCCCTCCCTCATTCCCACCCCCTACCTTACATAGCCGATAGCTAGATCGCGGACGTCTTCTTCGCCGCCAGTCAACGTCCACTTCTGCACCGGTAGCAGGCCAGAACACATTGGGTCCAAATTTATGGAACCATGAGAACCGGGTGTACTGGGATCCATATGGTTGGTTTGACACGATACAGGAGTACAAAGAAAGAAACATAGTTCCTCCGAGGCCAAGCAGGAGGTGGAAGTATTAGACGACATCATTGCATTGACTTCGAGCTGGGAAGGTGCATTCTTTTGTACCCCTCTTCCTCCTGCACTGTGTCAAACCACCCATATGGATCCCAGTGCCACCCGGTTCTCTTATCATCGAGCTAAAGAGCGGGACTCCGCGAAGGAAACCATAGATACAAACACGTTCCCATACACTTTCTTAGCTCTCCTAATACTCCCCCATCGGTCGACAGTTCGTGCGAATGGAACCTTCAGTGATGCTCACAGGCTTCACATATAGACGGTTTACAACTGGGCTCGTTGGCTTAAGCTGAACCTAGGGTAGACCCAGACGGTGCCTCTGCGAATAGCGCAGGCTAGATCGGTTCCATGGAAGAGGGTTCTGGGTTTCGCTAGCTGCTGGTAGAAAGTTCTGAAGCGTGTCGAGCGTCAACAATCTGAACCAGAGACACCAGTACCAGGTAGCTAACGGTGGAACCAGAGGTCAGGCATCCGTGAGAAGCGAATTAGGTCAGCTACTGCATGCCCAACCGTCGCGGGTGCTAGTCTGACACCTCCACCCACAGCCTGAGCTCCGGCTGCTCCTGCGCTATGGGGCAGCCGCCAATCGAATATCTGAGGAGCAAACGGCGGGGCCTCTTCCCTATGAACTTGCTACTTTCAACAATCCATGACGATGCTGCCAAAGTGATTGGGTGTCTACTTGATTAATGATAGCTCTTAAACTATTGACGATGTTCCGCCAAGACTCGCAGCTGATGGTGGAGTTATCGGCCATACTCTGTCTCAAACGGGTGCTTCTTCTACATTTCCGGTATCAGAAACATTAAAATTGACAGCGTCTGAGAAGACAGGTGACATTCAGCTGTGCCAATAGCTTTCGGAGTCATGTAGGGTTTTAGGCTTGTTGCCTATTCTTCTTTAGATAGAACCCACGTTTTCCGGGCATCGTAGATGTCCGGCACGTCAGCTATATTTAGACCCTGCGGAAGAACCAAATGCATCTACTCGGCCATGCACCCTGCACGAGGCGCTGTCTTTCACATGCCGGGCCAAGCGGTGAAAGCCAACGAATACCTTGACATCATACTCCGCCTCTGAAGGAAGGTTCGAGAGGACGATGGTGTCCGGAATTGAGGACAAACTGTAGGCAATCGCGGGCAACGGGGTTGACAGGCTTGGCGGATCACATTCACAAAGGAATTAAGAAAGTCCGATGGCATGATATACCACACCTTTGCTGCGCCATCGAGCTGGTAGTTCATGCTGCATAACCCACAGTCCTCGATGTGCCATAAGAACACAGTGCCTGATATTGCCGATTTCCTGCGGAGTTCGCTGGTAATCGTTGTCGAGATAACCCCTCGACCACTCCCACCAACCCGCGAGAAACATGTCGGCCACAATATCGTTTATAGAGACCTAGGAATAATTGATTATTCTGCGTTCGTGCAGGTCTCGACTAGTCAATATGCTTCGTATAAGTTTTGATATCTCTGTCAGTGATATAGAAGAGTGCCCTTTCGTTGTTGCAAATAATCGGCAGTGGTTCATTATCACCTTCCAAACCGACGTCTTTATTAAGTTATAACAACCACCTTCCTTCGTCTGCGTCTGCGGTGGACTGGTTGATCATCGTCATCGTCATTGCCATCACCCAACATCTGGCTTGTCCGCCTAAGATTCGGACCGGGGGGGGGGGCCGCCAATTGTTCGGAGACTGTCAGTTACATTTTCACAGTCTCCCTGTATTTGCCTGCAGAATTGGAACTCCCGAAAATGCGCGTGATGCGTGCTGAATGCACTGAGGGTCGAGCCCTCGTCCTTTTCTTTCCCTTTGGTTGGCGAGGCTTGCGGTGAGATCATCTTGCTCTTTTCGGGGGATCGCGGCGGTGAGAGTATTCCGTGGTCGGGAGGTGGTGCTGGTGGAGTTACGGTACGAAGTCGATCGGCGTGGTCACGGTCATCCATGCCGGGGTAATATCCCAGCGGCATTACTAGTCCACGGTAGCATTTTAAGCCCATGGCGTGGAAATCGATTGCTTCATCCAGCTGAGGGCAGCTGATATCTACTAACCTTTTCGCTTCCTGAAAGTCCCCAGGTGTATACCATTTGCTGGGCTTCGATTTTCGATTCAGCCTGAGGAGACGGTAAACGTACGCGTGGTGAGACATCTCTTTACGAGTTCGGGATCTCTGGAGGTTTGACTAGCAATCGCGGTTAACCGCAGCCACTTCTTGCTTCCGTTGGAGTCGTCGAGGATTTCCTGGAGTTCGGGATTGTTTTGCCAGAGGTCACCCAGCTTCTTCGTTGCTCTTGTCTTTCTCTTCTGGGCGGAGTGGTGTTGTTGGATCATCTCTCTCACTCTGCCGGAAGTATCGAGGGTTAGGTAGTCGCTGTCTTGGTACAGCATGCTTCCTTCATTGGAGAGCCTGTTGACACAACTTTGGAGCCTTCCTAGCGGTGTACGTAGATTTCAAGCATGGATTATAATTTCGTCCAGAGAGATGTGATCGTCTTTGCCGTAAATGTTTATCAAATCTTAGTTGAACCCCAATGGTTGGGAAGGGATTGGACCAAATTGGCGGGAACATTTCGTTGAATGCTGCGAAAGACTGCAACCGGGCTTCTGCATACGTCCGCCGCTGCCCCGGGGAACGGTTCTTCCTCTCACTCACCTCCTACCTTCAGTCGGCAGCGGTCATGAGCGCAGCGGGGATTTGAGCGTATAGGACTTCCTGCGGAAATCGTTGATCGAGATGCACTTGTTGGTTTGGTGGTGTTGACGGGCGTCCAATACATCTTCGATCTCGTTACTGATGTCTTCTTCCGGTTCGCTTGGTCCGAATTCTCATATCCTCAGATACTGCGTTTGTACAAAATGCAAAGAATTTTATTAATTGCATCAGTAAGAAACATGATACGCCGGGAATATCCATCGATGGCCCCACGAATTACGAATCCCTATGGCTTGATGAGTTTGTGATGGCCATCTATATGCCAAAGTGGATGAGGATGAGGAACAAAGTAATTCACGTGGGTAGGCACCATTGCGAATCGCCTCATGAATGCTGTCTCTGAATCTATCCTAGAATTATGGCCTGTTGAAATTTTTGCACTTAGTGCCCATCCAACTGAACGCAGCTTCATCCGTCACAAACAGCTTGTCCGAACTCTCCATCCAGAAGTCTCCGAATCCTAGGATGCTGAAGCGATGAAATCACCGTCGCATTCGCACCCATTCCGTTGTTGCAACCTGCATTTCCCACTGGATTGCAGTAATATCTCGGTAGTGCACATGTATCTCACCTGGCATACTCCACGATGGACACTTTGCGGTGGGAGAGTACGGACGGCCAGGAAATGGAGGTTCATGGGTTGGTTCCTCTAGCATTTTGGAGTGGTGAAGCATGCATGGCCTTTGTATTGATATTAGTTTTGCCTTTACGGCCATTAGACTTTTGGATTTTCGACAACCCCCAGAGCAGCGAAGGATTGCTTGTCAGGAAGGACAAGTACTTCTTATCAATTCCTAAGCCCTCATACAAACTCTCCATATTGACCTTGTCTTCGTCCAGGGAAGACCACGATCATATGTGCTTGCGGGTAGAGTGATGTTTTCATGCGATCCATGGTGGAGGGGCCTGGCCGTCATGCAACAACTTTCACTGTTGTCGGAGTCGGCCAGGGTTTCCAGGGCTCAAGAGTATCATGCCAGTTCTCACTGAGCCTCTCGGCAACCTTCTTTTTCTGCGTGGTGTTGTGTTGGTGAATAATCTCTTACACTCGACCGGAAGCTCTAATTCGTTCGAACTAGCCCGGATTGCGGTTGCTAGAATCAAAGCTGCATCGTCTACTGTGCGGGGGGTAGCAGCAGCATGAAGATAAACACGACGGTGAGTGGCTTGAATCCCAGAGGTGATAGTTATGGCGGCCTATATTCCAGTCAGTCTCAGAAATCCCTATCTAACACCCAACGGGAGATTATACTTGATGATGCCAGTCCAGAGTGGGACAACTCCAGCTTGCTTTGCTTTGCTTTCTGTCAACATGTTAGCTCATCAAAGCTCACTTGGATAAACACGGGCATTACCTTATCATTTGCAGTTCCAACCACTTCCACCTGTGTCCCATGAGTGGTAGTTCCTTCGAGCGAAGAAGTAGCTCGATACCGATAGCAGCAAGTGTGTGGATGAGCGGTACCAAGACTGGAAGCTGGAGGTAGTTGTAACATGGGCGGCTGCAGCTGGGGGGCTCTGGTGACTATTCCGTTAACTCTAGTTCCTCGGTTGTGGGGGAGGGATATGTACCTGGGACAGGTGTAGCGAGTTACTAGGAGGTCGAGGGCGGAGAAGATTGGGGAGATATGGGCGAAGAATTGGGTGAGATTTGGGTGAAGAATTGGTGAAGTGGTACTGTAAAGAGGCCGGCGAGATCGAAGGAGCTGTGAATAGAAAGCCGTAAACACTTCACAAGCATAATATTTGAGGGTATCAATAAAGTTGGGCAAAGAAGGGGAGGAAGGAAGAGAGAATGAAGGAAGGAAGAAGTCCACCCCAGCCCAAACGGACCAGGGCAGAATCGAGAAGTGTGTGTAGTAAAAACCAGTGGAAAGGAGTAAGAAACTGGATCTGCGATGACAAGAGAAATAATCCAGCCAAGAGCGGGACAGAGGGGTTATTTAACCCATAACCAGCCAAACTCAGCTTGGGGGGAATGCTATTGTTAAAAGTCAACCTCGCCATCCCACCATACCATCGCGCAGTTTAGAAGGGTTCACTGTATGGCAAGCAAATTATAGCACCGGTATTCCCTGACACATGATAAAAGACCAGTTTTCTGCACCGGCATGGGCCCGGGATGAAAGCCCAGCTCGTACTTCACTCTGGAACGCGTGAGCTGAGTTTTCCAGAATATGCAGAAGACAAAGACAAACAAGATTCCCGTCCGCCGGTGCTAGTGGCGGCGTTTTTCGTTCCCTTGAACAAGGCACCCAATCATACAAACCAGCCCGTAGACTGCTGAAGAAGCGGCCGGATGAAGGTATCAAGCTAGTTCTTTCCTGATACCCCTTGCTTAACATGCCACCCGCCATCAAACTTCAATACTCTAGCCCGCAGAAACTGGTTTCTTACGAAAAGACAGGAAGTTGTTGCTGTGTCAGGCCATTGAAAAAGCGGCTAGATGAAAGATATCAAGTTAGCTCTCTCGATATACGTGGCCTACTTCAACCTCCTATCCTATAGAAACCGGTTTCTTTAAGGAGAAGGCGGGATGCTGCTACTGAAGAAGCAGCTTTAGATGAACGGTATTAATCATGCTTGTCCAAATATCGTAGAAATTCACAGACTTGCGGGTTTTGTGAAACTGCCACAACAAGCAAACCACTCACCGGCCGCCTCACTTGACGCACCGGAAGCCTGGACTCACACGATCTTCTGCAGCCGACAATCGGGCCTGTTTGCAACTTCCTGACCGACCAGCACGGGATGGGGCAGGTCTGTGGCATTACGTTTTCATCCCAAACCAGAAAACTGGGTTTTTGGCTGCAGCGGGAACTCGTATGAATACGGGATTTGTACATATTCCAATAGTGGTGTTTGATACCACTCTATCCGTCTAATTAACCATTGAGCCCCTCCTCCTTCCTTTCATCCCTCCTAGCCAATACAGGTCTGTGCCATTGTGACTCTTGTGCTTTCGTCCTATATTATACAGAAAAAAGGGTACTCAGCAGCGGGGAGTCATCTGAATATGGGGTTCTGTGTGTTCCAATGATGGTGTTTGATACCGACCGGCCCCTCCTTGGATTCATCCAAACACATAACGGGATGGGACAGATCTATGTTATTGAGTATATCCTCGCACTTTCATCCTATATCCCATCCTAGCACGTATGAAGAAAGCCATCTGAATCGTAGTGTTTGATACCAGGCTCGTGCACGATAGCTAGAAGTTGTGAAAAACAAAGAACTCTCCTAGCGTCTTATATGCAGCAGCCTCGTCGCGTAGATACAACCAACTTCTACCGCCACATTTGCACTTGTCTCAGCCCGAGCCCCCTAATCGACAGCTGAACTCAAGACGCTTCCTCCATCAGCATCTTCGGAGAGCAGCTTATCGTGGATGCCCCTTAGTTTCATCCATAGAGGACCGTGCCGGTTTGAAATCAAGGCACGGGAGCTTGCTGCAGCAGAAACCGGTGCTGGTGTGCTGGCGTCGGCCTGTGCGGAGATGCGGTCAGCTTCCAAATATAGGATGTTGGTTATTCTTTGTGTGGAAGGGAGACTCTTATGTACGATGGATACCCTGCTGCGGAATACACAACTGAAAGGAAAATGGAAGGGAAGATACAGTGGAGGGGGGACCGGAGGTGGAAGTCTTTTGGGTGAATATGAAGTATGTACATTGCTCTCTCTTTACCCTGATTGCTAGCACGGCCCTATATCACTGGAGTACAAGACTAGTACACGAGCTGACTATCACGGGGAAACTATGCCCCTGTTTCTGCCAGCGGAGTTTCTGCCACGTTCCGGTCTACATCTCTCTAAGGATCGAGATAAATTCCGTTTTTTTTGATAAAACAGGTGCTCAGAGACATTACCGTCTATCTAGCAAACAAATTCCAACTGCGTCTATCCATCGCACATACGGTATAGGGTATGTACACGCACTCAGTACTACCAAGCCGTGATATCATCCACCTCACCCACACTCGCCATGCCCGCGCCATTCATCACAGAAGCCCCCACAACACTCATCAACTCACTCCCAGGCTTCTCCATAATATCCGGCAACACCTCCTTCAAAAACCCTAATATGTGACTATTAACTTCCTCAAACTGTAGCAAGAACGCATCGTGTCCTTCGGGAGAGTCAATAGTCGCCAACCTAGCATTTGGGATACATTCTGCCAGCTGCTGCTGCTCGGCATACGTAAACAATCCATCGCTTTCAATGCCAATAACTAATGTAGGCTGCTCAATCAGCTGCAACGCTGCGCGGATGTCGTTATCAGGAACGCGGCCACGAGACACGTCGTGTGTGTCAAGCTTCCGGGTGATTGCGATGTAGCAGTTGGCGTCGAAGCGATTGACGAACTTGTCGCCTTGGTAGCGGAGGTAGGTCTGGGCGGAGAAGTAGGTAGAAGCCTTTTTACCGTTGTCGTTGCGGCCGTTGCAGGAAGGGGCACGGCTATTAGTGATACTGCCACTTCCATTAGCTGGCGGCAGCGACGGTGCTGGTGTTTCCCCGTTCTTGACGTCCTGCCGAATTTCAGGTGTGGTCTCTTGTATCGGGGATCCCATAACTGATGGCCGGCGGGATGATAGCTTCTTGGTGTTTTTGAAGCCATCATTGTGAATGTACCAGTGCTCCTCGCTGGGAGTACAGGGAGACCGCCGGCATTCGGAGTGGGTATTATTATAAGGGTGTCGGCTGGGATCTGGTGTGTTTCGTCCAAACCGTGACTCAAAGGAGTTGCGACTGTAGAGTTTAGGACATATCCTCAAATGCAACAGGTCGAAACAAACCTTCTATATGTGAGCAACGCACTCATGCGAGCAGCTCCAAGGCCGGTCATGGGTGGATCGTTAAATGGATAGTATCCGTCATCTGAAGCGGGGTTAGAAAAAAGACTATTGCAGCATATAGAGCTCAAGTGGCAAACCATATTTTGGATCCACCGAGATGCTCTGTCTTTGTGCTTCTCCCCAGGAAATGCACCACGCGGAATGGCGTGCACTTGTGGCAAGAGGAACAATGGCCCTAACATAGTCCTTGCCAAAGTAGGCCCATTCAAGAACTTGCATTCCGCCCATGGATCCACCGATGGCGATCGCAACTTTCTTAACGCCGAGATCGTCTAAAACGAGTTTGTGAATGCTATGCTTAACAAACGGTAGTTAGGCGTCTGCAATCCAACAAGGTGGGGGAAGAGTGGCGACCGACTTTACATCATCTCTGATTGTGGTCAGAGGGAATTCTGGCCCGTAGTAATCACCAGTAGCCGGATCAGTCGTGACAGGAGAAGCACTGCCGTAGGGGCTTCCAAGGGTATTGAAGCACACCACAAAGAACCGGCTCGTGTCGAATGCTTTTCCATTACCGATGAGAGGTCCCCACCAATCTGCAACGTCTGCGCTCCCGGAGAGAGCATGGCATACAATCATAGCATTGTCGCCGGCTTTATTGAGTCTTCCCCAGGTTTTGTAGGCGACCGGGACATTTGTGAGGGTGACGCCGGATTCGAGAGTGAATTCGGGGATAATGGCGAGACGCTGACCGAAGATCAGAGGGAAGAAGGGGTTTTCGGGTTGTTCTGTGCGAGTTTCTTGGGGCCTGTTAGTTCTAGGTGAAGTGAGGATTGGATTGGGGAGGCGTTGACTTGTAGTACCATATTTCTGTGGGGCGAGCGGAGCATCTGTGATTGGCGTCATTGTTATTGTCATTGTGTTTGCGGATGCAATTCCTGGGAAATAAGAGAGCTATATATACTGAGGGATCGAATTGGTGATGGGTTGGCTGGACTGCAATTAAAAATGGTTTGCGAATACGGTATGTACAGATTTGGTGATGACTGGGACAACGTTGCACTGATTCTTTTCTTTTCGATGGTAAGCGGGGTGTAGCAACGTGCATTAGCGAGGGTCGTGACCTGCAAGCACGCAAAGCACTCCCAGCTCTTTCGCCATCAACGAGCACAAGGATAGGCGGACGAGGGCGATACATCGTCCCGGATCTAGAAATCTAGACATCTGCAGCCTAGTCAGCACATAATAGCCATCGAAGCATCTCTGGAGAGAAACATCGATTCGTCTCATGCATAATGCAAGAATGCTAGTGGAGCAGAGTGGTGTGGTGTTCGGCATGTCCCGCCGAAGGAGGGCTTCTTGATGGTGACGTGCATCCAAATGCTTGGCGGTCACGTCTTCCCGATCTCGCGTTCAGAGCGCATCACCTCCGCCACGTACGACGAAATGAGCCATGAGCATGAACTCCCAGATAGCCCATTCCTCGCAAACCGCTCCTATAAAGGAATACCGCGTTATGTGGACTCAGGTACCCAACCTCGAAACCCCGCGAAAACGCGAATTCGAGTTCATCACTGATCCACTGCGTCGAACAGCAAAAGAAGCAAAAGCTGAAGAAATGGCATGATGGTTTATACAGCCTCTTCTAACTTCACATCTAGGTTCTAATGACGTTATGGCGTCCAGGGACACTCCGATTCCACACCTTTAACAACCGTATGCTTCTGTACGACGAGGGGAGGACACTCATCGTACGTAGACTTCTCGCCGTCGATCCCGGCATCGCGACTGATGGCGCCCGCAGACCGATAAATACCTGAAGCCCGGACATACCATCGACGAAGGAGATGAGGTCGAGTTCGAGCAGCACCTGGCGACAATCGAGGAGTTCCTCAAGACTGTCATCCAAGATCTTACTCCAGTATTCGCACCGGCGATCCAGCGACAGCAGCACCGAGCTGCCACAGCTGTCCGGAATGCTATGAGTCCTGCACGTATGCCCGCACAACGAATGAACACCGCTACTCCCGCATCAAGAATGAGCGCTCCTACGCCTCGCAGACCTGCCCCACAAACTCCTATGCGACCACCACAACAGACCCCACGAACTCCTCAAACGTACCAGCCAGTGAATCATACTGCAAGTTCTCTGTCCGCTCAACCAGTTCAGAGACGCCCGATAGCAGTACAAACCCCAGTACCGGCGCACAGGATCTCTGCACCTCTACCTCCACCTCTGAACCCTCCGTTACAACAGCCACAACCTTCGGCTCGGAACCTACTGGTGCAGCAACCACCACCCCCGGCTCGGAATGCTCCCCGTCTACCTCCTCAACCTGTGCAAACCCCAGTACCCGCGCACAGGACCTCTGCACCTACATTTCCGAACCCTCCATTACAACAACAACCACTGGTCCGGAATGCTCCCCGTTCACCTCCCCAACCGGTTTCAAGAGAATACCTTCCTCGCAGTGGTTTTGGTCCTATCTCACCTACCCGCCATCCACCTCCTCGTCAAAAAATATCGCCGCCTTGTCGTCCGCCTCCTCAACTAGAATCGAGGCAACCTTCACCTCCTGTGATTCAGGTGAGGGCGAGTCCTGAGCCAAAGTCCCCCATTCGGCCTAATCCACCACGCCCTCCTCCTCGCCCACGTTTTTCACCCCCTAGACCAATGCCGCGACCACAGCAGGAGCCGACAACATTTCCACCACCACCCGTCGTCCCGTCTCCCCAGAAACATCCCAGCCCACCCTCCCCTCTTGCGCGTC
>Ga0307512_10007238_pt1 | contig 11042 bp, 7 predicted proteins | sample 14_EM_MG_FD_200267 | JGI IMG/M metagenome (GOLD analysis project Ga0307512, IMG submission 200267) | Populus trichocarpa ectomycorrhiza microbial communities from riparian zone in the Pacific Northwest, United States - 14_EM | ecosystem: Host-associated > Plants > Roots > Unclassified | place... | reverse complement strand
TACGACTAAATGGTACAACATCCCAAGTAACGCACCTCGGATTGTCACCTTTTCTTGCTCCAGCTTCTCTCCGCGCTTGAGCATCTTATCGTAGCGTTCCACGAACTCCTTGTGGCGGAAAACCCGCCCGAAGCGGGCAGTGTCGTGTACAATGAGTGGATACTCCTCCCCGTTCCTCAGGAGCAAGGCTTCGCGGCGCGCAGTAGGGTCTTGCTGCTCTCGTCGTTTGACCTTCGACTTTTCGTAGTTGCTGCTGCATCGCTGCTGCTGCTGTGGGGTGAAGCGAGATATTGAACCTCGTAGTGGCTGGAAGTTGAGACGTCGGAGAAGCGGGCAGATAGCTGACATGATTTTCTATCGATTTGCAGTCCCATCAGCACACATCTTCCCCCCCTCGGACAAGGAGCCGCAAATGGAAAGAAGAGCATCGTCGAAGAAGGGTCAGAGAGAAGATAAGGCGGCTGTAGTCGTTGGCCCGGCGCTCCGAAGAACCCGGGCCTCATACGCAGCGGTTCGATACAACTGTTTCTCATCATATCTGTAGGAATCGATAGCTCAGTTGAACATACCTGCGGAGTATTAGCACTCAGGACACCGTTCGCATCCCCAAATTGGTGGTCCTTGGTACTGGTGGTTCCAAGTGTGCGTGAGTGTCGTTCGTGGTAAAGGAAGGGAAGGAGAAGAGTGAGGGAGAGCCGCTTCACCGAAAAGAAAATTTATCGCCTACATGGATGGGTAACTACTAACCCAAAACACACCCTTCCACGCCAAGCCCTCCGCACCACTATCTATATATGTAGATTCGCTTGACACCGCCCCCACCACCACCCCACCACTACCACCACCACAACCACCATCATCATCATCACCACCATCACCACCGATTCTCCACACCCACACGCACACATACACTCCATCAACAAAACATGCCATTCCTCGGCTTCGGCGGCGTGCAGCCCTCGAGCGCGCAGAAGATCGCGGCGGCGGAGCAGGAGCTCGAGATGATCACTGACATGTTCAACCGGCTGACGAACTCGTGCACCAAGAAGTGCATCCCGACCGACTACCGTGAGGGAGAGCTCAACAAGGGTGAGAGCGTGTGTCTCGATCGGTGTGTGAGCAAGTTCTTTGAGGTCAACATCAAGGTAAAGTCACGAAACGCACGATATATCCCGGGGGATATATGGTTGAAATGTGGAGAAACTAATGCGGGACACAGGTCTCGGAGCAGATGCAAAGCGTTCAAGAATCGAAGGGTGCTGCTAGCGGTGGGTTCGGGGGTTTCGCCCAGTAGATGGGCGGACGATGGAGTTGAGGGGGTATCTGCCGTGCTGTTGTACCATACGACGAGATGGGGTCAGACAAGAAGGAAAGCTTGTATGGTGGTCTGATTGTACATTATTTGCTACCGCACACAAAAAGCTTATCTGCGGGGAGTCTACATTCGGAAAACATCTAGTTACGGAAAAGGGAAGGAGAAAAAAAACGCCCAAACATGAAGAGGAATCTAGCAGCCAACCACATGTAATCCCCCATTCTGATATATATAGGCAAATTGCGCCGCCAATGCGAGACGGAGAAGAAAGAAGCGAGAATCAATGAAGGATATGAACCAAGAACTCGACGCCGTCTCGATGCAAGATGCTAAAAAGAAATCTACCCAGACCAGACCAGAGTTTAAAGCCCATCACCTTCCCAAAAGCCACGCAAACCAACCTTTCTTTATCTTCTTCCCCTCGTCACCATCGTCGTCCCCAAGGACCTTAACTTCAGCCTCAATCTCATGTACAAACTTTGCCAGATTGGCCACCGACTCTTCCAGATCCAGCAGCTTGCTCTGCACCACCCCCATCTCGTACTGCATTCGTGCTCCCAGGACCTCCGCCTCCCGGATGTTCTCCCGGACCTTCTCTCGTTCCGTGTCGATCCCTAAACGTCCTTCCCTCTCAGCCACACCTACGACCGTGCATTTGTTCTCGATTACGGAATTGAGATGTTGCATATTCCCATCGAGTGTGTTGAGTGAATGCTGCAGCCGCGAGATTTGCCGTCCACTCCACTCGGCGATATCGGTACTGGATGCGTGCAAGGGTTCCGCGAGAAGTTCGGGGTCGGGAGACGAGAAGGGTAGGTCCCAAGGTAGAACAGCTTCAGACACAACCGAAAACGATAGTCGACTTGGGAAGAACGCTTCATGATGCCGCTTCCGGCCCAGCACATCGTTGAATGACTTCCGGCGGGTGCGCTTCCGTGTGTTAGCCCGTCCAGTTGTAGTCGGAACCGGTTCTATTTGAGCTGGCTTTTGGGGAGATGAGCTTTTCGTAGTATCTGCGGGGATGGCAGGAGGCTGCGTTATTGGGGGGTCATCGTTCCACGGTCCACCGATGTTCAGGAGCGAGGGAGCCGGGCTCGTAGTTTTGGCGGTTGTGGACCGCTCCTGTTGCTGGGTCACATCACTCATGGCCACCCTAGGGCTTGATGGTGCAGTGGTGGTCTTTCCGGATCCTGCACTACTTGCCGGTGGAGGGAAGGGGCGGCCTTGTTGATGATGGCTGACAGGCGAAACGAGCGCCGATGTATCCTCCTCGGCACCAACTTCTTTCGTTTGTGATCTCTGGTGGCCACGGCCTCGCACTTTATCGGCTCCAGCACTGATACCTGACGCGACGTCCTTCATCCGGCCACTAACGGACTTGAAAACCGCCTTTCGCAAGTCGGACACAGTTCCTTCTCTCGTAATGTCCGTCAGAGGGATAATGCCACTAGAGCCCATGCTCGTAGCATATTGATGTTCCGTAGATGCGCTCATACTAGAGACCGACGGGGTTTCGCTAGGTTCTGGAGTCCCACTCCTGAAATTCTGTGACATCCCGGATGCGACGTTGACGAATGTTTCCTCATCTCCACTCAACGATCCTGTAGGCCGCCCATCCACGCTGCCCCTTCGGGATGGCGAAGTGGAGTGTGTGCCGCCCGACGGAAATGATTGAGTCTTGCGAGGTTTGCCCTGCCATAGATACTTGCAGCTCTCCCCCGAGATGTGGCGCACAAACCGTTCGATATCCATTGTTTCGACTGCCGTCACATCGGATGACCCGGAACTGCCCACCGCGCGCGCAGAGAGATCTGCAACTGTCGATTTGATGGCTCTGGGAACGGCAAATATGTCGGCGCTACTGGACCCGGACTTTGTTGTAGTATTGTGAAGACGTTCTATGATGTTGCGGTCGAGGTGGCCGGTCCGTTCCAAGCGTTGCTGACGCTGGAAGTGCGCGACCGCCTTCTCAAGCTGTGGGAGATCGAATGCATCCTTAGGCACTGGTGCTCCACAAAGGCCCAGACGATTCCGTGCACCCAGCAGCATTCCGAGCAACGCAGCAACCGTAGTAGGCCCTAGTGTTCCATCGTTCGGCTCCGCGTTGTAGAACTCCGTACCAAACTCAGCCCACCAGTCCCTAATCCCCTTCTCCGTGATGTCGCAAAGTAAGCCATCCGCGTACAAAGAGTTCCGCTTGAGCTTCCCGAATGCCATCAACGCAAGCTGGCACAGCCGCACGAGCTCGACCACGGCACTGTAGAATAGAAGACGATCACTCGTCCGATATAGTTGGTGAAATTTCGCCTGGCTTGCGTCGCTCGGCATCGTCAACGTCAGCGCGCTGCGGCCTGAACATCCCATGCGCTTGAGGTCCTCGTTGACTATGAAATCCAGCCTGTGCGATTTGACGTCACCCCCGGGCACCGGTACGACCGTCAAGGCAGACGGAAAACTGGACAGGTTCGTAACCATCATAGTCCCCAGCTCCGTTTCTTTGGGTCGGGCATATAGGTTTACGGCGACAAAGTAGACGGATAATTTCGGTGACCATAGCTTTTCGTGCTTCGGGATACGCAGCACGGAGATGGTAATGCGATGGGAGTTATCGCCCGTGTAGGTGCCGATCACGAACGTGGGATGGCTACGCGAGCAGGCCCATTGCTCGACAAGGTAGATTTCGTAGCCGCAGAGTTCACGCTGCCGATGTACGACGGATACGCAGGGATCGTCCTCAAGGTAGCGAGAGGCTGCCTACGAACATCGTCATTAGGGAGGAGGGGCCTTGGTTGGCGTGAGGGTTTTGCGGGAGCCAGAGGGATAGCTACCGGGTCGCAGAACACGTAATCCTCCATCTCGATCGGCGCTGCAGCTCCCGACGGCGGCGGGGAGAATTCCGGCGCGTACTCGCCATGGTGGGGATGTGTGGAGATATACGCGTGGGCGTGAACCGGTCCGGCGACGGATGGCATTCGCGAATGCGAAGCTGAGCTCAGGCTGACCGTTGCGAAGGAAGAAGTAACGGAAGCAGGCATCGCCAGCCAAGCGCCGACTTCGCTGGGGCAGCTGGTAAAACAGTGTTGAGTAAGCCGGTACGTATATGGGATTCTGCTCCTAGTAAGACGGTGAAGGTTAGAAGCGCGTTTGGTTGCGGGAGGGAGGGGGTTGCTTGTAGTTGGATAGGGTTGGTGGATTCGGACTTCCAGAATCGCTCGTTAGCGGCCACGGGGGGGCTAGGATGCCTAGATGTCAACCGTTAGACGACAAAGTCGGGAATCGCCAAATCTACGGCAACGACAACCTCTACTGGCGATGGAGAGCGATCAAGCGGGCGGGCAAGTAACCGTCGTGTCCTTTTTACCCTTCTTTTTGGGAGGTTATATTTAAAATATTGACTAACTAGATATGTGAATATTAAAGGCATGGCTCGCCTTCCGATGGTCCACATTTGCATGATGTGAGGGACAAAAGACCGTGTGCTCTGTGTATGTACTCGTACTCCACCTAATGTGTTGGAGTCCCCAGAAACGCGTTCGTTTCGCCGGCTCCTCCGCCTATTGTCATAGCCGTCTACGTCCGTTTCCCGCGTTAATGAACGGTCCGAACGGTCCGAACGGTCCCAGCCAATACCGATGGATGTCAGCGGCAGCACATGAGGGCCAAACTCCCATCACCGGTGTCGGGCAAGCATTCGGGCCGTGTAACCACTCTTTTCCGGCTATCACGTTTTCCCATCGTGCCCAGCGCCCTTCCCCGACCCGTGACCGTGAATTCAAGGCCGAAGTGACTGGACTGGCACCTTAGGTTATAGATACGGGCTAGCAGTCGTTTTCCGCAGACGTCCCCCACCTCCCGAAGGATTCTACAACTCATGACACATACCTAGGTACTTACTGTAGTATAGTCCAAACGCCGATCTCTGCCCGACAGATACCCATCAGTTGATGCAACATACGATATCACTCCTATCTTGGGCAAAATATGGCGGCATCAACAACTTTTATCCTCCTGCTGGAAAATCACTCGCTCAACCAAACCTCACGACCCAACAGTATTTGTTTGTTTGTTCATCGATCGTACGCAGTCTATCTGGGCCATGACGATATACACACCCCTCACTCCACCTCTTGACTCAACAGCCCCGCACTAGGACCCTTCATCCAGCTGCTTCCACCGTGGGATTCCCCGGGTCTCCACGGCACTGGTCGGTACAAAATCAGCTACAAAATCAAAGCAATCCAAGAAGATCTCCGAAGCCTGCCTGGATTCGCTCTACTTCACATTACTTCACCTGTGCGGAATCCAAACAAACTTGCTTCCCACACCCCCCACGCAAGGTGGAGCCCTTGCCCTGTAGGCTAGACCGAGTAAAACCAACAGTAGATTACATCAACACCGCAGGTAACCTCCGCGACACCGAGCCTCCGCAAGTGGAGCTACCTCTTCCTTGGTTCTACTCCGGCGGTAATTCCTACTTCCCTACCCGCCACACCCACCACCCCCTCGGTAGCGCCGAGCACCTACCTTCCTTAGTCCCCTCCTTCGCCTACTCTCATACTTCTGACACTCCAGTCATCCACTCGCTTGACCCTACTACTATACACACCTAATACCTTTGGCTTCTTGGAACGGGTCCTCAGTTGCTTTGTGGCTCTATCTTACCTCCCTAACACACACTGGGACACTAGCGATGAACGACAGCGTATCTGGTGCCATGCGGGACCAGATCTCATTCGGTGATGGGAAGGTGCGTCGATCGGTGCTAAACCCCGTTGTTGGTGATGCGTCGAACACCATGGGGTTGCTAACAAGCAGTACAGATCCGGGTGCCGCTCGACAGAATGCGCTGGATCCAACAGTTCTCCGAGATCGATCGAATGCTTAAGACTACCACTCCCCCGACGATGCCACGCGGGCTTCGCATCAGCCAGGCCTTCGGAATCATGAGAGAAATGTGTGAGGGCGAGCATGTCACCGAGAGTCTTGTGCCCTTCGAGGAAGAGTACGTCCGGTTGCACCGGGCACTCAAGGCTGCACAGGCCGTAAAAGCCCGAGCTTCTAGTGTTTCCCGCACTATTTCGTCCAGCACTATTGGAGAAGAGGTCATCAGTCACTTGTTGCTCGAGAAGCTCGATGACTCTCTGTCACTTCTCGGTGTCGAAGGCATTTCTCCCAGGCATGAGCATACTCGGGCAGGTGCTGCCGAGATGCTGAGTGGAAGGGCCAAACGCAAATTGCCTTCAAGTGGCTTGCCGAGAATGATACAGCCTATTGGACAACAGACTCATCGTCTCGACAAGGTCACTTCTTCTTTGTGTTTTTTATTTTTGCTTGCCTAAACTGACACCACGCAGAAAACCCTTGACCTCTTAGAGGAGGAAAATATGTCGCAATCTACCGGTCCTACTACCACCGGGACCTGTCACCGGATCCATGATCAGAACGCCTTGCGGGTCATCACGCCATACTCACGTATCCCGCGCTACGAACCATCACCAGCGTCTGGAAACACCCCAGCCTATATCACCCACGCCGAAACCTCGGTCCAGCATCCGCAGCCAATATACAAAGCGCCCGCAGCCAATCTGGCGTTTCCTTCGGAGCCACAGACAATGTCCAGTCCCTTGTCGACTTCTAGAGTTCCCTCGCCGTTTCAGAGATCGCAGATCCCTAGAGTGCCCGAGACAGGCATTGGACGCCGCATGGCAACGGATAAGGTTAGGGCTATATCTGGCCCGGCCCCAAGACAGAACCGTACTGCCTTGCTGCGTGCTCAAAATGTCAAGGGAGAACAGATTGGTATTGACCTGAGGAGGAGGAACAAGACCGAGCCTGTCACGGGGAAGGCCAAGGAACGCACTAATGGCAACCTTGATCCCCAGGCGGTGAGAAGGAAGGTGACCGGCTTTGAAAATGAAGACCCCTTTCTGGACGGGCCTGGAGAGCGAAGTCCCATCCCCCCACGTTTTGCCAAGGCCCTCGCCACACAGAAGGATGCTTTCGCCCTCTACAATCCTAAGATTCGCCAGCCACAACCGCCCATGGCGGCACTGCCCCAGCCACTGAACCAGATCAGCGTCGCGAGTAGCCTTATCTCGGCCCCTGGAAACCACCCGAGCGGATTCAAAATCGACCAACAAATTGCCCCTCCCTCCCAGAGGTCAGTGGCGGGAGGCTCGAATACGTCGTTTAGCACGATAAGCAGCACTGCTTCCTGTGAGGTCGCTGAGACTGCTCAGGTTTTAGCCGGCGAAGGCACGCTTCCTGTTGCGATCTCTGGAGATAGACTGCTCACACTGGGAAAACGTCCACTCAAAGCGAGACCCATCTCCTTTGCTGGAAGTCCGGCCAAACCCAGTGCTCCTCCGCATCGCAGGAGTATCTCGGCGGATCACAACTTTGGATCGTTGCGCAAAGACCAGAAGGAGAGGAGTATTCTTCCATCGGTCAAGGAAGGTGTGGATACCTCTGAGGAGATCATTGAAACCGCGACCGAGCGGCCGAGCACTGCCGAGATTTCATTCACCCAAAAGGAACAGGCTGCCCTCACTCAGATACAACAGCAGCAGAACTCCAATGTCCAGAACTGGGCCGGAACCCTCCCCCAAGCCACAGACATCCACACGAACTCCGCCAAGGGCGAAGGTGTTGGAACCCCAGGTGACATCTCAGCCCATCCGGATGGTCGTGGTCAACAGAAGCTGCAGAAACCGGTAGGCTTCGAGCCCAAGTTGAAGCGTGCCTCGTACCCTCGCGGGACCGCTAGCTCTGCGACAAAACAAGTCTCAAACACTTCAGCACGCCCCATGCCCACCACCGGTACGATCCGCCAGAGGCCTACCAATGGCGCAGTATCCGCCATACCTAAAAAGACCACTGGACATGTTCGAACTGGCGCTAGAGTTATCAAGAGAACCACTACCCCGGACGGAACTCCCATGATCTCACCGAGATCTCAGCGTACCGGCCTGCCCATCGCGAGGCCAGCAATTCTTGGTAATAAGAGCGTCAACGTCAAGAGCCCTGTTCAGCGGACTCCTCCTATTAAGAAGGGCACCAGTGCCCCCGGTCGTGAGACTTCGTCTGGTTTCTCTGGTCCCATTAGGAAGGAGAATCAGGGTGCAAAGGGGAAGCTCTCCACTGCGATTCCTAGCAACAAACCAGAGCCAGGCCCTAAGTGTAGTGACCCCAAGCTCAATCGTGGTGGTGCCGTGCCCATTCATAGCCCAGGCAGCAAGATCCCCAGACTTAGTCCCAAGCCTTTAGCGGATATCTCAAGCATAGGAGGCTCTAAGAACCCAAGGCTCGGAACCAATCGCAAGTGGTTGGGTCTGAAGAAGCCGCCTAAGGTGGATCTTACGACGCCCTCTACTCACTACGAGAAGATCCCTCCCCTCAATACCGCCGTGGGCAAGGAGAACGTGGCTCCCACTAGCCATCAAACTTCCGTTTCCGACGAGCAGGGTACCAAGTCCAAACTGCGTCTAGGAGTCATGAATTGGTTCCGTGATAGTCGCGCTAGCCGTCAATCTCGAGATAGCCGGACCAGTACGCAGTCTCGCCTATCTGGAAAAGGCTTCCCCAAATTTGGGAAGCCCTCTGGTGGGAAGGAATCGTCGCGTAACATCCCAGAGATCTTCCTCCCCGAGTTCGACATCACGCAGGAGCAGGTGGATACGCTCAAGAATCGTCTGTCAGCCAATTACCTCAGCCCGCAGAATACCGTCGGAGGCCAGTACTTTTCCAAGAAAGTGCCGACTATCGACGCCTCTCCCACCCGCGATGAGAAAGATGGAAACCCTATCAAGGTCTGCATGGAACTCATTAACTCTGCGTCCGCCGAACAGAATCCTGAGGTTAGGGAAAACCTATTCAAGATGTCCCGCATCTTGGTCGACGCCGTCACCAGGAGCAAGGACGCCCAGTGCGCCAGCGAGAAGGCTAGGGTTGCCAGCAACGAGGCGAAGATGGCGACCGCCGAAGTCTTCGTGAAGCTTCAGTCTGTCGTCGAAATCCTCAAGGAATGGAAGCAGACTGGCCGTCTTCTCGATTTCTCCGCCAAGTAGCTGATTCCTACAAACTTCATTGAGCCATGGGAACGGCCTTTTGGTTTTATTCCTGTTTTACTTTTCAGTTTGTCTACGGGGTCCAACATTCCTTTTTCCACTTTTCGATACCCTCTTCCAAAAAAATTTCCAAATGTGTTTACACACGGCAGATCATTCGTTACAGGTCGGGGGCGAAAAAAAAATTTTAGTCACGAATGGAGCTGTCGCTTTCCCGTACTGTTTACTCTGCTTTCTGTTAGTCGTTCCACCATTTTTACTCTTTGCATTTTCTGCGACGATGTGCAAGAAATGTCCTTTTACTGGCATGTACTCTGCACATCACTCTTGTGCCGGGGAGTGGGCTGCGGATTTTGTTCTGTTGTCAAGAATTGGGGATGGATGACGCTCTGTTTTTGCATGGGTTTGTTTAAGTTGGCTTGGGGTGGGTTGCACTGTAACTACTCATAGGCGCGCACGGAGAAGAAGTGGTGTTGTCGTCATTCTTTGTAGGATTGTTTTTTTTGTTTTATCTTCGTAGTGTGTATGATGATCGTGCGTCTGCGATCGTCCGAAGTGAGGTGATGACCGTTCCCCGCCCGTAGCTGTGGGTGTGTCCGGTATCGCGGCTTGGCAATTCTTACAAGCGTAACACTGCACCTAGATTTGTGTTAGCAATAACTTTTAGATATATGGGTGATAAACCTGCGGGCCGTGGCCGTTTGGAGTGGAGTGTGGGGTTCTGAGGTTTACATATGGCTCCAGGACCAAGCAGGCTTAGGACGGCAGAGTCGCATCACGTGGTTGCCTCTGACTCTGTGACGATGAAACGTCTTGTACGATGTCACTATATATGAGACGGGAAACCTGTCGAAACTAGCATTAAACCCGAAAGAAAAAAAGATCAAAAAAGGTCGCAAGAGTCGGAGGAACCCAACTCAATTGATTCCGTAAAAAAAAATCATGAGAAAAAGAAAAGGCATGAGAAACTCGTTAAGCCACCAAAGAGAAAAGAACTCCTCTCCAGGACAAAAGACGAAGGCCGAGAAGAGGCCCAGCAGAATCAGTACTTGTACTTCTTCTTATCCTTCTTCTTTTTGTAGTCGTCGTCGTCTTCGTCCTCTTCCTCGGCGCTTCCATACTTCTCCTTGGACTTTTTGTCCTTCTTCTTGTAGCCATGCTCCTCATCTCCAGAATACTCCTTCTCCTTGGATTTCTTCTCCTTCTTCTTGTAGCCATGCTCCTCCTCGCCTCCAGAATACTCCTTCTCCTTGGATTTCTTCTCCTTCTTCTTCTTACCGTAGCCCTCATCCTCATCTTCATCTTCGTCATCGTACTTTTTCTTGTCCTTTTTCTTTTTGCCCCACTCCTCATCGTCATCTTCTCCGTCACCATCCTCATCCTTGAACTTCTTTTTATGCTTTTTATCCTTCTTTTTCTTCTCGTAATTATCGCCATCCTCCTCATCTTCTTCGTAAGACTTCTTCTTGTCCTTCTTATCCTTTTTCTTTTTTTCGAACTCGTCCTCGTCCTCGTCCTCCTGCCTGTACTCATCATCACCATACCCATACTTCCCCTTCTTATCCTTGCTCTTCCCTTTATACTTCTTACCCTCGTCATCCTCCTCTTCCTCATCGCCCCTCTTCCCCCTTTTGCCCTTCTCCTTATACTTCCTACCATCC
>Ga0307512_10007236_pt1 | contig 11042 bp, 13 predicted proteins | sample 14_EM_MG_FD_200267 | JGI IMG/M metagenome (GOLD analysis project Ga0307512, IMG submission 200267) | Populus trichocarpa ectomycorrhiza microbial communities from riparian zone in the Pacific Northwest, United States - 14_EM | ecosystem: Host-associated > Plants > Roots > Unclassified | place... | reverse complement strand
AACTCTACCATCACCTAAGAACACGAAGTTAAGTCATCCCTCTCTATCTCTCCATGCCATAATCATGAGTTAACACCGAGTACAGCATCATCGCAAGATCGACAGTCTCCCGCTCCCAGCCAGTCCCTCATCTCTCGGCGGATGTTGTACTCCACTCTCTACATTCCCACAATTACAAGTTAACCAATGAATAGAGTCTCAGCTGCCGTCGCGCCTCCCTCCACATTGACCGCCTCCAAGTACTCCTCCAATCTCGCTCAATCATAGCCTGCTACAAGTGCATCTCCAAACTCCCTCGATCACAGCCTCGGAGTGTATCTCTGAGTTCACTCAATCTCAGTCTCCAATTGCATCTCCAAACTCGCTTGATCACGGCCTCAAAGTGCATCTACAAACTCGCTCGATCACGGCCTCCCAGTGCATCTCCAAACTCGCTCGATCACGGCCTCCAAGTGCATCTCTCAGTTCACTCAATCTCGGTCTCCAAATGCATCTCCAAACTCGCTCGATCACGGCCTCCCAGTGCATCTCCAAACTGTATTGATCATGGCCTCCGGGTGCATCTCTCAGTTCACTCGATCTCGGCCTCCAAGTGCATCTCCAAACTCACTCGATCACGGCCTCCCAGTGCATCTCTGAGTTCACTCAATCTCGATCTCCAATTGCATCTCAAAACTCGCTCGATCACGGCCTCGGAGTGCATCTCTCAGTTCACTCGATCTCGGCCTCCAAGTGCATCCCCAAACTCGCTCAATCTCGGCCTCCCAGTGCATCTCCAAACTCGATCGATCACGGCCTCCAAGTGCATCTCTCAGTTCACTCGATCTTGGCCTCCAAGTGCATCTCCAAACTAGCTCGATCGCGGCCTCCAAGTATATCGTTAAGAAGCGACGGTGGGAGTATGGAGATACAGGGGTAATGGAGGTGGAATGAGCGACGCGGAGTATATATTCGGGAGACCCCGGGGTAGATAGACAGTATCTCATTTTCATCTCATCTTGTCATACAACGAAAATACACACTGTATCTTTCCTAACTTTTGGTTTCACTCGCTCTTTCCGAGATTTCGTGGATCCACGCAATTGCGCGGATCCTCACGGCCAGGTAGTATCATATCTTCTCACCTTCCTACGCTACTCGAGCTTAAAGTAGAAGGAACGCGAGGAGTGATTTTCGCAGCGTCACATCCTGATGCAAGCGTGTACCCAATGAACGCATTCCGACGTATGGTCACAGTTGGCTACAACGCCAGATTGTTTGTTTATATTAGGAGACCGACAGAGCCAGAAGAAATGGCGAAACAGCGTTCTGAGGGCAATATGCAACGTGACGCGTGGTATTGACGCTGGGCGTGGAGTAATCCGCCACCGGGGTGTCTCTGACGGCTCTGACGGAGCGCGTCCACTCTGACGGAGCCATTCCGCCCGGACGGAAATGTTTTTTGCTGATGTGCCTGGATAGATGCTGCATGTCAGTCGCCATTCAGACTGATTCGTATTGAGCACTGACCGCTCCTTCTACGACGCATATGACATCACTCACTTAAATTTTGTTAGTATATTTCGTCACTAATATAGCTTTTGTGGGCTCACTTAACAGTAATTGGCTAACAGAAATCGGGCTTCTTGGTCGTCTTACAACCTGATTTGGGTTCTAGAACTTTCACATGGTGCGTTCAACCCTTGCACATGCACAGATGAATGATCATGTGTCACAATTTAGTCACTGAAATCAAGACAAGGCTGACACATCGCGAAATTGGTACACCCATTACTTTTTACCCAGATATGACATAAAAAACAACAATTTGCCTGTCGATTCCTGCGCTGATGCAGGAGCCATCACTATGTCTTCGTCTGAATTGGATTTCTATATGGTGATTAGCTGGGGATGGTATATGCAGGGGTGAAAACCTTACAGGTTCAACAGGCTTTGCTGTGTGAATATGTGATGAATCAAGCTCCACGGCAGGCGCAAGACAGGCTACACCTATGTTTGACTGCAGTTTCTCAGAACCAAGCCTAATATGTCCACTTCCTGGTCGAGAAGTCGCTTGCGGTATATGCAATATTCCTGGGACAATATCAAGACACTAAATAACGGCTCCAGATGTTGTGAGTGTAGATATGGCTGCATTGTCATTTGTTTGCGATTTAACGACTGCCCGAAGCTTCAATTCAGGTGTGCCGTACAGCTCATATCTTTCCTGGAAGTGGTTGGCTGCGTCCCCGCATCCTGGTTGTATCAATTCATCAAGCTTCATCAGCTTCTGCCGAAACCTCTCCATCCACTGCTGTACCAGTCTGGAGATTGTACCCATCACCCAGCTCGGTTCATCATCTTCGCTCAGCTTGCCATGCTCTGTCTCTTCTTCATCCTCATCTTCCCCATCCTCTTCATCGTCGGAACTTGCAAGATCGCTCAGACTGGCTCCAATAGCAACCACCATCTCCTGAAACGTCTTTTCGGTCTCTTTGGTTGTCAATCCCGTGTTTTCAGCTATCCTGGAATCTTTGTGCTCCTGCTTGCTTGCTGCCTCTGTGTCTTTAACACTATTTCTGGCTACAGCGGTTTCTCTCTCAACATAACCCTCGATTAATTTCTCTTTTTCTTCATTGCTTAAACAGTGTGTTTCTCGTCATTGCTCTGCTGCAAGCTTCTGTTTGTTTCACAAGCTGCACGATGCCCCAAGTGGTCGGACTCTGTCCTCTTCCAAGCCGCACTTGCCTTCATTTGTGTGATGACGTCATCGTGTGGACTGCTTTGCTGATTTGCCGCATTTGCCCTCAGGAAGTGGCCAAAAGTACATTTTCAGAGCATTGACCATTGTTGTTTGTGTTGACTTTGTTGTTTGGCGAAATGTTGGATCTTGCAAGATATGGACAATATGGAGGCAAGCTGTGTCTTTTATGTGAAGGTTGGTACATTTAATCAATTTGAACAAAGCAAAATCTGCATTTTGACTGTCAATAAAATGGGAATAGTTAGGCTAACTGTACAACATGACATGATTTTTAGCCTCAGTTTCATGTAATATCCTGGGGACTTTTTGAGACAAACCAGACATCATCTCGCTCGAAGAATTGTCTCTTTATATCTAACCATCATGCAATTTCAGCTCTCATACACCTCAATTTATCCCGGTATACAAGCAAACCACATCAGACCGACTTATTGCACATCGTGGGACGGTTGGAAACCCCTGCAACTTGCATCCATACCCAGCGGGATTCATCTGTAGTATATCTTACAAGTTGGCTGCGATTTATTCCATTCTGATATCAAGCTAACTATATATTCCTCAGGACTTCCCACTTCTTTTCTTTATCATCTTCCTCTCCTATCCCACACAACCAGATCAGGCATACACAAACACCACAGCCCGGTAACAGCGGATCCGAATTGAGCCGATCAAACGGCGCTTCATCCAATACGTCACTCATTGGCACACAACAAGAATGCAGACACCAGTTAGTCCACCATGAAGCTGCCAATGCAGCCACCAAATATATGACCAAGGATGCACATTTAAAAATCGTTCATAAGACAAGAAGCTGCAAGGATAAGCAGCAGCATGTAGTTGAATGTAGATATATCTATATCGTGCTTAACGGCTGACAACTAAATGTATAAAGGACAGCTGGTGTACATTGAGAGGTACATGATCAATTCATTGCGGCCCTGAACGGGAAACCTTCATGGTCGACCAAGGCACTTGTCTGCTCAGTCCACGAGATCAAATGTAATGATGCTGGCAGCTCAGGGCTTTTGGTGGACGAATTTCATGATAAGCATCCCCAGGAGTGCACAAAACAGGCTATAATCACCTCAGAGGAGGCTACGGAAGCGTATATGGTTGAGGTACTAGCTGAATCTCATTATTAGAAGCAGCAACTAATTTCTTGTAGGTTATCAACATGTCTGCTAGTATGGCAAGGCAAGGAGGTTGGGTACAGCTGGAACAGTCCGACATGCGCCTGGCCTTGAATAGGGCCAAAATGGCTAAAGAAGGGTTATTGCGTGCCGCAATAGAGGAAACACATTATCGGATCAAGAAACCTCGCACTGAAGTCCAAGAAGAGAAGAAGCACGGTGTTGAGTTTCCTGCGCGTAGAAAGGTGAAGGCTGCTATCGAAAGACAGCTGGCATTGCTTCGTGAAAACCACCCGGACCGATGCCTTCCTTGCCCAAATTGCACTGCATACAATCTGCAGACACGCCAGAGATGCCAAGGATCAGATGCACCTCCACCCGACTGACGCAGACAACAGACTCCAGAGCTGATGACACCTCAGTGCGGAACACCACCCGCACCACCTGGTGACTGTTACAGGGGTTCTTAATCCCAATAATCAATACAATAGTTATTGAATTAAGTACAGCCGCCTATCTAAGTTACTCTTTCTTTCCTCGTCTTATCCTAAGACTCAACCTCTTGCGCCTTCAACGCAAGAGCTACCAAATCTGTAACGGGACCAAAGACCGTCTCGTCGATAGATGTAAACAATGTTTCCTCGTTGTACAACTAGTCCTCGGAAATCTCCTCGAATGGTAATAGACCGGTGCGAAGATATCTCAGCACCAGGTAATCGATATTCTCGACTTCGCAAAAACGATACACCACTCGATAGGTGTGGGTTAAATGCTGCTCTTCCAAAGTGAACAGAAGGTTGCCGATAGTCTCGACAACTTGTTGCAGTGCGTACTCGGATTGTGTGTATCTGTGTCCAGGCATAGAATGCGTAGTCACGAGTGGATAATAGGTCTTGGGAGGAAATTTTGAATAAAGTAATAGATAGAATTCTTAATAATATTTTAAGGTCTTCTTCGGTGTTCTGAATGTTGACTTGTAGGTTGATGCCCTTTCATCCTACCGAACAACACCTTCTCTTATATAGCCTTCTTCGTGGGTCTTGTGCGCCCGTACTTCGAAGCTATTACTACAAGTATCTTGATAGCGTTATCGCGGTCGCATCTTTTAATTGCGCCCGGTGATAAGTGCCACGCTTCCCAATTGGTTATCGTGTTCATGCAACGTGGTTTCAAAGCATTACGCTCCTGATAATAATCAGGCCATCCGTCGCATGATATCATACGTTGCTTGTCTTATCTTTTAATGTACGACATCTTACTACCCGTTCGCGACAGTAGTTGGGCGTCTGCCAACAAATAGTTGGTCCGCACTTTTCGCAAATTAATGCCTCACCCTCTAAGGCTATTTGGCTTGCGTCATAGATTTAATCGGCGACCAACCGATACTATGCCAACGTAGAACTTGACGTGTAAGCTCATATCGAATACGAGTCTTACGTTGCAATGCATACTAACTCAACTCAATGAGCAGGGTTGCTTCAGGCCTCATATCTTAAGCCAACGTCATAATTCCCTCAGTTACGTCATGCTTAGGTCGAGACCGTTCTCTTTGACCGGAGAGTACCATGATTACTCTTATCGCCTGCGGCAATAAGTCATGGGTCCCACTTACTTGCATTTGACTATCAACTGCTGCGTTTGTGTGTCGGAGTATTCTCCAGTCCAATCAAACATTCCCGCTAGTATCTGGAATATGAATGTGGTTGAAAACAATGCGCTCGGCAGGAGTTACCTCCTTTCGATCTGGCTACATTGTTGCATCATCAAATAAGAATTACCGTAGTATGTATTCTTTCAATGAATCTGCTAAGCAACTATTTGCTAATTCAATCGACGCGCGATTCTTATAATCCCCGCTAAAGGATATAAGACTGATTCCTTGCGTGTCATGAATAGGTATTATGAATATCACGTAACTAGACCTGGAGTAACTCCGTGACATGTATTCATGCTGTCACTACAAGTATCATTATCGCTATTAAGAGAGAACCCTTAACACCTATTGCCATGTTTGGCATTCATCAGCAGGGAAGGCCTTAAGCGTAGGCCGTGGAGGCGTAACCAAGTCCGGGTAATCGAGGGGAAGGTCGTCGAACGCCACATCGCGCTTGACACTTTTGCGTACCTGCCTTTGAATGACATTGTGCCATTCGCTAAGATTAATCGACATCTCAGCGCGAGGATTGTACGATTCATCAGGAAGGAGGTCAGGATCAGCAGGGAGGACGTCACCGAACCAGTCCCCAGCGCGTAGAGGAATGTCAGCGTGGGAATAGCGTTCCTCAACTGGCTTTTTATCGCGGATCCACTACCCACATTCTAATTAGTATGCTAGGTGTAATCTGATGGATCGATTAACTCACATAAATAGGCCCTTCTCGATATCCCAAGAAAACCTGGTTGGCACCGGCTGCCATCACCGCGTCCCTGCGGTATTCATCCACATCCTCGTAGGTCATGCCGGGAGGGGGTTTGGGGAACTGCAACTCGCCGCCTGGGTAAGCTCTGTGAGCGGTCTTCCATACCTCAAGAATGCATGTATGGTTATCCAAAACGTCTTCGTGCTGGTAAGTCATCAGAATGATGGTTTTGACCCCACCAAGCGATCTGTGTTGCCAATAGCTCCGCTTAGTCGGAAGGTCCCCGTATTTCTGAGTATTCGCAACCTCAACCATACACGGTGCCCAAGTCCCGACACCTCAAGAGATTCCAGCGTCCGGCGTATCCGCGGTGTACCAGGTTACATGCATTCCCGTAGGAATTCTAACTGGGTAGTCTGCGAGCTCGTTAGTCCGTGGCCTTCACCGACTGAGGAAGAATAGACATACTCGGTACATCGACATTTGCTTTCTTGTAAAGCGTAAAAGGTATACGGTGTTCGATGTACCACAACCTGAGTTGATGCTCACGGAGTGCAGTCGGAGCCACGTCGAGATAACCTCGAGCCCCACCCATTCTGGTCGAAGCAATCTGTAGTTGGTGGTCGTAGTACTCAACCTTGTGGAGCCAATGACGATCAGGGACCTGTTGGTAGTTCCGAATGAACTTAAACACGGGGTTGGAGTCTACCCCGATGGTGAGGAGGAAGTTGCTCGGGCAGAACCTTTCCAAATCAAAGTTAAGGAGCGTTGCGCAGCTATGTTCTTCGATTTGGGAGTAATTTCTCGCGAAGGGGTCGTTTGCCACAAGTGATCGAGGGCCGGAATGCAGGGAAGGCGTTGCTGAGGATGTGGACGCTGTTGAGGGGGGAGGCGATGGAAACGTGCTCGAAGGGGTTGGTGGCTGTAGTGAAAGTTAATCGTTGTTAGCATCTGATTCTCTGAATTCAGCTGCAGCGGATTCGGGAGTTGAAGTCGCAACGGTTCAAGATACGCTGCACTCGTCGCCGTCATCTGAAGAGACTGGAGAAAGGCGATCAAAGTGTGAATAGTTAGGCATCGCAGGCAGGCGTGTTGGTGGTGAGAAAGAGCTGAGAGGTTTAGCAGGAAGTAATGGTGCTTGAAGAAAGCAGGGTTTGGTTTCTTCGCGAATGTTTGGCACTTTACCGCACACAAAGAAGCGCCATGTGGGAACGCGACGATCTCGGAAGCATAACCAATTCTCTGAGAACTCGTTGAAAGGGCAAATACGAAGTGAAGCAATCGCATTGCTCGTCCCCACTTGGCTGGTCGTTTTGGGGCAGTCGAAAGGTATGAATCACATTGCCCGCTTGGGTGTGATGATCTACGGGGTGCTAACACCTCAAACATTGCCACTGGGAAGTGGTGGAAGTGATGGTAGTGGAATTAACGCAGGTCCCGAAGACGCGAGTCGGAACTGATGTTAAGCGGATTGCAAGGGTAGAAATTGCTTTTCTTTGAGGTCAGGATGGTGTATCAGTCATCCGTTTGCGCTACTCCACACCATCGGTAATGTCGGATCCAATGACACGCTGCTGCGGGGGGCCCGATACCACAACAATGCGAGGAAGCATCAACGAAAGGATTCGGGAAGTTCTGCAGTTTATGAAGACGCGTGGTTTCACGTCGGTTTCAAGCTTTGTGGTGGCTATGTGTGATTCCTGGGCGCACGATATCAATCACCTAACTGGGATAATGCTTCGCTCCCGGGGTGTGTTCACAGAGCTGGTGGAATCGCCCTTTGCGGCGGGCAACGCAACAGCATTATTTAAGTTGACGTACGACTCTCATATATGTATATTGGCCCGGAAAGTGACGTTTGATAAGCTCCGGACTGAACTCGATTGCATCGGTAAACAGCGCGAACTCCGGCGCACGGAATCAGGTTTAGCGGCGGTAAATTGGGAGAGTCTGGATTTTGAAAGCATCAGGACACATTCCGGCGAGCAGCTCCTGCTACAACAGAGCTGGTGGAACAATTGTGTGGGGTTACAGCCGTAACTGCAGATTACCCTGCCCGTTCCAGAGGGCATTATACAGGTGGCAGTGCAGTTGGGGACGTGGAAGACCACTGGGGGTTAGACAGTCCTGCACCATTGGAAAAGAGGAAGATGATATCAGTTGTAGCAATGAGCTTTCTCAGTTATGCCAATTCACAGCATGCCAACATTGTACAGGTAATAGGTGTCTGAATTTGCGGGCCGGGGGCAGAGTGGATTGATTATAGACTACTGTGGGGTTTTACCTGTTTGCTTCCCGGGTTCCTAAACGCGTGATAGTTGTATTGCAATCTTTAGGCATATCAAGCTCCTATAGTCCTATTCTCCATAGCCTGGAGATTGTGGCGCGGCGCGAATTGGCGAAGACTAGAATCCGAGTACGGAACCAGCCGTTTAGGTTGCTATATGATAACTTCAACATATATAGCAAAGTGCTGGACGAGCGAATTCATAATAAGAACATTCAACACAACAATACTGTGGGCGCTGTGGTCTTTCTAAAGACGCAGCAAGGTGATCCCTGGCAAAAGCGATTGCCACAGGATAAACAAACAGTATCCCGGGCTGAGCAACTTCCTAATCTGCTTGAAGCCCACTCGGGGGATCAATCACGCCTATATACTCTGGCCCCGGAACAGCGGTGGATTCGATTGGACGAAATTGAGGATTTCACAACTCATGATGTATTGCCACCACTGTTTCAATCAGTCCGCACATATATGCCCCGAATTTCCGAAGCCATGATTTGCGATACATTGTGGGGCTTCGCAGGCGCCAATATCGGTTCGAAGAATGCCTGGAGTGGCCAGGAATTACTCCGGTTTGAAACTCCGGAGGTGTATAAACTTTTTCCGACAAGGATAGAGGCTGCGCCAATGAAGGCATTTGACCTGGACGAAGCATCGATATCAGGGAACTCTCAAATCCTTGATGCCATTATACATGAAGTAGACTTGGATACAGATAAACTTGGAGACAATTTCCTCGTGCCACTATCAGGCGATCAGTTAACTGTTCAGCGGCTGCGGTCTTTAAAATGCTGTAGGTCTTTTGATGATGCGAAAGCTGTCCATAAATTGCAATGGGTTATGCCGATATCTGGTAGGTAACTTCCAGGTTTCTAGCGGAGTAGAAGGGTGTATTGACATAGATGTGCGAGCAGGGCTTTTTCACCTGCGCAGGGCAGCGTGCAGAATGAGATATGATGCTCATGGTGGATTGGATGGTTGTCGAAATCCTTTATCACTACAGAGACTTGGAGGAATCTTGGCAAGAAGGAAGGTCTTTGGCGCAACTGGTCATATGGATTTTAACGCTGCGGACGCCCTACTCAGGCATATAACGGATGCATTAATCATTGTTGCAGTCATGGCACACATCAAAGTCGGGTCGGTTGAAGAGATGCGGACCCGAATGATGTCTTTAGACTGGCGCGCAACTATTACCGAAGTTGTAAAGAAGTGGATCCCTCCTATTAGTGTTCATTTTAACTGTAAAGAAAAGACTATCGAAGAATGGGATGCCTTACTGGAGAATGCAGTATTGCTACCACAGCACGGCTTGATTTATAGGGCACTTGGGGAAGCTGTCGCTCAAGGAGATTCAGGGAGGATAGTCAACCAGCTTCAGATGCTTACGATAATGTTTCACGGCGGACGACAAAGCAACTACGCGATCGAGTCTTTGGAATGGTCGGCAGGAATGCTAAAGACATGGTCCGACGGCCTTAAACGAGTTTGGTTGAATCATTGCGTCGTGAATCTTAGTGGGCAGAAGGGAATGTGAATTGATATGGATCGATTCAACGAACAGTTAGTCTGTTATATAAAAGAAGTTTACAACCCACGGGGAACCCCTGCATCGGATAGAGTTCTGTGGGAGATTATTGCACGGTTATTGATGATGTTCAGGCGAGCAAAACTGGCAATGGCGAGAGCAACCGGAGCCCCAGACTATGGGACCCACCTTGGAGAAATGTCAGCCCAGGTAGACATCAGGCGTCTAATTGAATGCCTCCACAGTGAGAATGTATATTACTCTTAACCCACTCACTTGGTTATATAGAAATAGGCTAATAGCAGTAGGTCATTTTGGTCACCCCGGGCCATCGTGCCGTAGGGTCTTCCACGGACTCTTTTCACATCACTCTGGCGACGGATTGATAGGTGCAGGGTTGGGTTGCCCTCAACACGAAGAAGAGTATATCAGACCTCAAATGCAAAATCCTTAGTCCAAATGTTGGCATACCTCAATTTTCGGCTGCCGGAATGGGATCAGCCAATAGGCGCCGGGAGAACGACCTGGACTTGGATAAAATCGAAGGCTCGGACCCTAGCCCACCCAGAGGATTTTACGATGGCGATCTTATGGACTTTTTCATGGGAGCAGAGATAGATATGGATCCGTGTTTTTAAAGCTATCATCAGCAACGACCATAATTTCCGTCGGAAACACCCGGGTGTTCCGGACAGCTCTGACGGCTCTGACGGAACCTCGTACGCTCTGACGGAGAATTATACGCTACCCGTCGCCCAGGCAACGGGTCGCGTTGCATACGTACCTCCTTTACTTTGTGGTGATGTATACGCATCATCAGAACGACACGTGTGTTACACTCTTCGCAGGGGCTGCAGGTACGCTGAATCCGTTCACACAACGCCTGGCGATCGACGACAAGCCTGGGAGCACCTGGGAGCGCCGGGGACATGTCTGGGAACACCTCGAATCACAGTCATGTATTCAGTTTGTATTCTCATCTATGTATCTATGT
>Ga0307512_10007235_pt1 | contig 11045 bp, 8 predicted proteins | sample 14_EM_MG_FD_200267 | JGI IMG/M metagenome (GOLD analysis project Ga0307512, IMG submission 200267) | Populus trichocarpa ectomycorrhiza microbial communities from riparian zone in the Pacific Northwest, United States - 14_EM | ecosystem: Host-associated > Plants > Roots > Unclassified | place... | reverse complement strand
GCGCTCGTGGCCGAACTTGTCGATCTCGCCGTGGCCGTAGTCCATGGAGCCCTCGGCGGGGTGGGCACCCTCCGCCACGCACACGACCGCGAACTTCTTGCCGCGGGAGAAGCGCTCCTCGACCATCTTGACGAGGTCGGCCGGGTCGAAGGGCCGCTCGGGCAGGCAGATGCCGTGCGCGCCCGCCGCCATGCCGGACTCGAGAGCGATCCAGCCCGCATGCCGGCCCATGACCTCGACGACCATCACGCGCTGGTGCGACTCGGCCGTCGTCTTCAGCCGGTCCATCGCCTCCGTGGCGACCCCGACCGCCGTGTCGAAACCGAAGGTGCGGTCCGTGGAGGAGATGTCGTTGTCGATCGTCTTCGGGACGCCGACCACCGGCAGGCCGGCGTCGGACAGCATGCGGGCCGCCGTCAGCGTGCCCTCGCCGCCGATCGGGATCAGCACGTCGATGCCGAATTCCTCGGCCATGTCGGTAGCTCGCTCGCAGGCCTCGCGCAGCCGGTCGCGCTCCAGACGGGAGGAGCCGAGGATGGTGCCGCCGCGGGCCAGGATGCCACTGACCGCGTTCAGGTCGAGGCTGCGGTACCGGCCGTCCAGCAGACCGGCGAAACCGTCCTCGAAGCCGATGACCTCGTCCCCATAGTGGTCGACCGCTCGGTGCACGACCGACCGGATCACTGCGTTCAGACCAGGGCAGTCGCCGCCTGCGGTGAGAACTCCGATGCGCATCGTGCTGTGTCTCCTGCTCGGTGTCGGTACCGGTGAGCCGATCCGATTGTTTCACGGCCCACAGGACGACGTCCCTTCTATCACCTATGACCCGATTGGCCCCATCGGAGCATGACTCCCGCCCTCGATCCTGACGGGCGCCTTATCCACCGTCGAGGGTATTGTCAAGGGGATTCTGCTCACCTCGGTGAGCGATTTTTGTAGCACCGACACCCCAGCGCCGGACGAAACGGAGAGCATGCGTGACGCGCAGCGTGTACGTGACGGGTATCGACCGCGGCGACGGCCGCCAGGTCGTCGAACTGGGGGTCATGGAGCTCCTGACCCGGCAGGTCGACCGGGTCGGAGTGTTCCGGCCGCTCGTTCACCACAAACCCGACCGCCTGTTCGATCTGCTGCGCGCACGGTACCGGCTGTCCCAGGACCCGGCCACGGTCTACGGCATGGACTATCACGAGGCGTCCGCCCTCCAGGCCGAACAGGGGACGGACGAGCTGGTGTCGACCCTCGTCGACCGCTTCCACCTGGTCGCCCGCGACTACCAGGTCGTCCTCGTCCTCGGCACCGACTTCGCCGACACCCAGCTCCCCGACGAGCTGTCCCTCAACGCCCGCCTCGCCAACGAGTTCGGGGCGTCCGTGATCCCGGTGGTCGGCGGCCGCAACCAGACCTGCGAGGCCGTGCTCGCCGAGACCCGCAACGCCTACCGGGCCTACGACGGGCTGGGCTGCGACGTGCTCGCCATGGTGACCAACCGGGTCGCCCGGGACGACCGGGACGAGATCGCGCAGCAGCTCGGCTCCCGGCTCCCCGTGCCGTGCTACGTCGTCCCGGACGACCCCGCCCTCGCCGCCCCCACGGTCCGGCAGATCTCCCAGGCCCTCGGCGCCGAGGTCCTGCTCGGCGACGAGTCGGGGCTGGCGCGCGACGCCCTCGACTTCGTCTTCGGCGGTGCGATGCTGCCGAACTTCCTGACCGCCCTGACCCCGGGCTGCCTGGTCGTCACCCCGGGCGACCGCGCCGACCTGGTCGTCGGCTCGCTGGCCGCGCACAGCGCCGGCACCCCGCCGATAGCCGGCGTGCTGCTCACCCTGAACGAGGTGCCGACCGACGAGGTGCTCACCCTCGCCGCCCGCCTCGCCCCGGGCACCCCGGTCCTCTCGGTGGCCGGCAACAGCTTCTTCACCGCCGCCGAACTCTTCTCCCTGGAGGGGAAGTTGAACGCGGCCACGCCAAGGAAGGCGGAGACCGCGCTCGGCCTCTTCGAGCGGTACGTCGACACCGGCGACCTCCTCAGGCGGGTCTCCGCACCCAGCAGTGACCGCCTGACGCCGATGATGTTCGAGCACAAGCTGCTCGAACAGGCCCGCTCCGACAAGCGCCGTGTCGTCCTCCCGGAGGGCACCGAGGAGCGCGTCCTGCACGCCGCCGAGGTGCTGCTGCGCCGCGGGGTCTGCGACCTCACCCTGCTCGGGCCGGTCGACCAGATCCGCAAGAAGGCCGCCGACCTCGGCATCGATCTGGGCGAGTGCCGGCTGATCGACCCGGCCACCAGCGAGCTGCGCGACTCCTTCGCCGAGAGGTACGCCAAGTTCCGCGCCCACAAGGGCGTCACGGTCGAGCTGGCGTACGACGTCGTCTCGGACGTGAACTACTTCGGCACGCTGATGGTCCAGGAGGGGCTCGCCGACGGCATGGTGTCGGGTTCGGTCCACTCGACGGCCGCGACCATCCGCCCGGCCTTCGAGATCATCAAGACAAAGCCGGACGCCGACATCGTGTCGTCCGTCTTCTTCATGTGCCTCGCCGACAAGGTCCTCGTCTACGGCGACTGCGCCGTGAACCCCGACCCGAACGCCGAGCAGCTCGCCGACATCGCCATCCAGGCGGCCGCCACCGCCGAGCAGTTCGGCGTGGAGCCGCGGATCGCGATGCTGTCGTACTCGACGGGTACGTCCGGCTCGGGCGCCGACGTCGACAAGGTACGGGAGGCGACCTGGCTGGTGCGGGAAAGGCGCCCCGATCTCAAGATCGAAGGCCCCATCCAGTACGACGCCGCCGTCGAGCCGACGGTCGCCGCGACCAAGCTGCCGGGCTCCGAAGTCGCCGGTCAGGCAAGCGTGTTGATCTTCCCCGACCTGAACACCGGGAACAACACCTACAAGGCCGTGCAGCGTTCGGCCGGCGCGATCGCCGTCGGGCCGGTGCTGCAGGGTCTGCGCAAGCCCGTCAACGACCTCTCCCGGGGCGCCCTGGTCTCGGACATCGTCAACACCGTCGCCATCACGGCGATACAGGCCCAGAACCCCAGCGAGAAGGCACCCGCCCAGTGAGCACCACGCGCGTCCTCGTCCTCAACTCCGGCTCCTCGTCGGTGAAGTACCAGCTGCTCGACATGCGGGACAGCAGCCGGCTGGCCGTGGGCCTCGTGGAGCGGATCGGCGAGGGGACCTCGCGGCTCAGGCACACGCCGCTCGCGACGGGCGGCGAGGCCCGTGAGCGGAGCGGGCCGATCGCCGACCACGAGGCCGCCCTGGAGGCCGTTTCACAAGAGCTGGCGAAGGACGGGCTCGGCCTCGATTCGCCCGAGCTCGTCGCGATCGGGCACCGGGTCGTGCACGGCGGGGTGTCCTTCACCGAGCCGACCGTGATCGACGAGGCCGTGCTCGCCGAGATCGAGCGGCTGATCCCGGTGGCGCCCCTGCACAACCCGGCCAACCTCACCGGCATCCGCACGGCCCGGGCCCTGCGCCCCGATCTGCCCCAGGTCGCCGTCTTCGACACCGCCTTCCACACCACGATGCCGGAGTCGGCCGCCCGCTACGCGATCGACGTGAAGACCGCCGACGAGCACCGCATCCGGCGCTACGGTTTCCACGGAACGTCACACGCGTACGTCTCCCGGGCCACCGCCGAGCTGCTCGGCAAGGAGCCCGAGGAGGTCAACGTCATCGTGCTGCACCTCGGCAACGGGGCGTCCGCCTCCGCCGTACGGGGCGGGAAGTGCGTGGACACCTCCATGGGGCTGACGCCTTTGGAGGGGCTGGTGATGGGTACGCGCTCCGGAGACATGGATCCGGCCGTCATCCTCCATTTGATGCGTGTTGGCAGAATGTCCACGGACGAGATCGACACTCTTCTCAACAAGAAGAGCGGACTCGTCGGACTGTGCGGTGACAACGACATGCGGGAGATCCGCCGCCGGATCGACGAAGGTGACGAAGAGGCCGGGCTCGCCTTCGACATCTACATTCACCGCCTGAAGAAGTACATCGGCGCCTATTACGCCGTACTCGGCCGGGTGGACGCGATCGCCTTCACCGCCGGGGTCGGCGAGAACGCGGCGCCGGTAAGGGAGGCCGCCGTGGCCGGCCTGGAGGAGCTGGGCCTGGCGGTGGACGGGGAGCTGAACGCCGTACGCGGGCAAGAGCCTCGGCTGATCTCGCCGGCGCACGCGCGCGTGGCCGTCGCGGTGGTGCCGACCGACGAGGAACTGGAGATCGCCAGACAGACCTACGCACTGGTCGGAAAGAGCGGCTAGGCAACAGCGGTAACAGCTGCGGAATACACCGCAGTAACACGCCTGAGCGCGGACCCGCCCATTTGTATCTTCCGCCAGACGGAATATTCCGCGGCGAAACAAACCGATAGGATCGCCCCATGCGCCGTTCGAAAATCGTCTGTACTCTCGGCCCCGCGGTCGACTCCCACGAAATGCTGGTCTCGATGATCGAGGCCGGAATGAATGTGGCCCGGTTCAACTTCAGCCACGGCACCCATGCCGAGCACCAGGCGCGGTACGACCGCGTCCGGGCCGCGGCCAAGGAGACCGGCCGGGCCATCGGTGTCCTCGCCGACCTGCAGGGCCCGAAGATCCGTCTGGAGACCTTTGCCGAGGGCCCGGTGGAGCTCGAGCGCGGTGACGAGTTCGTCATCACGACCGAGGACGTCCCGGGCGACAAGACCGTCTGCGGTACGACCTACAAGGGTCTGCCCGGTGACGTGGACCGCGGCGACCAGATCCTGATCAACGACGGCAACGTCGAGCTGAAGGTTCTGGACGTCGAGGGCCCCCAGGTCAAGACGATCGTCATCGAGGGCGGTGTCGTCTCCGACCACAAGGGCATCAACCTGCCCGGCACGGCCGTCAACGTCCCGGCGCTGTCCGAGAAGGACGTCGAGGACCTCCGCTTCGCGCTGCGCATGGGCTGCGACATGGTCGCGCTGTCCTTCGTGCGGGACGCCAAGGACGTGGCCGACGTCCACAAGGTGATGGACGAGGAGGGCCGCCGGGTCCCCGTCATCGCCAAGGTGGAGAAGCCGCAGGCGGTGGACAACATGGAGGGCGTCGTGATGGCGTTCGACGCCGTCATGGTGGCCCGCGGCGACCTGGCCGTCGAGTACCCGCTCGAGAAGGTCCCCATGGTGCAGAAGCGCCTCATCGAGCTGTGCCGCCGCAACGCCAAGCCGGTGATCGTGGCGACCCAGATGATGGAGTCGATGATCACCAACTCCCGTCCCACCCGCGCCGAGGCGTCCGACGTCGCCAACGCGATCCTGGACGGCGCGGACGCGGTCATGCTGTCCGCCGAGTCGAGCGTGGGCGCGTACCCGGTCGAGACCGTGAAGACGATGTCGAAGATCGTCGTCGCGGCCGAGCAGGAGCTGCTCTCCAAGGGGCTGCAGCCGCTCGTGCCGGGCAAGAAGCCGCGTACGCAGGGCGGTTCGGTCGCTCGTGCCGCGTGTGAGATCGCGGACTTCCTGGGCGGCCGGGGCCTGGTGGCCTTCACCCAGTCCGGCGACACCGCCCGTCGGCTCTCGCGCTACCGCGCCCAGCAGCCGATCATCGCCTTCACCACCGACGAGAACACCCGCAACCAGCTGACGCTCAGCTGGGGCGTGGAGTCGCACGTGGTGCCGTTCGTGAACTCCACGGACGAGATGGTCGACATGGTCGACCAGGAGATCGCCAAGATCAACCGCTTCAACCCGGGCGAGATCGTCATCATCACCGCGGGCTCGCCCCCCGGCGTTCCGGGCACCACCAACATGCTCCGCGTCCACCACATCGCCGGCGGCAGCAACTGACGGATCCGCAGAGCCTCTTGAAGGCTCCTGTACGGCGCTGAGGGCGCCCCCTGGATCAGGGGGCGCCCTCAGGCGTGTGCGGCTCCCGAACGGGCCTGTGGCGGCGCTCAGCCGGTTCCGTCGGTCGTGTACACGTGCATGCCGGGGATGTGCAGAGTGCCACCGAACTGCGCGGCCTGGACGACCTTCACGTTGGTGAAGTAGATCAGCGGGATGTTCAGCGGCGGCGGGCTGTCGGGGCTGAACGTGATCGGGACCAGCCCGAACAGGTTCCCGGAGATGGACTCCGTGTACATCGTCGTGTCGCCGTCGCGGATCGTGGACGTCGAGCCCTGGGAACCCTGCACGTGGTAGGTCTTGCCCTGCTGCTTGTCCTTGACCGTCTGGTGCAGGTCGCCGATGTCGCTGCCCTTCGAGATGACGTACTTCAGCACCTTCTTGGTGGTGCCGTTGGCCGTCTTCACCTCGACGACGCCCTTGTAGTCGGCGCCCTTCAGGAGCAGCGAGCTGGCGTTCAGGTACCAGGGGTCGTCCGCCACCGGCACCTTGTTGTCGACGCCGCTCTCGTCGTCCGTGGCGGTCGGGCAGTTCTCCGCGTCGGCGCTGGAACCCGCCGAGGGACTCGCGGAGGAGGTGGCCTCGCCGGCCGCCTTCTCGACCGCCTTGGAGGCACTGTCCGCCGCCTTGGACGCCTTGTCGGTCGTGTCCTTCACGGTGCCGTCCACCGTGTCGGTGACCTTCTTGGTCGTGTCCTTGACGGTGTCCGTGACGCTCGTGCCCGAGGACGCGTCCTTGCTCGCGCTCGCCGAGGCGGACGCGGACGGCGTCGGGCTCGCGCTCGACGTGGAACTGCCGCTGCCGCCGGTGAGGATGCCGCCGATCGCGTTGCCCAGGTCGTCCAGCAGACCACCGCTGCTCGCGGAGGCCGAGGGGCTCGGCGTGGCGGTGTCGCCGCTGCCCGAGCCCGACTCGCTCGCCGACGGCGTGGGCGTCGCCTTGTCGTCGGAACCTGAATCCGACGCAGAAGCCTTGCCCGAGCCGGAGTCCTTCGACGAGTCCCCGGTGGAGGACGGCGACGGCGTCGCCTTGTCGTCGGACTTGTCGGAGCTCGCCGACGCGGACGGCGACGGCGAGGCCGACGCGTCGTCGCCCAGCGCGGCCACACAGTCCTTGTACTCGTCCGCGGTCAGGCTCTTGGACGTCGGCGACGTCGAACCGCTGCTGTCCGCGAGGGCGAGCGAGGACGTGAAGCCCATGCCCATGAGGACCGCTGTCGGCATCGCCGCCATGGCTATCGCCTTGCCGGCCGGCATGTGGAACCTGGTGAACAGCGCCTTCCTCGGTGCCGCGTGGCGCGGCCCGGATCTCACACGGGACTCGTCCACATCCGTCCCGTGGGTCACCTCGTCAGCCGGCACTGTGCCTCCCGTTCGCCCCGTTCGCCGGGCTCGTTCCTGACAGATCGTTCGGCTCACCCAGCACGGGCTTGAGGATCGTGGTGTCCGGGTCCATCGGGGCCACGTACTCCGGGGCGCCGCCCCGTCCCGGCAGGTCGTCCTGCCCGGCCTCGGCCGGCGGCTCGCCCGGCGCCCAGGACACGGCCATGGCCCCGCCGACCAGCGACAGCAGGAAGCCGATCAGGAAGCCGCCGATGTTGGACACGGGGATGGACACCAGTCCCAGCAGGATCGCCGCGACGCCCGCGAAGGTACGCACGTGCTTCTGGAACCAGAGGCTGAAGCCCAGGACGACCAGGAGCACGCCGATGATCAGGGACCCGGCGCCCGCGGTGGTGGCCATCGCCAGCGTCAGATGGCCCACTTGCAGGTGGGCGTACGGGAAGTACGCGATGGGAATACCGGCGAGCATGACGAACAGACCGGCCCAGAACGGCCGCGTACCCCGCCAGGCGCGGAACTGCGACCTCCGACGGCTGAACTGGCCGGCGGATGCGGCAGGAGTCTCGGCGCTCATGGATGACAGCTCCCTGGTGCGGCTTTGCTGTGGTGTTGGTGCTGTGGTGGTGAGTTGTAGTGCGTGTGAAGAATGTGGGGGAAGGTGGACGGGCGGGGGCGCCATCGGCTCCCCCGCCCGTCACCGAGTGCCTAGTAGCACTCGTGAGTACCCGTCTGCACAGACATCTTCAGCCCGCTGAGCTTGAAGGTTCCGGCGGTGGTCGCCCACGCCGTCTGCTTCACGCCGGACAGCGAGGCCGAGTCGGCCTGCTGCGCGAACCCGTAGGGGTTCGCGGTGTCACCGCTCTTGATGCCGGGACCCTTGCTGGCGCTCCCGGCGGCCACACCGATGTCGATGTTCTTGAACGTCGCGTCGGCGCTCAGGTCATCGAGGTCGATGTAGAGGTTGTCGGCCTCGACCGGCTTGCTGCCGCCGCCCGCCTTCAGAACCAGGCTGACACTGCCGATGATCGGGATGTCCGGGGTGACCACGGACTGGCACAGGCCCTTGATGGTCGCGGACTTGAACGCCGAGACCGCCACCGGGTGGGCCGTCTTCTTGCCATCGAGGGTGTACCCCGAGTCAACGGCTCCGTACTGCGAGAAGCCGGTGCCGTCCAGCTGGTCGGCCGTCACCTTGAACTGCTGGCCGGACACGCTGAATGACGCGGCGAGAGCGCCCTGCGCGAGGGCGACACCTATCGCGGCCGTCGCGGCGACGCTGGGCACCATGACCACAGCGAACCGCTTCCATCTCGTCCCGCCACGCACCTGGGACTCCATATTTCCTCCTTCTCGGACGTACATCTCCTGACCCTGACTGCCTCCAGTTGGTGGCTCAGCCGGGCAGGGATGGGAGAAGTGCTACGTCCTCGGGAAGGAGAGCGCCTGCATTCGGAGGCGCTGAACCGCGCACCGATCACCGGCGATCACCCCCGAGCGACAACCACTGGTCGCGCCTGACACGCATCACGCACAACCTTGCTGGACAGGCTTCGCCGAGCAGGCGAAGACCCCCCTGTCCAAGAGCCGGCACCAAGGGTGTCGGCTCTACTCGGTGGGGACCCAGGAACCCCCGCGACCCAACCGGCTGTCGGGGTACGGGAATGGACCGAGCGTCGCCGATCGTGGTGCATTCTCGCCGCCCGCACAAGGGGCTTCGTTACTGGGCGGTAACGGCCGGATAACCGAACAACGACCCACAGGTCTCGGCCGACGACGGAGGGTGCAGCCATGGCCAGGGACAAAACCATTGATCGTTGGACAGAATCCGACAGATCAACGCCCGGAACTTACTTGAAGTAACAGCGGCCGCGATTACCAAGATTTGGTAAAGCGCGGCCGCACTGACATTCCACCGGCAAATCTTTCACTTGGGCATCACATGCCCCGGCGTTTAGCGACAGGTCAGAACCGGCCCGTCGCCCCGCTCAGAACAGTGCACGTGCGAGCGCCCGGCGGGCCGCCGCCACCCTCGCATCATCCGCCCCAACAACCTCGAAAAGCTCCAGCAGTCGCAGACGTACCGTGTCCCGGTCGTCACCCGCCGTGCGCCGGACGGTCTCAATGAGCCGCCCGAAGGCGTCCTCCACATGACCGCCGACCAGATCCAGATCCGCCGCGGCGATCTGGGCCGGAGCGTCGGCCGGCCTCTCCGCGGCGTCCTTGCGCACCTGCTGGGGGTCCAGCCCCTGCACCCGCTGGAGCAACTCGGCCTGGGCAAGGCCCAGTTTGGCCTCAGGGTTACCCGGGTCCTCGCTCAGCACGTTCTTGTAGGCCTGCACCGCCCCGCCGAAGTCCCCCGAGTCCAGGGCCCCTACGGCCGCCTCGAGCAGTGCGTCGTACGGGCCGGCCGGCACCGCCTCGACCTCGTCCTCGGCCTGACCGTCGGCCGGCTCGGCGTCCGGGTCGACCGTCAGGCCGGTCAGGCCGAACCGCTGCTCGGCGACCTGCACCAGCTGGTCCAGGGTCTGCCGGATCTGCTGTTCGCCGGCGGCCCCCTGGAAGAGCGGCAGCGCCTGCCCGGCGACGACCGCGAACACCGCCGGGATCCCCTGGATCCCGAACTGCTGCATCAGCATCTGATTGGCGTCGACGTCGATCTTGGCGAGGAGGAAGCGCCCGGCGTACTCGACGGCGAGCCGCTCCAGGACGGGGCTCAGCTGCTTGCACGGCTCGCACCACTCGGCCCAGAAGTCGATGACGACGGGCACCTCGGTGGACCGCTGCAGGACGTCGCGCTCGAACCCGGCCTCGTCGACCTCGATCACCAGGTCGGCCGGGGAGACGGCTCCCGTGCCGCCGCCCTGCCGGGCGGCTTCGGCGCGCGCCTGCTCCGCCTTCGTCTTGGCCTCCTGGGCCGCCTTCACCGCGGCGAGGTCGACGACTCCGCTCATGGACATGTTCCGTGGCTGCATGCGTCTATCCTCCCCCGTCCGCCCGCGAGTGTGAAAAGCACTGTGAAAGCCGGTCATGCTGCGTGTGTTCGGCGCCGGGTCCCCACCCCGCGCCACGCCCCAGTGGTTTCGCTACGAGTCGTAGCGTAATGGCATCGGGTACTTCCCCGACACCACCCCCCGGTGATCTCCCTCACGGCCTCACAGGAACCGACGGTTATGGTCGTGGGATGCAGAGCCGCACTCCCGCCCCGCGCGCCACAGGACGCCCCCGCAGCCCCGCCGCGGACGCCGCGATCCTCGCGGCCACGCGGGAGGCCCTGGTCGAGCTGGGCTGGTCGAAGCTCACCCTTGGAGACGTCGCCACACGCGCCGGGGTTGCAAAGACGACCCTCTATCGCCGCTGGGCGGGCAAGAACGAGCTGGTGGTCGACGCCGTGGCGGAGCTCTTCGACGAGCTCGTCCTCCCCGACCGCGGCACCCTGGCCGCCGACATCGAGGGCGTGGTCCTGCAGTTCGCGGCGATCCTGGCCCGCCCGGAGGCCAAGAGCGGCCTGATGGCGGTGGTCGCGGAGTCCATCCGCGACGAGCCGCTGCGCGAGCGGATCCGCGAGTCGATCGTCAACCGCCAGAAACGGCTGGTCCTGGAGGGCCGGGCGCGCGCCCAGACCCGCGGCGAGCTGCCCGAGGAGACGGATCCCTCAGAGGCGGCCCGCACGGTCGACCTCATCTTCGACGTGGTGGCCGGGGCCGTCGTCCACCGCACGCTGGTCAGCGCGGAGCCGGCGGACGAGGAGTGGGTGCGCAGTTTCACCCGCGTCCTGCTGCTGGGCTTGACCAATCTCAGCCCGTCCGGCATCTGAGGACGCGA